>Ga0190283_1000065_pt1 | contig 58943 bp, 54 predicted proteins | sample 48691801_MG_FD_161669 | JGI IMG/M metagenome (GOLD analysis project Ga0190283, IMG submission 161669) | Hydrothermal vent microbial mat bacterial communities from Southern Trench, Guaymas Basin, Mexico - 4869-18-0-1_MG | ecosystem: Environmental > Aquatic > Marine > Hydrothermal vents >...
GCCTATTTCTCAGAGCCTGTCAATAGGGCAGGAAAAACGTCCGCGATATCGCGCGACTGGAAATCATGAAAATTCCGAACAAGACTATCAGACTCCCAAACTGGGGGGATCGCGGTGAACCATTACGATCCTCCTAAGAACCAACCGTAATGTCCTCTTGGGAACACTGACGGCCATATCAGCCCCCATGTCCGGCCACACCGGAAACGCCCTTGCCCGCTACAATGCAGGCAAAGCCTCCCCAAGAATCAATCAGACAAAATAATCTACATCTTTACGCGTTACATTAAATAGGAAAGCTTGAGGGTTTGTCAATCAAATTCACGCTTGCACGGTAATCCTTCAGTTTCACGGGGCAGATATTTTCATCGATCATGTCATTGCCCCCGCGTAAGTGAATGGTTACCTTGCACGTTTCGTTCAGCGGCTCGCACCACTGGACACCCCGTTTCTAGGTTTCAATTGCTTTCAGTGATCCCGTCAAGCCTCGCGTACTCAATTCTCCATGACTTTATGAATTTCTGATACTCTCTCAATCATACGATCCAAGCCATAGTCTCGACGTAACATATCGTAACGGTCTTCGCATTCCTCCCCTGCCCGATGTCAACTGAGGTACTTAAGGGCGTCCCTCCTCGTCCTATCAGTCATGGCCTGACTTGACCCCTTTTCTTTTGCCGTGGGAAACTGTATGATCCTTGTTAGACATAAACACATGATCCGGAGGAACAATGTCCGAACAAAAGGCGGAAATCGTAGCCAAGAAACTTCAAGATGAAAGGAGCAAAAGAGTAATCTCTTGTCGCTCATTGCATATTGAATCAAAACTCCCGTGTTCAAGGTGGAGCTTTCCGAAGAGGTCCCATAGATGAAATAGTGAATGAATTACAGCGTCATGGTATTGGGATTGTTCAGATGAAGTGTCCGGAGCAAAAGGTTTGGGGAGGTGTTCTGAGAAAGTATTCTTGGCAGCCATTAGGAACAAAAGGAACCGTGCAATATAGATTCGCAAGAATAATGTTTCCGGCTTTTGTATGGTACACGAGAATAATGTGGAGAAAGATTGCCAGGGAAGTCGTATCAGAAATGAAAGATTGGACGAAATCAGGCTATGAGATAGTTGGCGTTATTGGTATTGCCACTTCTCCTTCTTGTGGTGTCAACACGACATTTGATCTGCCGAAATCATTTGAATTCAGCCCCGGTCTCAAATTGGAAGACCTTGAAAGAGAATACATGAGTAACTATTATTTGGAGCACTTAACCATATCAGGAGAAGGCGTTTACTTCTCAGAACTGAAAAAGGAAATGAAGAAGAACAACATCAAAGTCAGATTCTATGAACACGATCCTTTTTCAGACATTAAGGGACAAGAAGTTGAATTTGCACTGTAATGGTTCACCTGGCTTGAAGCGGTTCTGCGCCCGGCGCCGCTGGAGGGCCCACTCGACGTGGTGTCAATAGGTTCTCCACGATATATCCGTTCTTCGACTTAGTAGGCCCATCCCTCCATATCCCCGTGTCCCCGTGCAAAGCATGCACCCAAGACCTTTATCGAGGCGCCAACGCCCCCTTTGCAAACCGACATCAATATTCGTCACAGTTCGAGGCCCTCCAATCGGATGCGAGGTCCCGGTGCCTGAACCATTTGCACCTGCGCGGTAGACTCTGAGGGTCCTGCGTCCGGCCCATGTAGCACTTCCTGCCGAATACCTTCTTTCCTGCGTCTGTCACGCCTACTACCACTTGGCGCCAACAGACCGACCAATAGGTCTCTCTTTCCTGTGCATGTGCCGCTTGCAAAGAAGCGCCCATTAGAAGCACTCCGATCACAACTAAGCGGATGCCCATTCCGATCATCCCCATCTCCTTTCTACTTGGATGATATGCCTGACGCAGTCCAACATAGCACGCCAATATCCCAAAGTCTCGCAATTGCGAACGGATTTGATATACTCAGGGCAATCCTCTACAGGAGGTATATGCCATGCCGAATCGTTCAGAAGACTGGCTGGCTCAAGCTGTCCGAGATATGGAGCAGGCGTGGGCTTCCAGGTCGGAAGCCCGGCACGAATGGGCATGTTTTGCCGCCCAACAGTCGGCGGAAAAGGCTGTGAGGGACCTGCACCTTTCAGTAGGTCAGGAAGCGTGGGGCCATGTAGTTGCCGGGCTGTTGACTGAGATCCCCTCCGCTCCGCCTCAAGACCTGGCCGACAAGGCAAAAGTCCTGGATAATTTTTGCATCCCGACTTACATGCCATAAAACAGAGGCGCCGATGAAACATGAAAGTCCATTCCGTTGTTCGCTGGTCCGGGGCTTCGCCTCGGACAGGGCGCATAAAGAAAGAGCGCGCACGCTGCGCATGGACTTGGAGGAGAGACTCATCTCCCCTCCAAACCACCCCATACGTAGACCCGCAAAGGGCTGGTTTTTCCACGAGACTTTTATCGGAACTCGCTACGCTAACGGGCACCCTGCGGGAGCGCCGTTTGAGCACTACGGGCCTATACAAAGTCAGGAGGCGATTCGATATGCCGGTGAGATCATTGAATTCGTCCGTGTTCAGATGGCCTGACCGACGCAAGGTAGACACAGCGGTTCGTGACTGGGCCGCAGTGGCCGTCCAAGAACGCCCAGAGGTAATCAGGCTCGGGTACTTTGGGTCGTAAGCCCGCGGAGACTGGGGCGTGGGGAGTGACCTGGATCTGCTAGTCATAGTTGACCAGACCGACGAACCGTTTGAGCGCCGTTCTTTGGCTTGGGATCTCCGTGAGCTTCCCGTTCCCGCTGAATTGATCGTGTACACCTTGGCTGAATGGGACTCCCTTCGGAATCAGGGCGGTCGTTTTGTTCGCACTCTGGAGCGGGAAACGGTCTGGGTGTGCGATAAGAAAGATTGGCGAACCACAGAGGCACGGACAAGACAAGAAATGACAGAAGGTGTAGCCACAGAGGTCACAGAGGGCACAGAGCCAGACAAAGAAGTTATCTTTCCGTCTTCTCTGTGTCCTCTGTGACCTCTGTGGCTGAAATATCTTTTCTTTGCTTCTTGCGGTTCGGCCTTGCACTCGCTTTCCCGCCTTGATACAGATAGATTGCTCTTGGCGCATTGCCCTGGGAAGGCAATCCGGCGGACATGCGCGGGCATCGGATTCACGGACACCAGGAGGATACTCAAATGTTTGGAAGAGGCCCCGGGTTGGTCGGACTAATCGCCGTGTTTTGCTCTCTGACGCTCTTCGTAAGCTCAGCACTCGCGGCTGATCCTTTCCGGATCGGAGTGAGCGTGCCACTGACCGGCATCTTCGGCAAAGCGGGAAGTTTGGTCAAAGACGCGTACACCATGTGGAGCGAGCAGGTCAACGGAAAGGGCGGGATCAACGGCCGCCAGGTTGCGCTTACATTTTACGATAACAAGAGCGACCCCGCCACAGGGGCAAAGCTGGTGGCGAAGCTCATCAGCGGTGACAAAGTGGACCTAATGTTGGGGGGATTCGGAAGCAGCCTGGTCTTTGCCGAGAGCGCGGTGGCGGAAAAGTACGGGTATCCGTTGATCAGCGGGGGCGCAAGTTCAAACAAGCTTTTCACTAGAGGCTTCAAATACTATTTTGCCACCCTGGGAAAGGCCACCGAAGAGGTTCGCGGTTGTGTGGATATTTTCAATGCTGTGGACCCGAAACCCAAGACAGCGGCCATTATCGGCGCGGACATTCTTTTCACGTCCCTGGCCTGTGAGGGATACAAGAAGTACTGCGAAATGAGCGGCATACGGATCGTTCACTACGAACTCTTTCCCATGAAACTTCATGATTACAATTCGCTGTTGATGAAGGTGAAGAAGAAGAATCCCGATGTCCTGCTCGTGGGCTCGCATCTGCTCGTGGCAATGAGGACGATCAAGGCCATGAAGGAAACGGACTTCAGCCCCAAGGCGGTTGCCTTCAGCTACGGACCGACCGTTCCGAAGTTCGTGCAAGATCTCAAGGCCGACGCGGAGTATGTCATAGCAGCCTCCGAATGGACTCCCAATCTACCTTACAAAGGCCCGGTCTTCGGGACCGCGGCTGAATTTAACAAGGCCTACTTCATGCGATTCAACCGCTATCCCGACTACGTGGAAGCCGCGGCCGCGGCCGGCGCGGTGGCACAGCAGCTTGTCATGGAAAAGCTCGGGCTGAAGCCTCCTCTGTCGAAAAAGGATCGAACCGCGGTTATGATGGGACTCCACGCCGCGTCATTCGATACCTTCTACGGCAAGGTGGAGTTCGGCGAGGACGGCTCAAATGCAGATCATCCTCCTGTAGCGGTGCAGGTCCAGAAAGGCAAACTCAAGAACGTGTACCCGCTCGAGCACGCGGAGGCGAAGATCCTCTATCCTTTCAAGCCCTGGAAGAAGCGACAGTAAGGGCCGTTAAGCGGGGTCCTGTTTGATGGACACGGTACTTGTTCAAGCAATAATCACCGGGCTTTTGCTGGGCGGAGTGTACGCCGCGTATTCAGCCGGGTTTTCATTGATTTTCGGAGTAATGGGAGTAGTGAACCTGGCCCACGGCGAATTGATAATGCTGGGAGCCTTCACCTCTTATTGGATGTTTCAGATACTGAATGTGGATCCGTATCTGAGCGCTCCTATTGCCGCGGTATTCCTTTTCGGGTTGGGGTATGTAGTTCAAAAATACATAATAAACAGGGTGATAGACCAGCCACCTATCATGAGCTACATTCTGACCTTCGGGATTCACCTTGTGGTCGCCAACATCGCCGTCAAACTCTGGACCCATGACTTCAGATCGGTTACCACCACCTACTCCGGGGCCAACGCGGCATTCTGGGGTCTCAATGTTCCCTATGCTCGGTTAGCCACGTTTTGTTTGGCCCTTATGGTGATCGGTTCGCTATGGCTGTTTGTGAACCGCACCGAGACCGGCAGGGTCATACGCGCCACTTCTATGGACAAAGACATGGCGCGACTCCTGGGTGTAAACGTCCGTGAGATCTATGCTCTAACCTTCGGCATCGGAGCCGCGATAACGGGTCTGGCCGGCGCGTGCATCAGTCCTTTTGTCATAATATTTCCGGAGATGGGTCTGGAATACACTATTGTGGCATTCTGCGTGGTGGTGCTCGGCGGAATGGGATACATTCCCGGCGCACTCTTGGGCGGACTCACCCTGGGAGTGGCTCAATCGCTCGCGGCAACGTACCTCAGCGCGGGAGTATCGGTCGCGGTCACATTCATGATTCTGTTTTTCATGTTGGTTTTCCGTCCCAGGGGCATTGTCGGCAAAGGATTCATAGCATAGCAGCGCTTTCCCATGAACAATCAAGCCGGTGAAAAGACGTTTTGGATCTGCCTTGTCCTAATCTCAGGTACTGTGTGCCTGATCCCGGGGGTTACGCAATCCCAATATTTCATCAGGATAGTAGCGCTCGTGATGTTCTGGATCGGCATGGCGGGTTGCTGGAATATTGCATGCGGGTACACCGGGTACATCGACTTTGGTCCGGTAGTCTATTTCGGAATAGGCGCCTACACCACAGCCCTGGCCATGACCCGGTTTGGGAGCCCCTTTTTCCCGGCGATCGCTCTGAGCGGGCTTGCCGCGGCCCTGATCGCTGCGCCAATGGGACTGACCACCCTCAGGTTAAAAGGAGCGTATTTTGCCATTGCTACTCTTGCGTTTGCGGAAACCATGAAGCAGTTCACCCTTGAATTTGATCGCGTCCTCGGTATTTCCTTTTTTGAGGGCAGCCACGGCATCACTCTGCCCATAACTAGTTATGATGACACTTTTTTCTACTATTGCACATTTGTGGTGACGTTGGCCGTGGTCTTGACTCACCATTGGATCGAACACTCCAAATTCGGGCTCGGCTTGAAGGCCGTCCATGAGGCCGAAGGCGCCGCGGAGATCGCCGGCGTAAACACCACCGGCACGAAGCTGCGAGCTTACATGATCGCCGCCGCTTTTCTGGGCGCCCTGGGCGGCATTGAAGCTTACTGGATTACGTACATCACTCCCAATGATGTTTTCAATGTTCACAAGACAGTCCAGATGGTGATCATGACTCTCCTCGGGGGCATGGGAACCATGCTGGGACCCGTTGTGGGAGCGTCCGTTCTAACCATAATATACGAGATCCTCGGCACCACGTTTGTGGAATACTACCTGATCATGGTCGGCGTCATAGTTATCGGCATCGTGCTGATCATGCCGCAGGGCATCGTAGGCACCATCAAGCAACGGAAACGGATTAGATTCCTGTGAACGCTCATGTCTCAAGAAGACCAGGCGCACCGAAACACAAAAGACTCGACATCCTAGTGGGTTATGCCTGCAGGGGCGTAGCATGTGCTACGCCCTCTTGGATAGACGGGCAGTCCCGCCACGTGGAAGCTCACTCCTTCCCTGACAACATGGGTCAACATTTATGGACATCCTGGAAGCAATCGAATTGACGAAACACTTTGGCGCTCTCGCCGCGGTTGACGGAGTTAGCTTCTCCCTGAAAGAAGGCGAGATTTTGGGGCTCATCGGCCCAAACGGCGCGGGAAAGACAACGACATTCAATATGATCGTGGGGATGCTTCGGCCCACCGCAGGGAGAGTGATTTTTGAAGGGAAGGACATAACCGGGATGAAACCTCATCGTATTTGTCGTCAGGGTGTTGCCAAGACATCACAGGTCATGGAGCCGTTCAAGGCGATGACCGTCCATGACAACGTGCTGGTAGCGGCACTGCACGGCGGCCGGATGAGAATGCGCAAAGGTCGTGAAAAGGCCGATGAGGTGCTGGCATTCGTGGGGCTCGTGGAAAAGAGAGACAGGCTCGCGGGCGCGGTCTCCGTGCCGGACAGACGGAGGCTTGAACTGGCCAGGGCGCTTTCCACCGGCGCGAGGGTCCTGCTCTTGGACGAATGCCTGGCAGGACTCACGCCCACGGAGATCGACGAAGCCCTGGAGATATTGAGAAGTATTCGGGATCTGGGGAAGTCGCTCATTGTGGTAGAACATGTGATGCGAGCGGTCATGGGGATCTCAGATCGGATTGTGGTCCTCAACCACGGCGGAAAAATCGCTGAAGGCGCCCCGGAATGGGTGGCGAACAGGGAAGAGGTGATCGAGGCCTACCTGGGCAGGGACTGGCCGGAATCCGAAAAAGGGGCGCTCTGAAGAAATTGACTTTCAGAGTGAACCTCTTTGCTCTGGTTCCCAGGACCCGGGGCATTCATAAGGAAATCGAGGAGGCAATGAAATGAACGGTTTTGAATTCTGGCAGAAGTGGTTGTTCGTGGTGGGGGTGATCATCACAGCATTTGGAGTGTTCATGGCGTTCTTCAGTGGCACAAAGCTCTTCTTTGTATTCGACAGTCAGATCAACCCGGTTTTCTGGCCGTCGAGCCCCATGTCCCCCGAGGCCGCTCTATTTCAGCAATGGGCTTACGGAGTTTGGGGTTCAACCATCGCGGGCTGGGGGGTCTTTGTAGCCTTCATTGCCGCGTATCCGTTCAAAAACAAGGAGAAATGGGCGCGAAGCTGCCTGGTTGTGGGCCTACTCGTCTGGTTCCTTCCGGACACGGCCATTTCCCTGTCCCACAAGGTCTACTTCAATGCGATCTTCAACGCGGTTGTGCTGCTCGTGGCCATGTTGCCCGTGATCTGCACAAAGAAGTTTTTTGCTTGATCAAACCGCAGAGGCGCAGAGCAGAGAAGAGAAGAGTATTTAGCCACAGAGACACACAGAGGGCACAGAGAAGAAGGGGTCTCTCCGTGCTCTTCTTGAGCTTACATCTTGGGACGGATCAATTCAACCTCGGCATTGACATTCGCGGCAGCAGCGCTCACAATCAAATGGAATATTGGATATTGTCTTGTGGAAGAAACACCTATGTCGTCCAAGAAAATACAATTGATCATACGTGACGCGGGCCTTGCATCCCGACGCGGAGCCGAGGAAATGATCCGGCATCGTAGGGTGACCCTGAACGGAGAAGTGGTGGAAAACCCCGCTGAGGCCGCGGACCCCCATAAAGACCACATCAAGGTTGACGGCCGCCTCCTGCAAACGGCTGAATCCGCAAAGAGCTACCTGCTGTTCAACAAGCCTCGCAACGTGGTATCCACCTTGAACGATCCCGAGGGTCGCCCGTGCCTGGGAGATCTCCTGAAACGCTTCAGGAAGAGGCTCTTCGTGGTTGGTCGGCTCGACTTTGACGCTGAAGGATTAATGATACTCACCAACGACGGGGACCTTGCCCAAAAACTCAGCCATCCATCCCATAAGGCGCCCCGTACCTATGTGGTAAAAATCAGGGGAAACCCTGAAGACAAACAACTCAACAGAATCCGAAAGGGAATGAGTATCGGAGACCGCGAACGGATCGGGGATGTCCAGTGGAACGTTATCAGACGTCAGAAAAGCTCCACCTGGGTGAAGTTGGTTCTCTTTGAAGGCAAGAAAAACGAGATCAAACGGATCTTCCAGCGCATCGAGCATCCGGTTCGTAAGATACGGAGGACCGGATTCGGACCTTTCCGCCTCGGGAGGCTGCCGTCAGGGACATGGCGAGATCTAACCGAATCCGAGATGAGAAAGCTGGCCGCTCTATTGCGATCCAACAAAGGCTAAGGCGTGATAGGACGCATGGAGGGCCGCTTGGCCGAGTCATGCACCATGTGGGACAGCGTAGGCCCAAGGAAATAAATTGACACGACCCGCGGCAATCCTCTAAGCTGACGGAACATGAGGCGACCCGGTGAGGGAGGGTATCACTATGGCGGTAGGAAGAGTCGCACGAGTCACTGAGGTTATTGCGGGTTCACCCAACAGTTTTGATGAAGCGGTCAAGCTCGCGTTCGATCGGGCCAACGCCACCTTGAGGAACATCACCGGCATGAAGATCGTCGAGTTCAGTGTGATGGCTGAAGCCGGTGATATTCAAGAGTACCGTGTCAGGGCCGAAGTCATTTTTGTCCTGGAATAGCTCCGGAGTTACCGTATTTATGTTTGAAACGCATCGGAGTTGCCTCATACTAACCTACATGCCTGAAATAACAAGCACAACGAAGCATGAATGTCTTTTCCGTTGTTCACTGGTCCGTGGCTTCGCCTCGGACAGGGTACTCCAAGAGCGCGCACGCTGCGCATAGACTTGGAGGGGAAGCCCTAGCCGGGCAGGCATTTCAACGTCATGCTACCGACAGCCGTCATGTCACGTAAGCTGTCCGGGACCCGCTCAATCGCCCCACGCACAGTGGCTCCCCTCCAAACCACCCCATACGTAACACCGAGCGCCGTGCTCAAGTCAAAGGGACTTTCATACCAACTATCACCCCCAATTAGGGACAACGAACTACGAAAATCTTGGGGCAGCTTGTCCGTGGCTTCGCCCCGGATGAGGTTAGCGGTTCTGTAAATTCCTTAAGAATCCAGTCATCTTTGGAGGGGAGACTCATCTCCCCTCCAAACCACCCCATACGTTGACCCGATCGCTGTGCTCAAGTCAAAGGGACTTTCATAGGAACTTACATGCCTAAAAACAGGGGCACAACGATACCGAGACATCCTTTCCCCTTGTTCCCGCGTAAAGATCAGGGCAGAGCCCGATAACCAGGGACAAATGTGGAGATTGCTTCACTGTGCTCGTATTGACACGTTCCCAGGGAAACGTCCCCCTGCCCCGCTGACTACCGGGTCATGCCCAACCGGCAAGGAATGGTTGACAAGCAGGGGCTTGTTCTTCTAGACTATGGCCGCGTGAGGCACCCTGTTACGGAGGGAAAAGCATGGCAGAAGGAAGAGTCGCTCGAGTTACCGAGGTTATCGCTGGTTCACCCAATGGCTTTGACGAAGCAGTCAAGTTCTGCTTCGAACGTGCCAACAAGACCCTGCGGAACATCACAGGCATGAAAATCACCGAGTTCAGAATCAACGCCGAAGGCGGAGCCATCAAAGAGTACCGCGTTAGAGCGGAAGTTATTTTCGTTCTGGATTGATTCCAGATTACCCCATTTACTGATCATTCAGAATCGGGGCTGCCTCACTTTCTCCACCACCTGTTCAAGACCCCGCAAAGACCGTTTAGTCGGAGGGGGGCGTGCAATAGTCCATCCCCTGTCGGAAATCCCGGTCATCCATAGCCTGTTCCAGCCTTTGTCGGACACCTCGTCTGTCGAGCATCCAGGTCGGCGCGGACAGATCTTCAGGATGAGGGTCTGATGTCATGCGGTGGATCACCATGTCCGAAGGGAGCGATCCGAGTACGGCCAAGGTAAGGTCCCGGGCCTGTTCCTCGGTGAGCGGGCTATACAAACCACGCTGATACATTCTGTCAAGAGCGGTTCCTCGTATGATGTACAGCGGATGGAGTTTCACACCCCAGACCTCCGAATCCGCCACTGCTCGGGCCGTCTCCACCATGTCCTCCGGAGACTCCCCCGGCAGTCCCAGGATCAGATGCGCAACCACGGGAATGTTCCGCTGCCTTGTCCTTGTCACCGCGTCGAAAAAGGCCTCGGGGCCGTGACCTCTCCTTATTCGGTTCAATGTGGTTCCATGAACCGACTGAATTCCATATTCGACCCAGACCAGGCGATCCCGGGCCGTCCGTTCAAGGAGATCCAGGACAGGATCGGGCACACAATCCGGACGAGTGCCTATGGCCAATCCCACGATTTCCGGCCGTTGAAGGGCTTCATCGTATATGCGGGCGAGCTCCGCCACAGGAGCGTAAGTGTTTGTGAAAGCCTGAAAGTATGCTATGAACTTCCGGCAACGGAATCCGCGGGACAGAAACCGAATTCCACTATCCACTTGCCCGCTGATGGAAATACCCTCCGAATGTGCTCCGGTGCCCGAACCTCGTGGATTACAATAGATGCACCCCATTGAACCGAGGGTTCCGTCACGGTTTGGGCAACCGAGGCCTGCGTCGAGGGTGATCTTCCGGACCGGCTCTCCGAAATCTTCCTTTAGCCATGATGACAGAGATCGGTATCTGGGGCGGGTTTGGGTCATGTGAGCAGTCTATCATGCACGACTTCATTGGAGCAAATTACTCCAGAATTGTTGTGCTACAGCTATTGCCGAAACTTGCGTCTGACTGGAAGGCCATTCCCGCATGTAAGCAAAATCCCCCCTACCCCCCCTTTTGCAGACTGACTCCGGAACACACTTGACACAGGGGCTTCGTCCAGACGGCATTGATGCTGGGGGTCCGGTGTACGGCGCGTAGCATGCTACGCCCTCTTTTGCCCTGACGGACAGTTTAATCGGCTGGCCAACTGGCCGGAATCACTGCCTGTAGCGCCACCCCCTGTCTCACGTGTGGGCGAGAGTCAGTTTTGCAAAGGGGGCAAGGGGGGATTTTGCCTGTGGGCTGGAATCATCTACCAATCGGACAGAAATTTTGGCAACTGGTATAAGTATGGTGTCCCCAGAATTCCCGAGAATTCAAAACCCATGACCGCAATTCGGGCACAACGAAATATGAAAGTCCTCTGCTTCGACACGCACTCCATGGCCTCGCCTCGGAGACTGATTGGAAGAGCGCACCACGCTCATCAATGGTCGACCGGCTTCTCGTCCCACGTCGACCGTTATCCGGGTTCAGTGCAGAGGCCACAACTTCTTGGTACGCCCGGAAAACACGGCGCCAAGGAACTCCTCGATATCTGAGGTCCTCGACGCCGGGGGGAGAGGCAGCTTCTCAAGCTCCTTTGTGATCTTTGCGTACAGCTTCTTGGTCCACTTGGGACGCTTCTTCGTGTCAACGGCCTTGGGCAGATCCTCGGTGCGGAAATCGATAGGGCTAAGGATGAGCCGCATTCTTCCAAGGCCCGTCTCCGAGGCAAGGACGAATAGCTCCTCCGCCGCCTTGTCCCCCATAGCAAGGCAGCCCTCGGAAACGCAGTCTCCATGGATCATGATGTCGCCCCCGAGTTTGGAACGGCGATCCCTCTTCCCCATTGTAAGATCAAAGCTGTTGGGATAGTTCACTCGCAGCGACAGGTGGAATTTGCTGTTGGGGTTGAGCGACACAACTCGGTACAGCCCTTCAGGCACCTGCCGATCTCCCTGCCGAAGCTTTGGGCCTGTTTCGCCGCTGGCTGCCAGGATAGGAAAATGACGAATGAACTTCAGATCATTGCGCGTTTTTCCGGCGTATAGCTCCAAGCGGCGCTCCTTCTTGAGACCCACAAGTGTGACCACCTGGGCAGGGTACCGAACTCCCGCGGCCTTGAAATGGGGTTTCAACCGCTTTCTCGCCTTTTCGCCGTGCTGATCGAGACGCTGAGCCACCGTGAATGTGGGCTCGGGCTTGAGCCCTTCAACCCGATCCTCCAGGTCACGGAAAATCCTGTTGCTGGAGCGTTCGGGCGGTATCCTCGCAAGCCTCGTCCGTGGTGCAACAACCACGTCAATCATATGCTTCGGCGGTCCCACGGAAGGAACAGACGCGGACGGCCCGACTTTTGTCGGTTCTGTGTGCAAGGGGACGGCCGCGATGCGGGGTTTGATCGGTGCACGGGATACGGTCGACGATTCTTTCGCCAACGGTTTAGCCCTTTCTCGGTTATCGGGAAGACCCAAATTTTCGGACTCAGGAGCAAGGGTGTTTTTATCGTGTGATTGGCGCTCAAGGAAGGTGTGGGTCCCAAGGAGGTCCAGCTCCGCAATCAAGACCAGGTATATGAGAATCAACAACCCTATCCCCAAGAAGAGCGGGGTGGCCCGGATTGTCCTGCGGCCAGGGGCTCTGCCTCGCCATGAATCCGATCGCCTGTCTTGTGTCATGTCTCACCTCGAATCCGTTCTCCCGTATGTCCTTCCATGGTCTTGAACCTCGGAAGCACAACAAACGGGTCAGTGGTACCGCTCAAAAAGGATGAATGTCAAGGGGGGTGGTCGAGGAGATAGGATATCATACGGGTATGCTTCGGGATTTCGTGCCATGACATCGAGGTCCTGCTTTGTCTAATTCCGTAATTCCGGGTACACCTATAGTTTCGCCCTTTCTGTGAGGTTGGGAGACCAATCCGAGGAACACCAGAGAATATTCCCAAAATTGTTGTGACAATTGACCAACTCGGGTTACAAAGGCTGAGACGTTTTGTTACACAGCGCAATGAATCTCCGGAGAGACCGATTTGAAGACCGAGATCGTTTTTGTGTGCGATGAATGCGGGAAGCATCTCCTGAAATGGATGGGTCGCTGCCCTGGATGTGGAGAATGGAACACCGTTGTGGAAAGGGAAGTCTCCAAGGCTCGTCAGAAGTCGTTGCGACCTCAACGTGACAAAGATGGCGTGGGCGCTGTAATCTCCATTGCTGATGTCCAGGGGGATTCCGAGCCGAGACTCAGTACCGGGGTCCGGGAATTGGACCGGGTCATGGGGGGCGGCATCGTACGCGGCAGCGTGATCCTGCTGGGCGGAGATCCGGGCATAGGAAAGAGCACCCTGTTGATGGAAGCGCTCGGATCGTTGGCCGACTCCGGGGAGCGCGTGCTCTACGTTTCCGGAGAGGAATCATCGGAACAGATCAAGCTGCGCGCCGAGCGCCTCAATATCCATAACAAGGGTTTCCTGCTCCTTGTGGAAAACGAACTGGACAGCATTATCCACAAGATTGAGGAGACGGAGTGTTCCGTGGTGGTCCTCGATTCGGTCCAGTCCGTTTTCAGCCGGTCATTTGAATCAGCGGCCGGGAGCGTCTCCCAGGTGCGGCACGTGGCGGGACGCATCATGGAATCGATCAAGCGCGGAAGCTCGGCCTGTTTCATCGTGGGACACGTAACCAAGGACGGGGCCTTGGCCGGTCCCAAGGTGCTGGAACACATGGTGGACACGGTTCTCTATTTCGAGGGTGAACGCAAGTACCCGTACCGGATTCTCAGAGCGGTCAAGAACCGTTTCGGATCGGCCAGTGAAATCGGCGTATTTGAGATGTCCGATACCGGCTTGCAGGAGGTGGCCAATCCCTCTGAACTCTTTCTCTCGGAAAGACCGAAGGGCGCGCCCGGTTCCACGGTGACCGCGATCGTGGAGGGAACCCGGCCCATACTGGCCGAGGTTCAGGCTCTTGTGACCGGACCTGTTCCGGGTCAGGGCAGGAGAACCTGTCTGGGTACGGATCCCCAGCGTCTAGCGCTGATGATAGCTGTTCTGGAGAAGAAACTGGGTCTCACGCTGGGTGATCAAGATATCTTCCTCAACGCGGTAGGAGGCGCCAGAGCCACAGAGCCTGCCGCGGATCTGGCTATGGCCGCGGCTCTTCTCTCATCATTCATGGAGCGGACCGTCGCGGCCGGAACGGTCATATTCGGCGAAGTCGGACTTGCCGGTGAAGTGCGCCGGGTCTCCAGGGCCGACGCTCGCATAAGCGAAGCGGCCAGACTCGGGTTCAATCGCATCATCGTGCCCGGTTCCAACTCGGAGCCGTCATCACTGCCGAAAAACGTAACAGCCGTCGGAGTCTCACACGTGACTGAACTGGGCCCGCTGCTGTTCGACTGACAGAAGGGCCGAGGATCGAAACATCCTGTTTGCACGGTCCTTCCTGGATTGCCCCCCGGGGATTGAACATGACAACCCGAACCATGAACGTGGGCCGCAGAATCAGGGCGCTCAGGGAAAAGAGGAAGGTGACTCTCAATCAGCTATCATCGCTGACAGGGGTAGCCGCGTCAACTCTCAGCGCTATGGAGCACAACAAGTCTTCTCCCACTCTGAACACGCTCATCAAGATAGCGGAAGCCTTTCAGATGAAAGTGGGGGAGTTCCTGGACCACGTGGCCTACGAGAAGGCGACACTGCGCCGGCCGGGTGAGGAAATAAGAATGGAGACACTTTCCCCCGACCACGACGCGCTTCTGCTGACAGCCGAATTACCCGAGTCCAGGTTGGAATGCGCAAAGATTACCCTTGGGCCGGTATCCGACTTTGAACTCACCCGCAGCCAAGACGCGGAATTCCTCCTCCACTGCCTCACCGGAAAGGTAACCGCAAGCGTGGATGACCAGGATTTCCGTCTCGAACCCGGGTTCAGCCTACATGTTCCGCCCGGGCCGAGTGTGATCCTTCGGAATTCGGGGCCCGGAGAAGCTACCCTGCTTGCCGCAAACACTCCTCGGATTCACACATGCCCCGGCCCCAAGTAGGCGACGCGGCGTCTCCCCGTATGAGTTCCCATACAGAGCCCGGGAACCAGAGGAAAGCGGAAAGGGCAGACACATAGAGCCTGCCCCTGGGCTCAGACCTGTGCCGGGGCATAGTGTAGGGGCGCACCTATGTGTGCGCCCTTTCTTGTCTCCTCCCCGACGCTGTTACGATCCAGCATCCCTTTCCCGTCGAACCGCAGATGACTGACGGGTTACTCCGGACATTTCTATTGTTTGTTGTGCCTCGATTTCTTGGGCGTGGGCGTTCCTGCAATCACTTCGTGTATCCGTGGGCTTTGAGTTTTGCCAACAGCTTTTTGCGGGCTCCCTTTGGCACGTAGATCGTATGTTTTAGGCCGCGGCCCTTGTATCGGGCCGGGAACACTGCCTTTTCCGGAGGGACCTGAGTGTTGAGAGCCCAGACGGCTCTGGGGGTCGTGTCGAGTAGGCGAGCCAGAGCTGCAAAGGACAGATCCTTTTTCAGCCGGACGTTGCGCACCCTTTCAAAGGAAATCTTGGGAGGCAGTTCCACCCGGAGCCCGTAGAACTTTCGGTACCTGCTTATGAGCCCCAACGCCATCCATCTTGGAACGTATTTCTCGGTCTCATCGGGAAGGGGAAGGTCCCAATACGATGATCCGCCGTACTCCTTCATACGTTGCTGAATCCGGGCAGGTCCGGCATTGTACGCTGCCGCGGTCAGAAGCCAGTCGTGGAAACCTTGTCGCTTCTTGTTTCCGGGGAACGTTATTCTTTGTTTTCTGTTCATCCACGCAAGGTACCGGGCCGCGGAATGCGTGGAACTGATCAGATCCGCGCGTTCATCCCGCCACTTGGACATGGCCATGGCCCAGTCATACTCTTTGGAACCGGAAGGACCTCGCTTCGCGGTGGCCTTGATGAATTGCCAGTACCCATAGGCGCCGGCAGATGAAAGAGCACGACTGTTGTAACTGCTCTCTATGGCCGCAAGGTAAATAAACTCACGGGGAACACGATACTTGCTCAAAATCGGCAGGATCACGGAGCTATACTCATGGGCCCGATAGAGCCAGACCCTTACCCTGGAGCGCCGGTCAAGAAGAAGATAGTTGATTTCCTTGAGAACACGATCGCGTATGTCCTTTCGGGAAAGATGGATCCTGCGGCCCGCGAACCAAACCCCCCTTTTCTCTATCCCGGGAGGAAATCCGTACCGAAATCCGCCTCCCATTGTGGCATAATGAGGCGCCGGCGATCTTGTTCCCGCGGCCACCCGGTCCACACAGCAGCACAGCAGGGCCAGGGCCGGTATGATTACAATTAACAGCCTATTGTTTTTCACTACACTCCTATTCCGAAAAGACCACCGATCTTACCTTTTCCAGTAGAATCAGAGCGTCTCTGGCCAGCACCAGGTTCCTGTACCGTTCGTTCAGCGACCTCAAAATGAGACTTTCGCCCGCGAATTCCACCTTCTTCACAAAGGCTTTCCCATCGTCACGGTCCTTGAATATTACCAGGTCACCGTCCTTGATCTCTTCCCAGGATTCGGGTTTTATGAAGAGCAAGGCGCCGTCACCGAAGAACGGCTGCAAACTGTCGCCACGCACTCGGACGCAATAGATGCAGCGAGCCAGAGCCGGATCTATTCCCGGTGGAATCTCAACCTGATCGAATCCCTCACCCGCGGGAAACCCTCCATCCGTGTACTCAAAACCTTCTCCCGCACTCACGTGGCCGACCACCGGGACGGTGTGGCCATAGGTAGGTCCTGCTGAATAGTCCAACATCTCCTCAACTTTTTCTACAGCCTTACTGAGTTCCGCGGAATCCGGAACAAACCTTACATCGTTCGCTTCCGAGTCCCATGTCCAGGAGAACTCGCGCTTCTGAAAGTATTCCACCAGTTCGGTCTCCACGAATTGGCTGTCCGTCCGAGCCTGAACGCACATTTCTCTGAATCTGGTGATCCCGTGAGCGCGCGGCCGGTCCGGCTGGTCCCGAACGGCCAGGTACACGGCGGTCATGGCTTGTATTGCCTGGTTCTCGGCAGGGTGGAACTGCATGGCCCGAATCTCATCCGCCAACACGGGATCATCGACTTTGAGGCATGTCAACAGCAGTCTGCGCATGTTTTCGAACTTGGCATTGGGGCGAGGCGGTATCCTGTGAAGCTGAAAGCGTATGAGATCCAGAAGCTCGTCTTCCGTTACATCAAGGAAATCGGCCCAGATCCTCAATTGCCCGCGATTCCGGGGCCTACCCAGGTCCGGTGGATTCTTCTTCCCGGTCAATATTTGGGATACGTACGCGGGAGACACTCCGAGTTTCATGGCCAGAGCTTTCTGGCTCTTGCCCAAGCGCCTCAACCGTTGTTTTACGAATTCTCCGAACGTCATTTCTTTCCATCTGGTAACCTGACAGGTTATCCAGTCGGGGTCGTTAATTGGCTGACATGCATGGCGATTATGCCAGGCATCGCCTCCGCACCCTGTTAATCAATTCTAATAGGACCCAAGTTAACTGTCAAGGGAAACTGTGGTCGAGCGGTAACCATTCACGGGGGACAACGGGGAGGGCAGACACATAGAGCCTGCCCCAGACTACGATCCGGGGTCTGCCCCTACGTCTGGGCCCAGATTCGTCGTGGGGCAGAGTGTACGGCCCTCACCTGTGTGTGCGCCCTCTTGCCATGCGCCAAGCGCAGGAACGTGGTCGTTCCCGTCGGCCGCTCGTAACTGAATGGTTGCATCGAGCGTGTACTTCTTCAGTTTCACCTGTACGCGTTCCCGGGACTTGACACCAACACCGATAAGGGTTAGAACCCTCACCTTGCTTCGGACATCCTCTCAATATGGGATGTCCGTCTCATTTCTTGCCCCCTGGAGGAGAACGTGGAAATTACTACAGAAGGACCGCCTGAAGACCATTGGGCGGCCCAAATACTGGAATTGAGCGGTCACAGCTTTGATGCGGAAACAGCGACCGAGTTGTGGCCGAAGATCATGCAACACAAGTGGCACCTCTCTGAAAAACTCGGGAGGGACGTGGGGATCAAAGTCGCTTGCGTGGATTTCATCGAAAACATGGACTCTCCCGGGCATGATCCCGCGAACGCCGAACGGTTGCGCCTTCTCAAAGAATTGGACGCGCAGATGATGGATTCCTCCACGTGGGAGACCATATCCGATTCCCAGCCTCCCAAGCAGATAGTGGAGAAGAGGATAATCCTTCCTATCGTGGAAGGGGAACTCGCGCGCAAGCACGGAGTCACGCCGCCCAGAGCAATCATCTTTTTCGGTCCCCCGGGCACGGGCAAGACCCACTTCGTGCGAGCCATGGCGGGAATCCTGCAATGGTGGTACATCGAGATCAGCCCCAGCGCCCTTATGTGGGACGGGGAAGACCGCCTGGGCGCCAACCTCAAGAGAATTATGGAACAGGTGAGGGGTCTGGACAAGGCCGTCATATTCATCGACGAGTTCGAGGAAATCGCCGCGAGTCGAGATCAGGCATCCCGCATCGACAAGTCAATCACAAATGAATTCCTCAAACAGGTTCCACTACTGAAAAGACAGGAAGGAAGGGTGCTGCTGGTTTGCGCCACCAATTACATAAGACAATTGGATTCCGCGTTGCTGCGACCGGGCCGGTTCGACTGCATAATCCCCGTGGGCGCGCTGGATGATCTCACCCGGCGCACGATTTTCGAGCATTATTTGTCCAAGACCAATCAAGGAGAGGTGGACGTGGACGCGATCCTCTCCGCGATCCCCATGTTCACTCCCGCGGATATCGAATTCCTGTTCCAGAAGGTGTCCCAAACAGCCTTTGAAAAAGAATACTTCGCACAGGAGAATTCCCAGGTCACCACCGAGACCTTCCTCGAGGCCATCAGCCACATGCGACCTACCCTCACCGATGAGGTCGTCAAACAGTTCGAGCAAGATTACCATCGCTACACGAGATACTAACGCCCCGACAGTAGGACCGGCATCTTGCCGGTCCATTCCATGCGGTTCTCGAAACAAATCTCGGATTCCTCCGAACACCGTCTTGCGGTCCAGAGAAGATAAGAGAAGAATATTGAACCACAGAGGCACAGAGACACAGAGAAGGGAAGATTAGGATAAGAGAAGAAAGGAATATTGAGCCACAGAGGGCACAGAGAGCACAGAGAAGAATAATGAGTTCCTCTCGGGGCCGACGCCCTAGCAAACAAGGACGACCTTAACAGGAACTATCATGTCTCAAGAAATCGAGGCACAACGAAACATAATAATGCCGCCACCCTGATCGGTTATAGGTCGTAGGGGCTACGCATGCGTCGCCCTTTTCGATAGTCGGTCCAAACCGGAACTCGCAGGACTCCCCAACCCACCTATTTTCACAGGAACGCTTACTCCCCAAAACCGAGGCACAAAGTAGCATGAAAATGCAGGCGTCACTGTGCCTGCGCCGCCCAAACGGGATCGCGGCGCACGAAATCTTTTGCCCGGGCCGGCTGTACGCCTCCATATGTTCGTCCCTCAACTTCTTACTCTTCTCGGTGTCTCTGTGTCTCTGTGGTTATATATTCTTGCTCTTACTCTTACTCTTACTCTTACTCTTACTCTTACTCTTACTCTTACTCTTACTCTTACTCTTACTCTTACTCTTCTCGGTGTCTCCGTACCTCTGTGGTTCAATGCCCACTGTTGCTTTAGATGATGCAGACTCTTGGAAAGGGAATCAAGATTGTGGCCCCTGCCCGAAGCCCCAATCTCACCCTGCTCTTGCGGCCTGTTTCCTTGACACCGTGCCAAAGAACGTTTGTCGTGGGGCTACCCCCCGCGTCATGAGCATTTCAGCCCTGCTCAGGTCCGCGCTGGTCAGGTCGGCTCCCGTGAGATCGGCCCTTGTGAGAAACGCTCCCACCATAGTGGACGCGGACAGGTTGGCATTGCACAGGTTAACTCCAATCAGGTCAGCCGCGGTTAGATCGGCGTGGGAAAGATCCGCGCCCACGAGCACGCACCTGTGAAGGTTGGCCCCGGAAAGGTTGGCGTGCGAGAGGTTTGCATTCGTCAGATCCGCCTTTGAGAGCTTGGCGCCGGACAAGTCTGCCTGAGAAAGCTCAGCGCCCGACAGATTCGCGGCATACAAATAGGCTCTTGCCAGCCTAGCGGTCTTGAGATCGGCCCCGGAAAGGTCCACGCCCATCAAATTCGCTTCAGACAGATTCACGCCGATCCGCACGGCATTCTGTACCAATTCGCCCAGGGAGTCGGCTTCACCGCTGTAGATGTGATCATAGGTAGAACGGTTGAGAATATCGAACCTCATTTGTACCTCGATTCCGTAATCCGGGCCGGATATTGACCGGGATTCTCCGTTTTTCGTTTTCAGACTACTATCAGCGAGTATACCATACTGCCGACTGTTCCTGCAACAGAAATAGTCATGTTATGAGATGGTTATGCGAATTGTATATGAATCGGTTGAACTGTCGCGGTTCCGGGAACTATTGGCAAGGCTTCAGTTTCGCGGGGCTTCAAAATGGAGAGGGCAGACACATAGGTCTGCCCCTACGTCCGGACCCAGGCCCGTGGCGGGGCAGATCCTATCATTGCGTGTGTCATTGCGAGGAGTGAAACGACGAAGCAATCCCCATATCCACCGGGCAGGAGATTGCTTCGCTCGGCTCGCAATGACATCTTGCGAGTTAACCCCGAATGACTGAAGGGTTACGAACTGCCGTTGGATTGTTGTTGACCCCGCGGTGATGAAACGCTAGATTGAACAATTTCAGCGAACAGGACCCCGTAGGCGGAGTATATTGTGATTCGACGATTCTTCAAGCTGGACGAGCTTGGATCCGACATCAAATCAGAGTTCCTTGCCGGTCTGACCACTTTTGCCACCATGGTTTACATAGTAGTGGTGAATCCCAAGATCCTGGAGGCCGCAGGCATACCGTTCGGCCCGTCCATGGTCGCTACGATTCTGACCGCATTCTTTGGCACCCTGACAATGGGGATCTACGCGAAACGCCCGTTCGCCATAGCCCCATACATGGGAGAAAACGCTTTTATCGCCTTCACTGTTGTGAAAGTCATGGGATACAGTTGGGAGACTGCCCTGGGCGCGATCTTCATCAGCGGAATTGTCTTCACCATAATAACTATTGTCGGGCTGCGCAAATGGCTGGTCGATTCCATACCGGAGGGACTCAGAATCGGTTTTGCCGTGGGAATCGGCTTGTTCCTGACGTTCATTGGCCTGAACACCACCGGAATCGTGAGTCTCGGGGTTCCCGGGGCCCCGGTCCATGTTGGCAACTTCAAGGATCCCACGATATTGCTCGCAGTCTTTGGCTTCATACTGATCGGTTTCCTAATGATGCGTAGAGTGGTCGGCGCGATACTTCTGGGCATTATGGGCACCGCAATCCTGGCGTTCATCCTGGGAGTGGCCCCGCTTCCGGACAAAGTGGTGAGCGCTCCCCCGAGCATAATGCCGATCTTTCTCAATCTGGACATAATGGGCGCTCTTGTTTGGGGCTTTTTTCCGGTCATACTCACTGTGCTGGTAATGGATTTTGTAGATACTATGGGAACGTTGATCGGCGTCTCGTACAAGGCCGGCCTGCTGGACGAAAAGGGCAACCTGCCCGAGATTGAAAAGCCCATGTTGTGCGATGCGGTCACTACAGTGGTGGCGTCTTTGCTCGGCACAACCTCTTCAGGAGCGTATATTGAGTCGGCCACAGGTATCGAGGCGGGCGGTAAGACCGGCCTTACCGCGGTTTTTGTAGCGCTGCTCTTTTTGTGTGCGCTGTTTTTTGCGCCCTTTCTTACTTCCATCCCCGCGTGCGCTTACGGACCGGCCCTGATAATCGTTGGCATGCTCATGTTGCCGGCCGTCGCGCGGCTGAAATTCGATGATCTCTCGGAAGTGATCCCCGCGTTTGCGGCCATCGTTTTGATGAGCTTCACGTACAACCTGGGAATCGGCATGACCGCGAGCTTTGTCCTGTACCCGTTGCTCAAGGTCCTTGCCGGAAGGGCAAAGGAAGTTCCCGCGGGCCTCTGGATCCTCGGGGCGAGTTCCCTGGTCTTCTTCGTGTTCTATCCTTACTAGCGTGCAAATACTTCGTGTGATTGGAGTATTGATCGGCTGTTCCCGCAAGATCAGGCGGACTGGAAAGTCCGCCCCACATTTGAACATGAATTGCCCTTCGAGCATGATTATGAGAACATGGGGCCTGCGATGATGAGGCGGCTGAATTTCCATTCTTGTGAGCAGGAACATGCCGAAATTCATACTTCTTGACATAGACGGGACCCTTATTCATTCCGGAGGGGCCGGCAAGGAAGCCATGAACAGTGCGCTGGAAGAGATCACGGGCATCAACGCGGGCTTTCGAGATATAGCGTGCGCGGGCAAGACCGATCCGACAATCTTCCGGGAAGGCTTCGCCAAGGCCGACATTGAAGCTGACCACGGTTTCATGGGGCGTTTCAATGATTCGTACCTGATCCATCTACGATCCGCGGTATCCGCGAGCGCAGGTCATGTCAAACCGGGAGTCGTGGGGCTGCTCACGAGGCTGGAAAGGGAGAACGGATTCTTCCTCGGTCTGCTCACGGGAAACCTGGAACAGGGGGCCCGCATCAAGCTCGGACACTTTGACCTGAATCGATTCTTCCCTTTTGGAGCATTCGGAGACGATGACGCGGACCGAAACCGTCTTCTGCCCGTAGCGGTCAATAGGCTACAGGAATACAACGGAATTGATGTAGAATATTCGGACTGCATCGTGATAGGAGACACCCCAAGGGATGTTGAGGCCGCGGCAACGCACGGAGCCGCGTGCATCGCAGTCGGTACAGGGCCGTACTCTGTGGAGAGCCTGGCGGAAACAGGCGCTGATTTGGTGGTCCCGGACCTGGCGGACACGGAACGGATAGTGACCTGGATCAAAGATAATGGATCAACCCCTGGTGATCGACATGGATAGAAGACGAGGTGCGCATGCTGACGGAATTTGTGGATAGATTAGTGGAAATATCCGCCAAACCTAGATCGGGATGGTACAAGGTGATGGCCACCGTGGTAGGATTGGCGATCTTCCTGTTTGTCTTGCCTGGGATTCTGTTCCCGCTTGGGTATCTGGCCGAGAAGTACATCTTGCCGAATCAGATTTGGATAGCGGAGTTTGTGTTTTCCGTCACTTGCATTGTGATAGGGATCTCTTTCCTGGGATGGTCTGTTTACGTACTGATCCGGGACGGGCACGGGACCCCCAGCCCGGCCGCTCCTGCTCAGAAGCTGATCACTACGGGTCCGTACAGGCTTTGTAGGAATCCCATCCAGTTGGGCGCCATGTTCTATTGCCTGGGAATCGGAACCCTGCTCGGATCAATATGGATCGGGCTGGTCATGATGTTTCTCAGTTACAAGATAGTCGGCTCTTACCACAGACATGTGGAAGAAAAGGAATTGCACATGAGATTCGGCAAGGAATACAAAGAGTACAGGAAGAGAACCCCGTTCCTTTTGCCGAGATTCTGGGCAAACTCGGACTGATTGGGAGGGCATGAAGCCATGTTCGTTGCCAAGATCGTTGAAAAACTGGTTGGAGCCTCCAAGGAGGAACGTTCACCTCGATACAAAATTGTGGCCGTTCTCTTGGGCACCCTGGTCTTTGGGTTGGTTGTGCCCGCGCTCCTTTTCCTCGTGGGGCACGGCGCACAGGAATACATCCTGAAGGATCTTTCCCGCATGCTGGAGATCATCGGGGGCATTCTGTGCATGGGATTGGGACTCCTGCTCCTGGCGTGGACCCTGTTGACCCAGGTGAGGATCGGAAAAGGGACTCCGGTTCCTCTAGCCCCACCCCAGAAGCTCATAGTCACAGGCCCGTACAAGATGTGCAGGAACCCCATGAAATTGGGCGCTCTGCTATATTACTTCGGGATCGGGCTCTACTTCGGCTCACTGGGCATAGGCCTGGTGATGGCCCTGCTCGCGCTCGTGCTCGGCAGCTCGTACCACAAACACGTGGAAGAAAATGAACTGGCGCAAAGATTCGGTGACGAATACGAAGAATACCGCGCGAAGACACCGTTCTTTATACCGAAGTTGTGGGGGTGACGAGGCGAAAGGGAGAGAAGATGAAGAATAGCCACAGAGAGCACAGAGAGCACAGAGAAGAGGTAAGAGTCTACACTTATTGGCTATTTCATGGTCGGGAGACACGGGTCCTATCATTCGAGATCGACCGCTAGAATTCGATACCTTTCTGGGCCTTTATTCCGTCGGTAAAGGGATGCTTGATTTCTCGCATCTCGGTGACCAGGTCCGCTGCCTCAATCAAGGATGGCGGAGCGTCCCGGCCGGTTACAACCACATGGAGGTCCGGGGGTCGTTCGGAAAGGAAATCGACTATTTCTTCTTCGGATACCATTTCATATTTCATGAGATACGTGAGTTCATCAAGCACCACCACCCGGTATTCACCGGATGAGATCTTGTCTTTGGCGAAACTCCAGGCTTCCTGCGCGACCTTGACATCCTTCTGAATATCTTCCGACTTCCACGTGAATCCCCTTCCCTTGACGTGGACCTCCAACAGGTCTTGGAACCGCGCGGCAGCGTCCAATTCACCGTATTTCCAGGTTCCCTTTATGAATTGGATTATACAGACCTTGAAACCGTGGCCTAAAGCCCTGAAAGCAAGTCCCAGAGCAGCAGTGGTCTTGCCTTTGCCATTACCGGTATGGACTATGAGTAATCCTCTTTTCACAGATTCCCTCCTGAGCGCGGGGTCTCCCGCTGCGAGAGGTTATCTTACAAGAAAGTGTTCCGTTTGTCCCATCGGATCCTCAGAATCGGGCATTTCTCCGTTTGCGAGACTTCCAGACCTCAAGATCAAACCGAACCGCCGTGCTGACGCCCCGGGCTAACCTTCAGTTTCGCGCGGCAGCTTCTATCATTGCCCAGGTCATTGCGAGGAGTGAAACGACCAAACAATCCCCATATTCGGCGTTCAGGAGATAGCTTCCCCCGGTTCAAGCCCGGAGTCGCAATGGCATCTTGAGTTATCTCCTCGAATGACTGAAGGGTTGCCGCGCCGGGCTCCGGCGCGCTTGCAAAAGCCTTCTCTATAGAGTAAACTGAGTCAGGAAGAGGGCTCTGCGCACCGACAACCACGTTCACATAACACCATAGAATCTCCGTAGTTCCAGGCCGTTTTCCCGTCTTCTACTATTGTGTCGGATTCCCGGTGGAGCCGGCTAAAGGGGGTTTTGAGACGTAATCAAAAAAAGGGAGGAGCCATGCGAAGCGGATACCTATCCAGAATTGAAGATCTGAAAGCAATGTCCCATGCCGAAAAGGCTGAGTTGACCAAAGTCAGCGAAAAATTCATGTTCCTGGCAAGTGATTATTACTTATCCCTCATAGACTGGGACGACCCCAACGATCCTATTCGACGGATTATAGTCCCTGACATGGATGAACTGGAACTCTGGGGCCGACTCGACGCCTCAGATGAAGACCGCTACACTGTCATGCCCGGTCTCCAACATAAGTACGATTCCACTGCGCTTCTGTTGGTCAGCAACAAGTGTGGAGGCATTTGCCGGTACTGCTTCCGCAAACGCATCTTCATCCGAGAGCATATGGAAGTGTTGCAGGACCTGCCTCGCGCGCTGAACTACATAAGAGAACACAAGGAAATAACAAACGTACTGCTCACCGGTGGTGATCCACTGCGCCTGCCGACCTCGGAAGTGGACCACATCGTCACCAAACTCAGGGAGATAGATCACGTTTATGTCATCAGAATCGGCACGAAAATGCTCTCGTACGATCCGTACCGAATACTGAATGATACGTCGCTCATGGAAATGATCGAGAGGCACACCACGGATGACAAGCGGATTTACGTGATGACCCATTTCAGTCACCCCAGGGAGTTGACCACTGAGGCCAAGAAAGCCATACGCCTCCTTCAAGGGGCCGGTGCTCTGCTGAACAATCAGACCCCACTGGTACGCGGGGTAAACGACGATCCTTACACCCTTGCGGAATTGTTCAGGAAACTGTCCTTTGTCGGCGTGCCGCCCTACTATGTTTTTCAATGCCGTCCCGCATCAGGTAACAAGACCTATGCTGTGCCAATAGAAGAAGGATATTCAATATTTGAACAGGCGAAGAGCCTGTGTTCGGGACTTGCCAAGCGGGCCCGTTACGTAATGTCCCATGCCACCGGGAAGCTGGAAATCCTTGGAATGGACGATGAGTCCGTCTATTTCAAGTATCATCGAGCCGCTGAAACTCTTGACGCGGGGAGCGTCTTGAAATTCTCGCACAATCCCGCGGCGTTCTGGTTCGACGACTACGAGGAGATGTCACCCGACCATGAACCGATCTTCAGGCAAACGCACCTGAATTGGTTTGGGCACGATCACGAAGAGGCCGCGGGAGAACTCCAGTAGAGTCGCCACGCAACGCCTGATGCCGACTTCCATGCCTCAACAAACAGAGGCACAACCAAACATGAAAACTCCTGCGGAGTGGCGGGCCCCCTGCGTAGGGGCATCCCGCCCATGCACGGAGACTCAGGTTTCGAGCATCCGAGCCTCGATGTCGCTGTTCTCATCCTTGATCAGATAGATGGTCTGGGTCGGAAACGCGAACTCGATGCCTTCGGCCTCGAATCTTGCCATGATCTTCAGGCACGTCTTCTGGAGCCACGCCTGATAATCCCAGTACCCGGCGGGATGATACCAGGCCCAGACCCCAATGCTAAGATTCCAGTCATTGAACGCGTTGAAGAAGATCCTCGGAGGGTGGCTCTCATTCATTCCGTCGTGATTGTGGAGGATCTCGCGAAGAATCTCAACCGCACGCTCAACCTTCTCGCGAGGGGTGTCGTAGGTAATGGTGATATTGGTCTTCCACCGGATGTACGGTCTTCGCCCCACGTTTTCCAGTGTGCCTGTGACAACCTTTTGGTTTGGGACGGCCACCAGATGGCCCTCGGGCGTCCGGAGTCTTGTGCTCCTGTACCCAACGGACTCCACAACCCCGTCGTGACCGTCAATGATGACCCGTTGCCCTATTTGAAACGGCTTGTCCAGCAAGATAGTGAGAGTGCCGAAAACGTTGGCCAGCGTGTCTTTGGCAGCGAGAGCTATGGCGAGCCCCCCGAGCCCTAGAGAAGCGATGAGGGGTCCCACCTCCACGCCCGTAAGGTTCTGGACAAGGATCAAGCCGGCTATCACAACCACGAAAATGCGAAGGGTCTTGCCCACCAGGCGAACGAGCAACTGGTCACTCTGGCTCTTGGTGGTCCCCGCCCATTTGACCAGTTGATTGTCAACCACGCTTACCAAACGATAGATGAACCATATTAGGACCAGGGCGCCTATGATTTCCGTGGCCGGCCCTGCGCCACTTTTCAAGATGTTCGTCCCGTCCGGCCTCTGGAAATGCGGGAACAATGGATATAGTGCCGCATAGATTCCCCAAATCAGGACCAGGAGGGACACTGGCTCGGAAAGGGCGTCCAAGGACAGTTCCACCCATGTGAGCGGTTTGCCCTGCGCTGCGAATCTCCTCGGCCTTGCTTCGATCAGGGAGCGCACCACCCGGGCCGCTGCCGCTGCCAGCAAGAGAAGACCAAAACAGAGAAGCAACTTGAACACGGTGATCCCGCGGTAGACTTCTTGTCCAACCCAGTTCCCAAAGATCGCGGAAATAGCGCTCTCCAATTGCTGAATCCCCTGGTGGATTCCCGGACCCCCGCTGTCGATCCTTTTGGTTTCTACCTCCGCGATGTTCGCTGTCCGCGCGGACAGAGCCTTTTCGGTCTCGATCTCTTTCTTGGCCTTTCCGTCGCGCTGTCCTGCCGAATGACAGAGTGAGTAGCTCCCCAGGACCAATAGAATCATCACGAAAACCACGGCCACCGGATTAATCGTCCTACGCATGGCTGACCTCCTCGCCGGACTCAATACCTACTATCATCGCAAGAAAAGGACAACGAAATATGAAAGTCCTTTTCGTTGTGCCTGTGATTTCAGGCATGTAAGTTCCTATGATGGTCCCCCTTGTTCGGGAGGGCACCGGGCCCACGCGGGCGAGGCGGAGCCTCCCGGTAGGCATTTCCAGGCAGACCTTGGGAACGAGAGGAATCCCCCCCTACCCTTTTTCAAGGCCGGGAATGTAGGGGTGCGCACGCGAGAAAGGGCGGACACATAGGTCCGCCCCTACAGGAAATGCCGACTTTATTTCGTGGCAGGGTGTAAGATACCCCGGAGTCCCGCTCTAGGCCTCTTCCTCCAGCCTCACTGAGACCGCCACCTTGTAGAGTAGCGTTAGAATCAGCGCCCCGATGCCCCAGACTCCCAGAGTTATGAAGAATTCGGGGAACGTAGGTGCGTACTCGGTGATGGATTCCAGCGGGTTGGGAATGAAACCGCCCACCGTGAGAGAGATCCCCTTCTCGATCCAGAGGGACGCGAAGACCATTGCGCAGAGGATCGGCAGCAACGTGGTGTTGTTACGCGTTGTGGGGATTACCAGCAGGACCGTGGCCACGATGGCCAGGGTCGCGCTCACCCACATCACGGGTACCAGAGATGCCTTCCCGTGCAGTCCAACAAAAAGATACGCGAAATGATGCATGTGCTCGGGTATCTGGCTGTAGTAAACGGTGAAAAGCTCACAACCCATGAAGAAGAGGGTGGCGAGCATTGCGTAGGTCACGATCTTGGACAGCGTCTTTATGGCTTCCCGGCCTGCATCAAAACCCGTAAGCCTCTTGACCAAGTAGCACAGTATGATCAAGAGCGCAGGACCGGCCGCGAACGCGGAACCGAGAAATCGGGGCGCCATTACTGCGGTCAGCCAGAATCCTCTTCCGGGAAGTCCGGCGTACAGAAAGGCCGTCACAGTATGAATGCTGAACGCCCAGGGAATGGAGAGATAGATGAACGGCTTGATCCATGAGGGGGGGGGCGCTCCTCTCTTCTCGCAGCCCAGCACGGTCCAGCCCACGAGAAGGTTCAACATCATATACACGCTCAGGACGACCATGTCCCAGAAGAGTATGGACTCGGGTGAAGGGTACAACATCACATTGAAGGCCCTGTCCGGGCGGCCGAGGTCCACTATGATGAAGGTCACACACATGGTTACCGCGGCCACGGCCACGAATTCCCCAAGTATGGTGATCTTGCCGAAGGCCTTGTAGTCGTGAAGGTAATACGGCAGAACCAACATGACAGCCGATGCGGCCACACCGACCAGAAAAGTGAACTGACCGATGTACAGAGCCCAGGAGACGTCCCGGCTCATTCCGGTTACTCCCAACCCGATGGTCCACTGCTTGAGATAGTTCAGAAATCCGAATCCGATAACACCGAGCAGGATCAGGATCCAGACATAATAGCCTTTGCTTCCGGTTAAAACCTTTTCAAACATAGGTACCTCACACTATGTAGTAAACCTGAGGTTGCGTTCCCAGTTGAGGTTTGCGCCTAATGGCAAATTGCTCGCGCAGCGCCTTTCTCACATCCGAATTGGAATCTTCCAGGTCGCCGAACAGGATCTCGCCGTTCTTACACGCGTCAACGCATGCCGGCTGCTTGCCTACGGCCAGCCTTTCAGCGCAAAAGTTGCACTTTTCCACCACTCCACGGGTTCTGGTGGGGAACTCCCGGTTCAGGGTCTTGATGTGCCCGCGGGGATCTTTCCAATTGAGGCTCCGCGCCCCGTACGGACACGCGGCCATGCAGAAGCGGCATCCGATGCAACGATGGAAGTCCATCAGCACGATTCCGTCTTTCCGTTTGAACGTGGCCTTGGTGGGACAGACTCGAACGCAGGGCGGGTTATCACAGTGATTGCACATCACCGCGGTCGGCACGCCCTTCATTCCGTGTTCTTCCAGATCGTGCAGATACTTGTGCTCCTGACTCGGGAAAGCGTGCCCAAACCCTGTAGTCCAAATCCACTTGACCTCGTCCTTGACATTGCCCCAGTCCGGCACGTTGTGGATGCTGTGGCACGCATCGACACAGGCTTTCATCGCGGCTTCGCCGCTCTGCTGAAACTTCTTCAGGTCGACTACCATCGCCCATCTCTTTGCGCCAAGGGCCTCCGGTGTGGGTTCCACCTTTGGCGCAGCGCTTTCTGCCAAAGCGGCCCTGAGCGGCGTTGATCCAAGCCCAAGTGCCGAGATACCGGCGATCTTCAAGAAATCTCGTCTAGTTTTGTCCATTACTCACTCCTCAACGCCACTTTCTCTTTGGGCAGCTTGTACTCCGGCGCGATGTGGCATTCCCAGCACTTGGGGGTCACGTCCACATAGTTATGGCAACGATCGCAGAATTTCTCGCGGGTCTTGTGACACTTCAAGCAGGTGTTCTGCAAGCTCATGTTGTACTTCTTCCCGCTCGCGCTCACGTATATGCGATTACCGTCACGGACCACTGAATCACGCCATGAGTCCAGCAGTTGCATGTGAGAAGCCTTCATATAGGCTGTGGCTTCCACACACTGTTTCGCGTCCTTGGGGAGTTCCAGTTTCGGCGCCGGCCCAGGTTTGCCCTTGCTGTACCAGAAGGGAAACGTGAACAGGACCAAAAAAATGATGATACCTACTATGATCTTGCCAGCATTATACATCCGCTTCTTCCTCCATGCCCGGCAGAGGCTCACCACGCAGGTCCGTGGTCCTCTTCTTCTCACCCTCCATAATCATGGCGTTGGCCACGAGTTCGTGAATCCCGCCGACGTCTACCTCGGGGCAGAAGTATTCCATGAGGGTGGAGAGCGTTGCCCGGTCGATCGCACACATGCACGTGAGCCTGTTCACGTCGTGTTTTTCCTGAACATATTTGACAGCGTTGGCCCTGGGGAAACCGCCTCTCATCCTCATTTCTATATTCTCATCGTTACCCAGGCCCGCGCCGCCGCCACAGCAGTAAGTCTGTTCTCTGATGGTATTCTCCGGCATGTCGAAGAAATTCCTGCAAACATGCTTCAGGACATGACGAGGCTCCTCGAAAATCCCCGCAGCCCGCGCCGGGTTGCACGAATCGTGGAACGTAACCCTCATATGGTCATTCCTGCTGATGTCAAGGGGCGGCATCTTGCCATTCTCGATAAGGTCGCTCGTAAACTCCGCGATATGAACCATCTTGGTGGTCTTGGCATTCTCGAACTTGGTGCCCGTAATCGGGGAAACCGGTTCTTCGAGAAAATCCGCGGGACCGGTCATGGTGTCCATGTACTGATGAATGACACGCCACATGTGGCCGCACTCTCCACCGAGAATCCATTTCACGCCCAGCCGCTTCGCCTCAGCGTATATCTTTGAGTTGAGCCGCTTGATCATCTCATGGGACGTAAACAGACCGAAGTTCCCACCTTCCGAAGCGTAAGTGCTGAAAGTGTAATCCAGCCCTATCTCGTGGAACAGCATCATATATCCCATGAAGGTGTACGTCCCGGGGTCCGCGAAATAGTCCCCAGAAGGTACCACAAACAGGATTTCCGCGCCCTTCTTGTTCACGGGCAGCCCCACCTTGACGCCGGTTATCTCCTCGATGTCGTCTTGACAGAATTCCCACATGTCCATGAGTCCGTGGGGCGGGATACCGAGGTGGTTGCCTGTTCTAAAACAATTTGCCACAGGCTCCATAGCCCAGTTGATTCCCAGGCCCACAAGATGGAGGAGCTCACGACCGATCATGGTGACTTCAGCGGTATCTATGCCGTACGGACAGTAGACCGAGCAACGACGGCACTCAGTACACTGGTAGAAGTAGTAAAACCACTCTTTCAGCACATCAAGGGTTAGCTCCCTGCCGCCGCCCATCTTGCCGAACATTTTCCCCAGGGTGGTGAAATCATTTCTGTAAACCGACCGCATCAGCTCAGCCCGGAGCACAGGCATGTTCTTCGGGTCCCCTCCACCGAGAAAGAAGTGGCACTTGTCAGCGCATGCGCCACATCTCACACAGACATCCATGAAGAGCCTGAACGAACGGTATTTCTCCAGCCGCTCCTTGAACCCTTCCAGTATGATCTCCCTCCAGTTTTCCGGGAGCTTCCAGTCTTCATCCGTGGGGGACCATTCCCGGGGATTGGGCATGTCCAGGTATTTGAGGTTCTTGGCGGCCGTGGGGAAACTATAGGTTCCCGGCCTGAAGTCCGCCTTGGTGTCCATCCAGTTCTTCTTGGGCGGCTCATGAGCTATCTTCATATCTTCCGCTTTGGGAAGGCCATCTAATGACATTTCTTACTCCTTATCCACCGGCAGTCCGACGCCTTTCATCTTCCCTCTGAATTCATCTTCGTATTCCTCGTACGTATGGACCTTGACCGGGTAATCCCAGGGATTCACATGTCTCTTGAACCGATTGTTATTGGCCATATTCCTGGTAGGGCTGAGAAAGACGCCTGGAGCGTGCATCAGCTTGCTGAATGGAAAATAGGCCAGCAGACAACTAACAAGGAATATGTGGACGTAGAAGATCAGGCCGATCCCATCAAGGGCCGCCGGCACTGTGAACGTGACCAGGCCCGTGGCCAATTCCTTGACCTTCAGCAGATCCACCCTGTAGACTTGGCGCATAAGGACACCCGAAGTCGCGATTCCCATGATCAGGAACAGCGCAAAATAGTCTGCGGGAAGCGACAGGTAGCGCATCTGAGGTATCAAGAATCTCCTGAGAAAGAGATACCCGACAGCCCCCAGGAACACGATGTCCGACAGAAACACCGTCGGGACCAGGATGTCGAAGAAACCGTCCAAGGAAGTAAGAATGGCCACAAACGACGGTACCGGCTCCAGAAAGAATCGGATATGCCGAAGGACTATCATGAGAAATGCATAATGGAATAAGATGCCGGCCAGCCAAAGCCACTTCGCGGATGCGAAGGTAAGTCTGGGCCCGTCTCTCAATTCTCCCTTTATGTTCCTGAAAAGGGACCTGAACAGAAAGACTTCCAGGATCATCCGCAATATCACGCCCACGGTGTTGTGTGGGTTGTCAAGATATTCGTACTTGATCCAGGGAAGAGATTTCTCCTGACCTGCCGTTGTAGGGATGCGAAACGGAACCGGCACCCGCGCCCATTGGAGTAAACGGATGACGATCCCCAGAAGGAATATGGCAAAAGCCACATAGGGAATGTATATGCCGAAAACACTGTCCAGCCCTATCGTCCCCACTCCCACGAGGGAAATCACGACGAGAGCTAATACTATGAACAGTGCCGACAACACGGAAAACCATGCGTTCATGAACGACCACCTCGCTTTATATTGGGCTATTCGTGTTGACGATTCTCAGGTTCGCCGCATGCCTGAGCATCCCAGGTCCGACAGGCTCGCTCGAGTATCCTGCCCGTCCTGTTCCTCAGTTCATTGGCTCTGAGATCATAGATCTTTTCACGACATTGCATGTGAATATCGAACACAAGGAGGGCAAGCTTGTCTATTCTTGATTCCAAAATCAGCAGATCCTCCCAGACCTCTCGTTCCCGGCCCTCCTTCTTCAGCGCCTGCCGTACGACATCTTTCAGCAGGAACACGAAGCCTACGGCTTGCCCCGCGCTGAATTCCTGAACCGCCCTGATGCGAATGATCCGGTCCAGATGGCCGCGAACTTCCTCGTCCGAAGCCTCGGCCCCCTGGACAACCCAATCATACGCGGCTGACAAACCCAAGGAGATCGAACTCCCCAGAGGATTGGCAAACCTATTCTTTTGTTCGAGGAAGAACCCCTGGGAGTCCGGAGGGTAGGTCTCCAGGGTTACATCAATCCACTTCTTGAGCAGGGCCTTTTTCTTGGAAGCCAGCAGGTCACTTAGCATGCTGTGTTGATTGAGCTTTATCTCTATCTTTCCATATATTTTGCCGCAACGTGAAGGATGTCCTTATCCCACCATAACCCGGTGGTCAAGAGCAAATTCTCAGATCCTCGTCCAGTTCAAGCCCGGCCGCGTCCGCGAGGACCGCAAAACCGACCTCGCCACCCCGTTCAGCCGCCTGGATTCTTACGAGATCTCTTCGTTGCTTGAATGATGAGCACATGCCGTCTCTGCCAAAAGCATGGCATCATGCTCAAAAAAATATGGATACCATCCCCGGTTGCGCGTTGTCAAGAACATATTGCGTAATTGGGACTCACTGCGCAGACACGGAGGGGAAGCGATGCGAAGATGAAGATGAAGATGAAGAGATATGAACCACAGAGCACACAGAGAGCACAGAGAAAATATCTTCTCAGAATCGCTGTGCCCTCTGTGCCTCTGTGGTTAAATTCTCTTATTCTTTCTGCGCTATGTCTCTGTGACCTCTGTGACCTCTGTGGCCAAATTCTCTTTTTCTTTCTGCTCTGTGTCTCTGTGGTTAAATTCTCTTATTCTTTCTGCGCTGTGCCTCTGTGACCTCTGTGACCTCTGTGGCCAAATTCTCTTATTCTTTCTGCGCTGTGCCTCTGTGACCTCTGTGGCTAAATCCTCTTATTCCTTCTACCGGCCGCCACAATCGTTCCCGCCTATTCCTTCAAAAAATCGATCAGGATCGGGTTGACCTTTTCCGCGTCTTCGTACAGCGCGGCATGGCCTACTCCAGGGACAATCGCCAACGTTGCGTGCGGAATCGCGGCCTGTACCTTGTTTGCGTTTGCCACGGGCGCGGTCTTGTCCTGCTCGCCCCAGATTACGAGTGTAGGGATCTTGTGCTTGCCGGCCTGAACGTAAACCTCTTCCAATCCATGAAGGGGATAGTTCCGCAGCATGGATAGCAGAGCAGACATGTAGCCTCTGTACTCCAACTGCTCCTTGAGCTTGGATGTGATTTCCTTGGCATGCTTCGGGTCCTTGATGCCTTTGGCGGCGCCTCCCATCAGGATATTCCTGCCGAACACCGCCATCACCCAGTCACCAAGTCCAGGTACAACAGCAAGCTTGGCAGCGGGGGGAAGTTTTAGTGGAAATCCGGCAGGGGCCAGAAGCGCCAACTTGCGCACCCTTTTGGGATGGCGCGCGGTGAAAACCACCGAGATCGCGCCGCCCTGGGACAGACCCACCAGGTCGACCGGGCCCTTGACTCCGAGCGTGTCCAGCAGTCCGACCAGTTGTCGGTCGAAAAGATCCACACCATAGACCTCGGCGGGCCGATCCGAATAGCCGCGGCCGAGGTGATCGTACCGTAAGACACGGAAGCCCGCTTTTGCCAGTGCGTCTACATTGTGATCCCAGACATAGCTGGACCTGGTGCCCCCGTGAACCAATACCACGACCGGGCCTTCTTCAGGCCCGGTCCACTCGTAATAGGTTATTGAATCACCGATCTTGACGGATTTTCCGGGGAGGCCCTTGCGTACATCGGTCGTCAGATCCCTCAACCCGTGTTCCGACAGCCAGTAAGGCGCCGCCAGAGCAAGCCCTATGACGATGGCGCCAACGAGAATGATAGATTTCTTGGACATTGACTCCCTCCTGAGAGAATGCACCGAGCAGATCGCTGAATTCACAGCGCCGGATAATGTTTGCAGATGGCCCGGTCTGACTTTCTACCGCAACAATGGAACCGTATAGAGCGCTCCGCCCACCAGGAAGACCACAAAGAAAGCAATGGACTCAATCTTGTCCCGAGCGAAGAAGACCATCTGTTGGATGGCCCTGAGAAACCAGAATATCGCTATCAGAGCCAGAAGAGACCTTCCCAGACCAGAGGCGAGCATCTCAGACGTGTGAAAAAACGAAACATATGCAAATATTAGGAACGCGAATGTCAAACAGAGGTTCAATACCTGCATAACCGCCCGATTCAATGGATTGAGCGACGCCAGGTCCTCCTTCCATTGGAACAGCTTCCAGAAAAATACATGAAACACTGCGAACGCCAGATTGTACACAGCGCCGATCACGATCAACGTCTCGTTTTTCATTCCTTTACCCCTTATTCGGTGTCCTGGCAGCGCTACTGAAGAGCGAACAGATTAAGCCATAGTTCAGTCGAAGAGCAACCCGTTCGCGCAGTGTATAAAGGACCAGTCAAAGCAAGTCAAGCCCGAACAATTAGTCCACAAGCGATGAAAACCCTGCACTGGGAAATAGAGAAGATGAAGAGAAGAGATATTGGCCACAGAGGACACAGAGAGCACAGAAAAAATATCTTCTCAGAATCGCTGTGCTCTCTGTGCCTCTGTGTCTCTGTGGTTGAATTTTCCTATTCTTTCTGTGCTATGTCTCTGTGACCTCTGTGACCTCTGTGGTTAAATTCTCTTTTTCTTTCCGCTCTGTGTCTTTGTGCCTCTGTGTCTTTGTGGTTGAATTTTCTTATTCTTTCTACGCTGTGTCTCTGTGCCCTCTGTGACCTCTGTGGCTAAATATTCTTAATTCTTCCTCGCAATGACATCTACCGGCCCCCCCCGAATGACTGAGGGGTTACGAACTTCTTCCAGGTATCTCTTGACCTCACATGGTCGATCGGCTATTATGACCACCCGGTCATTGACCAGGTGGTCATTATGGGTTCCAACAAAGCAGCACAAAACGACATGCGGTCCCTGTCGTCCACAGGTACCGAACTCTTCGGAAAGCTTCGTCCCGAGAAGCAAGAGGTAGTTTTTCAGGCCGCTGTGGACGAATTTGCAGTCAACGGGTACCGGAACGCTTCCATGAACAGCGTGGTCAGATCCGCTGGTATAAGCAAAGGGAGCCTTTTTCAGTATTTCACGACCAAGCGGAACCTCTTCCACGGTGTGGTGGAAATAGCGGCTGAGCGGGTAAAACTGTACTTGAAACAGGTGCGGGAAGAAACCGCTGAAATGGGATTCTTCGAAAGGTTGGAGAGGCTTCTTCGGGCCGGCTTTGGTTTCATCGACCGACACCCGAAGTTCGCACGTATCTATTTCCATTTGCTTCAATCGGGCGAGGCTCCGTTCGGGTCGGAGCGTGTCGGTGAGCTACGTCACGAGGGACACCAATTCCTTTGCGCGTTGATAAGGTCCGCTATCGAGCAGGGGGAACTCAAGCCGAACATGGATGTGGAGCGGGTGGCCTTCCTTATCAACGCTTTGCTGGAGACCCTCTTGCGTTCCTACTACACGGAGTTTCTCGCATCAGGGCTCGGCCTGTACCGTGGGGATGACGAGGCGCTTGACTGCTGGGTCAACGCTACACTGGATCTGGTTCGCAACGGGGTCCAAGCGCCATGACCCGGGTATGGAACTGAGTTTTCTTTGGAAATGGCCACCTGCTGCGGACTTCAAACAATTTCCCGGATCTGAAGCCGGGCATCAGTTGCGAAACCGGGCTTGATGCGGCTCAACAGCTGCAAGCCGTTTTGAATGAATATCTGGGAGGAAATCTATGAACCTTCGTGCTCTGCCGATACTCTTGATTCTGTCGGTTCTACTGTCAGTCTCGTTCAACATCAACCATGTGTCTGCCCAAGACAAGGTGAAAATCCGCTTTGGAACGCTGCCGGTGTTGCAGGCCCTGCCACTCTATGTGGCCCGTGCGGAGGGCCTGTATGCAAAGGCCGGGGTGAAGGTTGAAATCATCCCGTTCAACACCGCGGCCGAGAAGGATATCGCTCTGACCGCGGGAAGCATCGACGGCGCTTTCGCGGACCTGGTCACGCCCCTTGTGCTCAAGGGGAACGGTCGGGACGTATCCATCGTAGCTACCAATTACGACACCACCAAGGATCGTCGAATGTTCGCGATTTTGGGAAAGCCGGGCTGCAAATACCGATCGGTCAAGGATCTGGCGGGTGTCCCGATAGCCATATCCTCAAACTCGGTGATAGACTATGTGACCGAGCGACTGCTTGAAGCGGGAGGTGTGCCGCGTGATCGCATGGCCTCGGTGGAAACGAAGAACATCGGGATTCGTTTCCAGCTGTTGCTTTCCGGGCAGGTGGAAGCGGCTACTCTGCCAGAGCCGCTGGTGTCGGCCGCTGTGGCCAAAGGCGCAGTCCTTTTGGCAGATGATTCCGGACTCGTGACAAGTCAGACGGTTCTGGTTTTTTCCGGATCATTTCTGAAGAAACACCCCGAGGCTGTGAAGGCATTTCTCAAGGCTGTGGACCAGGCCGGCAAGCTTATCAGAGCAAAACCGGATTCCGTGAGATCCATTATGGTGGAACATGTGAGGCTTCCCAAACCCATGAGGGCCACGTACCCGGTTCCGCGATTCCCGGAATTGCATTCGCCCGACAAACAGGCCGTACGGACAATCGCCCAATGGTTGCACAAACGCGGTGTGATCCGGCCGGTGTTGAAATATGAAGAAGTGGTAGATGCCCGTTTTGCTCGCTGACCTCATCAGTTCGCGGGGTGTGACTAAGATCTATCGCGCGGAACACGGCCCCATCACGGCCCTGGGCGCAACAGACATTTCTCTCGGCGCGGGGCGGACGCTCGCCCTGGTGGGACCGTCCGGCTGCGGGAAGTCAACGCTCTTGCTGCTTCTGGCAGGCCTTGAGAAGCCCAGTTCAGGGGCCGTCCAGTTCAACGGGAGGCCGCTGGCTCGACCGCACCGGGAGATCGCTCTTGTACTTCAGGAATACGGGTTGTTTCCGTGGAAAACCGTACGACGAAACGTTGAATTAGGGCTCAGAATTCGAGGTGAAGCAATCGACCAAGGCATGGTGGAGGATCTGCTGGCGGAACTGGACATTGAGGACAAGCTGGACCTGTACCCGCAGCAACTGTCGGGCGGCCAGAAGCAACGAGTGGCCCTGGCTCGCGCCCTCATTCTGAATCCGTCGCTGCTCCTTCTGGATGAGCCGTTCGCAGCCCTTGACACCTTAATCCGGGAGCGGCTGCAGGATCTGGTTGCGGCCGTCTGGCGCCGGAGGGGATTCGCCGCGGTGTTGGTGACACACAACATACAGGAGGCGGTCCGTCTGGGACAAACGATTCTGGTGATGAGCGGGGCTCCCGGGACAATTGTCAGCGAGATTGAGAATCCGAGAGCGTGCTCGCGAGACTACCGCGGGTCCGACGAGTTCTACCGTGTGGCTCGACTTCTCCGTCGCGGACTTGAGCAGACCACATGAAATTCAGGTTGGACTATATCGCGGCCGCCGGCTTTCTCGTGGCGCTCTGGCAAGTTGGAGCATGGTGGGCTGGTGAGGCGGTCCTTTCCGGGCCGATCCCGGTCGCGGCCAGGTTGTTGTCTGAAGCCGAGACAGGGCGGTTCTGGCATCACGTGGCCGCGTCCTCTCTGCGGATCGTGGCGGCCCTGTTTGTGTCCTTCGTGACCGCGGTGCCGCTCGGCCTATTCCTGGGAGCGGTCCCCGCCGCCGACAGGTTCGCCAGGCCCCTGATTTACCTTACTTATCCGGTACCAAAAATCGTGCTCCTCCCCCTGGTGCTCCTAATCTTCGGTCTCGGAGACTTAGGCAAGATAGTAATGCTCTCCATGATCCTGTTTTTTCAGTTGCTGATCACCACGCGGGACGCGGCCCGCGGGGTGAGTCGGTCCGCGAGGAATTCCCTGTACAGCCTGGGAGGAACCAGGCGCCATCTGTTCGTTCACGTGGTATGGCCTTCGGTCTTGCCGGCCGTGTTTACGGCTCTGCGAATAGGTACCGGAACTGTAGTGGCGGTGCTGTTCTTCGTGGAATCCATCGGAACCAGGTACGGAATGGGTTTCTATATCCTGGACGCCTGGGGCAGGGCCGACATCCCGCAAATCTTCGTGGGGATCGTGGTGTTGGCCTTAATGGGTGTAATCCTGTATGAGACCTTTGACGGCCTGGAGAGAGTCTTCTGTCGATGGAAACTGATGTAGGGACTATCCTGACGCAAGATCGAGGCAGAGCGAAACATGAAAATGCCGGCGGCACGACGGCCCCCCTTTGTAGTATAGGCGTTAACTTAAGGCCAAATTCCCTAGAAAACCCCTGAAATAGGGTCTGTTACGTGCGGACCTCTCAATCGTCACCCCGGCGAACCCCGGATCGTAGTCCGGGGCAGGCGCCGGGGTGACGGCACTGTGGGAATTGAGAAGTTTATTTTCAGACAAGCCCTAACAATAGTGATGCGCATTGACATTCGGTGCTAAGATCACCCTCCCCTACCCCTCCCGTCAAGGGAGGGGTAGGGGAGGGGGTTCCATCTGGAAAACCCATTTTCAATGCCTCGCCCTCTGGAATAGTCGGTCGAAACCGGCGCGTGGGGGAAAGGTCCTTACCCTCCATATGACCTTGCCCATCACGTTTGGTCCGACCAATTCTCTTAGAGGACATGTGACATGAACCGTGAGACGCTGCACGCCTGGTACCAGTCGAGTCGACCGCCTTTTTTTGTGGCCACTTTGGTACCACTGACCCTCGGAGGAGTGATTGCCCATTCAGAGGGAGGCTGGGACACGCTCAGGTGGATTGTTGTTCTATTGGCGTCGTTCCTCGTTCACCTGAGCACCAACCTGGTCAACGACTACTTCGATTACGTTTCCGGGGCAGATGCAGGCGATTCCATTGGAGGCAGCCGAGTGATTCAAGAGCGGAAGATCACGCCTTCTCAAATCCGCAATGCCGTAATCTTCTTGTATTTTGTGGCCATGATTCTGGGCGTCTGGATAGTTTGGACCGCAAATGTCTGGTGGTTGGCCGGGTTCGCGTTCTTTGCGTTCTTTTCCAGCCTGTTCTACACAGCGCCTCCGATCAGGTACGGGTACCTGGGATTGGGCGAGATCTTTGTGGCCCTCAACATGGGACCGATCATGGTTGTGGGGACTGTGGCCGCATTGTCGGGAGATTTCTCACCGCGAGCCCTGTGGCTGTCGGTACCTGTGGGCCTTATGGTGGCCACAATACTCTACTACCAGTCGCTGCCGGACATTGAAGCGGATCGGGCCGTGGGCAAGCGCACCGTTGCCGTGAGGCTGGGCAAACCAGCCGCAATTTGGGGATTTCGGTGTCTTGTGGCTGCAACCATGCTTTCCATTGTCTTGCTGTGTTTGAGCGGCAAGTTGCACCCAGCGGCCCTGTTGTCACTTGTCACTATTGCTGCCGCGTATCGGATCGACCGGATGCTGAAACATACTGTTGAATGGAAGGATCTTCATGACAAGGGCGGGGTGGTGAGGAAACTCTACTTGGCTAACAGCCTCATACTCATATTGACGGTCGCGTTTCTCGGATAGTTCGGGCTTCTTCCATACCGACGCGCGTTCAAGGCCTGAATGGGATTCCGAAATCCGCTGTTGTAGAGCTACTTTCTGCAAAGGTCCTCTTTGTTCGCGAAGGCGCCGGTCCCAAGTAGGGGAGGCGGAGCCTCCCAGCATGCACTCCCAGGCAGAGCCTGGGAACGAGAAGAAAATCCAGTAAACAGACAGAGAGAAGAGAAGAGAAATGAGCCACAGAGGGCACAGAGAAGTGTCTTCTCAGAATCTCGGTGCTCTCTGTGCCCTCTGTGGCTAAATATCTTTTTCCTTCCGCTCTGCGCCGCTGTGTCTCTGTGGTTAAATATTCTTATGATTCCTCGCGATGCCCCGCTCAATGAAAAGATCTGCCCAGCGAAAAGGGCCTTTCATGATTCATTTGTCCCGGAGGTTTGCGCAGGCTGTTGGTGTCCCCGGAACAGTGAGGTCTAGCTTTGCGCCGCATTCATTGCAGAATTTGAAGCCCTCAGTAAGCTCTGTTTGGCAGTTCGGGCATCTCATTTGCTTCTCCTACCTTGGTGGCGGTTGAACAACTGTTGAGTTACATCTGTGCTTTTGAAAGGATGTTCCTGACGGGTTCCGCGTTGAGAAAGCCTTCTCGGAGTTCACGGTCAGACAGACCACTTGCCGTATTTTGGATGGTCTCCGCAGCAGCGCCCCACTGTTCCCTGGCGTCGGCGGCGCGCCCCAGATCATCCAAGGCTCCGGCCGAGGACGCGTGAGTTTGCCAAAGCTGCCGGGGGTTGCCTACTTCTTTGAGAATGACTATCGCCTCATTGAGATTGGAGATCGCGCTATCCGATTCTCCTCGTTTGATCTGAAGCTCCCCAAGCAATCGCAGGAAGCCGCCTTCTCTCTTTTTGGAATGCACTTCACGAACTTTTTCGAGGTTTTCTTCAATGACGATGGCGGCAGTGCCCAGATCACCACTTTGGAGGAGAATCTGAGCTAGCAAATAGTTCATGCGAGACTCCCATTGATGCCGGAACATGTCATACAGTTCGCTTTTGGATTCTTCTCTTAAAGACTCAATCATACTTTGCGCTTCATCAATCTTGCCCTGATCAAAGAGATTCTCCATCAAGTTCACGCTTGCCTGGGCACGTACTTCGGCATACGCGCGCCTTCCCATAGGAATTTGGGTCATCTGTCGCCCAGCCAGGTCCCTACTCTCCATATTGGATCGCCATGCCAAATCCGGCCGGCAAATCTCGCCGTAGCAGTAGCCGAGTGTGTTATGTAAGGTTGCCAGGCGTTGTGGGATTCCGAACTTCTCGGACAAGTCCACCCCTTCTTTCAGACCCGTCAAAGCGTTCTCGATTTGCCCGATCTCAGCCAATGCAGTGCAGTGGGCCGATAAAACCATGATGAGACCTGAGCGATTGCCCATTTTGCGCACCATCATAACTACAGGGTCGATCAACTGTACTGCTTGTCCAGGGCTCCCGATCCATCGCTCTATCAGGGCCCTGTAGATTCTGGAAAACCCTATGGCCCGTGGGTCACCTGACTCCATGGCAATGCGTTCGGCATCAGCCAGCATTTCATGTCCTACGTGTGGTTGGCCGTAAACTGCCGTCAAATGCGCGCTGCACGACAAGTTTACGGTTTCGAGAATCTTGTCGTCAATTTCTCGGGCCCGCGAAATCCCGTGGTCGAGAATCTGCTCAGCTTCGTTTCTACTCGGCAACGTGTAAGCTACCCGTGCCAGCTCCGATAGACCTTCTCTTTCAAAATAGGTCAAACCATGTTGCCGGGCCAGATCAACACTCTTCTTGAAACCTTCAACTACTTTCCCGATTGCTCCCAGGCCCACGTTGGCCTGCGCCCACCCGTGATACAATCGAACTTGTGCTTGTATGTCTGGAGACAGGCCGGCCTTTTCCCACATCTCGAAAGCCCTTTCGAAAAGGTCGTTCGCATTCTGAAGCGCGTCTTGGCGATTGGATTTCCGTCCCGCAAGGAGCAAATAGTGAACTGCCTTCTCAGCATCCCCGCTGCTGCCATAGTGGTGAGCCAGCATCTCGCAGTGTTCCTTCAGCCGATCTGGAAACAGTTCCTCGATTGTTCGTGCGATGCGGCCGTGGATCTCGCGGCGCCTCTGCTTGAGTAGGCTTTCGTAGGCCACTTCCTGGGTAAGCGCATGTTTGAAGATGTACTCGAGTTCAGGATACAGTGCTTTTTCACAGAGGATCTCCAGTCCCACGAGATTTGTGAGGTGAACTCTCAGGTCTTCTCCCAGGACCATGACGCTCTTCAGAATCCGGAAGGCGAAATCCCTACCGATCACGCTCGCAACCTGCATTGTTTGCTTGAGGTCTTCGCTCAGGCGATCCATTCGAGCCGAGAGTACACCCTGGACGGTATCGGGGATCTGCAATTGATCGATGGGGCTGCGGCAGACGTACCGGTCATCCATCTTAACAATGTCTCCGCGCTCCAGAAGCTCCCTGACAATCTCCTCGACGAAGAACGGGTTTCCACCTGTTTGGGCGACGATTCTCTGTTCCAGGCCGGAGTCGAGCGGTAAACCGCCAACCATGTTGCGGACGAGCCGGGTGGATGCTTTAGCGCCAAGGGTCTCCAGACCGAGCCGCTGGTAATGAGCGCCATGAGCCCACGGAGGCGAGCCTTCGGGACGGTAGGCTGAGAGCATGAGGATCGGATGGTCGAGGATGCACCTGGAAAAAAACGTGAAGAGGTCCTCGGAAATCTTGTCAATCCAGTGAACGTCTTCCAGGAAGACCACCAACGGTTTCTCCTCGCTTGCCGCAAGCAGGAGGTCTTTCACGGCTTCAAAGGTACCGTATTTTCGGCTCTCCGCATCAAGCATCTTGAACATGGGATCATCCACCGGCAGAGAGAGAAGATTGCAATAGAAAGGTATCATTGGAGCAAGCGCGTCCGTGGCCTTTTGCGCAATCCGATCCCCCACTTCCTCTTGGGTCATTCCCTCTTCGATGCCAAACGTTGCCCTGACAACGTCCATCACAGGCAGGAAGTTGATGTTCCTCCCATAGTGGGCGCAGACCCCTGTGAGAAACGTAGCTTCGTCGCCTATGGCCTTTTCGAACTCGTACAATAGTCGGCTCTTGCCTATTCCGGCTTCACCCACAACGTCAAGGACTTGAGCGTCTCCCTGTTTTGCCCTTCCAAAAGCTCTAAAGAGGTTCTCCAAGGCATCATCACGGCCCACCAGTTCCTTGAGTCCTCTGGCTACGGACGCCTGCATACGGGTTTCCACATCGCTTGGCCTCAAAAGCTCGTACGCTTCTTGCGGATCCTCCCTTCCCTTCACCTGTATCTTGCCCTGTGACTCGAACTCAAAGAAGTCCCGCGCCAATCTGTGTGTGTTTTCCGAAACAAGGACGATACCCCGCGTGGCGTTGCTCTCCATCCTGGAGGCGAGGTTGACGGTGTCTCCAACAGCGGTGTAATCCATCCGTAGATCGTCACCGATGGAACCGACAATAACCGGCCCCGAATTCAGCCCGACGCGCATCTTGAAGTCTATTCCACGGTCCTTCTTGAGCCTTTCCGAATACCCCACAAGCGCCTTTTGGATTGACAAAGACGCGTGGCAGGCCCGCTGCGCGTGATCCTCATGAGCCAAGGGCGCGCCGAAGAGAGCCATTACTCCATCGCCGGTAAACTGGTTGATTGTGCCTTCGTACTTGTGGATCTCATCCATCAGGACTTTGAAACATCCATCCATTATCTGGTGGACTTCTTCCGGGTCAAGCTTCTCGGACATGGAGGTAAACCCGGCCACGTCTGCGAAGAGGACGGTGACAAGCTTGCGTTCACCCTCAATGGCACTGCGACTGGTCAGGATCTTCTCGGCAAGGAAGTTAGGGGTGTACGAGCGAGGTTGCTCGTAGTCGATGGGCTGGGCTTCTTTGGGCTTGCTTAGATCGTGGCCGCATTCGAGGCAGAAATTGCTGTCAGGGGGAATAGTCTTGCCGCACTCCGGACAAGTAAGTTCGAGTCTGTTCCCGCATTTCTTGCAGAACTTGGCCTCACCTGGGAGTTCTGTCCGGCACTTCGGACATTCCATAGTAGCCTCCACTAAGCTATGAGCCCGAATGCTCGCCCAGCCTCACTCAGCAAAAGGTGCTGAGTGTGACCGCATGATCCCTAAAAATAGTTGTCCAAATGCGCGAGCATTTCCTTGGCTTGTCGTTGAAATATAACGTTCGCGGGATACGGACTGTCTGCTTTGCGCGGGTCCTGAGCAATGACCCATTCCAGATCATCCTTGAAGCCTTGCTTGTCCTTTTTCTTGACGTGGTAATACTTCGCCCTGCCCCACTTAATGTAAAGCCAATTGGGTCCCGCTTCGATGGCTTTGTCGAAGAACAGCGCCGCCTTTTTCAGATCCCCGCCCAGGAAGCCCGGTATCTGAGTGAAATAGATCGCTCTTGCAAAATAGGGATGTCCTCCTCCCCACGTCGGATCGACTTTTATCATTCTTGATACGACCTTCTGCATCCTTCCCGGCCAGCGCACATTGAGTAATCGGCCCGGACCAGTGAGGCATTCGGTCCAGTATAGGCCGACTCCGTTGTACCAATAGTACATGGCCTCTATTTCGTTCTTTGACAGGACCCGGCACGCGTCCCACACCGGTTCTCCCGTGTCCACCAGCGACTTGAACTCCGAGTTCCCGTACATTGCTCTTTCGCAGTATTGCATTACGTGATTGTAAGAAGACACCTTCTCTTGCACGGTATCGGAGTAGGCGTATCCAAGCAGCAGCCAATATCTGCCGAGACTCCAGAGTGCTTCATAATTTGTCGGCTCGATTTCCAGTACCCGTTCATAGGTTTTTACCACTTGTATGAGTTTGTCTTTCGTGTCCGCTGATCCTATTTGTTCGTTCGCCTCGGTAAGCAGAGCTGAGACATCTCCGGTTTTCGTAGGTTTCTCGATCCGGTCCCACCCCGGCTCCCAGGACATGCACCCGGACACAAAGAGAACAGCCGTTACCACTCCGATTTTCAATAGACCGAATGTGCGTTGTGATCTAAGCATCGAACTCCTCCCTTTTCGGTTGAAATATGTTCATTCCAATAACGCCGGGGCTTCCCAAGCCTGCTTCTGCAGCGTACCTCACCGAACGCCCCTCGGTCAACCAAAATGCTCTCAATGGTCCTCAGCCGAACACACGAGTTGGCAGTATCGTGCCAAGGGGAAGCCTGGACGACCAATCCACGACCGATGAAGATACGGCGCCGGGACATGGAGAAGATGAAGAGAAGAGATTTTAGCCACAGAGGGCACAGAGAGCACCGAGCGGAAAGAATAGGAATATTGGATACGGAGACATGAAGCGGAAGGAATAAGAATGCTCAACCACAGAGATTCACAGAAGATATCTTCTCAGAATCTCTGTGCCCTCTGTGCCCTCTGTGGCTAAATATTCTTATTCTTTCTTCTCTGTATCTCGTTCGCCGGTGAATTCTTACTCCCAATCAAACCACGTGCTGGAATATCACCTTGATTGCCTTGCTCAGTTCTCGATCCGCAAGCACGTCAAAGGCTTTGGCGAACTCCGACAGGGCGAACCGGTGGGTGATCATTTCTCTGAAGGGGATTGTGTCTCCCTGAATCATTTTCATTGCGATATCAAAGGTCTCTGTGTATTCTCCATTATGGGACTCCCTGCCGGAAAAGACGCTTCCCCGGATTTCAACGTCTTTGTACCAGAGGGGGGTCATATTGAACCCCCGGGGTTGGTTGACTGCCATGAGCACCAGTTTCTTGCCTTCTCTGGTGAATCGCAGCGCATCCTCCATGTGCTCCACCAGGCCGGTGGTCTCAAAGACCAGATCACCGCCCCCTTGCAAGGTCAGTCTGCCTACTTCCGGATAGCGCACGCTTCCGTGCACGAATTCGGCCACCGCTTCGTACGCGGCCCCGGGCGCCTGGCTGACCACAACTTCAGCGTCGCCCAACTTACGCGCTAGATCCGCCTCGAAATTGTTGTGAGCAACAACCATGACCTCCCCGGAGTGACCCAGGTACCGGAGGGCCAGGAGCGTGAGCAATCCCAGGGACCCCGCGCCTACGACAATCACTCGATCTGCGGCCGCGGGTGGATGCTGCAAAACCGCTCTGAGCGCTCGTGTCAATTCAGGCGCAAGTATTGCCTGTTCGCTCTCCATGTCCTGCGGGATGGGTCGAAGCTGGCTCCCATGAGCGATGAAATAATCCGCCCACCCTCCGGATGTGTCTCTGCAAGCCCCGATCATTATTCCGGGACTGAGTATACCGGTCCCAAAGTTCTCACAAGATGACGGATCACCGCGCGCGCAGGATCTGCAGGGGGGATTGATGCCACGCACTCTACACGACAGAAGCGGGTCCACAACTACTCTTTCGCCCGTCTCCACTCCTTCAACGTCGCTTCCAACTTCGGTGACGATGCCGAGGTTTTCATTTCCGGGCACAAAGGGAAAGGATAAGTATGCGCCGAGCGGCGATGGGTCACTATTGAGGATCATCCCCTCATCCATGTCAGATATCGCGGACATAATCGTCCGGATCTTGACCCACTGGGGTGAAATGAGAGACGGCTCGGGAATGTCCGTCAAGTGGATGGACAAGGCATGCGGTCGGTCCTTGGTTCGCAAAACCTTGGACCTGAACCGACCCCATACTTCTCGTCCAAGACTGAAGTTAGTCACGAGGGCCTTCATGAGAGACCTCCTGTAATGGTTCACCGGGCTTGAAGCGGTTCTGCGCCCGGTGAGAATGGAGGGCCCACTCGACGTGGTGTCAATAGGTTCTCCACGACATATCCGTTCTTCGACCAAGTGGGCCCATCCCTCGGTATTCCCGTGTCCCCGTGCAATGCATAAGCCCAAAACCTTTCTCGAAGCTCCCACACCAACCGGCTCGCAAATTGGCCCTACGCCCAGTAGCTCCCCCTCCAAACCTCCCCCATACGTAATTCCGGGAGCTTGTACGGTTCACGGTGAATGGTTACGAACTCCTCCAACGTCTACGTCCGAGGCTTTGTTTATTTTCCCTGGGGCCCTTTGTCAAACAGTTTTTTTGACACGGCACGCAATTCTGGAGGCACAAGTGGATAGAGGAATGAACCGAATAAGTTAGTAGGGACAAGTCATGACCTGCGAAATGAGCAAAGGGCCTCCTCATTCCAGCCAATAGGCGAGAAGCACACGTGGACGGCGCCAATCATGCCCGGGATTCAGGCTTGGCTTGACAAGAAAGGGCACACAACCCATGTTAATAAGATAGGCACAGAAATTGCCTGCGCAGGAGTTTCATGGTATATTTGATATTGCGGGCATGAAAAGTAGAGAACGGAGCGTTTCTTGAACGGCGTATACAGAAATCTCGGGCTCTGGCTGGTCATAGGCTTGGTGATACTCTTTCTTTATCACCTCTTCGAGCAGTCCAAGCCCATGTCAACAGAGATACCCTACAGCCAATTCCGTCAGGAAGTTGTGCGGGGAGCGGTGAGCAAGGTTGTCCTTCGTGGGGACCGTATCAAAGGAACCTATGTGGACGGTTCGCGCGAATTTAGAACCCTTGCGCCCCCGGATCCGCAGCTGATTCCGGAGCTGATAAAAGGCAAGGTGGACATACAGGTCCGAAAGGACGATGACCACCCGTGGTACTTGACCGCTCTCATTTCCTGGCTGCCGATGATATTTCTGATCGCGGTCTTTGTCTTTTTTATGCGACAGATGCAGGCGGGGGGCGGAAGGGCCATGAGCTTCGGAAAGAGTCGGGCCCGACTGGTCAACGAGGCCCAAAATAAAATCACGTTCGAAGATGTGGCCGGCGTTGAAGAAGCAAAGGAAGAACTCGGAGAGATCATCGAGTTCCTGCGGGACCCCAAGAAGTTTACTCGACTGGGGGGCAAGATCCCTAAAGGGGTGCTGCTGGTGGGTGCACCGGGAACCGGAAAAACCCTGCTTGCCCGGGCCGTGGCCGGAGAGGCGAACGTTCCCTTTTTCTCGATTTCAGGTTCTGACTTCGTGGAGATGTTTGTCGGTGTCGGGGCATCGAGAGTGCGCGATCTGTTTATTCAGGGAAAGAAGAACGCGCCTTGCATAATCTTTATCGACGAAATAGACGCGGTAGGACGCCATCGAGGCGCAGGCCTGGGAGGAGGCCACGACGAACGTGAGCAGACTCTCAATCAACTCCTGGTCGAGATGGACGGATTTGAGTCCAATGAGGGAGTAATACTGATCAGCGCTACCAACAGACCTGACGTCCTTGACCCCGCCCTGCTGCGGCCGGGGCGATTCGATCGTCAGGTGGTTGTGCCAAATCCGGACATACGTGGGCGAGAAGCCATCCTTGAGGTCCACTCGCAGAACAGTCCCCTGGCCAAGGATGTGGAATTAGCCACCATCGCCCGGGGAACTCCCGGATTCTCAGGAGCGGACCTGGCCAACCTGGTGAACGAGGCCGCGCTCAACGCGGCGAAGAGATCGAGAAAGAAGATCGAAATGTTCGACTTTGAGTTCGCCAAGGACAAGGTCCTCATGGGCGGCGAGCGCCGAAGTCTGGTGATGAGCCTCGAAGAACGCAAGAACACGGCGTATCATGAGGCGGGTCACGCGTATGTAGCGCGAAAGAGTCCCAACGCTGACCCTATTCACAAAGTTACAATAATTCCTCGGGGAAGGGCCCTCGGTGTGACGCAACAGCTTCCTTTGGACGACCGGCACACCTATTCCAAGGAATATCTGGTCAGCCAGATAGGCGTGCTCATGGGAGGGAGGGCCGCGGAGGAGATATTCCTCGGTCACCTCACTACCGGCGCGGGCAACGACATCGATAGAGCCACCGATATAGCCCGCAAAATGGTCTGCGAATGGGGCATGAGCGATCTCATGGGCCCATTGAGTTTCGGGCAGAAAGAGGAACAGATCTTCCTGGGTAAGGAATTTGCGCGCCATAGGGATTACTCCGAAGAGACCGCTACGGACGTAGATGCTGAGATCCGCAGAATCGTAACTGAAAAGTATGAGGATGCCCATAGGATCATAGAGGAAGGCAGGGAAGCGGTTATCCGCATAGCGGAGGCCCTTCTGGAGCGGGAAAGCCTCGGCGCCAAAGACATAGAAGCCTTGATCGAAGGTCGAGCGCTGCCGAAAATCGAGGAACCGCCTGAACCGGAAGAAGAAGAGAAAGTAGACCTCAGTCCCGGGGATGAGGGAGCCGAAGTAGTGTTGGGTCCCGCCCCGGACCCGGGTAAGGCTTGAACAAGGGCGCCTTGGACCTCGTTCCCAGGCTCTGCCTGGGAACGAGATGAGGACCCGGGGATTCGGCCCCGTACCATGCACATCCTCAGGCGGAGCCCGGGAGACAGTACCGCGAATCCGCGTTACCTCATGAATATCCCACCAATCATGTTACCGGCAAGTGTCCTTGATCCGAATGCTCGTACGCTTGTGATGGGGGTCATTAACACGACCCCTGATTCCTTTTCCGACGGTGGAAAGCACTTGGACCCTGGGACCGCGATAGCCGCGGGGCTGGAGATGCTCCGGGCGGGAGCGGACATTGTGGATGTAGGCGGAGAATCGACTCGTCCCGGTTCAGATCCCGTTGACGTGCAGGTTGAACAGGACCGGACCATACCCGTGATCCGAGGAATCTTGGCCGGCAACCCCACAGCCGTGATTTCCATAGACACTCGACGCAGCAGGGTAGCCGGGGCCGCATTGGAAGCAGGCGCTCAGATCATCAATGATGTCTCGGGCTTCCGAGACGATTGGGGCGTGGTGGACCTTGCCGTGGAATCAGGTGCGGCTGTGATTGTCATGCACATGCTGGGGACCCCTGCAACCATGCAGAAGGATATCCGCTACGAGGTATTCCCACAGGACATTTACGACTTCCTGGAGGAACGGATCTGCGTTCTGGAAGCTGCCGGCATTAATCCGGAAAAGATCGTTGTAGATCCGGGCATCGGTTTTGGTAAGAGCTTCGATCAGAACCTGATCCTGATAAACAGGCTGGAAATCTTCAAGCCTCTGGGCAAACCGATCCTGGTAGGAGCGTCAAGAAAGGCGTTTCTGGGAGCAATACTGGACGAGCCGGTCGCGTCGGCGCGAGACATCGGCGCGGTAGCGGTGTCCACTGCGGCGATATTAAGGGGCGCGTCCATGATCCGGGCTCATGATGTCCCATCGGCTGTCCAGGCAGTCAAGGTGGCTGATGCGGTTATGAGAGAGAGGGTGGATTCGTGATACTCGGAGTGGGCGTGGACCTTGTGGAAGTCCCCAGAATGGAGAAATCCCTGAAGGCCAGATGGGGTACGAGATTTGTGGAGAGGGTTTTCTCCGAAGAAGAAATCAAAGCCTGTGAGCGGACCCGCGCGCCGGCCCAGGGCTACGCGGCACGGTTCGCGGCAAAGGAAGCGCTCGTGAAGGCCCTGGGCACGGGCTTCTCACGGGGCATACAGCCCGCGCAGATCCACGTGCGAGGAACCGAACGACAGCGCCCGCTTCTGGTCCTGGAAGGCAGGGCGCTGGAAGTGGCTGAATCAATGCAGGTGGCCGGTATTCACCTTGCCTTGACCCACACCGACCAGACAGCGTGCGCGTTCGTGGTAATTGAAAGGATCGATTGCTAGAAAGTTGGCCCTCGTCGCCCCCCTGTTGTGTTGATTCTCGTGGGATACCGATCATCCTCCACTCAGCCCTTTTTCCCATTCGGAAGGACTCCCTCAAATAGTATCTTTATCACATCAGCGAGGTAATCGTCGTCTTCAATGCCGGCAGCAGGGTCCATGCCGAGCCATTGAAAATATTCGTCTTTGGCCTGAAACCAGTTCAAGACAAGGCCATAGATCATTACCATCAGGGATCTGGGGTCCACATCCGAACGCAGGTTCCCGGATTTCTGGGCCTCCTGTATCATTTCAACGCCGACAATGGAAAGCTTGTCCTGGAGGTCTCGTTGCCGGCTGTCATGTTCTATGATGGACCACAGCATGAGCCTTACGAACCCGGGGTTCTCCTTCAGGAAATGAAAGTACTCTTTCATGGCATCCTGAACATCATCCACGTCCGGGTTCTGCTTGGCAAAGAGATTGAACTGAGGTTTGGAATACTGGGTGAAGCGCCGTTTCTTCACTTCCGACCAAAGGTTGTCTTTTGAACCGAAATGGTGGTGGATCAGGCTCTTGGTGACCCGAGCCTTCCGGGATATTCGGCTCATGGAGGTCTCAGAGAATCCCTTATCTACGAAAAGCTCTTCAGCGGCATCCAGGATTGCTTCTCGCGTGTTGGGTCCGTTATTCTTTCGCGGAGTCCGCGGCATATTCTCTAACTCCTGTGCTGATTGACTGGTCGGTCAATCAGCTTAGCTTTCTTGACCGACCTTGTCAAGAGTCCCTGCACCAGGAGTGTAACCATTCACTTTCGGGGGGGGAGGGCAGACACGACGGGTCTGCCCCTACGTCCGGGCCCAGACCCGTCGTGGGGCAGAGTGTACGGCGCGCACCTGTGTGTGCGCCCTCTTCCTATTCGTTAGGATCGAGAACGTGGTCGTTCCCGCCGCCCCCCGAATGACTGAATGGTCACCCGGGAGTGTGAGCCTTCAGTCACTCGGGGAGATCTCTCAAGATGTCATTGCGAGCGCAGCGAAGAAATCTCCTGCACCCTGCTGTATGGGGATTGCCTCGTGGTTTCATTCCTCGCAATGACGCGCGCTATGAGAGAATCTGCCCTACGGCCGTAACCTACCGGGCCGGCGCGCATCTTGATCCTCGGTCATGCTTCGATTTCTTGCGGCATGTAAGTTGGTATCACATAACGTACCCGGCCTGGCGCACCATTTCCTTGTCAGCTTCCAGGGCGCGCCCGGCGGTGGTCAGGTACCCTCCGATAATCATTCCGTTGGCCCCTGAGCGCAGGGCCATGCCTTGAAAATCTCCAAGGTTCCGTTCTCTTCCGCCCGCTATCTTTATGGTGGCTTGGGGCAGAATCATGCGGAATATTGCGATGGTCTTGAGTATCTCCAGAGGCTGGGGTGGTCTGACGTCTTGCAGCGGTGTTCCCGGTCGGGGATTGAGTATGTTGATGGGAACAGAGTCCACGCCGAGCCCTTCCAGGGTGAAGGCCATGTCGAGCCTCTGAGCGGGCGTCTCGCCCAAGCCCAGGATCCCTCCGCAGCACGCTGAAATGCCATTTTCGATCGATGTGCGGACGGTTTCAACCCTCTGGTCGAAGCTGTGGGTCTTGCAAATGTTCGGATAGTGTTCCCGTGAGGTCTCCAAATTGTGATTGTATCGGGTTACTCCCGCGGCTCGCAGTCTGTGGGCTCGCTCCTCATCGAGGAATCCCAGTGACGCGTCCAGGGCAATGTCCACCTGATCGTGAACCTTTTCCAGGGAATCAACCAGGACCTGGAATTCCTTTTCCGAAAGCGCTCCTCCGCTTGTGACCGCGCAGAACCTTGATGCCCCGGCATCCTTGGCCGCGCGAGCCGCGGAAAGGATCTTCTCCCCGGAAACCAATGGATAGGTGTCGGACTCGGCCTGATGATGACTCGACTGCGCGCAGAATGCGCAATCCTCCGCGCAAAGGCCGGCCCTTGCGTTGATGAGGGAGCAGGAATCGAATAGATTGCCTTTGAATCGTATCCTGATGCGATCGGCCGTGGCGAGAAGACTCATTATGCTCTCGTCGGGAATATTAACGAGCAGGTCCGCTTCTTCGCGGGTCATCTTTCCGCCGGCGCCGATCCTTTGCTCAAGCGACTCCAGTACCTGAGCGTATGAGACTTCTTCTGAATTCATTCGCGCCTCCAGACCCCAACACTTATACCTTGTTGAGCAGGTGAAATCCAGACCCCATGGCCGCGCACTTTCTTCAGCACGCGCTTGACTTGGTCGGAAACGTGAACATCTGTGGACCAAACAGGGATTTGCAGGATCGTTTTGCAGCAAGATGATCGACAAACTCCCGTAATACCGGAAGGCTTCAGGAGAACCCTGTCGTCGGTGCAGGATGATTGAACGAACTGGGAGCGCTTACTGATCCGCGGTCCAAGAGGTTCCCGACCGGCGACCCCTTACCAGGAAAGCACTAGGACTAGGAGGTGTTGACATGCACAGATGGCATTTCGGCAGACATCCGGGCTTGGGAGAGTTCGAACGCATGCGTCGGGAAATGGGCTCCCTTTTCGATTTGTTTTCAAGACAGGGGAGACCGCGGAATCCGTTGTGGCGGGAAACCAAGATCTTTCCCCCATTGAACGTCACTGAGAAACCCGACTGCTTCGTGGTTACCGCGGAGATCCCGGGTATGAAGACCGAGGACCTGGAGATCCAGGTGGAACGCGACACGCTCAACCTGAAAGGGGAAAGAAAGCCCGAAACAGTAGCGAAAGAGGCCGGTCATCACAGACGTGAGCGCGCTGCCGGGACGTTCCACCGCAGTCTGACGCTCCCTGCGAAAGTGGATAAGGAGCAGGTGACGGCCAACTACAAAAACGGCGTACTCACCGTAACGCTGACCAAGGCGAAGGAAGCCCTACCCAAGGAGATCACGGTTACAACCGAGTAACTGTCGCTCGGAAGAAGGAGGCGGACATGGCTGATCAGGAACTGCAGGTTGCCGACAAGGCGGAAGTGTCCCCCGATCATGGAGAATTGATCCACGAGGGGACCTACTTCACTCCCGCAGTGGATATCTGCGAATCGGAAAAAGAGTTGGTTCTACTGGCCGACATGCCGGGTGTGGACGCCGGCAACCTGGATATCGACCTCAAAGACGACACCCTCTCAATCGTCGGGAAAGTGGTGTTCGGATCGGAACACGGAACCGCGCTTCTGACCGAGTACAGCGTGGGGAACTTCTTCCGAAACTTCCACATTACCGACATGGTAGACCAGAACAAAATCACGGCCACCATGACCGATGGAGTACTACGATTGGTGCTGCCCAAGGCTGATGAGGCGGTGCCGCGCAAGATCCCCGTCTTCACGGATTAACACGCGCCAGTCGTACCCCCGGGTTGGGGCGCCTCCAATCTTCGAGGCGGCCCAACCCGTCCGAAGCGATACGGCACAAACAAAGTGACCCTTCAGTCATTCGGGGTTAACTCGCAAGATGTCATTGCGACTCCGGGCTTAAACCGGAGGAAGCAATCCCCTGCACAGTAGATATGGGGATTGCTTCCCCGGATCGGGGTCCGGGGCAGGCTTTGTTTCACTCCTCGCAATGACACGCTCGATGAAAAGATCACCCCGTGAAGCTGAAGCCTTACCAAAAAAGCGTCCGGGAGGGTTGACAAACAAACCGCGAACGACTATTACTCTAGGATTAGACTCATCACATGATGAGTCTGTTCGGCGTTATGGCGCCAATACTAGATCAAAAGACATGTTGATAGTCTGCGGAGTCAAAAAAATATGAACTATCCGGTGGTCGCATCACAGCTTGACCATTTCTTGGGCCAAATCAGGACCATAAAACCGCTTACCGCTGAGCAGGAATACGACCTGGCAGTGAGGTACAAGGAGACCGGGGATCGAGAAGCCGCGCATCAGCTGGTGGTCTCTCATCTTCCGTTCGTGGTTAAGATAGCGTTCCAGTATCGTCACTACATGCTTCCGATTCAAGATCTGATTCAGGAAGGATCCATCGGACTCATGAAGGCGGTCCAACGTTTTGACCCATACAAGGGTTTTCGACTCGTTTCATTTGCCGTCTGGTGGATAAAGGCTTACATCAAGAACTTCATCCTCAAGTCGTGGAATCTGGTCAAACTGGGAACTACGCAGGCGCAGAGAAAACTCTTCTTTCGCATTGGGGAAATAGGTGAACATTTCGATGCGGACGCGAGGAATGCCAAGATACGAAAGCTCGCCAAGGATCTGAAGGTCAAAGAAGACGAAGTCATTGAGGTGGAGGCCCGAATCAAGGCCAGGGAATGGTCACTGGACGAGGCCCTCGGGAACGACGGAGATGTGACGGCCCTGGACTTTCTATCTGATCCGAGCGCCGACCAGGAGTGCCGGCTGATGGACAAGGAAGCGGCAGCCGATCTCGCCGGCGCGACCAAGAAGGCCCTAAGAAAGCTCGATCCCAGGGAGCGTTTCATCGTGAGGAAAAGATTCCTGGATGAGTCGCACTGGACCCTTCAGAAGATAGGCGACCATTTCGGAACAAGTCGAGAGCGGGTTCGCCAGCTTGAGCAGAGGGCATTGAAGAAACTCAAGAAGGAGTTCTCCTCGCAGACCCTGGAAAACCTTCTCCCCGCGTGACCCACAGCCGATATTCAGACAGTCGGCTTGCACCAGGTTGATTCCTGAGCATTCCATCTTGACCCCGGGGACCTATGGTAAGGTCCCTTTGCCGTGTCGGCCTGGAGATTCCCACCCATAAACTTTCCCTGTGGTTGTCGCGGGTCACGCTCTATCTACGAAGATTGCTTCGCTCCGCCCGCTATGACATCCTACCAGAGCCCCCGTAACTCGAGGCTTACTTCTTTTCCCACCATGAGGTTGACATACGGAGCCCACGGGACTATCACGAACTCGACCATGTTTTCGATGAAGAAAAACCTCCGACACCTCCAAAATCTGACCTATATCAGGCCTGTTTTGGCTGTGGCGATTCTCGCAACGATTGTGGGATGGTGTCCTGCGCCGCGAGGACGGTGCGAGGGTTTGTCCGTCAAATCCGACGTCAACGCCTCGGGTCCGACTTCCTCTCAGAGTCGTGCCGGGAATACGCGGGAACCGGGAACGCAGGAGCCGAAAGACCGATTTCCGGAATCCGCAGGTCCGAGAGACAGCACCCAAGACCAACGCACGGCCGGCAAGGATCAGACCGCGTTGGATCGGTCACAGGAGATGCGGAGGATCGCTCTTGAGAGGCTTGAGGACAAGGTAAGGGAAGAGTCGGGTCTCATGCGAAGCGCGGTGCAGATAATGGACGCTGATGCCGCTGGTAGGTGGTTGGCCGGCTTCATATCTGCTCAACCGCTCAATTGTTCGGTCAAGCACCGGAATGAGTGGATTGATGCTATCATTCTTGCGGCACAGAGGAACGATCTCCCCATTTGCAAAGAAATTCTGGCACTTACCGCGTGCATAATTTCGATTGAGTCGGGATTCAACGCTGATCCGCCCGCGGTGGACCCAGGAGGCGGAGAAGACATGTCAGCCATCCTGGACAGGGCGGAGCAAAAGCTTCAACGAGTAGCGGGGCCTTTGCTTCTCGTGCCTCCATTACCCGGGTACTATGCGGCTTACAAGGCAAAATACTATCCCCGGTTGCTGGCATGCCGAACTGAGGGGGAAGTGGAAGTGGTGGCCCGAAGCATTGCCACGGATCTGGAGAACCAAGTGGCGATACTGCCCGATTTCTTGAAGGATAAGATTCGCCAAGGCATTGAGAAGCTGCGAAACATTGTACGAACCAAAGGCTCCATGCAGCTCAACTTCAGTCGGGCACGAGCGGTTTTGACGGAACGGGGCGAGCGTTTCACGGATCAGGAACTCTGCAATCACATGTACACTGTCAGGGGCGGAGTTGACGTGGGGGTAGCGGCACTGAAGCCCATGTTCGTACAGTACGCGGCGCGTTACGCGGTTCCCGGCGATCTTTCATGGCTCTTCTTCGTGGGCATGGACTATCACTACGGTCCATTTTCCAGCAGGAACATGATGGAACAGATCAGGATTCGAGACCTTTCCGGGATCGACATAGCGCTGGACGGCGATTTCCTACACTATGACGAGCGTGGACGGCCTCTTGAGCGGCAATCCCAGACCAGGTTCGCTACCGAGGTCATTCTCCCCGACACCGCCCCGGAAGGGATATTTGAGGCATTCCTGCTGGAGAAGGACCCTCATTACATTTGCACTGAGGTCCATCAGTCCATCGCGGCCGCACACTTGGAGCGATTCGGGGCAACCCCATTTGCCGTCATTGGCGATCTCTGGATGGGGGAAAAGGCTTTCATCAAGCATGGCACACTCTGGAAGACCCGATCGTATCTGAAGAAATTGGATCGATACCTGAATTCGATCCCGTGGGACGGCTGATCGATACACACCGAGGTGCGGGCAATTGAAGTGTATGGGCCGCGCGCCGGCCCTGGAATGCGTCCGGCTATTACCGCGTGCGCGCCACCGTTCAGTGACGTGTGGGTCGACTAGAACGACCATATCCCTGCGTCCAGCGGGTGGCAAGAGGGCGCACACACAGGTGCGCCCCTACACTCCGCCCCACGACGGGCATAAGCCCGCTGGGTAGGGCCAGACCCCGGATCGTAGTCCGGGGCAGGCTCTGTATGTCTGCCCTTCTGATTTCAATCCCCCTTCGTGACTGATACCAAGTTGAGATCAAAGGAGTACGGTTCTGTTCTAGGGTGCCACTGCCGGCTTGCCCAGCAGTGGTCTTCAGTAAGCGTTTGATCGCACATCGGCATGAGGAGATCCACACACGCGTCACCAAAACTCAGCTCTGACGGGCGAGTTTTTTTGCGCGTTAGAACGGTGGTATGATCCGCGCTTTTGATGTATCTTGTCCGGTGTTAGAACTTTTTTTTCGCGCTCGAACGGTAGTTCTTCAAAAAGGAGCCG
>Ga0190283_1000068_pt1 | contig 57620 bp, 45 predicted proteins | sample 48691801_MG_FD_161669 | JGI IMG/M metagenome (GOLD analysis project Ga0190283, IMG submission 161669) | Hydrothermal vent microbial mat bacterial communities from Southern Trench, Guaymas Basin, Mexico - 4869-18-0-1_MG | ecosystem: Environmental > Aquatic > Marine > Hydrothermal vents >...
TCATTACGTAATTCATTTTCTAATTCATTACCTAATCCCCTACCTAATTCATTATGTAATTCATTACGTAATTCATTATTTAATTCATTATCTAATTTATTATATAATTCATTACCTAATTCATTATCTAATTCATTATGTAATTCATTATCTAATTCATTATTTAATTCATTACCTAATTCATTACGTAATGAATTATCTAATTTACTACTTAATTCAGCATATAATTCATTACTTAATTCATTTTCTAATTCATTACTTAATTCAGCATATAATTCATTACTTAATTCATTACGTAATTCATTATCTAATTCATTACGTAATTCATTATCTAATTCATTATTTAATTCATTACCTAATTCATTATGTAATTCATTATCTAATTCATTATGTAATTCATTATCTAATTCATTACCTAATTCATTATCTAATTCATTACCTAATTCATTACGTAACATACTTTTTTTTCTTCGCTTTAGTATCGAAGAAAATAGATTAGTATTAAATATTTTGTTAAACATAAATTTGTAACTCATAGGATTATTTGCAATAATCACTAAAGGTTTTTTATACCCTGCAATATCATATACTCTAGTTATATAGTCTACAGTGTCTTGTCTAACATTTGTTTTATGTTCTTCTCCTGAATATAAATCATCTCTAACTTTAGTTTTGTATAGCTCTATTTTATCTCTTATTTCTGGTGTCAGATCTTTAATTGTTTTCATGGCATTGTTTATTTTTATATTTTAGTAGTATTAATGTAAGATATCTTTCTTTTAGTACAAACTTAATCTCAAACCCTTTTGAATTATTACCTTTCTTATAAGCTTAATTTCTTTCTTTTTCGTTTCATTTCGTCTCTATAATTAAGTATATTTATCGTTAATCGTATTTTTCTTTCCCTCTAATGGCTCTACGTAGTATGTTAAATTAACCAATGGTGGTATATGGATGGTTAAATGGTATGTGATTCTTTGTAATTGTTTGAAAATGTTTATTAATAATTAGGGGTAAATTGTAATGGTAATGTGTTGAAAAGAGAATTGGGTGTTTTGTATACCCGTGTAGGCAACTATGTGATGTATGTCACACAACTCTCCTCATTTTACTTCCATAGAGATAAATCTTTTCTTATTTTATCTAATCTGTTAGAAATTTTACCCCATTTAGAGTTATCCTTAGTAGATTCTATTATTTCCTCTATGTTAGGTTCTATATATAGAGAAAGTTTTTCTGCTTTACGCACAAACTTTTCCCCTATTTAACTATTTTAAGTGTTTCTTTCCTGATTTTTCTAACTCTTTCTTTGTCATAATTTTTCTCTTTATTTACTTAAAAGAAAGGTGTAGTAATTTCTCACTACACCAATCTATTTGGGTTAAACCTTTACCAATCCGTTTGACTGTTAAATCTACCTGGTTTAACTTATTTTAATCCCCTTAATAATGTATTTATATAATCTAAACAATTCCACCCTTTCAGCACTCCTTAAATTAAATTCATCAAACTCTAAAGGGTTGTTCCAAAAGTCTTTTTCCCAGTCCCCTAGTGTTCTAAGATAACATCCTAATTGTATATACCATGTTTTACTATTTAATTCATAATAACATCTTGATTGGTACTTATAGTTATTAGGTATTATAATATGGTTACATATTTTAAACCCACTTCTCGCTCTAAAATTATATCCTGAACGAAAATGCTTATCTACATGAAAATTATTCCCCACTCTAAATCTTCTTCCTGCTCTAAAACCTATATCAGAGTAGAAATTGTTTACTGCCACAAAATGGTCATCCACTTTGAAATCGTTTTCAGCGGTAAAATTATTACCAACTCTAAATCCACAACCGACTTTAAAAGGCGTATTTATTATAGCATTATCTCCAAATTTTGGTGTATCTGCAAAAATAATTGATTCATTATACTTGGATCTATATTCTTGTAATATATATCTCAAATCTTCTTGGGAGTTGTATTTGTGTTTTTCTCCATCTATTGTAATAGTTTTCATAATACCTCTTCTTCTGTAAAGTCTCCATCTGCTAATTCCTCCAAGAACTGTTCAAAGTTCTCATTATAAGTAGAGTCACTAATTAATATTTCGTTATAAGACTCAGTTAATACTACTCTCATAGCATCTTCTTCTAATTGTTGTAATTCAATAATACTAAGCATATCTGTTATTGACATAATAATTGTGTTTAAGTTTAAAATATATTTAGGTTCTTTGTGTTTAAGAAGCTCATTATGCAATTTGCATAACAAGCTTCACTTAAACAACACTTGAATTGCTGTAAGACTCGAACTTACTTAAGCTTTCACTTAACCTCCCGGAGGAACAACTTTTCCACTATGTAGATCCCACGCAGGATACATAGCTTACCACTTTGCAAAGATCTTTAATTCTTTAGTTTTAGAATGACATAAGCTGAAGCTACATAAGTCGCTAATATGCTTAGTAATGCTATAGACATATATACCAGTATCAACATCTGTGGTTGGGCTACTATTGTGGCTCCAATTGATGTACTCACTAAAAGTATCAGTATAATAGCTAATAATATATTTAAATTCTTCATAATTATTGTTGTTTAAGTTTAAAGTAATAACTATGACTTTGTAAGGGTAATGGCCAAGACATATAATAAGAGAAAATAACACCTCATACGAGGTATTACTTTCTAGGCTTGGCATCTTCTTTAAACATAAAGAACCAAATTAGATACGCAAAAAACAGTGCATGTAATAAGGTTGTAAAATTCCATCCATATATAAATTCTGAAATTGCTCCTCCTGGCATAATATATAAAATTTAAATGTAAAATATAACTGTGACTCCTATCCCTTTACCCCCTCCAAAGCACTACGCCCCAGAACGGTATTTAAAGAGAGTATATTTGCTTGTAAACGTTTATAAGTGCTTATAACACATTTTAAAGAGGTTTAAGGGAATTCCCTTCAATATGAACCTAACACATAAAAACTTTTAAATAACTCAGCACAAGTCTTGTGTGAAGGTCATTTTAAGTTTAAATCTCTCTAATCCTCTGTTTTCTTTGATTTATAATCTCCAAATATTAAGTAAGCTGCAATTCCTTGTACTATTACCAGCACCAGTTCAAAGTATGACATAACAATTGTGTCTAAGTATAAAATAAGCAAAGCAAGGATCTCTCCTCACTTTGTAAATTGTATTAATAACTGTAATCAGCTGGTGTATGTTGAACGATTCTATAACGAGTATAGTCACCTTTCTCACCTTTTGCAGTTTCTTCTTGAAGAGCTAAGCTCTTTAATTCAGCTCCATGTTGCTCTAGATTATCAATAGTATCTTTAGCGATACTTACCATAGCTCTAGGCTCATTAATCCAATGGTTGTACCAATCTTTATTAACAACTCCATCTGCATCTGTTGCAGCACGAAAATCTAATTGTTTGACACCTAACTCTTCTTTAATTTGTAAAATATTCATCCTTTTATTATTTAAATGTAAAATATAACTAGGACTAAGTAAGGGTAATGACCTAGACGTTTCTTTTGAGTAACACAAAGAAATGACTAGCTAGTCATTTCTTTATATAGCAACAATTCTAACACATTATCAGTATCTGTTATTTCTGCGAGCTCTAGATAGAACTCCGCATATTTAATTAGCAAATCAAGCCCACCGTAGATGCCACAAATCACTTCTAATATGGCATAATCTATAGGTTTTATTCCTAATGACTCTGCAACAAAACGCTCTGCTATATCCTTTACTATAGAATCACTCTCTTTAACACCACCAAACTTGTTTATCATATCAATATACACATCTACTGATTCACTATTTTTCATAATCGCACAATTTAAATTAAAAATATAACTAGAACTTAATAAGGGTAATGGTCAAGATAGTTATAAAGAAAGAAAGAAAAAAATTTCGATCATTTTCTTTAAAGATTGACCTGTCAGGAACGTAGCGACTGACAGAACAAAGGTTTGGAGAAAATGACAAAGTTAGAGCAAATCCCCTTACTCTACCTAATAGGACTTATTTTATTGGTGTAATAAGAGAAGATTAATCCTCTCTTATTATGTTTACCAATATGATTATAATGCCTAATACTACACTGAATGCTAACAGTAACAATCCACTCTGTGTAGATTCTGTTATACTTAGCTTCCAATATGGAACTCTCAAGTTTACTCCAAGTGTAGTTAAAATGAATAAACCTGTTGATCCTAGAAGGATAGAACCTACGTACAGTTGTAAAATGTACTTACGTATTAATTTAATTATCATGTCCGCTTAAATTTATGTTTTGTAGCAATAGTGCCGGGGGTGTTAGATACTAGGAATTTGTGGGGGTTATGGGGGAGGGAGGGTCATATATAAACAACCCTCTAATTTTTTAACAACCCTTAAATTTTTCATAAAAAATTTTCTGAGGTCTTTTAATCCCATTAACTACAATTACTATAATAAACAAATTTCCAATTCTCCACAATAACTTTTGTGCAATTAGTTCAATTAATGTGCAATAAAAGCCAGGCCCCTATAGCAGGAACCTGACGTTAGAGTAAAACCAAACTTGACCGCAAGATTTAAACAAGTCTTAAATGTTATATTGTAAATATATTCAAAATTATTATATTATCACTACATTTGCCTAAACAAAATAACAGATATGAAAGATATTGCAGTAGTGGGTAAATTAATAGAAAGGGGAAAAACAAAAACATGGGATAACAGATCCATAAGACATTTTATTCTCTCCTGTGGGGAGAAGGCTAATATGATGGAGTTTGCTATTATGAGCCCTAAAGAGTTAAACAACTTCAAACCATTCAAAGAGGGGGATTTACTTAAAGTGATCTTTTCTATAAATACTGGACCTTATATAGATAAGGACGGCAAAGATAGGTGCTACACCTTCTTAAAAGCCCTAAGTACTACTTTGGTACAACGGAAGGATTTAAATGTCATGAAGGTTACTTATAATGCTTCTATGGAGAAGATTAAGAAGAGTTACAGTAAGGCCTATCAAAGTGAGCGATTAGAAAAGAGAGCAGATGAACTTTTAAACAAGAGTCCTCTAAGAAAGGTATAATCTTTTTTGGTTATGACCACACATTACTTTACCTTTGCCAAATGATTACAAATAAAACAATATCTTCTTATGCGTCTGAGAACACGATTGGGGATTTATTGTGTAGTCAAGTTAAAAGACAATACAATGGGGGTTACACACTGTCAGAGTTACCGAAAGATACGACTCGTAACAGCCTACTAGAGCAGGTAAAAAAAGTTGATGCAATGGTGCAAGCTAGTACAGCACCGGAGAACTTCTCATTATAGCTGGTCTAAGGTAACCACTCCTTTAGGAATAAGGTTATCTTCTAAGACTGGTAAGAAGTTTCAGCGTCCCAACACCTTTTTTTTTAAAGATGGTGACTAGGGAACCTGTAACTTCTTTTTGAAGGAAACAAAGACAGTAAAAGAAATAAAAAGAAATATAATAATAAATATAGATAATATTATTATATTTGTATATCCCTTATAGAATAGGCGAGTGGGCGAGCTAACCTGACACTCTGTTAACTAGTATTTTAATAATAAAAGAAGAATTAATTTTGTTATATAGTTAATTTAAACTATATTTGCCTCATGGTAATGAAACAACTACATTTGAATCAACCGAAACCGCTTAAACTATTTAAGGGATGATTTAATATGTACCGGCAATACTGTTAAACCCATTCCTACCGAATGGGTCTTTTTTTGTGTTATAAATCTTGGTGTTAGGTGCAGATGGCTATACCCGCCCGACTTGGAATCGGGAGATCCGTTGGTTCGAATCCAACCACTGAGACGAAATAGTTTTGACCTTGCGTTCTAAAATGACGTCTTAAAAAACATGAGGTGACCTTCAGGGAGAGGCCTGACCATGAAGTATGATGTAATTGGTAGCATACGAAACTTTGATTTTCGTTGTTTGGGTTCGAGTCCTGATACTTCAACAAAATGGTATCTTTAGTATAACCGGTTAGTACAATGGGTTGTGATCCCATAAGTTTGAGTTCAAGTCTCAATTGATACCCAAATGCAGAAGTGTTGGAATTGGTAGACATTGCGGGTTTAGAACCCGTTGCTTAATAGCGTGCGAGTTCGAGTCTCGCCTTCTGTACTTTATTTTCATAGTTTAACTGGAAAAACATTGGGTTTCGACCCCAAAGATGTAGGTTCGAGTCCTACTGAAAATTTTATAGTATGTCTCCTATGACATTTTACCTAAAATCCTTTGATAAACAAGTTAAATACTGTTATTTTGCAGTAAACATATAATAAAGATTAAATGGAGGTTCTGAAGTATTCTAAGGTATTAAGTGGTGTTGAGTATTACATAGCACACTTAAATATTATAAACTCCATATTTGATGTAAAGCTATCCTCTAAGGAGATTAGTGTATTGTCTTCTTTTATGTCACAAGAGGAGTCCATAGTGCAGGGAGATAGATTCAATTCTTTTATAAGAAAGCGTGTGAGAGTAGCTCTATCTTTGTCTCCTGGTGGTTTGGGTAATTACTTAAACACTATGGTTAAGAAGGGATTTTTAATACGTAATAGTATCACAGGGAACTTAACTATACAGAAATATCTATTTCCAAGTAGTGCGGGACAAGGATATCAATTTAAAATAATCCATAAAAGTAATGAGGATGGTGGAATATGAAAGATGCCCAAAATGTCATGGGGTGGGTAGAGATAATAAAGGATTCTCCAAAGGGTCTTTTGAGAATGGGGATTGTATTAAGTGTTATGGAAAAGGGTATTTAGATGGAACGGAGTTATATTTCACAGAAAATGCTTCTAAAAGAATACTATAATAGTATAAAAGAAGATTATCCTAATTTATCTTTAAAGGAATTTACTATTGCAGTAAAAACTGCCTGGGAGGATGCTAGACAAGATATGAGGAATGGTAAAGTGTCTACCTTAAAATTTAAAGGGTTTGGTACATTTAAACCAAGTTTTCGACATTTTAAAATGTATAGTAGAAGGGTGGAACTATCGCATGCGGATGGGAATATTTCAGAGGAAGATTATAAAGATTACCAAAAATTATATAAAAGATATATAGATGCTTATGGAAAAGATTTCATACATACTGAGAAATATGATCCCATATATGATGGGGTCTTACAGAAACTTGCTAAACGAAAAGGGCTTACAGTTTCTTATGAGGGACCATATTTTGGAACAGTGGACCTTCCGGATGAAAGTGATGGACAGGGAATGCTATAATCAGGGATCTTGTAAATATTGTGGTTGTGAGGTTCCTGCATTACAATTCTCTAATAATCGTTGTGAAGGTGATTGTTATCCTCCCATAATGTCCAAATCTGAATGGTATAAGTATAAACAGGAAAATAGTATATAATGGAGGTTACAAAAACGTGGTTTACATATGATTTTAAAGATGTTGGGGAAGTAATTGCCGGTAAGCAGGTATTAGTGAAATTCTATGCTAAAGAGGGAATCCCTAAAATAAAAAGTTTAGCGGCCTCTTGTGGTTGCAGTAAACCTACATATGACAAGAAAAGTGAAGAAATTAAAATTTTATATAAACCAAATCCAATCCCCACCCATTTATTATCACAAGGGTATTATACAACAAAGAAGACTGTGACAGTAGTTTTTGAGAGTGGGGAAGTAAATAAGTTAGTATTTAAATCTAAAGTAGTATGAAAAGCAAGATATCAAAACACATCTCTTTAAGAGAAGCAACATTTAGTATCACTGCCATAAGAAAGGGATATTCAAATATACCTAACAAAGAACAATTAGAAAATATGAAATATGTTGCAGAAAACATATTTGAACCTGTAAGAGAGCATTTCAACAGTCCTATACGTGTGAGTTCCATGTTTAGGTCTTATAAAGTAAATAGGGCAATAGGTGGATCAAAATCAAGCCAGCACATGAAAGGTGAAGCTATGGACATCAACAACAGAGATAAAAAGCCTTCAAATTCTGAAATATTCAATTACATAAAGGATAATTTAGTGTTCGACCAATTGATTTGGGAATTTGGAGATAAAGATAATCCAGCCTGGGTACATGTATCTTTAAAGGAGTGTAAGAATAGAAATCAAATATTGAAAGCATATTCTAAGAATAGGAGAACTTACTACGAAAATTATTAACTTGTTATTATGGGAAATTTTATTTTATTTTTATTATTGATAGTAGTCACAATAGGGGTCTTCGATTATATAATGAATGATGTTGAAGATGGTATGTTTTAACTTTAGTCTTATGATAAAAAAACTATTTACTGTTATTACTCTTCTACTAATAAGTTCCTTGGTGTATTCTCAAGAGACACAAATAAAAGAGGTATTAAAGTCTGTGGACTCTGATATGGATTGGTGTCCCAAATGTTTAGAAGAATCGAGACACAGTAGGAGATATGATATTATATTAGCTAAAACATATGTGATATTAACATACCACATAGAAAGAGAATATCCAAATTATATACTAAGAGTGGAGGATATGTTTGGTAATAAGGTACCCATAAGTAATAAAGAGAAGGGTCAGATACGTAAAATTATTTTAACTAGATGGTATCAGGACTGATAATTGTATTACTTATTTTCATTGTAAAAAGAATCCTCCACAGTGAAGAGGATTGGTTTATTTCAGATTAATTTATGGCTAGTCTATTTATAGTAGAAGATAAAGTGGTAATACCACACACGGAGACACTTTTAATATCTCCATTCAAAGAAATATGGGATAGAGATAAAAGTAAAACCAGAGAGTTCGCAACAGAGGACTTTTGTTATATGGAGTTTATGGCTTCAATGAAAGCTAGTAACCCCTATAGGCAATATCCCGAAGACAAGAAGCATGAGATAATATCTGAGGCAGTAATAACAAGGTCTAAGTGGGTGCCCGATGAATTAATAATAGAGGGAATCCTCAAAATACAAATGTTTCAAAAAGAAGCCTCCACTACATATTCTTATTACATGGCTGCTAAACAAGCTGTAGATAATATGCAAGAATTCTTTGAAACTGTAGATTTAAATGAGAGGAATGGAAAAACTGGAACACCAATATACAAACCTAGAGACTTAACCTCTGCTTTAAATGACACTGGAAAAGTGTTGGCTAATCTAAAAGCATTGGAGAAGAAGGTTGAGGAAGAATTGTACGAAAGTGCCAAAAAACGGTCAGATAAGGAAATTAGTCCTTTTGCAGAACCCTCTAGTTTGAAGTGATGGGGAGACAAATATTTGTATGTGAGTGTCATTCCCTAGAACACCAAGTGGTTTTTTGGTATGACCAAGAAGAGGGCTCCCTATATTGTGAGCCTCATTTGACAACCAATAGAAATTTCATAGAGAGATTCTGGTATGGTGTGAAGTATGCTTTGGGGTACAAAAGTAGATTTGGGGATTGGGACAGTACTATATTTCAAAAGGGAGACTTGGAAAAACTAAAAAAACATTTGAACTCTATTTAAGGTTTGGCAAAGAAAGTAGTAAAAGAGAAGAAACCGAGAAAGAAACGTATTGCACCTCTGAGGGGTTCTAACGGTGTTTGGTTGAACACCAAACCATTCAAAGAAGTTGGTGAGTATTTCATGAAGCATGGATACTATATTGCAGACCCTTGGGGATCTCCTGCATGGTATGATTTCTGGAAAAGGGAGCGAGATAGGTGTATGAATGGATATGCTATTTCTAAATATAAGATTACAGGAGATTACTATTTCTATCTCAACTATTGCCCTATACAGAAAGTAGACATAGAAAATGCTGTAGGTAAAAGAGCAAGTAAGATAAAGGGGTTTCCGGATTTTTGGGATGGGGACTATGAATACTTCTGGTTTAGAGAAATAGCAAGAAATGGTATTTTAGAAGCCTTAAATGTACCATTAACAAAACAACAAGTTGTATATAATCTTCCTGAAGAAGAGAAGATTGAAATATATAAAAAACACTTAGATAGTTTGGGTCTAAAAATGAAGCCTGTACTTTCTAGTGTAAATTTAGAAGGTGGTAAAGATTTGATACTGGGGAAAGCTCGGCGTCGTGGCTTTAGTTATAAAAACAGTGCTGTTGTAGTCAACAATTATTTCACTAGACCAAACAAGTACAACCTTTTAATGGCTTATGAAAAAAAGTATTTGTACCCTGGCATAAAAACCATATTCGGAAAATGTCAATCTTATATAAACTTTATAAATGAATATACAGGGTGGCTAATGCCCTCTGATGTTATTGATAAACAAAGTCACATAAAAGCATCTTACATAGAGTATAAGAATGGTAAGAAAATAGAGAAAGGGTTTCTTTCTGAAATAGAAGCTATTTCTTTTAAAGATAATCCTGATGCAGGTAGGGGGGCAGATACTTATGAAACAATTGGTGAAGAGGTTGGTGCTTGGGGAGTTCCAGGGGGGTTAAAAGCTACCATAGCTGCTATGCGGTCTTCTTCGGAAGCTGGTGGATTTAAAACAGGTATGATGACCCTCTTCGGATGTGTGTGTAAAGGTACTAAAGTTTATTTGCCTAATGGGGCTATTTGTAACATAGAGGATGTGCATGAATCTGTAGGTATAATAGGTTACACAGGGGGGGGTGTTATTTCTGAAAGGATTATTAATATAAATCCTATTATTAAAAAAGAATGCTATAGAATAGAAACCACTAATGGAGATTTTATAGAGTGCAGTAATGACCACCCACTACTTTGGAGTTCTCCTAAATACAAAAAACCCGGGAAAGATGGGAAGAAAGTTACCTTTAAGAAAGCAGAAGACATACTTGTTGGAGACCAACTTATGTTACTTAGGCAAATACCTGTTTTTGGGAAAAAGAAAATGCCTTACGCAAGACTTATTGGTTTATTAATAGGTGATGGCTACTATGGCTCTATCAATGGTAGGACATCCACACCACAATTAGCCATTAATAATGAAGGTGTATTTGATTATGTTAAATCAACCGGGTTGTTTTATAAAGTGTACAAAAACAAAGGTTCTTTCAATTACATAGGAATACACTCTTTCCAGGGCATATTGAAGGTCTTACAAATAGATGGGCAAAGCAAGAAACAAAAAAGACTACCCAAAAAATTGTATGAATATGATTTACAGTCTATTGCAGATCTTTTGGGTGGATACTACGATGCTGTTGGGAATGTTAATTTAACAAAAAAGAAAAATAATAATGTTTCTATTGCTATAAGATTAACCTCCGTTGTGAGACCTTTACTTGAAGAAGTTCAAGAAGCATTGAGGAGATTTGGGGTATTGTCTAGTATAATTAAAAGAAGACATAAGCCAGGGACTCTTCTTAAAAGTAGTATAACAGGTAATACTTCTGTCATAAATACGTTAATTTCATACTCTTTGGAAATAACAGATAGGGAATCTTTAAGGTCTTTCCAGAAACATATATCTTTCACCGATAGCTTAAAAAAGGAGAGATTAAAAAACTATTGTACAGATAGAAGTGATAATGAGCGTCAACTCAATAATTTTACATATGAAAAAACAGTAAAGGGTGAGTACTTTACAGACAAAAAACTAGATGGGTTAACTTCAAGAAAGGTCTTAAATACAATAAAACTGGGGGAAAGAGATGTGTATAATTTAGGTACAGAAGAAACACACACTTATATCACCAATAATTTTGTATCTCACAATACCTCTGGAAGTTTGGAAAAAGGTACTGCTGATTTTGCAGATTTATTCAACAGACCAGGTGCGAATAACTTCATGGAATTCTACGATATTTGGGGAGAGCACCCTGAAAAAGTAGAGGGTTTCTTTTTTCCCAAACAGCTTAATACAGAAGGGTTTTATGACAAGAATGGTAACTCTGATTTTCAAGGGGCAGAGAACCAGGAAATGGGTGTTCGAAAGTCTTTAATAGAAAAGGGGGCAACTTCTACTGAGATTTTAAAAAGAATGCAGGAAGAGCCATTAAATTCGGCAGAGGCCTTTTCAATGGTATCCCAAAATAATTTCCCTGTTGTAGAGATTAGACAACAACTAAATAAGTTAATAGCTAAGGGTTGGCAAAACACTAAAGGTACACCGGTAAAATTACACTATGTAGATGGTAAAATTACTGCAACACCAATCTTGAATGGGAAAGTTGAGCCCATAACATCTTTAAGAAATCTGCCATTTGACTTAAGTGGTTGTCCTGTGATATATGAGGCTCCTATAAGTAAACCACCAAGAGGGTTGTACAAAATGGGATATGATCCTGTAAGACAAGACACTGGAACTTCTTTAGCAGCTATTGTGGTATATAAGTCTTTTCATGCAGGGTCTGTATACCACAGTACAATAGTGGCAGAGTATATAGGTAGGTATAAGACACCAGAAGATATAGACAGAACAGCGGAGATGTTTGCAGATTTATTCAATACAACTATTATGTATGAGAATGAGGTGACAGGTACAAAGAATTACTTTCGCAGAATAAAGAGGTTGCACTTATTGGCTGTACAACCTGATGCGGTGATAAGTAAAAATGTGAAAACATCTCGTGTTGCTAGGGTTTATGGGTGTCATATGAATGAGCAATTAAAAGATGCAGGAGAGAGGTATGTGAAAGAGTGGCTATTGACAGTTTTGGATCATGATGAGAATGGAAACAAGATACTGGTAATAGATAGGATATATTCTAGGAGATTATTAGAGGAATTAATAAACTATACGAGAAAGGGTAACTATGATTTAATATCTTCTTTGTTTATGTGCATGTTTCAAGTTCAGGAAGAACAACTTGGTAAAGTGTATGGAGATGGTGAAGAAAATAAAAATGCCAAAAAATTACTAAATATGATTGAAAGGATGTATAGAAAATAGGCTATCTTTGCAGGTAGCATATAACTCACTCAAATGAACGACAGAAAAGTAAAACAGAATCAGAGGCTTACCACTAAGGAAAAGAATGCAAAAAATAAACAGTGGTACAAGGATCAGGCAGATATGCTTGATGACTATCATGGTAATCTGAGATCTAGTGCTATCTCTAATAACACAGATGACATTTCTGAGTATAGACGAATGAAGATAAATTATGATCTATACAACAATATCTTAAATCTTTCAGATTTTAAATATGTCTGCAAACCTTTTGGAGAGGAGGGTGGTGAGCTCCCTGCTAAGATGGTTAATAGGGATATAGTGTCTGGTAAAATAAAAGCTGTCTTGGGGATGGAAATGAAAAGGCCATTCTCTTGGAAAGTCATAGCAACAAACAAAGAAGCTACGACAAGAATTGAAAAAGAAGAGTTTTCTAAAATAAGAGACTTTGTAATATCTTCTGTAATGAATCCAATTCAGGAGAAGATTAATACGCAGGCAGAGCAAGAGAATAAAGGTAGAGAACTATCACCAGATGAACAAGCACAAATACAACAAAAAGTAGAAGAAGATTATAAAGCTGCTACACCAGAGGAGGTTAAGCGATATATGAAAAGAGATCATCAAGATCCGGCAGAAGTCCTATCTCACCAATTGCTGAATTATCTCATAGAGAAAATAAACCTTAAAAGAAAATTCAATGATGGGTTTAAACATATGCACTTGTCAGCCAAGGAGATTTTTTATGTGGGAACATTTAATGGGGAGCCAGAGGTTTGGAATGTTAATCCACTAAGGTTTAATTGTGATATCTCCCCTGATACTCAATTTATAGAGGATGGTGAGTGGGCCACTTGTGAGTATAGAATGACCCCTTCAGAAGTCATACAATATTTTAACTCAGAACTATCACAAAGTGAAATAGATAAAATATACACAGATTATGCAAAATATGAAAATCTCAGAGTAGAAGATCGGATATTTTCATTTACAGAAATAGATGAAGAAGATACAAGTAACACTGTACGGGTTCTACACTGTACTTGGAAGTCTTTAAGAAAATTGAAGTTTTTAGAGTATATAGGAGAAGATGGAGAAACAGCTTCTATGATAGTAGATGAAACTTACAAGTTAGATAGAGAGTCGGGAGACATCTCTACAGAAGAAGTTTGGATACCTGAAGTGTATGAGGCTTGGAAAATAGGGAATGATATTTACAAAAATATGCAACCTATTCCCGGTCAGTTTAAAGACTTAGATAATCTATATTATTGTAAGCTTCCTTATTATGGTGCCATATGTGACAATATGAACTCTATTGCTACAGGGATCATGGACAGGTTAAAAGTGTATCAATACTATTATAATATTGTGATGTATAGAGTGGAACTTCTCTTAGCTTCAGACGAGGGTAAAAAAGTCCTAATGAATATTAATGCTATACCAGATAGTGCAGGAATAGATATAGAGAAGTGGACCTATTTTATGAAATCCTCATCTATCATGTGGTACGATCCAAATGAAGAAGGCTCATCTTATCAAGATGTGAATACAGTAGCAAAAACAATAGATTTATCTCTTGCCTCTGATATTGGAAGGTACATAGAGTTAGCTGAGTATTTAAAAAAACAAGCGGGAATTTCTGTGGGTATTACAGAAGCTATTGAAGGACAAATAGGAACCAATGAGTCTGTAGGTAATTCACAAGCCAATTTAATAAACTCTTCTCACATATTAGAACCCTATTTTGAATTGCATAATAATGTAAAGAGAAATGTGTTACAAGCATTATTAGAGACTGCTAAAGTGGCTTATGCAAATTCTAAACCTAGAAAACTGAACTATGTATTAGATGACATGTCTAGGGAAATAATAGATTTAGATCCTGTACTGCTAGATAATTCTACACTGGGAATATTTGTATCGAATTCTTCTAAAGCTGATCAATCTATGCAAACTATACAACAACTTGCTCATGCAGCAATGCAAAATCAAAGAGTGGAATTGTCTGATGTTATTACTGTATTGAGACAAGAGGGATTAGTGGAAGCGGAAGAAGTGTTAAAGGTTGCTGAAGACAATAGAAGAGAGCAAGAAGGTGCAGCGCAAAAAGCACAACAAGAGGCTATAGCCGAAGAAGAAAAGAAGAAGAGGGAGTTTAGAAAGACAGAACATGAAATGGAGAAAGAGACTATCATATTAAAAGAGGAAGAGAAGAGAAAGACAGAGGTTATAAAAGGGTCCTTAATGGCAGCCTCCTTTAATGCAGATCAAGATGTTGATAATGATGGTGTAAATGACTTTGTTGAAATAGCAAGAGATGGGTTGAATGCTGACATTAAGAGAGAAAAGAATCAATTGGATAGGGAGAAGTTTGAGCATCAAAAGAAAGTAGATACTGAAAAAATAAAAATAGAGAAGGTAAAAATAAAGAAAGATAAGAATAATTAGGTAAAAGGTTATTAGGACAACCTTCCTATTAATGTATATAAGCTATTAATAAATAATTTTTAACATTAAATTTGTAATTAAATGGATAATGAGAAAGTAGAAAATGTATTTAGTGGGTGGGAAACGCAAGAGGGAGGGAGTTTTTTTGGAGATGCTGTAGTAGAAACCTCACCTGAAGAAGAAAAAGAAGAAGGGATTGCTGAAGAGGAAAAGGTAGATGTAGAAGACAAAGAGGTTGAAGAAGTTGAAGAAAAAGAAGACATCTTTGAAAACATTACAGCAGAACCAGAAGATACTACGCAAGTAGAGGAAGTAGAAGAAGTGGAAGCAGGGGAGCAAGATAGTGCTGCAATCACAACACTTAATTATTTAAGGGAAAGTGGTGTTGCAGATCTTGGTTCCGAGGGAGAAGATCTCTCTTCTGAAGATGCAGAAGAACTTATACAAGATTCTATTAATAAGAGTGTGGATACTACTATTGGTGAAATGTTTAGTGATCTACCTCAAGTTGTTAAAGATATCAACAAATATGTATTAGATGGGGGTAATGTAGAAGAGTTTCTTTCAAGTATTGTAAAATCTAATAGTGTTGGCATAACTGAGAACATAGATTTAACTGAAGAGGTTAATCAAAAAAAGGTTATAATAAATCAATTGAAATCTGAGGGGTATGACCAGGATTATATAGATAGCCAAATAGATTTTTTGAAAGATTCAGATAAATTGGAAAGCACTTCAAAAACTCATTTCAAAAGATGGAAACAAAAAACAGCAACAGAAAGAGAAGATCTGTTGGCAAAACAAGAAGAGCAAAAGCAAATAAAAAAGAAACAAGCATTAGAGTTCAAACGAAAAGTAAAAGACTTTGTAAGAAAATCAAATAAAGTTAAGGGATTTACTTTATCTAAGCAAGATAAGTTGGAACTTCCAAAATATACAACAGAGAGAACTGTAAAATTAAGCAATGGTTCTGTAGTTACAGAAATGCAAAGTGATTTATATAAGGCATTAGAGGATGAAGAGAATTTTATGCTAATGGCTAAATTATTAAAATCAGATTTTGATTTTTCTAATATAGAAACAAATATAAAAACTGAGGTAAGTAAAGAGATAAAAGCTTCTGTAAGAAGGGCTTCTAAAAATAAACCGTCTAGGTCGGCAACACAAGGTTCACAAAAACAAAAAAATGAGTTGGCTGATTTCTTTTAACAATTAAACTATTATAAATAAAAATTATGGCAACACTTGGAAGTAAACTAATTACTAAAGAGATGGAATGGAATGCTAATATGACAGATCTCAACCATTTGGGGTCAGCCTTAGTAGCAAAACCTGCAAAACTCATGGGGAAAATGGATCAACTGTTTTCAGCCCAAAACTATTACTCTGACAACCCTCTATTATCTATCTTAGGTGGTGGTAAGGAAAAGGAGCACCCAACAACAGATTGGACTTGGGAATTAAAAGGTGCAAATACGAGACCATTAGTTGTAATGGAAAATGTATTACCGGTATCTGAAGCTACCCCTGGAAAATTTGGGTTAGAGTTTAAGATAAAATTAGATGAGAACTGGTTTGTACCTGGGGATGTGTTAAGTCCTGGAGCTTCTAACAAGAAGTATCAAGTACGTGTAATGCAAGAAGTGCAAAGACATGGGGATGGTTGGGTGTATTCTGTGCAAATGGTTACGAATAATGACTCTGATTTTATACCTGTTAAGTATTTAACACCTGGAACACAGTGGTCTAAACTATTCTCTCAGTATGAGGAGGCTACAGAGCAATCAGGATCTACTCAATTTAGTTTACCTATGTCTTTGAAAAATCACATGGGTAAATATCGTAAAAAGTATAAAATTACTGATTATGCTTCAACTGAAGTGTTAGCGGTGGCAATACCTGACTCTAATGGGAAAATGCACACTTCTTGGATGAAATATGCTGAAGTTGAATATTGGAAGCAATGGTATAAGGAATTAGAAAGAGGTGCTTGGTATTCAAGATCTTCTGAAACTGTTATTGGAGCAAATGGGAGACCTGTTAGGTCAGGTGCCGGATTGCAAGAGCAACTAGAAGATTCTCATGTACATAAATATTCTCATTTATCTGCAAAATTGATACAAGAGTACCTAATGGATATTTTCTATTCAAGGAAAAAACCGGGTTCAGGAAGAAATGTGAAAGCTTATACTGGAGAGTATGGAATGATTATCTTTCATGAAGCTATTCAAGATTTAATGAATAAATCTGGATTTATCCAAAATGTAGAAGTTTATACAAATAAAGTTAAATCTGATTATCACGATAATGCTTTGGGGGCAGGATATCAGTTTGTTAGGTATAGTTTAGCTAATGGTGGAAGTATCGAATTGATTCATAACCCATTATATGATGACAGAGAGATTAATTCCGAGATAGACCCTGTAACAGGTTATCCCGTAGAATCTATGAGATTCACATTTTTAGATTTTGCTGGAGAAGGTGGTTCTGATAACATTCAATTAATGAAGAAAAAAGACAGTGAGTCTTTTGTATATGTTAATGGGTCTTTTGGGCCAACTGGACCAAGTAAGGCAGGTACTGCTGCACATGCTGGAGACTACTATGAAATGCACGTAGGTAAAGTTTGTGGTTTGCACGTACAAGATGTGAGTAGGTGTGGGGAATTGATCTTATCTAGATCATAATATTTACTTATTAGACAATTATAGAGGTCTTACAGCTGCAATAGCTGTAAGACTTCTTTTTTTTATGATGTTATTTCTTTATCTTTGCAAATAAAGAAAGTTTAATTTACTGAAAAAATTATGAGAATTGAGGTAAGGCCATTAGAAATAAAGAGATGGCATAATAAAAAGGGGAAAGAAAGTTTTAAAAATCCTATAAAAATACAAGCACTTGTAGATCCTTACAAGATGACATACAGTACAGGACTCTCTAGTTCTGATATAGATAAACTCAAAAATAAAGGGTTTAATTATGATCTAACAAATAATTACATGAAAGGGGAATTACACCCTTTTTGGGATAGCTCAATGGGAGTTGTAAAGTTAGAAAATCATAGTATGTTTTTTGACACTGAAAATCCCGTAGATTTTATTAAAGTTAAAATAATGAAAGCTTCTGAACAAGTTGCTAATTCAAAACAAGAGTGGGAAAATGGAATATTCCCTGATGCTACTCATGTAATATATGATGAAAATGCAGGAGTGGAGGTTAAAGCTACTAAAATAGCTGCCAAGAAGAAAGTTATTATTGAGTCAGCAAATCTTTCCAAAGAAAGGAAAGCACAAATAGTTGTAATACTCAGTGGAAAATCTTGTGCTGGGAAAAGTGATAACTTTGTTGAGGTGGCTTTGGATGAACTAACTGAAAAGAATCCAATAGAATTATTACGTTATGTAAGAATGGATTCTGAAGATGTGTCATTGCAAGCTTTAGTTTCAGAGTGTCTTCTTAGAAGTATTTTGATAAAGAAGGGGCACAAGATTTATTATATGGATTCTAATTTGGGAGCTAATGTCTTAGATGTAGTAGAATACTTAAAAGAGCCGGAAAATCAAGATTTGAGGCTAAGATTAACTTTGGGACTAGAAGATTAAATGACGATAGAGGAAATGCACTATGACTTCAAAATGAAGTTAAATAAAGTTGATAGTCAACAGTATAAGAATTTCCTCATTCCAGAAATCGATTGGTTATTAAATGAAGCACAAGAGATATTTGTCAAGATAGTTGCGGAACCAAGAAAAAGAAGTTATTTGGGGTTTGAAAAGACTCAAAGGACAATAGACGATATTAGGACAATAGTAATTACTGATAAAATTGTCCCCATAGAAAAAAGTATAGCACTATTACCCACAGATTATTGGCATTTCTTGAAAGCAAATGTTAGAATGACTAAGGGGGGGTGTAAAAATATAAATGCAAGGTTGAAGCTCAGGCAACACGATGATGAGTTTGAGAATAGCCCTTTTGACAATTCTTCTTTTGAATGGAGAACTGTTAATGGAGTTTTTAATAAAGATGGTATTAAGTTTTATACAGATGGTACATTTACCAATACGGATGTTGAGCTAAGTTATATAAAAAAATTAAAATATATACACAATGCTAAAGACTTCCGTAGTGGAAAATATAAGTTGCCTTCTGGGATTCTCTTGGATAAGTTCTGTAATTGTGAACTACCGAACCAAACACATAGGGAAATAGTTGATTTAGCAGTATTAATTGTAACAGGACAAATATATATTCCTGATTATCAAATTAAGCTAAATAAATTAAATTTAAATGATTTAAAATAATACAATTATGAGTGTAAATAATGATGTATTTCAAGTTTTAGTAACAAAAGGTAATCAAGCAGTACTTCCAGCAGGGGGTAAAGTAGATACTCTTGGAGTAGGGCAAATTGGGGTATTTGATGCAAATACAAATTTATCTTTTACGGCAGGGGCTACTGTGAAAGACTTTTTTATCGCAGTTGGTGTAGATAAGACAGGGGGGAGTGTTACTAATTCTATAAACACCTCTGCTGGACAATTAATCCAGAAGAAAAATATTAGAGCATATAGTTTTAGACCTCATACAGCAGCAAGGCCCCAGGTAACAGAACTTACAGACTTCACATCAAGTTGTGATACTGATTATTCTGTGAAGATAGAATTTAGGAATCAAGAAGTTTATCGTAGACAGGGGTACAATCAGTTTACTAAACTATATTCAGTTAGAACAGCTTGTTGTGATGGTTGTGAAACCTGTCCTACAGGTGATTGTAACGAATTAGCAAAACTTTTGATTGAGAATATTAATTCAGATTCTTCAGGATTAATATTAGCAGAAGCTATTGATGGACCGGGCGGTGCTGTTGTTGCGGATATTGATGCATTTATTGCAACAAATGCTGCGGTGAATAGTGATGCAGATAAAACAAATGATGTTTGTCTTTCTATTAGGTTGACTACTATCCCATCTGCTGTAGAATCTTATTGTAGTATTAACACTAGGTATTTTAAGCCTAGGGATACTGTAGTTATTGTTTCTTTGGCAGGGGGTTTTGACTGTACAGGTAAAATTACTGTAACACAAGAGGCTGCTTTCGAAGAGGGTTCCGGTTATGATGTTATGCAAAGAGAATATAAGGCAGGAGGTTACAATGGTAAACCAGGGCCTTATAGAGCAGATGCAACTACTGGACTAGCGACTACAGGATTTAAATATTTTGCAGAAGCTGGTATACAGTATGATAAAATTGCTTTGACATATGATATGTTTTCTGTAAGTGGGTGGCAAGAACATTTTAATAACTTAGCAACAGAAATTGCCGTACCTGCAGTAGACATTATTACTAGAGATGCTCTAGTGGCAGTGTTAGATAGTATTGTCACTCCATTTGGATATGATGCATTAGCAGATGATGCAGCAAGTGCAAGTGTTGATCCAACAGTAGTAGAAACTACTTCGGGACAAGACGACCCAGCATTGGATGGAATTGGTTAAGATGAAAAGTATATTTTTTTAACTTTAATTAATATATTTTTCCCAATAAAGAAAGAGGGTGCATTTATTGTAACCCTCTTTTTTTTGAAGTATCTTTGTAGCTAAATATGTTCCACCATGATTAATCTAAATTCTATAACCATTGATCAATTCTCCTCAAAAATAGATGTAGATGTCTCTACAGATGTTGGGAACCTTTTTACTAAGGTACTTTTATGGAAATCAAAAGATTTTAAAAAGTCTTCCAAAGTAATTGATCTATCTCAACTACTTCAAAAAACTAATAATATTGAGTCTTTTGCAATATCTGCACAAGATATTGAAATGAAAAATGTAACAGGGTTGTTCTTTATAGAGTTCTTCACAGATGAGGTGATAGTCCCAGAAGATTGTGTGAAGAACAGCAATGTTTCTTTAGCAGTAGTGGCCAACCTTTTGCCATATAAAGAGTGTGTGCTAAGTAAAACCCTATCTCTTGATATAAAAGGTTGTGGTACGGGGGGTTGTGAGAGTGTTACATTAATATCTACTTTATTAAGCACATTACAGACAACAATTAAGTATGGATTCTACGAGGAGGCTGTTAAAATTATAGAATCCTTAGATGAGTTATGCACGGATTGCGACAATTGCCCAGATTACAAAAACACACTTCTAATAAATGAAGAGGGGTTTGGGACTGTAAATAACGCTATCATACTTATTTAAATGTCTCAGATAAATAATAGGAAAATATTGATTGGTAGCACATCTAAAAAACTAGATGAAGATATTATCTTGGGACATAGAAGTAAATCTATTCTTCCTATACTCTCCGTATTAATAGAAGCTATTAGGTATTGTACAGAACAATATAATAGTAGTATTTCACAAAATTTCGGAGATCTCGGAAAGTATGAAGAAAAAATTAAATTCTTAAATATAAAACTTCAAATATTAAAATATAAATGTAAAGATGTTTGTATTTATAAAGATAGATTTGTAAAGGTAGGTTTTACAAGCACTGCACCCACAATTCAAGACAACCTGATAGAACTCCCTATATTAAACGAGTTCCAAGATTTAAATTTTACAGATGTTGTATATAGTTTTAATGACCCTGAAAACAATTTAATATCAAATGTTGTGGTATTATCAAAGGATTCAGAAAATACTTTAAAGCTAAATACTTTAGACGCTAGTATTAATACACTAGTTCCTGTACCTGTATATTTTACGGCAAGATATAAAACTGATAACTACATATATTTAATAAAGAACACAGGAGACCCTTGTACATCAAATATTATAGAAATTGACAAGTCAGATTATGACAATAAGATAAATTCTAATTGGAATGTGCTAGAACTATTCAATGCTAATCAAACAACATTTCAAAAATATGCAGATGGTGCCTTTGTGACAGAAACATTACCTTCTATAGATTTAGGAACTTCAGTAGATGTTCAAATGTCAGTAAAGGTACAGGATAATAATCCTATAAATCCCTTGTTTTCTAATGTAGCCAATATAATACTTAGATACACTTCAGAGTGTATACAGGTACTTGCCTGTACTTCCGGAATTACTAAAAATATAAATTTACCGTTTGGGGAAAACTATACATTCTTATGGGATGATTTTACTTCAGATGTAGCAGCAGAGAAAGTAAAAATAACCTCTTTACTTTTAACACAAGGAGCTTTGCAGTTTGACAATACAGATATTATAAGTCTTCCTATAATATTAACCAAAAGTAACATACAGGGTGGAAATTTAATATATGTTGTAGACACATTGGCACAAAATATCACAACTATAGAGGTGGGGTTTAATGTTTCTAAAGAAGGAGACTCTAATTTTTGTACTGAAACTTCTATTATAGAAATTAAAAAAGAAGCCAATCCAATTATACCACCTGTAATTTTAGGACAGGATTTAAATTTAGTAGTACCTTTACCTGATAGCATTACATCTTCTAATATGGATATAGGTATAACTTACCCTGGATTAGACGGTTACACTATTTTGTGGGAGTTGGTTTCAGGTGATATTGATGTACAGTTAAATAACCCAATAGCAGAAGATTTAAGTTTAAGTAATTTGAAAGTTGGCGTTTATGTGGTTAAAATAACTGTAACTACAAATGTACAACCTTTTACAGTTACGGAAAACTATACAATTACAGTAACATCCAATTACACACTGCCTACCATTGATGCAGGATCTGATAAGAGTATAACATTACCTGTGAACTTTAGTAGTGCAATAGCAACTAATACTGGAATATTTTCATCAATATTATGGTCACAAGCATCTGGACCAAATACAGCAATAATAAATAACATAGGTTCTTTAACACCATCATTTGACAGTTTAGTTGAAGGTATATATCAGTTTACAATAACAGGGAGTGATAACTATAGTAATATTGTCACAGACACTATGCAAGTTACAGTATCTCCTCCACAGCCTACGATGACTGTACATGCAGGTAATCCTATAACAATAACATTACCGATTAATAATACTGCCTCTCAAGCTATTGCTTCTAATAGTACAGGGACTGTAACATATTTATGGTCACAAATATCTGGCCCAAACACTGGGGGGTTACCCTTCCCTACAAATTCAACGGGAGTTTTTAATACTCTTATTGAAGGTATTTATGTATTTCAAGTACAGGCAACTGATGATAATGGTACGGCCACTGATACTGTGCAGATAACTGTATTACCTTCTATCATACCATTTTCAATTGATGTTGGTGCAGATGTGATAATAACATTACCTACAAACAGTTCTGGTACACAGGCTATTCCCACAGGTGGTGTGGGTGTTATCACATATGTGTGGACACAACTTTCTGGACCTAACACAGCACTTTTGACTACACCTAATACAAATAGTGTGGGGTTTACACAACTAATTGAGGGTGTATATGTATTTCAATGTGTTGCCACTGATGATAATGGAACAGCTACTGATACAATACAAGTTATTGTAGAACCTGAACCTATAGCACCTTTAGCTATCACTGTCCCAAATGAAAATATAACACTTCCTATAAATTCTGTTATATTACAAGGTGTTGTGACAAGTGGTTCTGCAACATCTTACAGTTGGTCACAAGTCTCCGGTCCGACTTCTGCAACCATTACAAATGGTACTACCATAACTCCTACCATGTCTAATTTATTTGAAGGTAGTTATGTATTTGAAATTGTAGGGACCCAATCTGTCGGAGCAAATGTTATAGTATCTTGCACGGTTACAGTTAATCCGGCCTTACAGGAGCTAACCATAACAGTCCAAAATACGACAATTACATTGCCTGTTAATAGTGTACAGGGAGCGGGAATTGTTATAGCAGGCACTGCCTCTATTAATTTATGGACACAAGTATCAGGACCAAATACAGCTACTATAGTTTCAGGAGATACAACAGATCCTTTATTGTCTGGTTTAATCCAAGGAGCTTATGTATTTAATTGGTCAGCAAGTGATGGAGTGACTACTGTAAATGTGGACAAAAATGTAACCGTGACAATATAATAATATGTTAAACTTTGAGCAAGAAATAAGAAGAAAAATACAATACCTTGTAGAACAAATACAATGTATAAAAGAGGGGGGATGTGCTTTTACTGAACCTTTGTTGGATTATAATTCCAGTAATGATACATTATCTTCCACATATGTAAATAATCAAACAAAAACTGCATTAATACAATTACCTAAGAAAACTTCAGATTTAATTAATGATGGTGATGGAGTTTCCGGGCCTTTTGGAACAGGTGGAACAGGTGGTATAGGTGATATGGTTAAGACTGTATATGATCCTGATAGCATTAATGCAAATGCTTTTGATTATAATAATCTAATTAATGTTCCTATAAATTCTGATGTAAAGGTTGTTAGTGGTTTTGTTGTAGGGAATAATTTAACTTTAGTATTATCAGATAATAACAATGTTATTATAGATGTAACTACATTAGTGGATGGTGGTTCGGATATAAGGGTATCTTCAGGAAGTGTCTCAGGAAATAATTTAACTTTAACATTATCAGATTCTAGTACTGTTGTTATAGATGTTTCAACATTAGTGACTGGATTGGATGTTAAACTAATTTCTGGTACTGTTTTAGGAAATGACTTAACTTTTACATTGTCAGATTCTAGTACTATTATTGTGGATGTTTCAACATTAGTCGGTGGAGGGTCTGCCAACCCATTAGTTCAAAACCTAACTTTACCAAATATTACAGATGTATTAAGTACACAAGGAGTTCAAAATGCATTAAATTTACTAACAGATATTAAGTTAACCTCTGGAGTAATCTTAGGAACGAGCTTACTTTTAACATTAAGTGATTCAACAATAGTATCAGTAGATGTAACAACATTAACGGATACAGGAAGTGACACTGTCCCAGTCTCAGGTGTTGTTGTAGGAAATAATCTTACTATAACCATGAGTGATGCATCCACAATCATTGTTGATGTCACAACATTATCGGGAGGTGGGTCTGGTAATCCACTAGTACAAGATTTAACATCCCCAAATGCAATAGACGTATTAAGTACTCAGGGAATCCAAGATGCACTGAACGCAATGGGAGGTGGAGGAACAGATGATGAAAAGTGGATTCCAAATCATGATTATGCTGCAAAAGAAACATTTACAATTTCTCCGACTCAGCAAAATGCAGTATTAGCAAGCGGTCAAAAATTGACATTAGGAAAAGTGTATTCGGTGTATTATGATGTCGCAACAACGTCCTCAGCAACACTGGTATTATCTGAGATTTTAAAATTAGAACTATCAAATCCAAATGAATTGGTAAAAAGTAGGGAATTCGTAAACGGATCAATGCTTTTTGACGGAAATGTAATATACGATACTATTCACGTTCAAAGTGGTGTGGAATCATTTGCCTTGGTTTCCTCTGCTGATAACGTGCCAGGAGCTGAACACTATTTAAAATACACTTCCAACGGAGATGTTATTAATTCAACAGCGGTCTTTAACGATTTTGGGAAAGGTGTTTTTGCATATATGCAATCCAATCCAGATACCTATGAATTAAAATTTGAATACATAAAAACCGATAATATTGAAGAAATATGGATTACTGCCAAAAGAGCTGAGTCTGTTGGTGTTTCAGACGTAACGGGGCAGCACCAAGGAAGCTACAACGAAGGAGATACGCTACCGGATGCAACTATTAATAGTGGAGATTTTATTTTCATATCAAAAAACAACAATGAATTTTGGATTCAAGTATCAAATGGAGCAACGTGGGTTGATGATAAACAAATTGTAGACCCTATTGCAATACAGGCATTAACTATTGCGAATAATGTTCAGATACAATTAAATGACATATCGGTAGTGTCAAGACCATTTACACCTGTAATTACTTTTGATAGAGATGTAACTCACGCACCAATTTATAATCAAACAGGAGATATTACTTTGTCATTGGCGTCTTCTGGAAATATAACCGGAAAATCTCAATTTGTAAGATTTGTATCTAATGGAGGACAGATTAATTTTCCAACAGCATTTAAAGAAATGCAGCTTGGTATGATTAACTATATGATATCAAATCCGGGGTCATATCCATTTATGACAATGTACATGGAAGAAATAGGCGAGGTGTGGATGTCGAGCCCAAGAGCCTCGTCTGGAGATGCGTCTACACCACAAGTAGCAACAATAGTTACCTTAAGTGTTTTGACAATTCAAGAAAACAACACCTTAAATCAAGAAATAGGAGACCTCGGAAGTGATGCTGTTCCAGATGCCACCTCATATGTATTAGCTGGTGCAGATGCGGCACACTTCAACGTTTTTGATAATGGAGGAATTTTAAAGTTAAGAGCTACTACCCTATTCAATTTCGAAGCCCCCGGTTCAGCAGCGAGCAGTAACGATTATTCATTAACATTTGCAGCGGTGAACAGTGAAGGGACACAGGTAACGCCAACATCAATTACAGTATCTGTTACAGACGTTAGTGAGGCTGGCAACACCGTTCCAGATCATGTTGTAAACATCTTTGTAAGACCAGATGCTGGGGCTATAGATGACGCTATTCATATACAATGGGAATTGCCCATAAGTGATGGTGGCACACCAATAACAGGATACCAGATAGAAAGATCAACAGTGCTTGGGGGCGCTTGGAGCGTATTGGTTGTAGATACTGGAAATACAAATCTTGAGTATATTGATACAGGCGTTGGAGAGGGATTCTATGCACTATATAGAGTTGCTGCAATTAATAATGTGGGAACTGGAATTGCTTTTGGAATCGCAACCGCAATAACCGTAGATTTAATATCAGGAGGCGGATTTACAGGAGCTGTTGACAATTTCAATACACATGCCGTTGGCACTAGCCCTTCAACGTTTGACGAACTATTAGGAAATTCTGTCACAGAAGATATTAGCGGAGGTGTCATTAGAGCATTGTCTTGGGATTCAAAAACAGGAGGTTCATACGCCACAAATCCTTGGGGGACAGCACAATCAAAATTCAATCTATTTTCAGATGCGCAGACAGATTATACAGTTCTGTGTCATATGACCTTTAAATCACAGGCATCAAAAGCTGGCATTTGGGTTCGTTCAACAACAAACGGAAGCTTTACAGAGGGATACTTTTTGCAATTTGATCAGGTTACAGATGAATTAAAATTATGGAGTATTCATAGTGGAGGACAATTTGATCAAATAAATCCTGCTACAGTTACAACCTCAATGACACTGAACGATAGACATTTAATTAAGATAGACATTGTTGGAAGTTTAATAGAGGTTTTCATTAATAATATGACCGCTCCTATTATATCCCATACATTTATTCAGAATCTCCACGCATCTGGTGGCGTTGTGTTATCTGCTGGATGGGATGGAACAAATGAAAACAACGTGCAATATGACAATTTGTATTGTACTCTTTGGGATGCTGCTACCGCACTTCCAACCGCACCGCTATCGTTAGTGGCTGCTGCTGGTGCAGTTCCCGAAACTGAAATAGATTTGACATGGCTAGTGCCTGCTAGTGATGGTGGGAGTGCAATTACAGGATATAGAATAGAGAGAGAGAGTCCTACAGGAAATGGGTTTGCGTTAATAGTAGCAGACACAGGAGATACGAATCTATCATATAGTGACACTACTCTAACTAGTGGCGTTCAATATAATTATAGAGTTAGTGCCATTAATGGTGTGGGTACAGGGTCTTTTAGCAATTCAAGTTCGTTGAGCACCACAACCTCTAATGTGTTGTTGACAATTGGAACTCCTGATTATCTTTATTCGGCAGATGTTGTTGTTGGTGTCGAACCTGTACAGCAAGTGATAGGAAGTCCTGACTACCAGACAATAGCATCTAGTGTAACTATTATCACAGGAATGAATGGACTGCCTGTCTGGAAGTTTTCAACAGTTGCCAGCTATATAAGGACAGTTACCAATATTGCTACAGTGCCTCAGGGGTTCTATAGATTCATGCTCATTGAATTCAAATCTATATCTGGAGGTAACGAGTATTTTGGAGACGGCAACGCTGCTCCTGCTCCGAATAGGATAGGTCTAAAATCTGGGAAGTGGGCTATTTATGGTGGCTCGTGGGTTGAATCTACCTCTTCTCCCGTTGTTGACACGCCTTATTTAATTGAAATATACGCAAATGGAGCGGCGTCATATATGAGGGTTAACGACTTAGAGGTTCTTTCTGGCAATCCTGGATCAAACGACTTAAGAGGCACGGTTTTGGGTAATCTCAGTGCGATGAACGCAGGGTGTGACGTTGAAATAGGTCTGGATTATGTTAATTCTTCGAATTTATCAGCGCAAAATCTTCTTGACATTAGAACAGAGATAGCAACGATGGCAGGAATTTCCCTATAAATTAAAATAATTATGATGTCAACATTTCTATTCTCATTGTCTAGGAGCTCTTCAGTAAGCGTTCCTCCATCATTCCCGCCTGTTTCTGGACAAGAGGAATCTTTTGAGATTTTGCCAAAGAAGATGGTAAATCTGTCGTATAATTCTTCATCTAAAGTATATGAAAAGACTTCTGGAAATCAAAAATATGATGCAGGATTTATTGCCGACAAAATGATTTTCGCAAATACAGGAGCTGTCATATGTCAAGTGGAAGGCGAAGATGTGAGTAGATTCATTGCTTTAAGTGCCGATCATCAGAACTGGTCGTTTGAAACAATGGATTTCGGATTACTTTTTGGCAATAACGGAGCTTGTCAAATTAATGAAAATACAGTACCTGCAACTCAGAACTTACAGCCAATTGCGTATCAAGATGTGTGGTTCAAAATAGAGGTAACTCCTGACTTGAATGACAGCCTATTGGGAAATGTAAAGTACTATTCTAGTACAGATGGCATAAGCTGGGGAAGTCCAATTTATGAGTCAAATAATAAGACTCCATATCCGATTTACGTTACAAGCTCTCTTTATAACATCGGAAATAAATTAAAAAACTGCTCCATTGTTGGCACAAATATTGTCGATACAATTTTACCGTTAAAATTTGTAAAAAAGTTTTTATCTGACAATAATTATAACGCCTTCGGTCAATCATTTTCATACTATAATTCAAACGGAAATATACCAATAGATGAAGTCCATCATTACACAAGAGCAGGAGTAGGTGGACATATAGGCGTCTATGCATATACCATTAAAAATGTCTATCATAAATCTACAGATACGTGGGATGCCCCAATAAATGTCATTGATGAAGGGAATGCATACGATTTAAGAGACCCGAGAGGTGGTTATATTGGGAATACATTATTTATTTTCATGCAAAAAAATACCACAAATTTGGCGGAGCAAAAATTCGGATATTACAAGTCCTCAAATAATGGGGCTTCTTTTGGTGGCTTTACAGAAATACTCGGATATGACGAAAAGAGGGCTTTCCCTTTTGGGTATTTGCAGCCGTCAAATGTCCCTGGCACATATTTTCAATATTTTACAGATTTTGACCATAATGCAAATTCAAAATATAACAACTATATTTTGAAAACGATTGACAATGGCATTAACTGGACTATTATCAAAATTAATTCAGGGCTGACGGTTAATGATTTTATAACAGAAAGTGCATTGTCTTGGCTTGGTGGACAGAAATACTTACTTCTTATGAGAAATGGTTCTGGGGTGTTAATGCAAATGACGTCCTCCGACAACTGGCAAACTTGGACTAGTCCTGTTGTCACTAATTTAGGCGGTACTGGTTATCCCGCTAGTCTATTGCCGACAATGTGCGACATATATTATAACCACCCAACTGATGATTTATATATAATTTACCAAGACAGAACTATCGGAAGAATTGAGGGAATTAAAGTAAAATCAGTCGATGTATTTTCTTCTCCAACAAATTATCCTGCACCGATTTTTACAGAAAGAAATAGGCAGGGCATTCATAACGGAATTGGATACCCTTCAATCATAAAAATTCAAGACAATCCTTTAAAACTTCACATGGTATACAGCGATGAGTCAACTCCTGAGAGGACAAATGATTTTTGTGATGCGAAATATACACTATTTGATGAAAATTTAAGATAATAATTTATGAAAAAAATAGCAACAAAATTTTTGACAACATTAGTTTTGACAATAATTATCTTGACTGAAAATGCCACAACGTATTACGTAAGAACAACAAATATATAATTATCTAATGGTAAAATTATAAGAATGGCAACATACTATATATCAACAACTGGAACAATTACAGCAGCAGGTACAGAACTTGATCCATATTCAATGAAATATTTAGAACTTGCAAATAATCATGCAGGAGATACATTTCTAGTTAAGAATGGAGAGTATAATAAAAATTGGAAATTCTTAGTATTTGGAGTGGCAGGTAATCCAGTTAAAGTGAAAGCAGAGAATTGGAAACAAGCAAAGATAGTAGGAGGTACAAATAAGTATGATAATAAAAGATCAGTTATAAAATTATCAGGCCCCTTTTGTTGGGTTATGGATTTTGAGATATTTGATAACAATCAAAAGAGGATATGGATTAATTGGAGTGATGATATTTTAATGAGTACTGGTTGCGAATTATTTGCTCCAGGAACTAAATTTATTAATAATTCCATAAACAACCTAATAGAGGGTATAGAATGTTGGAGTACAGCCGAAGGAGCTGCTAATAGAAACGATGCTGCGGAAGCTCATTTTAATGTTATATATAATATAGGATTAGACTTCTCAGATGACCCCAGACCACAATCAGGCCATGGCCATGCTATATACGCTCAGAATAAAGAAGGGGCAGATTTACCTAAATACTTTACAGGTAATACTATATGGGGAAATTTTGCAGAAGGTATTCATTTTTATACTGAAGGGGGTAATATAAAAAGCATGGTTTGCCAAGATAATTCTGTCTTTAATATGATTGGGTATGCTATAGATAAGATTAAATCAAGAGCTACCATTATTGGATCACTTAGTAAAACATTTGATAATTTAGTTTATGAAAGAAATATAATATTCGAAGAAGCAGTAAGTATAGGATACGGTAATCCTTGGCAACAAAATGTAAAGGTTAATGATAATGCTTTTTACACCCCATCAGGAATAACAATGAAAAGATTCTTTGGTGCAGGAACAGAAGTCAAAAGGAATATATTCCATACAGAAAATGGTACTCTATTTAATTACTCATTATCTGTACAGAGTGATTTAGATTTACTAAATCTTCATGATAACAGTATGATAAATACTTCTACACAATGGTCTACTGTTATTGGAATCCAACCTCCTGGTGGAGGTACTACTCAGTTAACAGAACCCAATTGGGGACCAAATTCCGTTAACAATACAGTCACCACAACCCCTCCCCCATTAAATATAAAAATTACAACTAATGATTATGATAATAATTTCATAAAAGTAACAATAGTAAATTATGCAGCTACTAATACGGTTAATGTGACTACAATGCCTTTTGTGAATGGTGATATTTTGGAAATATATGATACTCAAAATATGAATGGAACTCCAATAAGTATAACATATAATGGTAGTTCTTATGATTTCCCCATGAATAATACAGATTTTGCACCTCTTTTCCAAAATGATGTAGATGTATCCCACGCTTCCCATACAGATAGTAGATTTGCAGAATTTTTAGTTAGAAGAGTGACAGGAAGTGGAAATCCTACTCCAGATCAAATTATTGCAAAGAATGATACAGGTAATAATTTAGAAGAGGGTATTGCTGGTCAAATTGTTGCATCTGTATTAAATGATAATGGGAATGGAGTGGACATATTAGATGGAGTAGCAGCGACTCTTGCTGCTGTAACAATATCACTTGTTAGTAAAACTGATATTGGAATTTCCTTAAATACAGTTACAGGGGAAGTGACAGTTGATGCAAATGTTTTAGTAGGGAATCATAATTTAGTTTATCAAATATGTCAACAATCTGATCCAACAAATTGCGATAATGGTACCATTACATTTAGTATCACTAATACTGCACCAACGATTCAAGCAGTCAATTCATTCACATTATATGATGGAAGTCAAAATATAGTAAGTGGATTCACAACCATTCCAAATAATGCGGTAATCAATCTCCAAAGTGTGCCAACCTCATTGAACATACGTGCGAATACAACCCCAACAATAGTTGGGAGTGTATATTTTCAGCTTGATGCAGCGTTTACAGGAGAAAATGTAGCACCCTATGATTGGTTTGGAAACGGTTCGGGCACTTTTTCATTAGGAGCACATACTATTACAGCAACTCCATATACAGAAATAGGACAAGCGGGAGCAATTGGCACCCCATTAACAATAAACTTTACAGTAATAGATACTTCATCTACACCTATTCAAGCTTTTAATGATAGTTTTTCCGGAGATACAGATGGAGGAGATGTTGGTATAGTGACAGAAAATGATTTATTCAACAATATAAATGCTGATATTAATTTAATTACAGCTACTCTAACTAGTGATGGTGGAAGTGGGGCTAGCATAACTGGTGGTAATACTCTAAGCATGCCTATAGGTATTAATTCAGGAACATATAACCTCACTTACGAAATTTGTGAAATAGCCTCCCCAGCCAATTGTGATTCAGCAAATATTACTGTAGTGATTACTGACCCTGTTTCTGGAAAAACAGAACAGGTAAATTTCCAAACTACTTTCAGAATCTATAAAGATAATATTAGTGATGTATATTCTGTAGATTTTACTGTTGATACAGTTGTTGAAAAAATATTAGTATATACAGAACAGGGGGACCTTGTCATATTTAAAGACTATTTAAACCAAGTAAATGAAAAAGTATATGAATTAACTGGTGTAACGGCTGGTAGTTTTTATATTGTGATATATTTTCAAGGTTATTATATTGGAGAATTTATTACTTTAGATTAAAGAGAGTAATTTTTATGAATAGAGCGTAAAACTCATTAATCAATTTTTCAGGAGTTGATGCTATGTAAGTTGTCCTATTAAATAAGATATTTTAAATATTAAATTATAGTTACCTTTGCATCATGCAAGAGATAGACAAATACAATAGTCCGGGTTATTCTGTGATCCAGACGTGGAAGATGTATGCTCTTTTCTTAGCACCCATAATCACAAGTATTGGTATCCTCGCTTTCATTGTTAGAAAAACCGACTTGACTTTTGACAATCAAAAACAAAAATATGATACAGTCCAGCACCACGAAAATGGGTATAGTCATATGACCTTTGAAAAAGGAAATAAAATAGAAGTTCTCGATTTAAAAGTAAATAGTCTGATAAAAGAGCAACAGGAAATGAATACTAAAATAGATAATGAAGCCATTAGGAGTAAAGGGGCTGACAAAAAATTGGGAGGGGACTTGGCGGAAATAAAAGTTAAAATTGATAATATCAATAAAAAATAGTATATTTGCCCAAACTAAATAAAAATTATGAAAGGTTATAAAACATTAATTTTCAATATTATTGCAGCTCTGCTTATGATAGCAGAGAATTATGGAGTGACATTTGGATTATCAGCGGAAATAGTAGGGTACATTGCCGTTATAGGTAATTTTGTGCTAAGATTTTTCACTACGACTTCTGTATTGAAATCTGAATAGATAACATATTTTAGTGTTTGTTTCAATTTGGTAAGTGTTTTATGAATTATTTAAAGAGTCTGTTACAAATAGTTGTAATAACTGCAGGCCTTTTTTTCACTTCAGAGTCTTTTAGTCAAAAGAAAGATGTTAATTTCTGGGCTAATAGATACAAATACACAGTGCCATTAATGTTCACTTCTGGTATAGTCGATGGTCATGTAGAGATTTTAAATCATAAGTATCACAAGTTCAAAGAAAAGCATCCAAACGCCAATGATAAATTTTGGAACCCAAACATTTCTTGGCGGAATAAATGGAAAAATGGAGATAGGTCACAAGGTGAGAAGTTTCTATTAAGCTCTACAATACTTGTCAGCACTACAGATGCCTATCATATGCTCAGAACCTATGAGCATGTGAGCACTGTAACGGCAGTAATTATACCTGTAGCAGGGAAAAGATATAAGTTTTGGGTATATTTGATTGACTTTTTGGTAATTTCAGGATCAAAATCGTTAGGGTTTTATTTAACTTATGAGCTATATTATGAAGGGTGAGCTAAAATCTATCATACAACTGCTTGTTATTTGCGTTCTTATATTAATGGCTTCCATAATATATTTTAAGGATAGAAAAATAACAAAACAAGAGGAAATTATAAGAATGATAAGTAAAGATAATGACATCGATAAAAACCTTTTGAAAAACGATTCTATAATTTCAAAAATGGACAGTATTATTAACGTAATTTATATTGATTCAGTAACTTACACGAATAATATTGATGTAATAATTGAAGAGAATAAGAAATTAAAGCACCAAATTTGGCGAAGTAGAAACGATAAAAAGTATAGGAATTTATTTGGTTGGTTAGAGGACAGTTTAAAATATTATACAGTATTTAAGAAGTAAATGGAAACGCCTTAAACCATTTGAAATCATGAAAGAAATATTATTTGTAATATTATTGTTTTGTGCCCTTCCGTATTCATCGGCTCAGGGGATAGATGACTATGCTCCTGAGACTATTGCCAATCTTAAGGCAGGTTACAACTGTAAACTCACCCTAGACAAGATGGAGCAACAAATTGATAGTATTGTATCAAGGGGCGCACGCCAATATCTAGCCTATCAGGCTCTAAATTCTTACATATCACAATTAAAGCAAAATAATTCTGATATGAAATTCAACAATAAAAGTCTTAAAGTGAGATTAGCAGAATTCGAAATAAAAGAAAAGAAATATGATAAGGAAAAGAGAATAATGAGAATTGTTGTTGGGGGTGTACTTTTACTAGTTGGACTTAGTTTATAATGTGAGTCAGTTTTACAAAATACACCACTTTATAAAACATGATTCCTACAAATAAAAATTTATATTTTCTCCCAACGTTAATACTCTCCATATTTGTATTATTATCCCTACTTCAATATAATTTCTTTACAAGAGACTATTATATTTTGCATAATACAGTTGTGATTTTATTTATATTGGTAACAATTAGTACTTTAATAGCTAAGTTAGTATCTAACTCCAAAAAATATGATTTATGGTTGAGACTTGTTTTGGCAGATTTGTTGATTTTTAATATGATTGAGTTGTTCAATTATATTTTAAATATAAAATATCAATTGTCTTTAGACTTAGAAGTAGCAATAATATTATCAATTATTTTCATAGTAGCTTTTGTCTACGTACACATAAAAAAGATAGATTTTTAATTATTTCCCACTAAAATTTAATATTTTGAAACATAAAGTGATTACTTTAATGAAAAAAAATGCAGGTAGTTTACCTGAAAATGAGACTTGGTATGGTGTGGCAGTGTCTTGTGGAATTAGTCCTAGGAACAAAAAAAGGGCCTTAACAGATTCTAAATATAAAATTAAAAGTGTATCAAGGAAAGCACAAAGCTATTGGCAATCTTATTTAAAACAGGAGAATAGACTAAAATTACAAAAACAAGTTTTTAAAGATGGGAAGATTTTTGTAGAGACTTATACAAAACAACCAGAACCTGCTCCTGAAGTAAATTTAGATGATTTTTTTGTAGAGAAAATGACCACAAATCCACATGGAGGTTCTTGGATGAAGTATAAGAGGAAAGAGAATTTCTATACAGAAGAGCACCTAGAATCCCTAAAAGAAGTTCTAATTAAGGAAATAGAACCCGTTAAGTTTAAAGAACCAAAAAAGAATAATAAAAAAGCTTTGTTTGTTTATGGATCAGATAAACATATAGGAGCTTTAACAAAGGAGGGGTCCATCTATACTAACAAGTATGATAGACAAGAAATAAAAAATAGGGTAGTTGTAGAAACTTTAAAACTTGTCTTAGATTCAGTAGATTTATACGGAACTTTTGAAGATCTCTATATAATGGATTTAGGAGATGCTTTAGATGGGTTTAATCAAAAGACAACAGGTGGTCTTAGGGGGCACTCTGCTCATACATTACCACAACAATTAAATAATAGAGAGCAACATGATTTTTATGTAGAGACACATAAGATTCTTTTTGACTCCTTAGTTAAATTTCAAGTTGCCAAGAATATATTTTTCGTAGCTACATCTAATTCTAACCATGGTGGGGATTTTGAGTATGGTGCTATGAGAAATTTAGAAACTTACTTGAATGTAAAGTATCCACAAATAAAAACATATATATCTTACAAATCCTATAATCACTTGATTTATGGAGAGCATGCTATTATTTTTGGCCATGGGAAAGATGATGAAGATATGAGAAATGGTTTACCACTTGTATTGAACCCTAAAGTTGAGATGGTACTTTCCGACTATCTTAGGGTGAATGATTTGAATAAATACAATGTAACGTTTGTTAGTGGTGACTTGCACCAATCAGCAGAGACTTATGCTAAGAATTTCAGATATAAAAAAGTCTTGTCTCAATTTGGTAGTAGCAAGTGGGCACATACAAATTTTGGGTCTGGTACTCCAGGGGTATCTTATGAGGTGTTCTTTAAAGAGAGTCCAGTTATAATAAAACAAGATAAGTTTTTCGATATAGGGAATCAGTCTAATACCGGCATAGAATTCTCCTAAATTCTCCTTACCTTTGTGGGATGCTGCAAATAAGAGATAAAGTATTGGATTTTTTTAAAGATTTATATTTTGAAGAAGAAAAACATAAATATTTTGTAAGTGGTACTCCTATAAAATCTTCTGTTTCAAAAATATTAAAAGTATTTGTTGAGGCAGTGGATTTTGATCTTATAGCACATTTTATTGATAAAAGAGATAAATTAACTTCCGGTGTCACTAAAAAGAGGTGGGACTTGAATTCTAAGATTTCTCTAGCAATAGGAATAAGTAGCCATTACTTTGGGGAATTGTATGCTTTTAATAAAAACATAAAGCCCACATCTGGATATGAAGAAGCTGTGGTTAAGTTTTGGGATAGCTTACCGAAACACATATTACCATTTGAAATGGAATTGCAAATGTACCACAAAGAGTATATGTTTGCCGGTACAGCAGATATTTTACTTTATAACACTAAAACAGGTAAGTTCATATTATGTGATTTTAAAACCAATAAAGACTTATTCAAAAATTATAAGGGTAAAAAAATGATGGGTGAGTTTAGAGATTTGCCCGACACACCATTAAACCATTATCAACTCCAATTATCTTTTTATCAAATTTTATTCGAACAGACAGGATTTAAGGTGGAGAACAGAGCAGTTATTTCTCTAAGGCCAGACGGAGAATTTAAAATGTACAGCACTGAAGATTATACAAAAGTGTTGGTGGAGTACCTCAAAAATAATAAAGTTTAACACATGGTTTTAAGAGAACTAATACAAAGAGTGCAAAGCCTTTATTCTAAAGGTGTGCACAGTGATGATACTAGATTATCTGATAGACATATTTATAGTAAGTTATTATCATTGAGGTCAAAACTTATTTCAGATAAGGTTAAAAAGAAACAAAAACTAACTCAATGGAGTTATCAAACGTTACCTTGTGTGCAATTAACTAAAGCCTTTCCGTATGAATGTCCATGCTTACCATCTGTGGGATGTGAAGTACTTAAAACTACTATCAAATTACCTGATGTATTAACTAGTTATAGCAAACATTTAATACAATCTGTAACATCCCTAGATGGGAGTATAGAGTATTCTGAATCTTCTTGGGAAGCTCAAAAGTACAAAAGCTCAAGTAGGTATACTAGTGACAAGGCTGATTATTATATAAGAGACAATTACTTGTACATAACACACAAAAGTGGACCTAAAGTTGTTTCTGTAACTGCATTGTTTGAAAATCCTATTAGTGCACTACAATACCCATCATACTGTTGTGAAAAGGGGGATGATTGTGAAGATACAAGCCCTTGTAAAGAATCCTGTTGGTCCCCTTTAGATTTAGAGTTTCCCATCGAACTATCTTTAGTAGATGTGTTAATAGATTTAGCAGTTAAAGAACTTATATTCACATTCAATCAGGGAATTGAGGATTTGACTAATGACAGCAAGGATAATATAACTGAAAGCAGTAAATGATTGGGAAAAGAAAAAGTTCATATTATAAAACTGAGAAATACTTAAAGTATAAAAAATCTGTTTATACGAGTTATAAGGAATATAGAAAACAAAGCAGGGCTTTGAACAAAGAATCATATTTACATATTGCCAATGGATATAATAACTTTATGTTAGATAAGATACTGTCCGGGGAGGAAATAGAATTACCAGCCAGATTTGGTAGAATGTCTATAACAGGGTCAAAACCTAGAGTATCTTTTGGAGAAGACGGCTTTCCAAAAGGATTAATGCCAGATTGGGGGAAAACTGTACCATTTTGGGAAAAGTATCCAGAGGCAAAAAAACTAGGAAAATTTATTTACCACTTAAATCCTCACACAGATGGTGTAGTTTATAAATATTTTTGGTCACAAAAAAGAGTTTTAATAAAATATAAGAAGTTGTATAAATTTTTTCCAGTTAGAAGTGCAAAAACAAAGTTGGGAAAGAAAATACGTAGTGGGGCAGAGTATGTAATAAAGCCACATTATATGGAAAATAGAATATAAAATATGAAGTATATTTCAATAGATAGGGTATTAAACAAATTCCAAAGGGATTTAAAGGGTACTGAAATAAATGAAACAGATGCTATAGAGTGGATTGGAGAAGCCTTAGAATTCTTACAAGTATATGGTTCACAAGAGGAAGTTGTTGCCTTCGTTGAAGTTAAAGACTATTCTATAGAACTCCCTAAAAACTTACAGACAATACTCCAGATAGCAAGAGATAATTCTTGGACATCACAAAAGCAGACTTGTATTAAAGATATTTGCGATAAAAAACAAGAAGGGGTTAACAGAGTTTCTTGCCCCACAGATCACCCCGCTAACATTGCAGGATACCCTATCCCACTTGACTGTAATGGAAAACCTATTACAGACTATGATGTTGCTTATTACAGACCTTATTTTGATCTTAAATGGGAATATGAGGGTTGGAACAATAGTTCTTACAGGACAGAACAGTATACACCCATAAGACTAGCAAATAATATTTTCTTTAAATCTATTGTATGTAAAGAGAGAGATATGGAAATTTATAATTCTTGTCAAGATGAGTATACCATAGTAGGGAATGAAGATAGAAAAATTAAATTTTCTTTTGCAGAAGGGGCTATAGCCATATCTTACTTACGTTCTAAAATATCTGAAGATACGGGATACCCATTGATTCCTGAAAACCCATCTTACATGGCAGCAATAACTTACTACCTTAAATGGAAAATATCTGAATGGCATTTATGGAGTGGGAGAGAAGGTTATGTAGGTATTGCACAAGATAGTGAGAGAAAATGGTTAAAATATGCTAGGCAAGCAAAAAATTACATGAAGATGCCTAAGAGTATTGATGATTACCAGAATCTGTTAGATCAAAGTCATTATTTAATACCAAATCATAAAAGATATTATGGTTTCTTTGGAAATTTAGCTGTTCCTGAAAATAGAAATTTTAACAATCCACATTCGTATGGCCGAAATTGATATCACTAAAGCTAATAAAGGTTTACACACTGATAATTCTTATATAAGTCAACCAAAGGGAACATACTCTTTTGCACTAAATGCTATAAATGAGACTTATCAAGGGGATTTAATAGAGAATTCTAACGAGGAGAGTAATATAGAGTGTGCAAAATTACCAAATGGTTATATACCTATTGGTAAAGTTTATATAGGAGATGAAAATACATTAATATTTTCAATAGGAGAAAATTCTGAGATAGGTATATTAGATAGGGATTGTAGGTATGAAACTGTTGTTAACGGAGAATTAAACTTTAAATTAACACATCAGATTGATGCCACATTTAGGCTAAGACGTGGATGTGAACGAACTATTTATTGGGTTGATGGCAATAACAACAAACCTTTATATTTTAACATAGATAGCCCTGATAAGTTTAAAACAGGTGGTGTCTTTGATTTATCAAAATTTGAACTGACAAGATCTTATACAAAAATCCCTAGGTTTTTTTCTGTTAAAGTACATAATTCTGGAGGTAATCTTGCTCCAGGTAGTTACAACATAGGAATTCAATATCTAGACGATAATCTAAATCCTACAGAATGGATAACAACAAGTGAGATTATTAACGTATATAATGATAGTACTACAGAAGATTTTTTAGATATTAGGGGGTCTATAAATAGTGAGATAGATTACATTAATTTTCCTAATACAAATAAGTCTATTGAAATAGAATTATCTAATTTAGATCAAAAATTCACTTTCTATAGATTGGCTTTTATACAAGCTACTGTTGGAAATGGCCAAGTGTCTGATATATTTTACTCTCAAAAATTACCTACAAGTAAAAAAGAATTTATTTATACAGGAAATAACCATGAAACTAAAGGAACACAAGAAGAGATTGCAGTATTTAACAATGTTATTGAAAGTGCGGGATCTATAGAGCAAGTTGAAAATAGACTAATATTAGCCAACACTAAAGGTAAGAAAGTTAACTTTTGTAACCTTCAACAATATGCATCTACTATTAAAGCAGATGTTGTTACTAAAGAAGTTATAAATAATGCTACTGTTCCCGGTAGTTTAAAGAGTCCTACAATACATTTTGAAAGTGTAGGTTATATGCCTGGGGAAATATATTCTTTCGGGATTGTTTATATATTTGAAGATGCTACACTATCCCCCGTGTATCATATACCGGGGAAAAATCAAAGTGTATCTTCTGAAACTACGTATACGCAAGGCGATAATATATATGCAATGTCAAATGACAATGTATCTCAGACAAATGTCTATACAGATAATTCAAGTTGTGAGCACAAAGAGTACTGGGGAGTGGATTCAGAAGGAGATTTATTAAAAAATACACCTGTAAGACACCACAGATTTCCATTAAGAACAGACATTAATGTACCAATGCTTAAAGTTGGGGATAATACTACTTCACAAACAGATGTAAAACAGATTATCTTAACAGGGATAGGAACTATAAATACACCTTGTACTCAAGAAGATATAGATAATGGTGATTGTGCAATACTGCAGGATGCCCCATCTTTCCAAGTACAAGTCACATATGACGAGGATGGTGTTATAAAAACATTTAATCATCAAATAAACCCTGCAATATATTTTGAATTTGATGGGACTTCTGATATAGAAATTGAAATAAGATCTCCATTTCTTCCAGGGTCTATTGTTAGTATTGTATCAATAGAGGAATCTTTGGATGTGGGTGGAGTGCAGGATGTAACTGATGGAAACCCTTCCCCCCATGGTGTATCATATACTACAACAATTGTAGATACAACACTAAGTTCTTCTAATTCGATTTACAAAACAGATATTTTTGGAATTAAATTTTCAGGAATTGTCTTACCTCCGGATGGTGAGATTGGTGGAGAAAAAATAGTAGGGTATTACATAGTACGGAATGAAAGGATTGAACAGGAAAAAACAATATTAGATAGTGGAGTTTTAGTTTCTTCTGTGGTAAATGATAAATTTATTTCCCATGGATTACTAGGTTCAGAATTTCAAAATGAAGATAGAATATCTAAAAAGTTTTTTGGATTAATTCATCCAGAACATAAGTTTAAGGGTAGGGAATATAGTGAGTATACAGAAATAATACAACAAGGGGAGTTTAATATAGTAGATAGAAAGAAAAGTAAGAGTAGGTATGTAGATGTCCTAGATGGAACCTCTTTTGATGAAGAACATCACAAGAAGCCGGAAGATGATGATGGGTGGGCACTAAAAACTATATCAAGAGACAGTGTGGTGGAATATTCTCCTAAAGTGGATGAATATAGTCATAATAGTGCAAATATAAAATCTACATTCTACTTATCTGCATTAGAAAGTAAAGAGATCTCTGGAGAGACTGTATATAATATTTCAGGAGACAACAAAGTAGGTTTTATAGAATTAGACACAGATAATATAAATCCAATAAAAGATAAGTTCCCTTATGTGTACATTAAAAAATCTATAGCAAATTCATATTCTACGTTCAGAAGTCTACCTTATTACAAGACTTCTCTAAATGTTGAAACAAATAGTAGTGTTGAAGTATTTAATGGAGATTCTTATGTGTCTCCTGTTAGATATGTAAATACTATGTTTTGGGATAACCGCATAGCAGAGAGGGCAACTAAAAAATCTTTTTGGCAAATATTAGCCGGTGTTGTTTTGGTTATTGTGGGTGCTGTTCTTACATTCTTTACAGCAGGTGCGTCTACTATAATTATTGGTGCAGGAGTGGCTTTAATAGGTGGAGGTGCGCTATTTGTATCTTCAGGTATAAAAAAATCTGCTTGGAATAAGGCCTATAATAATGAGTATAAGTTAGGGCTAAGAGAAACTGTTTTAGATGATTGGACACATGGAGAATATAATTACGCAAATTACACACAAGCAACCACTCCTGGAGATGATGAGATCCAATGGATAGGGGATTGTGTAACAGATTTATGGTTTGAGTCTAAAATAAACACTTCTTTAAGACACAAGATGGTGTCTTCTGTCCCAACATTCTTAGATGCTCCTGGTAACGTAGAATCGGGTAGAGAGGGATTAGAAGCTACGGGAAAAACAAAGAGTGTGCATTGGGTAGCAAAAGTTCCACTAGACCCATTTACTAAGCTTGACACTCATTTGATGGATAAATTATCAACCTTCGACCCTGAAAGAAGTAGTGGTAAATCTTATTTAGGACATTGCTTGGGAGAATGGTATCAAGTTAATCCTGATTATGAAAGATTAAACAAAGAAAAAATATTTTTTCACCTAGCTTTAGAGTATGACTGCTGTTCAGAGTGTCAAGAAGAGTTTCCACATAGGGTTTTGTATTCAGAGCAATCTTTCCAAGAGGAATTAACTGATAATTTTAAAGTATTCCTACCTAATAATTATAGAGATATTGAAGGTGAGACTGGGGAGATTACAGATTTATTCCGTATAAAAAATAATCTATATATACACACAGAAGAAAATTTGTGGCATTTACCTCAAAATTATCAAGAAAGAATTACAGACAACATAGTTTCTTTCATTGGCTCGGGTGATTATTTTAACATCCCACCTAGAAGAGTAGTAGACCAAAATAGAATATCAGGAGGATGCTCCCACAAGTGGGCTACACTTCAAACAAAACATGGAGTTTTCTTTGTTTCTGAAAGGGAGGGTAAAATCTACAGGTTTACAGGAAACGAGTTGATAATATTAAGTGATATTGGAAATTCTAATTGGTTTAGGGAAAATATTGAGTTGAAGATGTTAAATGATTATCACAAAGCTAGTGGTGCACCATATCTCTATTCTAATAATCCATCAAATAAAGAGAGTGTTGGATTCATATCTACTTATGATACAGAGAAGGAGCGTATAATATTTACAAAAAAAGATGGTGTTTTAGCAGAAGAGTTACAAAATAAGGAAGATTTCAGAATTTGTAATCATGATGGTGTTTATACAGTTTTTGAAAACTATGGTGAGACAATACAAAACAGAATAAATAATGGTTGGTCATTTGAGGGTATAGAAGAATGTAAGTTGGTATTCAGAAAAGTTTTTTATGATGAGATTTCTGAAACTAGATATGAGACTAGTACTAGCTCTATACCAAATGACAGTGCAGTAGTTGTGCAGATGGATTTATCTGTATCTTTTGGTGAAACTTCTAGGGATCAAATAAAAAGTTCTGTGATAAGTTGGAAGAATACTTTTGGTGCTGCTAACCCCGACTGGATAGGTAGCTTGTATTTCATTGACAAACCACTACCACTCTCTGCGGAAGAACAAGTGGATAGTGAGAGGTGGTTAAAAGGTCTTGAATGGGCTTTAGCAGGGACTAACTTGACAGATCAAAATGGTAATACTACAACTATAAGTAGTAGTAATATTATACTTGTTTCATTTGTCAATGAAAATTCTACACTTTCTGCATTTCCTACACACTATCATGAAATTAACTATAATAACCCAGCGCCTAATCCAACATCTGGGTATGCTCCAGACTATAACAGTTACACAACAGCCTACAATAATCACATTGCAGGTGGTGGAACTTTTAGAGGCTTGATATATCCTATTGTTTTTGAGTCAGGGATACCAAATTATGAACATACGGAAGGTTTTGTACAACATGTTTTAGCAGCTTTAAAGAATACTTATACGCAAGCAGAGATAAATATACTAAATCTTAATGCTAATCCACACACAGTTAATTGGCAAAGTATTACAGCAGGATTATTAGGGACCAATAACTACCCACCAGGTTTAGAAGACTTTGGGTGGGCCACTATATATAATAGGGGTTGGGATGGTATAGGAGATGTCTTAACCGCCACACAATTCCAAGAAGATATGAATTCTTTTCTTACAGGAGAAACTATTATAACAGAGAAAGAAATTTATAAATTAATAAAGAAGCCCAGGACGGAGTATGAAAATGGAGTGGGAATACACCCACCTAAAATAATAGAATTAGATAATTCTTGGACTGTGAGTTTCTCTTTGAAAACAAACAATTGGATTTCTTGGCATTCTTACTTACCCAACTTCTATTATTCCTTAGCTAATAAGTTTTTCTCTTGGGTGCATGGAAGTCCCTATTTTTGGAAACATGGATTAAAGGGTAAATTTCAAACTTTCTACAAAAAACACTATCCATATATTGTAGAGTATGTAACTATCTCCAATCCCCTACAAACTAAAATCTATGAAGATTTGATGTTACATACAGAGGCCAGAAAATATCAAGGTGATGACTGTGTTGATCAGAGGTTTACAACTTTTAATAAAGCTATTTTTTACAATACAAAACAATGTACAGGAGAGTTGAAATTAACTATTAAAGAAGATAACCAAGACTATATGTTGCAACAAGTAGTTAATGTAACACCTGGAACTATACTTATTGATAGAAATGAGCGTAATTGGACTCTGAATGATGTAAGGGACATTCGTATAGATTATGATCAACCAATTTTTAAATCTGACATTGTTAGTCGTAAAGATAATTATTTCATTGATAAGGTTTTAAATGATTCCACTTTAGATTTTAATAAAAATTGGGACGAGCTACAGAATCTAAGGGATAAATTTATAGTTGTGAGATTGATTTTTGATTCTCATGAAGATGTTAAGTTATTACTTAACTATTCTATAGACACAATCAATGAATCCCCACGTTAAAGGGAGGTTGCTTACCATCTCAATAATGCATATCTTTGTGGTGTGAAATCTTTATTTAATACTTTAAGATATTAAGATTAAAATTAACTAATTCAGATAATTATGCAGAAAAGGAAGCAACGGATGAAATATTCATTAGGTACTAATAAAAGAGGAATCTTGAGAAATTACATAGAGGATCCCAGTACGGCATTAGCAGAGAACGATATTGCTATTGCAAAAGCTGAACAGAAAGTTGATTCTAATCCTTGGTTAAAGGGTTTAGATATGGCAGGTAACCTAGCTCTACAAGCAGGTAATGGACCTTTAGGGGGAGTTCTCCAGGGCGTGAACCAAGCAACAAGATACGCAGATGGAGGCACTGTCCCTGTGGAGGTGGAGGGAGAGGAGGTTGCAGAAACCCCAGACGGTTCCCTTTTAGACTTCCAAGGAAATTCTCATGAAGTGGGCGGTATTAATGTAGATTTACCAGAAGGTACAGAAATATTCTCCAAACGCATTAAAGTTAAAGGAAAAACCCTGGCAGACAGAAAAAAGAAAAGAGAGAAGAGGGTAAGTAAACTCAGGAAAAAACTTGCAGGGGATAAGTTAGATAAGATAACAAAAAGTACCCTAGAGAAGTCCCTAGCAAACAACGATAAAGAGGAGCAAAAAGATCAAGAGAAGCAAAAAATAGCTAAGGCCATAAAGCAAATGATGTTTGCTAATGGTATAGATAGACAATCTTATGCTTTTGGGGACACTGTAGTTGATCTGGTTAAAGACGGGGAAGAGTTAGAACCTTGGGAGATAAAACAAATAGAACGTAGAGAAAGGATTATAAGTCAAGCTAAGGGGTCTGTAGCAGATAGGCAGCAGCAAAACCAACCATTGTATGATTTAATGGACTCTGAACAAGTGTTCGAAGATGAATCTTTTGAAGAACTGGATAAAGAGTTACTTAGAAAAAACAGACATGATAAAGCAGGATTGTCGTATGCTTATGGCACAGATGGTGTGACAGACCCTGTAGAGGGGGATGATGTGGCACCACAACTAGAGCCTTGGGAATTAGATGAGATAATGTATAGGAATGCACAAATGGGGAAAGCAAAACAATCTCTTGATAAAAGAGATCAATTACATAACCTATTAGACCAAGATCCTGTGTATGAAGGAGAAACTGTAGACTCTATTGAGGGCGAGCAGTATGCTCAGGGAGGTACTATACCTTATATGAAAGGTTTTGGTGCAGACATAGATCCAGTAGACCCGGATATGAGTGGTATAATCAAAGGGGTTCCTGAAACTCAGAGGGGTTACAAAGTTGGAAGACAAAAGCTAATGGACTTTCTAGGAAATGCAGGGGAAATTGCAGGGGAGTTTAATGGGGGTGATGCAGTTGGTTTAGCAGGAACATTATATTCTGCATTTAAGCCTATGGAAAATACTAAAAAGAATAGGGCAGGAGATACAGCTAATATTAATGCATTCCAAGATTACGGTCAAGAAGGTTTAGACACTTTAGATCAATCTATGGAATATGTAGATGATCAAAGAGCTAACACTTTAAGAAATTTAGAATCTTCTAGAGTGGGTAGTATTCAAAGGGGTAGAAATTCTTCTCGTGGAGTCAACACTAACAGAGCATTGGATTTGGCAGGGCAACTACAAACTAACAAAGCAGTTGGTGATGTGTATTCTAATTATGCAGGACAAATGCAAGGACTTCTAGGACAAAAATCTCAGAAACAAGATAGAAGAGACCAAATGGTTATGAGAGGGGAGGACACTAGGGATACAAGAGATAGACAAGATAGGGACAACTACTACACACAATTAGCTAGAGATATTTCCACTAAAGGAGAGGGTGTACAAAGAGTGGGAGGGTATATTAATAGTATAAAAGAGAACAAAGTTTCTCAACGACTTATTAACCAACTATCTAAATATGGATTCAGAGTGGATAATAAAGGTAATATCATACAAGACACTAAAAAGTAATGGGGAGGTTTTACAACACTGCACAAGCATCTTTTGTAGATGATATAATGTATGAGGCTCCAACAGACTTGATGACTCAAGCTATAGGTGTGAAGGATCAAGAGAGACAAAATACTGAAAATGAGATAGGTTCTTTAAATTCTTTACTGAAAGGTTTGGGGAATTTAAAGCAAGATGACCAAGAAGTCAACGATAAACGGTTGGAATATACCCAAAAAATTAATGACCTATCTCAAATGGTGTATGAAAATAAAGATGGGTATCAAAAGAGACTCCCGGAAATATCAAAATTGAGTCAAGAACTGTTGGCAGAATTAGATACAGGTGTATTTGGTTCTGCAAAGAAGAATTTAGATAGGGAGAATGCATTAGTAGAAAGAGTTAATAAAAACAAAGATTTTACAGATAGACAAAAGCAAGCTCTCATAAATACCAGAAAAGGTCGTTATAAGGGACTGAATTTCAATGATACTGGAGATTATAAACAATATGATGATTCCGGTGAAATACTCCAATCCTTAGATTATGATGATATAAGGAAAAATACAAAAGATGCAATAACAGCAGATCAAACAGCAACCGCAAGTTCTTTTAATTCTAAAACAGGTTATATATATAAACTTAAAGGTACTAATAAGTTTGTTACAGAAGATACTATAATAAAATCTATAGACAATAACCCTGAATTTCAAAAGTTCATAGATAAAGAGGCTCAAACTTTAAGGAGAGAAGGTGAATTGAGTGGGGAAGATCCAAACATAACAGAGCAAAAGATTAGAGATTTTCACAATAAATCAAGAAATGGCTTAATCAATGACTTGTCTTATAATCAAGAAACTAAAGACAAGTCAATGAAAAATGATAGTTTATTTAATAAAAGAGAAGCAGATGCTAGGAAACAAGCTGAAAGAAATGAGGATGTGAACATGTTTGTTCCTAGAATAAATGTTAATAGGAGTACGGGAAATAACTTTAATTCTACTGCAACTGAAATTGCAATAGGAGAAAAACACAAAAAATCATTGGCTAAAGCTTTCAGTGTTGGTGGATTTACTGACCTAAAAGATTACGCAGCTAAAACAGCCACACCGCAGGCTAAGAGGGAGTCAGACAAAGCTATATATGACAAGCTTGGGCAGAAAGGTCTTGATGAATTTGTAGAGGCTAGAAATGATGCTTATAAAAATGTTGATAGATTTGGTATTACATATAAAGGAGAGGGTTCTGAAAATTTAACTCCTTTACAGAAATCAAAAATGGACAAAAAGTTTAAAGATGCTATAGTAGAAAGCATTAATAATAGACCTGGTGATCAAGAGGTTAATAAAGCCAATATTATATTACCTAACGGCAGTGTGAAAACCTTGGAAGACATCAATGGTGCAATTAGTACTGTAGCAGGGGTTAATAAATTTGTTGTAGACTCTGGAATCAAAATATTTCCTCAAAATAAAGCCTATACAGAAATTGTTAAAAGGGATGACATGGATAATATCTTAGATGAGAATGGTAATACTATTCTTGGAGAGGGTGGATTTCCTATAAAAGAATTATCTGATGTTCCTAATGACATTAAGATAGGAGTAGATCAAGAAGTGAAATACATACAGGCAGTAAATGATAAATCTTTAGCTGTAAATCCTAACAAAGTCATGGAATATATGGAACATAGGGCAAATCCCTGGGAAAAGGATACCAAAACCTCCATGATTACATATTCTGTTCAGGGATTAGACCAGAATAATAGGTTGATTACGATAGAGGTAACAGATAAATTAGAGGATTTAGAGCCTGAATTAATAAAGTAAGATGGATGAAAAACAATTAGCTTACCTGGAAGGGTTAGGGTATAAATACAGTGATGGTGCAATCACAGATAATAAAGGTAATTATGTTTCATCTGTGGCTTATGGGGATGGACAAATTATATCTGCAATGCCTGATTATGTCTATAAGGAAAAGACAGAGTATGAAAACAGATTAAAAAACAAAGGTTTTAAAGAGGATTATAATTCAGAGATTCCAAGGACATCCCAAATCCAACAATTTGAAGCCTTCCATAAAGTAAAGGAGTTTGAAAAATCACCTGATAAAATAAACTTACCCAAAGATGGCGAAGAAGGTTCCGAACTTGTTGTAGAGGCCTTACAAAAGAGGGGGGAAGGGAAACCATCCTATACCAATGTTAAGGATTTTGAGGATACCAAACAGATGCAGTACACTGCTGAGACAGGTGATACTACTTTAGAGGTATTAGATAGAGTAGCTCCTGAAAACAAGGCAGAGTATAAGGACGTGCAGAACAGAATTTCTGAAATAATGAAAGAAGATCCTGACCAAAAAACATGGCATTTAAATGACCTAAAAAAAGAAGAGGGGGATGAAAACTTTTTAGAGGGTCTATATAGAGGTGGGTATAATGCATTAACCAAGGTGGGAGCAGCTCTATCAAAGGATGGAAAGGGCATGAAAAACCCTGAACTACAAAAGGAGTATGCTGCATTGAGGAAACGTAGGAAGGGCTTAATAGAACCGGCACTGACAGCACAGACTAATATATTGAAAGAAGAGAGGGATTCTGTACTGAAAGAGCTAGAGGGTATGGACATAACTGAACAATATAACTTCTCTCAAGATAGTGAACTTTTGATGAGGAGAAGAGATATATTAGAGAAGGCAATAACCTCTTCTGAAGCATCTTTGGAGGATGAATCTTTATTTAATCCATTCAATTTAGACACTGGTGGTAGATTTACATCTTTTGGGTTAATCCCACTTTATAGGAGTTGGGACTTTAATAGGATAAAAGGTAAGCTTGAAAATGATGAAGAACTAACTGATGCAGAAAAATCACTTGTAGAGACACAAGCTAGGGTAGATGAACTCCAAGGTATTAATTACAAAAAACCTTTTTCTTATGAGTTGGTAGAGGGGACTGTTGAATCTACACACTTCTTACAGGAATCTATGGGGGGTAGAAGAGTGGCAGCTAAACTATTAGCTAAACAACTTTTAAAGAAGGGTGCAGCAAAAATATTACCTAAAATAGCACAGATAGGGACTCAAACCATTTTACATCCACAAACATACAGTAAGGCTTTTGAAAGACATGCAGGTCAAATAACAGTGACAGAAGGCGAGGATGGGAATCCTGTTTATGAGACGAATACTAGAACTTACAAAGCCACTAAAATAGCTGGAGAGAACGCTTTAAAAAATAATGAGGAATTATTAAGAGAAGAAAAAGATCCTAAAAAGGTTAAAGATTTAAAGCTACAAAGAGTAGAAATACAAAAATCCTTAGATTCCCTAAAAGAGCCTATGGACATGAAAAATAGTTTGATTTATGGGGCCTCTGATGTATTCAAAGAAGTTGTAATAGAAGATTACGCAAGGTATTTATACAAAAACCCATTAACTAAAAAACTTTTCTCTAATCCGCTGTTTGATAAGTTAAAAAGTAAACAATCAAATGGTTTATTTAAAGGTGGGTTAGATAAACTGAATAAGTATTTAGGTGGTGGAAGTACTATTGGGGGATTGGGTGAGGAAACTTTTGAGGAAGTGTTGGCTCAAGCGGTGCCGGAGTATGAAAGTAATAAACTAGAGCGTGCTAAACAGTGGGAAGAGTTAACTAACCCGGAGTTTTATGCTAAAGTAATGGGGCAAACTCTTTTGATGAGAGGTGCTTTAGGGGGCAGTACACAAGCCTACAGTAAACTGACAGAGGGTAAGAGCTTACGAGATAAAAAGAAGTTTTTTAACAGCCTATATAAAGACTTAGACAATAGTGGGTTGTCACAAGAACAATTCAATACTATTTTTGCTAAAACAGGGGAGGGTAACCTGTCTGTAACAGAGTATAATAATGCTATTCAAAAAGAAAAGGATTCAGGGAATATAGATGCAGCTAATGAAATAGAGAGAAACAAGTATTTTAACATGGGCAAAACTGCCATAAGGTATGGTAAGGGGGATAAATTTATAAAGTCACTTGACCAAGCTGTTAAAAATACAAATTTAGATGGCCACACAATATTAGCTATACAGAAAGCAAAAGAGGAAGTGAAGGATATACAGAATACCTTAAACGATTTACCTTCTTTACGTAATATGGATGAGGTTTTAGAATTGAAGTCTAAAATACGATACAATGAAAATAACACGGAAGAATTAAAGAAAGAAATAGATAAGATCTCGGAAAAGGACTTAAAGATTCCTGAAATAAAAACCAAGAAGGAGTCTTTAGAAACACTAATTAAAGATTTGGAGACCTCTAATGCAAAATTAAATTCTGCTTTAATAAAATCCACTTCATACAAAGTCCAAAAAGAACTTCAAGCAGAGGACAACTTTATAAAGACAATTGACCAAGCCCTGAAGACTCTAAAGAGACAACCTAAGCTGCAAGACATAAAAACTATTAGGGATACTGTTGGTGCGCAGTTTAAGGGTAAAATGAAGCCTGAAAACATTGAAGTTATACTAAAGCAGTATGAGCATAATATCAGTGTTTTAGACTCCTCTAAGAAAGAAAAGAAAGTAGAGGAGACCATAAAGTCTGTAAAAAAAGAAAATGCACCAAAAGAAACCATACCAGAGGTAAAGGAAAAGGGTGGGGAGTTAAAAGAGGATTTACCCGGAGAAAGAAGTTATGATGATGCAGCGGATAGATTCTTAGCTAGTTTAGTGCCACTTCATATAAACAAACAAAGTCCTGAAAAAAAAGTTGAGGAAAAAGATGATGATACAAATGTAGATGGTTCTCCAAAATCTAATGAACCGCCAGCATTTAGTTTTTTACTTGCTTCTGATGGTGGAGAATATAACCAAGAAGATTTGAGTGAATCTTCTGATGCTATAAAAGAATTTTCAGAAGCTTACAAAAACATTAATGGAACCACTCCTAAGTTTAAAAATATAATAGAGTCCTTTGTGGATAGAGTTGATGGAGAAGCACATCTACTAAAAGATCACTTTGAATCTATTGGATTAGCTTGGGAACAAGCTGGATTAGGTGAAAGTGGTTGGAAGAATTTATATAACACTTATTATAAGAATATAGACAACGCTGTAGATAAAGCTTTTGGTGCTCTAAAAATTAAAACTAAAGCAGAGACTATAGGGGAAGCTACAGCAAAAGTGGTAACTGAGGTACAAGCCGTAGAGAATACACTCTCTGAAAAATCAAAAGAATCTAGTGTACTTACAGATCCTGTAACAGGAGAGACAGTTAAGGCTACTCTAAATATTGGAAAGACTTCAACTGCTGACCATAAATTGAGATATTCTGCTATAGAGTATGAAATACAAAGGGAAGAAGTCGATGGTAAAACTATTACAACCTATCAGAACGAAGCTAAACCAAACCTCAGAAAACCTGATTATGTAGATATAAGGGACCTTGTTAACCCAAATAAAAATAATCCTGGAGACAAGTTATCTGCAAACCTAACAGAATCCACTGATTGGGATGCAGTAAAAATAACCAAAAGAGACAAGTATGGAGTTCCTATTGGAACTGAACTATTTTCAGACTGGGTTACAGATAATAAGAAAGGGTTCAAATCTCTAGAGGACTTTTATGCATCTGACAAATTTATTTCAAAAGTCCCAATAGTGTACAAAGATTCACAAGGAAATAAAGTCAGTTTTGTTCCTGATGTAGATTCGTACAACAATTTTAGTACATCGGATTTGAGTAAAGAGTTTGGTGATGAGGTTGATTTAAAAAACCCAACACCTATACAACTAGATTTAATAAAAGAAGGGAAAGAGAATTTATTGGGTCTTAGGAAATCTATCCTCAATGGGGATGTAGAGAGTGTCAGGATTGAAGATAATACTTCATTCAAATTCATCACAATACCTCACAAAACCAAAGATGGGAATGTTGTACCATTACCGTATTTATCTGAGGTTGCACCAGGTTCCACTGTTGTTATAGCTAATAAGGATGGTACTTTACTAGGACTAGACAGTAAAGTTGTTAGTAAAGAAAATATTCTTGGTATAGAGAGTCTAATACAATTTAAAGGAGAAAAACTCCCATCAGGGGAGGTAGTTCCAAGATTTACAAATACAGGAATACCATTATACCTCAGTCACACAACTGAGTTGGATGGTAAGAAAAAATATGTTGCGATAAAAGCAATGCAGTATAGTGAAGATAGTAAGCCAGTTGCTAGGACACAGGATATGACCACTGCTAAGTGGATTTCTGCTGCCCAAGAGATTTTAGCTTTAGGAGATAAGTCATCTGTACTACAAGATAAGAAGCATTTATACAACCTCTCTGTTGTAGAAGCTAAAAATATACAGAGACAAGTGTTGGATGTTACAGGTTATGATATTAAAAACTCTAAGAGTTATTTCCAAGTACTAAAATCTTTAGTTGCTTTAAGGACAGAAACAGGTAAGAGTTTTGATCCCAAACAAACCACAAATGCATTGTTATCTAATTCAGTGTCTTTCGGAGGTAATATATCGATATCTTATAAAGGTAAGGGTGTAGCTGCTGTTAAGAGAAATGCAGAGGGTTCTATACAAGTGGATAAAATTGCAGACAGTTATGAAGATTACCTTAAAAACACTTTGTCAACTAATGTTATGGGCTATAATGTTGGAACTAAGGAGAATCCGATATTTACCCCAGCCGTGCAACAGAATATTCTAGTACAACCTCTTATAAAAGACCCTACTAAACTTTTCAAGAAAAAAGAAGAAACAGGGGTTGTAAAAAATAGAGAAGGGGAAGCTCCTATATTAGGAGACACTTTATCCTTTTTAGAAGATCTAAAGATAGAGGTTGCTGATTACTTGATAGAGGTGAATAATCAGCTCGCACCTGACCTGTCTGATACAAAATCCCTAGAAAGCTCCTCTAAAATGGTGGAAGGGTTTACCATAAGACAACAATTAGACATAAGAGATTTTACAGTTTCTTTAATAGCTAAAAACTCTAATAAGGAAGAGGTACAAAATAAATATAATGAATTTTATGTAAGTAGGAAAAATCTCATTTCTAATCATGTGAAGAGTTTAGGGTTAAAGATTGAAACTATAGAAGATGCAGAGACATTAAATAAAGCAAATAAAATACTAAAAGGGTTATCTTCTGAGGTATTTAAAATTGACACTATAATAGAGAGTTTTGATAAAGTGTTTCATGAAGCTGCTGATACTGCTAGTAAGTTCACTAAAATAGAAGACGAATTCACGAAGGATTTCAGTACTATAATAGAGGGTAAAAACTATGCCAAAGAGGGTTGGGAAGAAAGTCCAATCAGCAAGGTTGGACCAATTGTAAAGAGGGTGTTTGCCAAAGTTAGTAATGGGGATACTGGATTATATGGTGTCCCAAGATATAGTCCTTTTAAAACCATGTTTGATTCTGTAATGGAAATTGTTGCAGGGGACACTCATAAATCTCCATCCTTTAATGTAATGATGGATAAGCTAAAGTTATATCAAAAATCATTACCCTGGGTCAACCCTCTCATAAAAGAATTGGAGGATACAGATAGGCAGGCTAAAAATCAATTTGTTGTTAATTTTTATAAAGAGAAAGTTAATCCTGTGTTTATTGCAGTTACTAAAAAAGGAAAAGACATTGAAACCAAAATCTTTGAGAGTAACTCGAATGCACCTAAGAGGGTTTTGCTAGAGGGTTGGGAAAGTAATTTCAACAGGATTAAAAGTAAATCAGCAAGCTATAAAAGAGCTTTGTCTATCTGGAATAATTCTGCTACAGACCCTGTAAAAAACCAAAAAGACTTTAAGGAATTTCTTGATCTGTTTGGTATAAATGTGTCAGAGAAAACTTGGGATGCTATCCTTAAAGGGCAGTTGGCAGTTAAAACCATAGCAGGAACTCAGAGAACACCATACACCACTCTTTTTACAAATAATAAAGGGCATATATTTTATTCTCTAAAAGAGTTTGCAAAAAAGGAGTTAAAAGACACGAAAGAAAACTCTTCTCCTTTTTCTCAGATGGGATCCATATTAGATAACCTGAGTAAAATTGAGAATTTCTACAATCCACAGAATCCTAGCAGCACTAGGTATGTTGGTGGCAAAAGTATTACAGAATATGAAAACCCTAATTATTTTTATTCTCAGATAAATAAACTAAAGGGGTCTGCTTTAAAAAATGGAGAGTATATTAAATCCATGAAAAGTTTAAGCTTTTCAAAAAACTCTTTACTTTTAAATTTACTTGAAGATAAAAACTTTGCGGAGGAGTTTAAGCATATCACAATAGATAATACAGCTTTGAAAGACTTGCACTCAAATAGTAGTACACCAAGTGGTATTACGGATTTGAATGAGGTAGACCATATGCTAGTAAAGCGAGGCCTTTTTCAGGACACAAAGCTTTCAGGGAAGTTGGAGGATTACAATGGCTCACCAATGCGTTATGCCATGATGACTACACCAACACCTTCAGATAAGGGTAGGATGCATGCGATTAAGACTGGAGTTTTTGATATTTATAAAAACCCCGAACTGTTTTTTGAAAATGAGACCTTCTCTAATTCTTTAAATGATTTATTGTATGAGCAACTTGTAGCACCAGAAGTTGCTAGGGCATTAAAACACACTGAAACTAACTACCCTGCATATGACAATGCAGCAAAGCAAATTGTCTTATTTCCAACATTAAATGATGTAGCAAATGAAGAGGGTGTGACAGTAGGAGATGTCTTGAAAACAGATATTACAGAAGAGGGGTTTAAGAAATTATTTGCACCTCAAGTAGCTAAACATATTGAGCAAATCATTAAAGATGAGGTTGGTCACAATCTAAGAGTTGTGGGAGATTCAAATATCAATAGTGTAACATACTTAGGTGAAAAGGGGGACAAAACTTTAGCAGAATATGATTTTGTTATTAACTCTATGGTTACAAACCAGGATATGTTTAAGACTTTGGTAGGAGACCCTGCCCAATTTCATAACTCCGAAAAGGGAGATGTGAATGAGATAGAGGCTCTAAATTTGAACTTAGGTAAAAGATTAGCTTTACTAATAGCTCCTGGTAGTACACTTGCAGAATCAAGAGGGGAAAAATACTATCAAGTATTCCTGAAAGATGCTTCTGTTGTTGCAGAAAACATAAAAGATATATTATCCTATAAATATGGAAATAAGGCATTAGAGGAGACCATAGAGGGTGTGAAGGTGAAAGATGTAATCTCTAATTTTGGAGAGTCTAGCCCCGAAGTGAAAAATGAAATTTACAAAAGGTTTCCTGCAATAAAAGATTTCCTGAACATTGAAAGTACAGATGCACAAGAATTGACCACAGATAGAGAGCACATAAATTTACTTTTTAAAGAAGGTAAACTATCTGAGGAAGATCATATAAGGTTAACAGATAAGATAACTAAAAGAAGGGCGAAAGAGAAGAGGGGGGATAAATTATTAGAATCAGATAAATTGAGTTCTACAGATATAGATTTAATCTTACAACCGGTTAAACCTGTATATTCAGGTACACATATTGATTTAGAGCAAGATTTAAACAGAGTAGTTTACATAAAATCTTCTTCCTACCCATTACTTTCAGAGGTTACTAAAGGCAGTAAGTTAGATGCTTTAAGGGTGAAGTTAGAACAGTTAGAGGATACACTAGGCGGAAAGTCTGTAGATGGTAGCCCCTCAATGACAGGCGTGAGAGCATCCTACAATTCTGCTAACAAGGTTGGTGCTTTGAGGGAGTCTATTGACCCATTTGATGATAGTAGCTTAGATAATTTAAATTCTGTAGATGGTTTAGGAAAATACTATTTGGAGTTAGATAGAAGTAATCTAAAAATACAGCAACAAATACCTTACAAATCAAAAGACAAAAAAGATGACGGGGTTAGTATGAGTACGCAAATACACAAGCTTCTTTTTGGAAATAATGTAAATAAACTTGAAGGGTTTATATATAA
>Ga0190283_1000073_pt1 | contig 56636 bp, 44 predicted proteins | sample 48691801_MG_FD_161669 | JGI IMG/M metagenome (GOLD analysis project Ga0190283, IMG submission 161669) | Hydrothermal vent microbial mat bacterial communities from Southern Trench, Guaymas Basin, Mexico - 4869-18-0-1_MG | ecosystem: Environmental > Aquatic > Marine > Hydrothermal vents >...
GGTTATGACTATTATAGTCTATTTTTTGGGAAAGGGCTACTTTTTTTAAATATTTTTGCCCTACTTATCTTATTGTAGTACAACGGATTTTTGAATTTAACGGATTTTTATGCCCTGATGGTATGGATTTTGTGTTAGTTAATTCAAGTTTTTCTAAATCAATAATCGCATTGGTTTGAAGAAGAAAATTAAGACCACAAATTCCATCCATCTCTATTCCATAATTAATATCTCCAATTTCAACTTCAAAGTTTTTCACCATCAGTTCCCCTGATACCAAATAATCAATCGTTTTAGTGAAAACATACTCACGCCCTCCAATACCGCAAATCTCACGAATTTTATCGCTGTGTTCCGGTAGCAAGTCAATTGGATCAACTTTTTCAATGGCAAAAAGAGTACCCATTGAGCCAGTATCAAGTAGCATCTTATCAAAAGTTATTTCTTGCCCTTGATAGCTCAATGTGACTGAAATATAAGACAATCCATTTTCAAGCTTAATTTTCAAACGAATTATCCCCCCTGACACCCAACCATCTTTGCTCAGTAACTTGAAGTGTTTCTGTATCGGTATGTAATACCAACAATTCGCGTTGTGGTGATTGTCTGTGAAATGTGATATAACCTTTTAAAGCCAGACGCGCATCTGGAAAAACATTAACAACAGTGAGTTCTTCTAAAATTCGTTGCCCCGCTTCAGAACGCGCTTTAATCGCTTCAACAAGCAGCCATTGGTGTGGATATTGAGAACGTATTTTTTCCCAACGCATAGAAATTGCTCCTATTTATAAAAACATGTTTACAGTTACCAAAAATCTTTTGTGGGATTGAAAAAAAATACTGTGCCTACACGCAATTATTATAGCCTATTATTTAGGAAAGGTTTGCATTTTTTAAAAATATTTTATGCCCTACAACTGTACAACGGATTTTTGAATCTAACGGATTTTTATGCCCTGATGGTATAGAGTTTGCCTATTATAAATACTATTTTTAGCAAAAATCATATTTCTTAATGTGAAGCGAAATAAACGAAATTAGTTAATAGATGAAGTCATCAATTATGAAAACGCATGAGCATTTAAATTAATCTTAAGGATATAGAAATCCGATTTTTTGAAAAAATCGGATTTCTTTCTTATAAAGTATGTTTACCCTGGCTAAAAATTGTCTATAATAAATAGAAATGGACTTAACAACCGAAACACCTTGCCCTTATACCTAATTTAAAAAGGAATAATTCAAATTGGCACAACGAAAAACGACTCCAAAAAAACCAGTACGAAAAAGGCGTACCGAATATGATCAAAGCTATAAACGCCTCTTCTCCCATCCCAAAATGGTTGAAGACTTACTCAAAGGCTTTGTTCATGAAGATTGGGTAAAAGAATTAGATTTTACCACATTAGAAGTTTTTAAAGATAGCTTTGTAAGTGATAATTTATTAGAGCGGCACGATGACATTATCTGGCGAGTGCGCTGGGGTAAAAAGAAATGGCTATATGTTTATCTTTTGCTGGAATTTCAATCCAGCATTGATCACTTTATGGCGGTTAGAATCATGGTTTATATTGGTTTATTGTATCAATATCTAATTGATAGCCAAAAAATGCAAGCATCAGATAAATTACCCCCGGTGCTGCCCTTAGTTATCTATAATGGTAGCAAACGTTGGGATGCTGCTAGAGATATAAGCGAATTAATCGTTAATATACCAGGAGACTTGGAAAAATACTGCCCTCATTTACATTATTTCTTAGTGGATGAAAGCAAATATGAGAATACTGAATTAGTACCGCTACATAATTTAGTAGCTGCTATCATTCGTTTAGAAAATACTCGTACTTTGGAAAATGAAAAAGCGGTTGCACAAGCCATCAATAAAGTTTTAGGCACCTTAACAGATTGGCTAAAAGATGACGAATTTTCCCAATTGCGACGTGACATTATCACTTGGTTATCACGAACACTATTACCCAAAAATGTGCCTAATGTCAAAGTACCTGAATTTGTGGAACTACAGGAGATGAAAACCATGCTACATGAAACGATGCAAAATTGGTATCGAGATGCGGAGATAAAAGGCGAAGCGCGGGGCATTACGATTGGCGAAGAGCGGGGCATTACGATTGGCGAAGAGCGGGGTGAAGCACGGGGCGAAACGAAAATACTAACCCATTTATTGGAAACAAAATTTGGTATTTTACCCCCATCTGAACGTGCAACCATTGAACGTTTGAACTCAGATGCCATGTTGAAATGTTCTGAACGCTTATTGACTGCCAAGACGCTACAAGAAGTGATTAAGCCTGCGTGAAATATCGTACCAGACAAACCTGACAGGTTTATACCGTTATACCTAATTTAAAAAGGAATAATTCAAATTGGCACAACAAAAAACAACTCCAAAGTTTATATTGGTTTATTGTATCAATATCTAATTGATAGCCAAAAAATGCAAGCATCAGATAAATTACCCCCGGTGCTGCCCTTAGTTATCTATAATGGTAGCAAACGTTGGGATGCTGCTAGAGATATAAGCGAATTAATCGTTAATATACCAGGAGACTTGGAAAAATACTGCCCTCATTTACATTATTTCTTAGTGGATGAAAGCAAATATGAGAATACTGAATTAGTACCGCTACATAATTTAGTAGCTGCTATCATTCGTTTAGAAAATACTCGTACTTTGGAAAATGAAAAAGCGGTTGCACAAGCCATCAATAAAGTTTTAGGCACCTTAACAGATTGGCTAAAAGATGACGAATTTTCCCAATTGCGACGTGACATTATCACTTGGTTATCACGAACACTATTACCCAAAAATGTGCCTAATGTCAAAGTACCTGAATTTGTGGAACTACAGGAGATGAAAACCATGCTACATGAAACGATGCAAAATTGGTATCGAGATGCGGAGATAAAAGGCGAAGCGCGGGGCATTACGATTGGCGAAGAGCGGGGTGATACTCAAGGCAAAACGGAAATGTTAACCCATTTATTGGAAAGCAAATTTGGTGTTTTACCGACTTTTGAACGTACTACTATTGAACGTTTGGATTCAGAAGCTTTGTTGAAATGTTCTGAACGCTTATTGACTGCCAAGACGTTACAAGAAGTGATTAAGCCTGCGTGAAATATCGTACCTTATGTGTAATCCTGTTAAAAATGTTAAAAAACTTGTACATTTATTTCAGGGCTAACAAATTAATAAAACTAAAACTGAGTATACTCCAAGCGGTCAATTTTTCGGATTTTCAACGGGGCAAACATAAGTGTCTGCCCTCGCTTTCATAGCTCAGGAGCCTCAGGGCGAACACTAAAGGGTAGCAAAAAAACCGAAAAATTGACTGCTTGGACTATACCATTTTAGAAACCCCGTTTAAAAAAAATGATTATGCACCATTATTTTTTTATCATATTATGGGCGATTTGCCTACCTTGTGTCGCGATAGAATTACCTGATATGGGTATTTCTGCCAACAGTGTCTTGTCACAGGCGGAAGAACAAAAATTGGGTAAAACTTTTATTCGTCAATTGCGGCGGCAGATGGAGATAATAGATGATGCCCAAATAAATAATTATATTAATGCATTGGGGCATCGTCTGGCTTCATATAGCAATAATCCGGCACAACCTTTTCGGTTTTTTGTGATTAAAGAACCTTCTATTAATGCTTTTGCCGTTCCTGGTGGATTTATAGGCGTACACAGTGGTTTGATTTTAACCACACGTAGTGAAAGTGAATTGGCATCGGTACTTGCACATGAAATTGCCCATGTCACGCAACGTCATATAGCTCGTAGCATTGAAGCTTCTCAACGTTTATCGGCACCGGCGTTAGCTGCGTTAATTATAGCTGGAATTATCGCAGGGGCAGCTGGGGCACCACAAGTGGGTGAAGCGGCTCTTGTAGCGATGATGGCAAGTCAAGTGCAGATGCAAATTAATTTTACTCGTACCCATGAAAAGGAAGCAGATCGGGTAGGTATGCAAATACTGGCTAATGCCGGTTTTGAACCTCGCGATATGCCCAATTTTTTTGATCGCTTACAAGCTTCTACGCGTTATTATGAAGGTGGGGTACCCGATTTTTTACGTACCCATCCGGTGACAACAGATCGTATTGCTGAAGCTCATGATCGGGCTGAAAAATATCCGCATCGGTTTATCACAGATTCCCCGCTTTATCATTTAATGAGGGCACAATTAGTTGTATTAACGACGAATAATAAACCTAAGTTATTGAAAAAGCTAAAAAAAATGTTTAATGCCGGTCACTATCGTGATGAACGAGCCATTCGTTATGCGATAGCAAACATCTCATTAGCTACCAGGCAAACTGACAATGTACAAACTCAAATTGATTGGTTATTTAAAAACGATAGCGATAGAATCATTTATCGTTTATTAAAAGCACACTTAGCTTGGCTAAAAAATAATGACGCAAAAGCTATGCAGATATATGAACAAGCCTTGCAAATTTATCCAGGTGATCAAATATTAAGTTTAGATTATGCGGAAAAATTATTGCAAAATGATCTGGGTGAAAAAGCTCAAGCGGTATTATTGAAAATACCTTCGACTTCTAATCCTAATTACTATCGCCTATTAGCAAGAGCTTATCAATTAACAGGCACTTTAGCGAAAGCGCATTTAGCGTTGGCAGAAAATCATTATCTGATGGGTGAAACCAGGCAGGCAGTTGAACAACTTAAATTAGCACGTAAAAAGATCAAGCAAGATTTTTATTTGGCATCACGCATTGATGCCCGTTATAATGAATTACAGGTTGAACTGCTTGAAGAACAAAAAGCGTCACAACCAAAAAAATCGGAATCTGATGATAACTGAAGGAGTATTGTAGTTGATGAATAGACAACGTAGATCCTTTTTAAAAGGTGCCTTGGCAACAGGCGGTGCGATGGCATTAGGTGCCACCGTGCTACCACAGTCAGTCATGGCTGATTGGCCTGAAAAAGCTCGTGCGGCTTTTTCCACTAAAAGCATTGAAGGTATTTCAAAGGCTTTATTTGAAAATGATGGGGTAATAGAAGAAACAGATAAAATTACCATTAAAGCCCCTAATATTGCTGAAAACGGTGCAGTTGTTCCAGTTGAAATAATGGCTGATCTGAAAAAGGTGGAATCCATAGTCATTATCGGAGAAAAAAATCCAACTCCCTTAATTGGTCAGTTTAACTTTCCTGATCCTGAGAGTACGGTTTTTTGGGTAAAAGTCAAGGTTAAATTGGCTAAAACCTCTAATGTCATTGCAGTGGTAAAAGCAAATGGCAAATTGTATGCAGCACGCCGCGAAGTAAAAATCACCGTTGGCGGCTGTGGTGGTTAATCAAATAATGGGAGGATAACGAATGGCAGATAAATTTAGAACACGTTTTCAAGCCAAAGTCAAAAATGGCATTACTGAAGTGAAAGTTTTAGTGACGCATCCTATGGATAGGAAAAGCGAGAATAGCTCCGGTCATTTCATTGATGAGGTGAAATGTGAACACAACGGTAAAGTCGTGATGTCAGGCATCTGGAGTGCAGGTATTTCTAAAAACCCTTACTGCGCCTTTAAATTTAAAGGGGGAGCGAAGGGCGATAGTGTCAAGTTCAATTGGAAAGACAACCAGGGTAATACTCGTACAACGGAAACCAATATTAGATAAAGTAGGATATAAACTTGACAGGTTTTCAAAACCTGTCAGGTTTTTTTTTGGTGTGATTTTTGCTGAATTTAAACTAAAATAAACTCATTCAAATAATAAGTTTCAAAAAAAACGATAGGATCATAAAATATGATAAAAACAATATTTTTAGCTAATATACTCATGTTATTACTCAGTGGTTGTAGTGGTGGATTATTGCCTTCTATAAAACAAACGACTAAGTCACCTTGGCAACATTTTGAGGAAGCCAAAAAGTCTTTTGACATAATCGCAGCACACCAAACAACTAGCGAAGATTTAAAACAGCTAGGTTTCGATCCATTTGAAACACCGAATGTGAAACTGATAACCTATCTGGAATTGCTTGAGAGATTTATGCCTAACCAATCTATTCAAATGGATGATCTGGATCCAGGCGTACAATCTTGTTTAAAAATGAGAGAGCTTTGTCAAGGCTATGAAATTTTACCCCAAATGTTGGATTCTAAACGCTATGGCAATGCCTTTCTTGATTTGTTTAATTTCAGACGTAAACAAATTACAACGGGTTGGAAATTTAATGCCCTCATTGTCTTAAAAGACGGCTTAGTGGTTCACAAAGTATGGGGCGGTGAACCGAATGTGTCTAAATTTGAAGATAAAAGGAACCCATTGGGACCACTTCAAGATATTAATAAGGTATTACCAGCGATTAAAATTTATTAATTTAGAATTAGTAGAAATCCCCACTCAAAGACTTCAACTCTTAATTCGCCTGTAAAACTAAAAGAAACAAAATACGATGATAAACACCCTTTCCCAATTACGCCAAGCTTTTTTAGATTATTTTGAATCTAAACATCATACAGTTGTTCCTAGTAGCCCTTTAATTCCGGCTAATGATCCCAGTTTGTTATTTATTAATGCCGGCATGGTGCAGTTCAAGGAGACTTTTTTAGGGCTTGAACAACGTAGCTATACCCAAGCAGCTTCTTGTCAACGCTGTTTACGGGCTGGTGGTAAACATAATGATTTAGAAAATGTCGGTTATACCGCCCGTCATCATACTTTTTTTGAAATGCTCGGCAATTTCAGTTTTGGCGATTATTTTAAATCTGAAGCGATTGACTTTGCTTGGACGTTTTTAACTGATGTTCTCAAACTGCCCCCGGAAAAACTCTGGATCACGGTTTATGAAAAAGATGATGAGACTGCTGATATTTGGTTAAAAACACTCAAAGTTGATCCTGCCCGCTTTTCCCGTTGCGGCGATAAGGATAATTTTTGGTCAATGGGAAATACCGGACCCTGTGGACCTTGCTCAGAAATTTTTTATGATCATGGACCAAATGTGGCAGGCGGTCCCCCTGGCACTCCTGATGAAGACGGGGACCGTTATGTCGAAATATGGAATCTCGTTTTTATGCAGTATAACCGCGATGCACAAGGGCAATTAACCCCGCTACCTAAACCATCTGTAGATACAGGTATGGGTTTAGAACGGTTAGCGGCGGTTATGCAAGGGGTGCATAGTAACTATGATATTGATTTATTTCAAGCCCTTATCACAGCTATCGCCCAATTAGCTGATTGCCATGATTTAACTCATAAATCATTGCGCGTAATTGCTGATCATATTCGCGCCGCTGCTTTTTTAATTATTGATAGTGTTGTGCCTTCCAACGAAGGACGGGGTTATGTTTTACGGCGCATTATTCGTCGTGCCATTCGGCATGGACATAAATTGGGATTGCGCGAACCCTTTTTTTATCGTTTAGTTGATGCCCTGGATGAACAAATGGGCACCGCTTATCCGGCATTAAGCAAAAATCGGTCCTTAGTAAAGCATATTCTTAAACAAGAAGAAGAACGTTTTGATGATACCCTGGACCGAGGTATGCGCTTATTAGAACAAGCCATTGCTGATTTGCAAGATGACATTATTCCAGGTAGCATAGTCTTTAAATTATATGACACTTATGGTTTTCCGACTGATTTAACTGCCGATATTGCGCGTGAGCGTCATCTCACATTAGATATGGAAGGCTTTGAACAAAAAATGGCGGTCCAACGAACTTTGAGCAGCGCAGCGAATCAATTTGGGCAGGATTTAAGTCAACCGGTTCAAACGACTGAATGCCAAAGCGAATTTACCGGTTATGTACAAGTGATTGACGACAGCACGGTAAGTGCTTTATTTTATGAAGGCAAAGCGGTACCTGAATTGAAAGTGGGGCAATCAGGTCAAGTGATTTTAGAACACACTCCTTTTTATGCAAAATCGGGCGGACAAATCGGTGATAAAGGTATATTGGTTCGAGACGAAACCCTTTTTCAGGTAGAAGATACGCAAAAAATGGGGCAAGCGGTGATCCATTTAGGGGTTCTTTCAAGCGGGATAATACAGATTGGTGACCAATTACAAGCCAAAATTGATGCATCCACACGTCAAGCCACCGCCCGTAATCATTCCGCCACCCATTTAATGCATGCTGCTTTACGGCAAATCTTAGGGGATCACGTTAAACAAAAAGGCTCACTTGTCGAATCAGAACGCTTACGCTTTGACTTTTCTCACTTTGAACCGGTGACACCCGAACAATTAGATCGGGTTGAACATTTGGTTAATCAACAAATCCTACTAAACACGCCCGTGCAAACGCGCATCATGGATTTAGATGAAGCCATGAATAGCGGTGCAATGGCACTATTTGGGGAAAAATATGATGAGCAGGTGCGGGTACTTTCTATCGGAGATTTTTCAACAGAATTGTGCGGAGGTACCCATGTCCGTCAAGTAGGTGATATTGGTTTATTCAAAATCATCATGGAAACAGGTGTCGCTGCGGGAGTGCGCAGAATTGAGGCAGTTACTGGCACTCGTGCCCTGGATTGGGTGACTGAAGCTGATCATAGCTTAAATCATATTAGCAGCTTACTGAAAACCAAACGTGAATCGTTAGCTGATCGATTGAGCCAATTACTTGAACAAAATCGCAGTTTTGAGAAAGAAATCAATCGCTTACAAGCGAAACTTGCCAGTAGCCAGGGTAGTGATTTAGCCAGCCAAGCTATCGATATCAAGGGCATCAAAGTGTTAGCAGCACAATTAGATAATGTCGATATTAAACAACTCCGCATCACTTTAGATCAATTGAAAAACAAACTTGGCACCGCTGCTATTGTATTAGCCATGGTTAAAGACAGTAAAATCTCGCTAGTTGCCGGGGTAACCCCTAACACAACAGCTAAAATAAAAGCAGGTGATTTGGTCAAACAGGTGGCTCAACAAGTGGGTGGTAAAGGAGGTGGACGACCCGATATGGCACAAGGAGGTGGAAATGAGCCTGCGAAATTAAAGGAAGCTTTGGAGAGCGTGACGGGGTGGTTAGAAAATCGGTTATAATATACGACTAACAGATAAATTTTGGACTTTTTTAACGGTTGGTGGGCAAAAAAAAGATTTGCCCACCCTACAGCATACTCATTTAATTTTGAACATAACGAGATAGAATTAACCATTCACAAACAAACATGAAAATTCAAGAACAAATTACCCAACTACGCAAAACGCTCAATGAGCATAACTATTACTATTATGTGCTTGATGAACCCCGTATTCCTGACAGTGAATATGATTATCTCATGCGGGAATTACAAGCACTTGAGGCGCAACATCCCAAATTCGTCACGCCGGATTCTCCCACTCAACGTGTCGGCGCGACACCTTTAAGCGCATTTGCTGAAGTGGTTCATACAATACCCATGTTATCTTTAGGCAATGCGTTTGAGGATAAAGAGGTCCGAGATTTTGAGAAACGAATTAGGGAACGTTTAGGGGGGGTAAAGATTGAATATGTGGCTGAACCTAAACTGGATGGGCTTGCGGTGAGCTTACGTTATGAAAATGGCTTACTGGTGAAAGCCGCAACTCGTGGTGATGGCTCTCGCGGTGAAGATGTCACCCAAAATGTCAAAACGATTAAATCTATTCCCCTCAGTTTGCGAGGTAATGATTTTCCAGATGTGCTAGAAGTACGTGGCGAAGTCTTTATGCCAAAGGCGGGCTTTGAAAAGCTGAATCAACAGCAAATAACAAAAGGTGATAAAACTTTTGCTAATCCACGCAATGCAGCGGCGGGGAGCTTACGTCAGTTAGATTCTCGGATAACGGCAACACGCCACCTGAATTTTTTGAGTTATGCGATAGGTGTGGTTGAAGGGGCAACTTTACCCAATAACCATAATGATATTTTACACTGCTTGCAAACCTGGGGTTTACCGATTCCTATTTATATTCAGTTGGTTCAAGGTATTCCAGGGTGTTTAAATTATCACCAAGATATATTGGCACACCGCAAGGCACTGCCTTTTGAGATTGACGGTGTGGTATACAAAGTTAATAGTATGGAGCAACAGGAAATACTGGGTTTTGTTTCCCGTGCGCCTCGCTGGGCAATTGCCCATAAGTTTCCTGCCCAGGAAGTCATGACACAATTATTGGATATTGATGTACAAGTTGGACGTACTGGAGCCTTGACACCGGTTGCCCGTCTTGCCCCAGTTAGCGTAGGCGGTGTCACGGTGACTAATGCAACTTTACATAATCAGGATGAAATTAGGCGCAAAGATGTGCGTGTGGGAGATACTGTCATTGTGCGCCGTGCGGGTGATGTGATTCCAGAGGTGGTGCGCGTACTTCCTGAAAAACGACCCGATAATACGCAACCCTTTGATTTACCTAATAAATGTCCAATTTGTCATGCTGATGTTGCGCGTGAAGAAGGAGAAGCAGTGATACGTTGTACAGGCGGCTTATTTTGCCCTGCACAACGCAAACAAGCTTTGCAACATTTTGTCTCACGGGGGGCAATGGATATTGACGGTTTAGGCGAAAAGTTAATTGAACAAATCATAGATGGTAACTTAGTCAATAATATCGCTGATATTTACACCCTTAGCCATGAACAATGGGCAGGGCTTGAACGTATGGGTGATAAATCTGCTGCTAATATTATCAAAGCACTTGATAACAGCAAAACGACGACTTTAATGCGTTTTCTTTATGCGCTTGGTATTCGCGAAGTTGGAGAATCTACTGCCCGCAGGCTTGCCCAGCATTTTGGCACCATAGAAAAACTAAAAGAAGCGACAAACCCTGATTTGCAAAAGGTAGCCGATATCGGACCTATCATGGCAAAACACATAGTCGCTTTTTTCAGAGAAGCACACAATTTGGAAATCATCCAACGCTTACAAGAAATAGGCATTCATTGGGCAGAAGAGGAACTCGCTACGACGACAGCGCAGTCTTTAGTCGGGAAAACCTTTGTATTAACAGGCACCCTTTCCCAGATGACTCGTAATCAAGCCAAGGCACGTTTACAAGCATTGGGTGCAAAAGTCAGTGGTAGTGTTTCCCAAAAAACGCATATTGTGGTGGCAGGAGAGAAGGCGGGAAGTAAACTGGAAAAAGCCCATGCTTTGGGCATAAAAGTGATTGATGAAGCAGCGTTGATTGTGTTATTACAATAATGAGGGCAAGTTGTATAGGAAATTTTTTATTGTCTGATCGAGGCTCGATCAGACAATTAAAGATGAGTTAAATAAAAACCCAACTATTTTACCAACAATGATGAACCTATCTAACACATTTTCTCATTTGCCACTCTTATTACAACGCGAAGTAAGTGTGATGTGGCAAAATTACCAAGAACAAGCCACTTCTGAAGAAATCAATTGTTTAATACAGCATTCGCCTATTTTTGATAGTTTACCTAAAGTATGGGGCTGTAGCTTATTTGTTGCTAAACAGTGTGTGCAGTCACCGGCATTGTTCCGCGATTTGATTGAAAGTGAGGATTTATTAAATGCGCCTAACCATTATTCAGACAGTTTGGCGAATTTATTACCTGAAGTCACTGAAGAAGCTGATTTAATGCGAACCCTACGCTTATTTCGTCATCGAGAAATGCTCCGCATTGCGTGGCGCGATTTGGCGGGGTGGGCACCTTTAGAAGAAAGTTTAAAATCATTATCCGATTTAGCCGATGCCCTGATAGATGCTTCACTTTCCTGGCTTCATGAGCGATTAACAGCCCAGTTAGGTGCGCCCCATAGTGCGGATAGTATAGCACAATCTTTAGTAGTGTTAGCATTGGGTAAATTGGGTGGGCAAGAACTTAATTTTTCCTCTGATGTTGATCTGATTTTTACCTATCCTGAGCCAGGTGAGACGGTAGGTGTTAAACGCTCGCGAACTAATCAAGAATTTTTTATACGCTTGGGACAAAAATTAATACATGTTTTGAGCAATATTACGGCGGAAGGATTTGTTTTCCGAGTAGATATGCGCCTCAGACCATTTGGTGATGCAGGTCCTTTGGTTGTCAGTTTTGCGGCAATGGAGGATTATTATGAAACCCATGCCAGAGATTGGGAGCGTTATGCCCTGGTTAAAGCCCGTGTTGCGGCTGGCGATAAACCAGGGGGAGAGTTGTTACTTAAAAACTTGCGTCCATTTGTCTATCGCCGCTATTTAGATTTTCATGCCTTTGAAGCTTTACGCAGTATGAAAGCGATGATTGATCAAGAAACCAGTCGAAAGGGGTTGGATAATAATATTAAATTGGGTCCTGGTGGCATTCGTGAAATTGAATTCACTTGTCAAGTGTTTCAACTCATACGCGGTGGACAGCAACCGGCTTTACAAAAACGGCATTTATTGAGTACTTTAAAACAATTAGAAAAGTACCAAATTATGCCGAATGATGTAATTGTCCATTTACGTGAAGCTTATCAGTTTTTGCGTTTAAGCGAAAACCATTTACAAGCCATTGAAGATAGACAAACTCAAACGTTACCGGAAGATGAATTAAATCAAAGCCGTTTAGCGTATAGTATGGGTTTTTCTGAATGGAATCACTTTGTCACAAAATTGCTCTATCACCAACAACAAGTTCATATTGAATTTGAACAAATTTTTAAACCAAGCGAATCTGCTACCCCTATTAAAGAAGAATCAAACCGTTGGCAAACACTGTGGATGAGGGAATTGTATGAACATGAACAAGCAGAAGTGTTATTAAGCCAAGCGGGTTTTCAAGAGGCGGCTAAAGTGTTGGCTCATCTGCAAGCTCTTTTGGAATCACGTTCAGTCAGTAAACTCACGCAACAGGGGCGTGAAAAATTAGATACTTTAATTCCTTTATTAATCACAGCTTCTCTTGAACAGCAATATCAAGATGATGCGATGCACCGTAGCTTAAAATTTCTCGAATCTGTGGCACGGCGCAGTGTTTACTTAGCTTTATTGATAGAACGCCCCATAGTATTAAAGCATTTGGTGCGTTTATGTGCGGAAAGTGCTTGGATTGCAGAACAAATTACCCGTTATCCCTTGTTATTAGATGAATTGCTTGATTCACGCTACCTTTATGATCCCCTAAAACCAGATGAATTAGAAAATGCGCTACAAGTGCAGTTAGTTTCTTTACCTGTTGACGATTTAGATATGCAAATGGATAGCCTACGTCAATTTAAACGGGCTTATATTCTCCATATCGCCGCGGCTGAATTGACAGGCAATTTAACGGTTGAAGTGGTTAGCGATTATTTAGCCGCCTTGGCAGATACCTTAGTAAAACGAGCATTAAGCATCGCCAGTTACTATTTGATTCTAAAACATGGGCAACCTTATTACTATTTTGAAAGTGAGAATCGTACAGCCGCACTTTGTATTGTAGCTTATGGTAAAGCCGGTGGGATAGAATTAAACTATGGTTCGGATTTAGACATTGTCTTTTTACATGATTCTTGTGGTACAGAGCAGATGACAGATGGCGATAAGCCATTGGATAATCAGATATTTTTTGTGCGTTTAGCCCAACGCATTATTCATATTCTCACGACGAGAACGCCAGCGGGTATTTTATATGAAGTGGATCCGCGATTGCGCCCAGGCGGAGCTTCTGGACTGTTAGTGTCATCTTATAAGGCTTTTGAAAATTATCAACAACAAAATGCCTGGACTTGGGAACATCAAGCTTTAGTCCGTGCAAGGGCTATTGCTGGCACGGCTCAGAGCAGGGAACGGTTTGAAACGATTCGCCGCAATATTCTCAGTATGCCGCGCGATATTGAAAAATTAAAACGAGAAGTTTGTGAAATGCGGGATAAAATGCGGCATAACTTAGATAAAAGCAAACCCACTTCACCACCCTTTACAAATGGTAAATTTGATTTAAAACAGGGGCGTGGCGGTATTGCAGATATTGAATTTATTGTTCAATATGGTGTTTTAAGTTGGGCTAAGGATTATCCCAATTTGTTAGAGACAACAGGCATGTTGCCCTTGCTACGCTTGTTTGCTCAATATCAACTGCTTGATGAATTAGCTTGTAGTCAATTAAGCGAAGCTTTTCGAGTTTATCGTGCTGAAACACATCGTTTAACTCTGCAAAATCAACCCACCGTAGTGAAACATGAACCGTTTGCTGAATTGCGTCAGCAAGTTATGCATTGGTGGGCGACTATTATGGAATATAGACATTCAGAAAAATAATTTCTTGATCAAACCTGCCATGTTTTGGAAACTTGGCAGGTTTTGTGGAAGTTTTTGTAAGGGCAAACACTAGCGAAAAATGCTATAAACATTGATATTTATGAAACAGAATATGATTTTAATCATTGATGATAACGCTATTAACATCCAAATATTAGTTCATAGCCTACACGATTTTGACACTATCACGGCTCATAATGGTAAAATGGGTATTCAACGCGCTAAGTTTTCGCTACCTGATTTGATTTTGCTGGATATTAAAATGCCAGGAATGGATGGTTATGAAGTTTGTGAACATCTAAAGGCTGATGAACAAACGCGAGACATTCCCATTATTTTTATCAGTGCATTAAGCAATTCTTTTGATAAAGTTAAAGCATTTTCGGTGGGGGAGTTGACTATATTACTAAACCCTTTGAAATAAAGGAAATATTAGCCCGTATAGAAACCCATTTGAATTTGCGAAAATTACAAAAAAATCTGCAACAAAAAATTGTTGAACATGAATTGGCAGAAGAAAAAATTCAGCAACAACATCAATTTCTACAACAGGTGATTAATTCATTAGAACATCCCTTTTATGTCATTAATACGACTAATTATCAAATTGAATTAGCTAATTCCTTTATGCACAAATTAGGTTTTCAGCCTCAAATCACTTGCCATGCCCTGACTCATAATAACCCAAAACCCTGCACGGGTGAAAGTGATCCTTGCCCTTTAGAAGAAGTCAAACGCACCAAAAAGCCTGTCGTACTAGAACATATCCATTTTGATAAAGAAGGCAATCCCATCAATGTTGAAGTACATGGATTTCCCATTTTTGATAAAGATGGCAAGCTTACTAAAATGATTGAATATTCTTTAAATATTACCAAACGTAAATTAGCAGAACAAAAACTTAATCAACAAAACGAGCAACTTAAAGAAAAAAATGAACAACTTAATGCGTTTGCTTTGCAATTAAAAGCCATTCAAAAAGAAAAACTTTACAAGCTTAATAAAGCCTATGGATATTTTGTGCCACGTCAGTTTTAAATAATTGGGGTCAGAGTAAAATTAATTCTAACTACTCGTTAAGAAGAAATAGTTCTAACTTGGTCTTGGAGCCGACCTAGCAAGCGTAGGGTGGGTAGAGGTAGAACCTCTGGTCCGCTTCTCGAAACCCACCTACGCTGGCTGACCCCAATTATTCAAGTCAGGTGCATTTGCATTGTTAGCCAAACGCACTTCTACCACTTCAATATTCTTGACATTTATACTGCTTATGCAGCTACTTGACAATTCTTAATAATATTTTGTACAAAGTCTGTTTTTCCCAGTTTCTCTATTAGACTTGGGGTTAACAATTCATGAAAAGACTTTTGTAAATTATTTGTATGCAACATATTAAGCAGTGCTTGCTTAGGCTGATAGTGAGCTAATTCCCATTGCTGTTCAGATACTTTCCCCCCTATAAGTTCCTCTATGATTTCTCGACTTGAAAAAAATATAACCTCAATTTCGGGAACCGCAAAAAAAACATGAAAATGGTCAGGAGTAGATAACTGTTGTAGTGACTGTGTCATAAAATCTTTTTTTTCTTCAATGCTGCTTCTATCAGTTGTGTCAGAATCAACAATTAATGATACTGGAAGTTCTGACGAAATAAGTAATGATCTGGCTTTTGAAAGAGCTATATTATATCCATTTCCAGTAATAATTTTTGTTTGAGAAACCATTTTTTCCGGCAGAATACGTTCCAAAATAAATTGATCAAATGCTCCCTCAACCATAAAATACGGTGTAATCATAATTCTTCCTCAATTGTAATATCATAATCATGCATATTAAATTCTATGCATTGGATGGAGCACCTGCTTGGTTTTCGCCTCAATGCCATTAAGTTAAGGGCATTGGGTTTTCGCCTACTAATTGTAAATCTAATGCTTCGCCATTTGGCTGAATCAATCCTAATTTAAGCGGTATCAAAAAGGGCTGTTTGATCTCCTGTTCGGGTGTCGGTGGGCAAGATTGTTCTACAAACGGCTTTAAAGAGCGACGTTCAGATACGTATTCACTCTGTAGCTGCAACTCAGGCGTACCTGCTTTTTTGTACCAAAGTTTGAATTGATTTAAATCAAATCCACTGGCATCACTCATAGCGGATACAAAATCATCACAAGTGACTGCCTGCCCATCATGCCGTTGAAAATATAAATCCATCCCTTTTCGGAAATTGGCACCTCCTAATAGGGTATATATCATTCTGATCACTTCCGCGCCCTTTTCGTACACCGTCGTCGTATAGAAATTATTCATTTCTATATAGGCATCTGGACGTACCGGGTGAGCGATAGGTCCGGCATCTTCTGAAAATTGGCGGGTACGCAAATTTTTGACATTATTAATACGAATAACTGCCCGCGATCCCATATCAGCTGAAAATTCTTGATCACGAAATACGGTTAAGCCCTCTTTCAGACTCAATTGAAACCAATCGCGACAGGTGACGCGATTGCCGGTCCAGTTATGGAAATATTCGTGAGCGATAACCCTTTCGATATTTTGAAAATCGCCATCGGTTGCCGTTTCTGATTTAGCCAAGACATATTTTGAATTGAAAACGTTTAAACCTTTATTTTCACCGCTATTAAAATCCTTGACCGCCACAACCTTATAAACATCTAAATCTTATGCCAACCCAAATACTTCTTCATCTTCAAAATGCAATGTGGCGGAATTTATCCAATAATCGGCTGGTTGGTAATCTTTGCGAAATTTTTTGACCGGCATTGACGCCATATTGATTAAGTCTCCATTAATGGTAGTGCAGAAATACCCTTTTTTGTAAAAAACTATGCGCGAAGTCGCATAACTTATTGAAAAATGCCATTTTCTTATAAGAAAAAACGTATAATAATTGAAAAAATAGTATAACGAATTGAAAAATAAATGAAGGGCAGCTTATGCGTCAAGTCGATTTTTATCTATTACACACCCATTATCGGCAAGAAAAGGAGCGTTTCACTTGTCAATTAACGAATAAAGCTTGGCATCAGGGCTATCGTATTTATATTCATACTGATACCAGGGATTCAGCTCAGCGACTTGATAGGATGTTATGGATCTTTAATAAGGAAAGTTTTTTGCCACACGATATTTACCCTGACGAATCATCATCTGCACCGATACAGATAGGTTACACTGAAGCAATTTGTGAAGGAATGGATGTCCTAATTAATCTAACTGAAAACGTGCCACCGTTTTTTGAAGCATTTGAGCGAATGGCTGAAATTGTTGATGATACCGAGCCAGCGCGTCAAGCCGGGCGTACCCGTTATCGTTTATACAAAGAAAAAGGTTTCATGTTAAAAGTTCATAACATTAACCGTTAAGGAATGGAAGTAGGCATATTATGAAAACCACGAAAAAAATTGAACTTCCGATATTAAAAGATATTGTTGTCCCTGGAAAAGATATGCCGGAAGTGGATGAACTTCCATCCGTATTGAGCGATATTCAAATTAGAGCACTTGAACAACAAATCGAAAGAATAGTTCAATTCAAATTGGAAGCTGTGTTAAAGCATGCCACAAAGGAAGCTGTCAAAGAAATTAATGCCCATCTTGATCAGGTGTTGCCAAAATTAATCCAAGCGGCTAATAAGAGACAGCACAGAAAAAGATAGTTTAGAAATACCATTTTTTGAAAAAATGGTATTTCTTTATTCGCATTATTTGTCGTTCAGGATTCGAGGCTAATGATGAGCATAACAAAGGGCAACTGCTAAAGCATCTGCGGCATCCGCTTGCGGCGTATTAGAAAGAGATAATAGGACTTTGACCATGTGTTGTACTTGTACCTTATCGGCATGACCTTTACCCACCACTGCTTGTTTAATTTGAGTAGGTGCATATTCATGTACCGGTAAGCCCTGCTGTACACAGGCAACGATAGCCGCACCTCGCGCTTGCCCTAATTTAAGGGCAGAAGCAGCATTACGATACATAAAGACTTGTTCAATAGCAGATACTGTTGGTTGGTATTGTTCAATGATTTGACTCATACCTGTATAGATTTCATGCAAACGTGCGGGAAGAGTCTTCGACTGCATACGTATGCACCCACTACCTACATAGATAGCCTTTCGTCGATGAATTTCAATGATGCCAAACCCGGTCAGTCGAGAACCGGGATCAATACCTAAAATACGTTCTATCACAATATAGTCACGCTAACTTTGCCATAATTTCTTCACTGATATCCGCATTAGAATAAACTTGTTGAATATCATCTAAATCTTCTAGCATATCCAATAAGCGCAGCATTTTTTGAGCATTATCTAAATCTAAAGTAATATGAGTTGAAGCTTGCATGGTGATTTCTGCCTGGGTTGGTACCCATTTAGCTTTTTCCATTGCATCAGAAACGGAGTAAAAATCATCCGGTGCGCTTAACACATCAATGGAAGTATCATCATTGAGTATGACATCCTGGGCACCGGCTTCTAAAGCGACTTCCATAATTTGATCTTCATCACTGCCAGGCGGAAAACTGAGCAGTCCAAGCCTTTCAAATAAATAAGCTACCGAACCATCAGTCCCTAAATTACCACCACATCTGCTAAACGCATGACGTACCTCAGCAACGGTACGCTTGCGATTATCAGTCATACAATCAACCATGACTGCTATTCCACCTGGGGCATAGCCCTCATAACGGATTTCTTCGTAGTGTTCTCCTTCTTGTTCCCCTGCACCACGTTTGATAGCACGTTCTATCGTATCCTTAGTCATATTGCCAGCCAAAGCTTTATCAATGGCAGCGCGAAGACGTGGATTCGCCGCTGCATCGCTCCCACCTAGACGGGCTGCGATGGTAATTTCACGAATTAATTTAGTAAATAATTTGCCTCGTTTGGCATCCTGAGCACCTTTACGGTGCTGAATATTTGCCCATTTACTATGTCCAGCCATAATCTGTTATATTTTATCTGTTATCAGTTATAAATGACTCAGTGGTTATTGACAACCAAAAGCTTGTTGGCTGCCTACCTCTTTAGTAGCTAATTTATCCCCGTCAAAATATACCTTCTGCCCTTCTGATGATACATCACTACTCGTTGTCATGGCTGAAAAGCACAGCAGGGGAGTAATAGAGGCTGGCGGTGTCAGTGGTGTGAATTTCCAGGCTTTTTTATAATTCTTACTGACTAAAATCACATAACCCTCTGGATGCCATTTCGCATTCATCGGCTCATCAATCTCTATGGTTTGATTATCAAAAAGATTTAAATTATTGGCATGTAAAAATTCCACGGTGACTTTACCACATTCAGGGCTATAAATATACGCCAATTGTTGACCATCCGGTGAAGGAATCACGCGGGAATCAACGGGCGGTGTTTTTGAAGTGGCCACATTTTGACAGGGCTTGTGTTCACTATCAGGCGTTTCGATAATTAAAATTTCATGACCATTTAAAGCAATTTTATCAAAGCGCTTTGCTCCATTTGGAAGTAGTGATTCCACTACAAAATAGCCAGCTTGTTTCATATAAAATATCTGACCATTTTGATAATTGCGCCAATCGGTAATGGTACGTGGTGCTCCATCAATATTTTGCACGACAATTTGATGTTTAAAATGGCGTTTATCCGTTGTACGACTAAACACACCACTTCGTTTTTCCTCAAAACTAAGTACCACCGTGGCGACTTCTGAGCCGTCGTCAGCCCATACGACTTTGTCATTTTGCTGAGTCGGTGTCCAACTTCGTGGTATATTGCTAGAACAGCCAGGTACAACAAGTAAAATGATTGTCATAAATAAACAATGACTGGTTATTAAAAAATAGTTATTCATTGCCAATTCCCCATCCTAATTCCCCATTACTTCTGTAAGTTTCCCAATTCCCCCTTAACGGATTTTTCTTTCTTGACCTGCTAGTAAATTTTGAATATTAGAACGATGCCGCCAAATAAGCAAGCTACTAATTATAAAACTCATCATAATATACTCCCACACGCCCGTAAACAAAAACATATACACCGGTGTAAGCATAGCAGAAGAAATAGCAGCTAATGATGAATAACGAAACAAGGCAGCCATGACAAACCAGGTTGCTAAAGCCGCTAAACTAACAGGCCATGCTAACATCATTAAGACACCAAATGCAGTAGCGACCCCTTTGCCCCCACGAAAATGAAAGAAAATAGGATATAAATGTCCTAAAAACACGGCGACACCAACACTTGCTAAAATGGCTTCATCAGAAATAATCAATTTTGCGACTAATACCGCTATCACACCTTTAAATACATCCACCAATAGGGTGATGATAGCCTGTTTTTTACCGTTTTGACGTAGTATATTGGTTGCCCCAGGATTACCTGAACCCTGTGTGCGGGGATCGGGCAATCCCAGCACCTTGCAAATTATTATTGCTCCGGAAAGGGAGCCTAATAAATAGGCTCCGAGTATTAATAAACTATTAATAAACATGTTATCAGTTATCAGTTATCAGTTATCTATGACTTCGTCACTGCGTTTCACAATTAAAATAACTGTTCTTCTGGAACCACTCTTCTAGGCTTCTTTTGTGGAGTACGCTTCTTTTGTTTTATAACCCGTTTCTTTGACGACTTTGATGATCTTGATGATTTTGATGATTTTGATGATCTTGATGATCTTGATGATCTTGATGATCTTGATGATCTTGATGATCTTGATGATCTTGATGATCTTGATGATCTTGATGATCTTGATGACTTTTTCCGACGTTTCTTTGAAACCTTTCGTTTAGAAGAAGAACTCGAACGACTTTCTTTATCTGTATCGTAATACTTCGCCAATGATTTCACTGATTTACCGGATAACGCTACCCTCATAAAATTCATCCATATAGGCAAAGCGGTATTACCACCTGTGGCGCGACGACCCAAAGAACGAGGATTATCAAACCCCATCCAAACTGTTGTCACTATATCAGGCGAATAGCCAGCAAACCAAACATCAAATTGGTTACTTGTCGTACCCGTTTTACCGGCAATATCACGTCGCCCAAGTTTACGAGCCTTACGCGCCGTTCCCCTACGAACCACATCCCTAAGCATAGATGTCATGTTATAAGCATTGTTAGCACTAATCGCTCTTGGCGCATAACGGGGTGTTTGTGTACAACTGTTATGAGGTACCAGAATCTCAGATTCTAACTGTTTATCTTGAGCCAAAACTTCTTTTGGACATTTTCGACAAATTTTTAATGGATTGGCCGAATAAACAATTTTACCATTCACATCTTCAATGCGATCTATAAAGTAAGGTTTTACCTGAAATCCACCATTAGCAAAAACAGCAAACCCCGCTGTCAATGCCAGCGGTGTCACCTCTGCTGAACCCAAAGAAATCGTTAGATTTCTTGGAAAGTCCTTCTTTTTAAAACCAAACTTAGTCAAATGATTAATCGCATAAGCTATACCAATTTTATCCAATAAGCGCACCGATGAAACATTAAATGAATAGGTTAATGCGGTCCTTAGGGTTGTCCAACCATAATACTTATGACTATAATTACGAGGCCGCCACCTACCAGCCCTAAACGGTGCATCATTAATGGAACTCGAAGGTGAATAACCCCTTGCCAGTGCCGCTGAAAAAATAAACGGTTTAAAGGAAGAACCTGGTTGCCTTTTTGCTTGTGTAGCCCGATTAAACTTACTTTTATAAAAATCAAAACCGCCTACTAGTGCTGTAATGGCTCCATTTTTAGGATCAAGGGCAACCAATGCAGCTTCAATTTCAGGGGGTTGAGATAAGCGCCAGCGTACCTTTTTGAAATCTTTTTGAGAAATAGCCTGATATAAATCATCCCTTGTGTCTTTTGTTACTCCTTTTTTATAACTTTTTTGCTGAATGACTGAAGGGCGCGCCATAATAATATCCCCACGTTTAACCACATTTTTTGCACTTTTTGGATAACGCCCTCGCGGTTTACGTGCCCAGGAAATATCATGCCACTTGACTTTAAATTTCCCCGCTTTTATATTATAAGCATCAAAACTTCTACGCCTAACTGATAACACCAGGCTAGGCACTAAACGATCCATTTCCTGGTAATTTTTTAAAATATTATCAGCCCACTTATTTACCTCTTCAGCATCTTTATTTTTAGGTATCGAAACATGAGCAACAACCCCCCTAAAACCATATCGCCTATCACGATTGAATAAAGTTCTGCGTACCACTGAGTTTGCCCCGTTTTGCAAGCGACTATCAATGGTTGTAAAGACCCTATAACCTCTGGTCATGGCTTCATCACCAAATTTCTTTACCAAAAAGGAGCGTACCATTTCAGCCACATATAAAACATCTAAATTTGCAACCAGTTTATAAGGCTTTGCGCTATTAGGAGCCTTGATGCTGGTATCGTAATCATCCTGACTAATATAATTAAGGGCCAACATACGTCTAAGCACATAATTTCTACGTTCTAACGCACGTTGTGGGTTCGTTAACGGATTATTAACTGAAGGGGCTTTGGGAATACCTGCTAACATAGCCCATTGATCTAAACTTAACTTATCAATATCTTTACCATAATAAATTAGTGCGGCTGCACCCACGCCATAGGCGCGATGACCAAAGTAAATTTTATTCAGATACAAACTCAGGATATCTTCTTTCGATAACTCATCCTCAATCTTCAGAGCCATCAAAATTTCTTTAAATTTACGGGTAAATGTTCTATCATGGGAAAGAAAAAAGTTACGCGCCATTTGCATGGTGATGGTACTCCCTCCTTGCCGTTTTTCGCCCGTTTTTAATAGGCTGAAAGTCGCTCGCAATAAACCTTTCATATCGACACCCTGATGCTCATAAAATCTATCATCTTCTGCCGCTAACACTGCTTTAATTAAAAGTGGTGGTATCTTATTAGCTAATAAGGGGATACGACGCTGCTTACCATATTCTGCCATAAAAACGTTATCCTTGGTATAAATATGGAGTGGCACTTGCAAGCGGATATCTCTAAGACTTTCAGTGGAAGGCAATTGCGGGATAAAATACCATTGAATAATTGCTCCAACACTCGCTCCTAACAAGATTAACAGCAAGCCCATCAGTAAGGTAACTTGTAGAGTTTTGTAAAAAATGAATCTAACACTCATAATCTAGAAATTTGAAATTGGGAATAAGGCAATATAAATAACTCACGTTTCGGGGTTCAATATTTTCAGTAATCTATTGATTATTAAAGATAATCATATAAAATTTTGGCTAAATTTTGCATAAAATAAGATATAATAGTTTGTAAATCAAATAGTTATAAAAATAAAGTGAACCCCGAAACGTGAGAAATAAGATTAATATTTAAAATTGAAAATGAATATTTAAGATATATAGTTTTTCATAAAAATAATTTCACAAAAGGCAAGACTGAATGGTTGCCCTTACGCGTATGAATTATTTTTCTGAACATCTCTAAAAATTTCACAAGGGCAAACACGCAAATCAGCCCCTACAATAAAATAAATGAAGTATTGAGATGTTAGGGGCTAAACTGACGTGTTCGCCCTTATTGATTGTGAAATGACTTATCTGAACAACTATAATATCTCAGGCAAATCGCAAAAAATCATATACCAGTCAGTACTCTGCGCGTGGGAGATCATGTTTTTGAGTTACCTCGAAATGAAGTTATAACTACTCAGCTCTGAAATAAATTGATCTTGCAATAGCGAAGAATAAAGTTTAAAAGCTGAAAGCTAACAATAATATACCAATAGGGCACACATAAGTTTAGGGTTGCCTCCTTTTGTTGAAGTGATATATCATTTTTTTTGAAGCGACCTAAAAATAGAGTAATCCTTGTTAAAATAAAAGTCAAGAGATGTTATATTAAAATGACGTTATATTAAAATTTAGTTTATCAAAAAAAATAAAAATAGGAATATTTTTTATTGACTATATTTTATAAATAGTGTTTAATATATTGTATGAACTTGTTCAATTTTCTAGCAACTCGCATTAAAAATAAAATACCAGGGCAAGCATAAAGGAATCCCCCTACATAATAATTTTACTTATGGGCAGCATCTCTGCCCTTTATGAAACTTCGTAGCCTGTTTATAAGTTAAATTTTATGAACATCGCGTTATAGCAGGCATTCCCTTTCGTCGGTTTGGCACGAAAAATAACGTGACAATTCGTAGGGGTAATCCCTTGTGGTTACCCTAAAATTGTCGAAGTTATTTCAGGCACGTTCCTAATATTTATTTTGTGCCGAATATAATTAATTAATAATTGTATCAATTAATAAAATCATGAGTATATGGAGTTTAAAACCCGATCCTGTAGTCGGTATAGACATCAGTTCAACCGCAGTCAAATTGCTTGAACTCAGTCAAGTGGGCAAAGGATATAAAGTTGAAAGTTATGCCATAGAGAATTTGCCAGAAAAGTCTATACAAGAAGACAAAAACATTGAAAATGAAAAAGTAGAAGAAGTCGGTGTTGTTATTCAGCGTGTTGTCAAACGAGCTAAACCACGGGCCCAACATGCTGCGATTGCAGTAGCGGGACCTGCTGTCATCACCAAAACAATCACTATGGATGGAGGCATGTCTGATGAAGACATGAAGGAGCAAATTGAACAGGAACCTGTTAGCTATTTGGGTCAAGACATTGATGATATTTATCTAGATTTTCAAGTCATTGGTCCTAACGATAAGGAGCCTGATCGTGTTGATATCTCGCTGGTTGCCTGTCGCAGTGAAATCTTAGACACTCGTACTACCGTCCTTGAACTAAGTGGGTTGAAAGCAAAAATTGTAGATATAGAAAAATATGCTTTGGAAAATGCGTTGATTATGCTCGCACAAAACGATCCAGAAATTAATGAAAATGAAATTATTGCCCTAATAGAAGTAGGTGCAACCATGACAACACTGAATGTATTAGGAGTGGATGTATCAGGTAAGCAGGAAATTATTTTCACTCATGAAGAAATGTTTGGGGGCAAACAATTAACAGATCAAATTAGAAGTCACTATGAACTTGATTATGAACAGGCTGATCTTGCCCAACGTACCGGGGAGAATCTACCAGAAAACTATGAAACTGATATTCTTGAACCCTTTAAAGATGAAGTAGCCAAAAAAATTAGCTTGATGATAAAATATTACGATTCATCATCTAGTTATGGCAAACTATCACATATTTTAATTGCCGGTGGCTGTGCATCTATACCTAATATTATTGAACCCATTAACAATAAAGTGGGTGGACATGTTACTATTGTGAATCCTTTTGCACACATGTCTGTCGCATCACGAGTCAGTAAAAAAACATTAATGAATGAGGCACCTGCTTTGATGATTGCTTGTGGATTAGCACTACGAACCTTTGATAAATATTAACTACCAATTATCCATTATTAATATTAACTAATAAAATCAATAACTTATACTGAACGCACTTGAAATTTGTGACAACTCAGAAATCAAAACAACTTTTTATTTTTTAAGATGGCAATCATAAAGAATTGCCCTAAGTACAAAAATTAATAACTAAATTATGCCACAAATTAATTTATTACCCTGGCGCGAAAACCTTAAAAAAGAACGTGAAATTCGGTTTGGCGTGATTACAGGCATATCCATGCTTTTCAGCGGCTTAATCGTACTGGCAGTGCATCTTTACATGGTTGGTGAAATCAACTATCAGCAACACCGCAATGACTATTTAAATAGTGAGATTAAAAAAGCGGATGATCAAATCGAAACCATTAAAAAGTTGGGGCAGAAAAAACAAAGCCTGATAGAACGCATGAGTGTTATCCAAGAGCTTGAAGAAAGCCGCCCTCAAATAGTGCATGTGTTTGAAGGATTTGTTAAACAAGTACCGGATGGGGTCTATTTTACTAGCTTGGTACAAAAAGGTAATAAAATTACCTTTGAAGGTATTGCCCAATCACAAGCGCGTGTTTCTTCGCTGATGACAAAATTTGAAGAGTCTCAGTGGCTGACTAATTCAAAGATTATTTATATTAAAACTAACACTAAAGAAAAAAAACATAGTCTGAAAAATTTTAAATTAGAAGTCACACAAACCACACCTAAAAAGGAATCGAAGCCATGAAAATGGAAGATTTTAATAACTTAGAACCGCAAAATTTTGGCAATTGGCCTATTCCTGTTAAAGCCTTGATAATTATTGTATTGTGCATAGCAGCACTCTTTGCCGGTTATTGGTTTGATACTCAAAATCAAATAGTTGATTTAACCAAAATTCAAGGGGAAGAAAAAGACTTAAAAAAGAAATTTAAGAATAAACAAAAGCAAGCCGCTACTTTACCTAAGCTGGAAGAACAAATGGTGCAAATTGAATCTATTCTTAAAGAATTGCTACGTAAATTACCAAACAAGTCCCAAGTAGATAAGTTAATTCGAGGTATTTCTCAAACTGTACTCGCAAATGGTTTAAAAGAAGATTTATTTCAACCACTTTACAATCAGCAGAAAAAAGAAAAAGATGTCTATACTATGTTGCCGATTAAATTAATGGCTAGAGGGAACTATCATGCTTTTGGCAAATTTATCAGTGGAGTTGCAGCTATGAATCGCATCGTCACACAACATAATATTGCTATTAAATTTTCTAAAACTGCTAGTAAACAATCTTCTAAATATGCTTTAACATTGAATATGACAGCACGAATTTACAGTTATATTGAAGATAAACCTGATGAGCAGAATGCTAAAAAATAATCATTTCGAGGTTTCTGTTTTTTGAAGAAAAACGGAAACTTCGAAAGTTGATGTTGTGCTTACTTTATGCAGATATCATCCGCCTTATACTTCACTGCAATCAAATTTGTGAAAATGTTGAGTATACTCCGCACAGTCAAATTTTTAAATTTTTGTAGCGGCTAACATAAGTGTTCGCTCTGAGGGTTTAGAAAGTCAGGACAGACACACAGGTTTGTCCCTACAATATGTGATATTAAAGGTATTATAAAAGGAACATTTTTATGACAATCTATACAACATCCAAAACTCGTTTTTTATACCCATTGATACTAATAACCCTTATACTTTCAGCCTGTAATGAACGGGATATAAGCGATTTAGAAAGATATGTCGCGAAAATAAAAGCGGAAGTCAATCCGCCGATAGACCCTATTCCAGAGTATAAACATGTTCTCAACCATTATTATGAAGTACAAAACTTGCGTGACCCATTTGTTATTTTGAAGAGTACCGGGGGAAGAGCAAGGGGTCCACTTTTGAAAGAGGCTGTCAAAAAAACTTCACAGGGTTGTCCTAGAAACCCTAATTTTAATCGGGTACGAGTTGGTTTAGAAAACATGCCCCTTGATGCATTACAAATGGTGGGAACGTTAAAAGTGAGCGGCACTTTATGGGCATTAGTCGTCTCAAAAAGTGATGGAACGATTTATCGCCTTAAACAACACGATTATATAGGAGACAATTTTGGAAAAATTGTTAATATATCAGAGGAACAAATTGAAATCCTTGAACAGCTACCGGATGGTGAAGGATGTTGGAAGCAAAAGATTACTAAGATTCACTTGATAAGTCAATAATGGTTTTTAACCATTAACCATTAATCATTAAGCATTATTAACCATTCACAATATGGTGAAATTATGATCCCATTATTAAATTGGAATAGAACATTCCACATTTTCAAAATTATTGTTCAATTATTCACACTAGGCTTCATTTATAGCCTATTATTAGACAATAGTGTAGCGGCAAGTCGTGTCAATTATTTAGAACATCTCGGTTTTTCTACCCTGCCGGGTAATCGCGTTCAACTTCAATTAGATTTTGCAAACGCCGCAATCATCCATAACAGCTTTTCGACCGATCAACCAGCCCGTATTGTATTAGATTTTATGGGTACAAAAATCGGACTGCGAAAAAAATATCAAGCCATCGGTATTGGCGTGGTACAAGGGGTGCAAACTGTGGAAACGCATGATCGTACCCGTGTTGTTCTCAAATTGGTGCGTATGGTACCTTTCAAGATCAATATTGTTGGCAAGCGAGCATTAGTATCAATAGATCATAAGGTACCCCAAGTATTAACTCTTCCTTCTATTGATACTCCCCCTATAACTGCTAGTGTACCAACCCAGCCAGTCTCACTTATACCGACTATGCAGGTACAACAATCAATCACGATCCCAAGCATTGCGCGAAGTCCCCACATACAAAATATAGATTTTCGCCGTACCCAAGAAGGAGCAGGACATATTGCTATCACATTATCTGACAGTTCTATTATGGTAGATATGGGCTCTGAAGGTCGTGATATCGTCTTAAATATTCCCAATACCAAACTGCCCAAAAAACTGGACCGGCGCTTAGATGTGTTGGATTTTAGTACGCCCATTAGTTTCATAGATACTTCTTCTGTTGGTGCTAATGTTCACATAAAAGTGACCGTTCAAGGTGATTATGAACATCACGCCTATCAGACTGAAAACATCTACGTGCTTGAAATCAAAGAAAAAGTCAAAGAAAAACAAGAAACGCTTAAGATTGAAGAACGTAAATATGAAGGCCAACTGGTTTCCTTTGATTTTCAAAAAATTGATATACGTTCCGTCTTATCCTTGTTATTTGGGTTGCCAGGTGTTGATCTTAATATGGTAGCAGGGGATGAAGTCAAAGGTTCCGTCACATTGCGATTAAAAAATGTGCCATGGGACCAAGCACTTGATATTATCCTTGAAGCAAGGGGCTTAGGTATGCAAAAGCTAGGCAATGTGGTCATGATCGATCTCAAAAAAAATATTAATAGCCGTAAACAACATGAATTAGAATCACAGAAAAAAATCAAGGCTCTTGAACCACTTCGCACCGATTTTATTACTATCAATTATGCCAAAGCGGGGGATATTGTCAGTTTGCTAAGAACTCAGGGTGAGCATTCTTTTATATCTAAACGGGGTTCTGTCTCTATGGATAAAAGAACCAATACTATTATTATTCAAGATACCGCCGCAAAAATTATCGAAATACGCAAATTAATTAATGAACTGGACACGCCAGTGCGCCAAGTATTAATTGAAGCAAAAATTGTGATTGCAACTAGTAATTTTAGTAGAGGCTTGGGCGTTAAATTCGGCTATAGTGCTAATGAAGATATGGGACAAGGCAATGGTGTTGTCTTTGGTGGAAAAGTGGGTGGGGATACCCAATATTCGGGTGGGACAGGATTTAGCAGTGGAAACACGGCATCTGGGGGTCAAGGTGAAAATTTGATTGTCAGTTTACCTGCCAATGTTACCAGTCCAGCTGCAATAGGATTAGCTATTGGTAAAATTGGCAGTTATTTGCTACAATTAGAATTATCGGCTATGCAAAGCGAAGGAAATGGTGAAGTGCTTTCCAGCCCTCGCATTATCACAGGGAATCAACAGGAGGCATCAATTACTCAAGGGACAGAAATACCTTATGTTCAATCGGCAGGAGTCGGTGCCGTAGCTCAAGTGCAGTTTAAACCGGCGGTACTGGAATTAAAAGTCACGCCCCAAATTACGCCAGATGACCGTGTTAACTTAACCTTATCGGTCAAAAAAGATTCGGAAGGGGGACGTTTTGATTCAATTCCCAGCATTGATACACGTCAGGTGACAACCAATGTTTTGGTTAATAATGGGGAAACCATTGTATTAGGGGGGGTTTATGAAAGAACAACTAATAACACGCTAGATAGAGTACCATTTTTTGCTGATTTACCCTTTATAGGTCATCTTTTTAAACGGCGTTCAAGCAGGGATGCTAAATCCGAACTTCTAATCTTTGTTACACCCAAAATTTTAAAAGAAACGAGTTAGTCAATTATCAGTTATCACTATTTAGCAATAAGCGTTTGAACACCAAAGAAATTCTATTTTTAAAATTTCTCATGGTTCAAAAAAATCCAATAGCGTGTTAGAAATACTATTTTTCAAAAAATATTATTTCTTGTACAATTCACCATTCACCATTCACCCTTAAAAAGGATAAAATATAATGTCGATACGTCTTTTCAGCCAAGGGCTGATACTTATATTCATACTCGCCTTGCTCAGTGCCTGTGGTGGCGGTAGTGACGAACCGAGTGGTTTATTGACAGATACAGGTGGTAATGTCGGTGGCGATCCACCATTTGAAACAGATACCTTTACCAGTATATCCGTCTCACTCGGCGCACAACAAATCATTCCGAGTGGTGGAAGTTCTACCATCAGCTTGACTACCTTCATAGCTGATGCCGATAGAGAAGGAGAAATAGCTCCGAATGTTTCCCTTCGTATTACCATTCATCCAGCTGATGTCGCAGTATTAAAGAATGTACCCACCGGCACTAACGCTAACGGAGATGCCAGCTTCACTGTTAGCCATCCAGGGAGTGGTAATGTCATTGTTAACATCAGTGGTAACGGTACAGTTAGAAAGGGATTTGATATACCCTTATACTTTGGTGCAACGGCAACATCTGAGTTGACAACCAAAGGAACCGTGCTGGCTGATGGTAAAACCCCGGCTGAAATCAAAGTATTGGCGCGTGACTGGGCAGGTATCCCTATCACAGGTATTCCTGTCAACTTATCTTTTCCCATCCACTCCTTTGCAGTTCCGACGGAAACCAGTGGACATACTGACGAAAATGGTGAATTTACCACCGGTATCACCAACACCGTTGCACAAAGCACTAAAGTCACTCCCATTGCAGGCGGAACCGCCACAGGTAGCTTAACACTTGATTTTGGTGCTAGTAGCATTGTAACGATTCCAGAAGTACTTGATTTAATTACTAAAAATAATAATGTACTCGCCAATGGCAGCGCGACAGCCACTTTAATTGTTATTGCCCGTGATGCCGCAGGTACGCCGATTCCTTATATACCGGTCAGCATTTCCAGCGATTCCGCTACCGCTCAATTATCTATTAATGCTAGTGAAGCCAGTGAATTATTTATCAGTGGTAATACTGGTAAAATAGGAAATTTTGAATTGAATATTACCAATGCCGTTGAAGAAGAAGTCAACATCATTGCAACTACAACCAGTGGCAATGAATTTGAAGAAACCGCTCAAACGACTGTGATATTTACCAGTGAACCCAGTGAAGAACCTGACACCAGTGTAGTTGCCAAAATAGAATTGGATGCTCCCCTTAATAATAACCAACCTGCTAATGGCGAAAATAAAATTTATCTACGAGGTCGTGTCCTAGATCAGGCGAACAATCCCCTCCCTAATCAAACAGTCAGCATTATTGTCAGTGGCGGTTCCGCCTCAATCAGTGCAGATAATCTGGTAACCGATGACAGTGGACGCTTTTCTGCCAGTTTAACGGATGAATTTGCAGAAGAATTTACAGCAAAAGCTGTGATTGGAAATATCAGTAGTGATTCTGTTACGGTCAAATTTATTGCGGTGCCGATAGAAAGTGAAGATGAAGAAGAGGTTATCCAGGTTCATTCCATCACATTACTCGCCTCTCCAGCTCAACAAATTCCTAACGGAACCGATAGCATCACGCTAACCGCGATTGTCCGCGATATCAATAATACACCCCTTTCCGGTGTTCCTGTCAGCATTTCAAGCAGTTCACGTAATGTCATTTTCGATCAAGGGGCAGTGGAAACAGGGAATGGAGGTACGGCTATTTTTCAAATCACGAGTACGATTGCAGAAGAAAACATCACGGTAACGGTTAGGGCCTCCAGTGCAACAGGGTTCGTTAGTGATTCAACTTCAGTGACTTTTGTCGCTACAACTCTGAATGTGAATACTTTAGATGTCAGTGTTGTCAATAATAACCAACCGGCTAATGGAACGGATCCGATTAAAATTGATGTGGTTGCCAGAGACAGTAGTGGAAGACCGGTTGGTGGTGCACCTATTATTGTACAAATGGCTGCTGGCACCACGGCGGTGGCTGATCCTTCCAGAAAAGAAACCGATGATAATGGATTTTTCACAACCAATATCGTATCCACCCAGGCTGTAAAGGATATTGGCGTAACTATTGCCGTCGAAGGGACTTCTGTGACGAATTCGCTAAATATAACCTTTAAAGCCATTCAAGTTGGTGCAGCGGATGTCACACCAGCGAGCCTTGAATTACAAATAAACCCAACGACACAGCCCGCAGATGGTGAATCTAAAATCGCTTTGATCGTGATACCCCGTGATGATAGTAAAACGCCCTTGGCGGGTGTCAGTGTCATATTGATTAGTGATAGTGATAACGCACAAATTGTTAAAAGTGCAGATATCACTAACGAATTAGGAGAATTTCGCACCACTGTCACCAGTGATACAGCGCAAACCTTTAATATCACAGCGGTGGTAGAAGGTATGTCAGATCCAAGTCTCAGAGATACTAAACCCATTAATTTTGTTGCCGTGGATAGTGGTGCTATTGATTTTCAAGTGATTAATGCCCAACAGCCTGCAGATGGTAATTCCGTCATCACTTTAGTTGTCACATTCAGTGATGCGAGTGGTAATCCGATTCCTAATGCAGAGGTTAAGTTTATTGATGATTCAACTAACATAGATATTGCAGGGGGAAATACTAATGCCCTCGGTGAATTTCGGACGACTGTAACCAGTAGTGTCGCTGAAACCATTCAGGTTACGCCAGTCATCAATGATATTGTTGGCAAACAAGAAACGATCATTTTTCGGGCAGAATTAGGGACGATTGATTTTCAAGTGAGCAATGATCATCAACCGGCAGATGAAAAATCAACGATTACTTTAATCGTCACCTTCCATGATTCTAAGGGCAATCCTATTGTTGGTGCGGAAGTGACATTTATTGATGAGTCTCCTGATATTGAAATAGCCGGTGGCAATACTAATGCCCTGGGTGAGTATCGTACTACTATTACCAGTAGTGTCCCCGGCGCTTTTAACATTACACCAGTGGTTAATGGACTACCTGGAGAAACCAAAACGATTACTTATGTCACAGTTGGAACCGATGTCACCGATTTAACGGTCAATATCGTTAATAATAATCAAGTGGCTGATGGTGAAACGAGTATTCAAATCAATGTTGTTGCTAGAGATAGTGGTGGACGACCGGTATCGGGTGTACCTATTGTAGTGCAAATAGCGACAGGAGAAATTGCAGTAGCGAGTCCTGCCCGGGACATCACCAACGATGATGGCTTTTTTAGTACCACCGTCACTTCTACAGAAGCGGGGGAAGCCCAAATCACTATTTCGATAGAAGGTACCAGCATTGCTGCCTCCCCGGTATTAGTGAACTTTATCGCTGAAATAGGTATTACACCCACGACGGTTGAATTAATTGCTAAAAATGCGCCACAGCCAGCAGATAGCCTTTCAACTATTACTTTGGTCGTTATTCCACGCGATGCGAGAAATGTTCCGGTAGCAGGTGTTGACGTTGAATTAATTAAGGATACCGATGAGATCACTATCGCTCAAGAAACAGGTACAACTAATCTGTTAGGTGAATTTCGTACCACTGTTGTTAGCACGAATGACTTGACTGATAGCTTAACCAGTACACTCGTGGTTAATGTCACCCCAGTAGCGGGCGGTATAATAGGAGACGCTACTCCTATCGTCTTTACACCCGTCTCTATAGTGATACCGGCAACTTTGACTTTAAGTGTTATTAATAATAATCAGGAAACGGGTCAAGAAATTACCTTGACGGTGTTAGCACGGGATGATAATGGTTTTCCACTGGGCAATGTACCGGTAAAACTTTCAGTCACTCATGGTGATGAACTACCTGATGTAACAGGTTCTGCTATTTTTGGCACTAATGGTTTCCAAGGTATCACTGCTGAAACTTCAGGTGTGTTTGAAACGACGATTAAAAACACCCAACCTGGGACGTTTAAAGTGACAGCCGCTGTCTTAGCAAGGGGTGGAGAACCTGTTTTAAATAGTAATACAATAGATGTCATCTTCAAAGGCGCACCGACTGCTGAAGTTAAAGAAGTGAGTAGTATTCGTTTGATAGCGAGTCCTCCACAATTGGGTTCAGAAGGTTCCAGCGAAGGCGTGGTGCTTACTGCAGTCGTCAAAAATAAGGATAATAATCTTGTAGAAGGTGCTGTTATCAGTTTTTCTTCTACTTGTTTGGAAGGCTGTGTTAGTGAACATGCAGGTGGAGAAATTCAACTCATTCAGATAGAAGGCAGTTCTGGGTTACCCGGGGTAACCGATGTCTCTGGACGTGCTGATGCTCGTTTAACGACTATTGGTAATGCTGACAATCGTACTATAAGAATTACGGCGACGGTGCCAACAACAACAGGGAAAACAAAAGAAGCGATTGTTGACATTGAAGTAATCGGCACGACTATTACAGTGACAGGACCCGAAAATATTGTTTTTGGAGATACCGTCAATATCAGCATTTTTTTGAATAATTCTGATAATGATGGTATTGGTGGACAAATGCTAAGCGTGACTTCTGAAAAGGGAAATACAATTGACAATCCATCACCCGTTACTAATGCAACCGGGCAGGCAAATATTAAATTGACCGCCGATAGTCCGAACACCGGTCAAGATACGATTACGGTTAGTAAGGAAGGTGCCTTTTCTGGTGAACTCGTGGTGAATATCTCAGATGATAATTTTACCTTAGATTCAGAACCGACTGGACATAAGGAAATTACGCTCAATACACCCCAGAAGTTTTTGGTACATTGGGATAAACAAGGAACTCCACAACCCAATGAATTTATTTATATTTCTTCAACACGGGGTGATTTGAAGCTTCTCTTTGATTGTAAAATAGACATATCAGGAAGTTCAGACGACTTAAAAACAGATGATGATGGTAATGCTTGTTTTGAAATGAGTGCCAATAATTCTGGTCCTGCCATTATTACAGCGAGTGCGATAGGCGGTCCTGAAGCTCAGATCAGTATTGATTTTATAGCAACTGACGCAGACTCAATAACTTTGCAAGCCGATCCTGTCAGCATTGCTGTTAATACTGCTGATTCCGAAGCGCAACAAAGTGAAATCGTTGCTGTGGTTCGTGATCCAGAGAATAATTTGGTAAAGGGTAAACGGATTGATTTTACGCTTCAAGATGTGACAGGCGGACGCTTATTTCCGTCGTCTGCAACAACGGATAGTTTTGGACGGGCTAGTACGATTTATACTGCGGGTATTTCACCCAGTGCGGCTAATGGCGTAAAAATTACCGCAATGGTAACAGATAAACCGATAGTGAACGCTTCCACTCACTTAACAGTCGCGGCAAAAAGTTTATTTGTCACTCTAGGTACGGGTAATGAAATTGAAAAAGATGGTCCAACGAGATATAAACATCCTTATACCGTTTTAGTTAATGATGCGAATGGTGTCGCTATAAAAGATACAGAGGTCACTCTCAGTGTGTTACCACTCAAATTTAAAAAAGGGTATTATTTGTGGGATAAAGAAAATGAGGTGTGGACTCAAGTTGCCACCTCAATTTGCGTAAATGAAGATGCTTTATCTGATAATCCGGGTAACCATTTCAACGGCATATTAGATGCTGATGAAGATTTGAATATGAATGGGAAGCTTGAACCGGGTAATGTGGCGACCTTTGATTCTGGTGGTACAGTCAAAATGGTGGAAACCGATGCGAATGGGTTTGCTGATTTTTATATTGTTTATCCTCAACAATATGCGAATTGGGTTTCTGTTCGTTTAATAGCAACCACAACGGTAGCAGGTAGCGAAGGCACAGTTCGTAATGAATTTTGGTTGCGAGGTGTTGCTAGTGACTATAACGATTTCGTGTTAACTCCTCCAGGTCATCTTAGCTTTTATGGTATCGGCTTTGATATCGCTACGACTGAGGATGTTAATGGTAATAGGATACTTGATCCGGATGAAGATGGTCTGATTCTCTTCAATGGGATATTAGACACGGAAGATAAAAATGGCAATGGGATATTAGATCTGGGTGAAGACGGTACCATCCTCAGCCATATTGATGAAAATGGGATAGAAGTCTACAAAAACCCTAGAGTGGGTGAGTTGGATACTGAAGACTTGAATGGTAATGGCAGATTAGATGCTGGTGAAGATGTTAACCGTAATGGTAGATTAGATATCACTTATGTCAATACCTGTAATGATCCTTCTTAGTGAGCTTTTGCGGGATGGGGTTTGTAACTGGGGTGTTAAATTTGAAGTGATACAAAAATTTTAACCTAATTTTCACCCTTGTCTGAATCAGAATTGACAAAATTTAAGAATTTTCAGAATAAATACTTCTTAATGATTTTAGGTTTTATTCTGTGAATTGTAAAATTAGGTTAATTCTGATTCAGACATATCACAACTCAGGGAAAGCATTATGCAGTGCTTCAGGTTTATGACAACTTGATTCCAAAAGGAATTTTATTTCAAGAATGGAAAAACGATTTAGGTAGTGATAACGGAATATAAGCCCAAACCCGATGAACCCAAAATTTGGTTTGCTTCAATGAAAACGTGGGCTGCGAGTATTAAGTAGGTGGACATAAGTCTTTTCGAGGTTTCCATTTTATAGGCTTTTTTCCCAACTTCTTCCTTTTCGTCTTTTTTAGAACTATTTCCCCATTTCACAGCATATCTCCGGGTTGAATTAGAACGAATAAAAATTTCACTATTCGAGTGATGCCAAAAACCCAGTTTTTTTGAAAAATTTGGTTTCTAAAAAGTTCAATTTATTCCCGTACCGAGTATAACAACGATCAAAACGAATACCAAGCAACCGTCAGTTTCAACAAAGACGAGTTTCCATGTACCATCAATAATCCCTGCTCAAATAAGCAACTATCTGATTTAGAATGGTATTTTAAAAAATACCCCCATGCGATTGACCAAAGCCATTAAGTATCGGGCTGACACACAGGTCTGCCTCTACAAAAAACAACGTATTATGTGATTGTAGGGGCGAACATAAGTGTTCGCCCTGACTTAACTTAATGGCATTGATGCGATTGACGATGAAGATAAGGAAAAAGCAAAATCAGTGTCGCCGCCCTTTTCAGGTAAATAAATTATCTGAAAAACTAAAGGAACGTGCCTGAAATAACTTCAACAACTTTTTAGGATAACCACAAGGGATTACCCCTACGATACGATGAAATGCAGAAAATCTATATTTCAAAATACATATTCGATTTTCAAAATCGGGTTAATTTTTGATCACGGTGGTTAATTTTTAACCACTTTTTTTGATTTAACCAGGTAGCTTATCACATAACTCTTTGTATTTTATAAATAAAATAATAAATAATTTCATGGTACGTTTTTTGTATATTACTCATCGTCATTGACGATTTATTTTTTGACCTGTAGATTTCTTAGAAATAGACTATATGAAACTGAAAAAAACAGTCTTTTTGATTGCAGCTTTGCGCTAACTACTATGTTAGTTCCAATAACGGGGGCAGCGGTGGTCCTTTTCTTGCCCACCATTTTGCCCACCTACAAAATACTTTTTTCACCGTTCCAGTAATGGAAAATTCATATCAACCATCATCAATAGGTTATATAGAATGCATAAAATGTTTGCAAACAGATTAAGGCAAACCTCATTGTCGGTACTTGCGGCTAGTATTTTAAGTACCGGGGCAATGACCGTACCCAGCACCGCTTTTGCTGATATCAAAATATCTGGAGACTTTCGTTTTCGTATGGAAAGTGACTGGGATTCCGTTAAAAGTGATGGTGTCACAGAACGTGAAGATCGGACCCGTGCCCGCATCCGCGCCCGTCTTCGTTTGAACTATGACCACAATAATTGGGCTAGTTTTGGTGCACAGGTGCGTAGTGGTTCTGACGATAGTCATCAATCACCTAATACGACGATAGTCGATTTTGATGACAATGATACTGGGGATGCGGATTTCAATTTTGATAAGTGGTTTTTCAAAGCTAAAGCCAAGGGTGCTTGGGCTTGGTTTGGTAGAAATGATCTCCCATTCTGGAATCAGAACGAAATGTTTTGGAGTGGGAATGTCACAGTGGCTGGTATAGGTACGGGTTTCAAAGCCGGTTCTAACACCTCAGTGGCAGTTAATGCGGGTTATTTTAGTCTGCCTGTCGGTATGAAAGAATTTTCCGGCAATTTAGGTTTAGGTCAACTTATTTTTAACAGCAAATTTGGAGGGGGTAGTTTTACGGCAACAGCCGGTTTACTTTCTTTTGAAGCCAATCCTGATGATGCGGATGCTTCAATTCTTTTGAATAATAATGGGCTTCGGGATTACAATATCTGGATAGGTAGTTTGCAAGCCAAATTTATGGCAGGTAGTTTGCCACTGAAGTTTGGTGTAGATTGGATGCACAACGACGAAGATTATTCGGAGACAGATCCTGACCCGTTTACAGTTGAAAACCGTGATGAAGTCGATGGTTATGTGGCTTCTATTCATTTGGGCGAAACGAAAGCCGCCGGCGATTGGCAGCTCGGTTACTACTACGCACACATTGAAACACTCGCTGTTAATGCCTCTTATGCACAGGATGACTGGGCACGTTGGGGTTCAGCAGTTGAGTCACGTCTTAGCAACATGGAAGGTCATGAGTTGCGCTTTAAATATCAAGCGAACAAGGAACTCAATATTATAGCACGTTTATACATGGTAGAAGCGATTACAACTGAAGAAGACGGTAACCGTTTCCGTTTGGATTTCAACTATAAGTTCTAAACTCAATATCACAGACCTGACAGGTTTCTAAAACCTGTCAGGTCTAAAACTCAAGCATTAGCAGTATAACGACCCATTAATATGAAAAACGACAATGATAATCAAATAACTAATAAACCTAGCTGGGGTGCTAAACTTTTCTATATCACATTAGTCGCCAGCTTAGTCTTTTTTTGGTGGCTACTGATTTATTCACATGGTATTTCACCCGTTCATCATTAAACATAAAATATTTCTATGAAATCTCTTCTTGAAAATACGCTCTTGGTATGGATAGGCGCATTTATTATGACTTTGCTTCTATTTTACGGTATCGATCACTTTATTATGGTTGCCCAAGGTTTGCCACTTAATTTTGATATGACTCCTGCCCAATAAAATTTAACTTGATTATGTATAAAAAACAACAAATAATCGTAAAGTGGGCAGGAATATGGACTCTACTATTACTCATAGTCGGATTCAACTTTAGCTCACCGTTTAATCTGGTATCCAATGTGATAGTAGAAACAATGGATACAGAATCTATTGCCGGACGTATTCAACCCATAGGTCAGGTGCGGCTCGTTGGGGACCCTAAACAGGTGATTAAAGAAACGATGCAGGGCATGAGTGGAACCTCCCAAGAACACCAAGAAAAAGAACTTATCCCAGCACCCCAAATTAAGCGCAGTGACTACCCCAATATGGGTTTCAGTAGTCGCTCGGTGGTATGGATTATTGCTCAATTGCACCTATTTTTTGCTGCCTTCGTATTAGCAGTCCCGCTGTTTGTCCTTGTTATAGAATTAATTGGATTTAAAACGGGTGACTTGCGTTATGACGATATGGCGCACGAATTTATGAAGATCAGTTTAAGTGCATATTCCATTACAGCCTTATTTGGGGGAACCTTGGCTTTCGCCCTATTCCTACTCTATCCCCAGTTTATGGCTTACATGATGCGTGTATTTAATACACAAACCTTAATCTATGCAGGGCTATTCTTTGCAGAAAGCGCATTACTCTATATTTACTATTATGGCTGGAATGCCATGCGCTATGGTAACGCTAAATGGACCCATCTGACGATTGGTTTATTGCTCAACGTCGTTGGAACAACCTTATTAGTCGTGGCTAACTCATGGGCTTCCTTTATGATGGCACCGTCTGGGGTTAATGAAGTGGGTGCTGTGGTTGGAAATATTTGGGAAGTTATGAAAGGTCCCTTATGGAATCCATTGAATTTACACCGTTTTATTGCCAATGTTGCCTTTGGTGGCGCGATAGTGGGTGCTTATGCAGCCTATAAATTCCTAAGTGCCAAAACGGCTCAGGAAAAAGCGCATTATGACTGGATGGGTTATACCTCTAATTTTATTGCGATTTTAGCCTTTTTGCCCTTACCCTTTGCTGGATATTGGCTCATGGCAGAAATTTACGCATACTCGCAACAAATGGGTATTACCGCAATGGGGGGTATTTTAGCTTGGCTATTCGTAGTGCAAGCGGTACTCATAGGCACGATTTTATTAGCGGCTAATTATTATCTATGGTCCGGTATGTCACGCACTGAAGGTTCTAAGCGTTATACTTGGCTTATCAAATATATTGCCTTTGTATTAGTCGTAGGCTTTCTCATTTGGGTGACACCCCATACTTTAATATTAAGCCCTTCTGAGGTTGCGACTTTAGGGGGCAGTCATCATCATTTATTGGGTCCCCTGGGTATCATGCCTGCAAAAAATATTGCGGTGAACTTGATGCTGATTTTCACCTTCTTGTCCTTCCAATTATATCGCCGTGCTGACAAAGTGACGACCGTTTCTTGGGCAAAGGCTGGTAATGCACTCATGGTAGCCATTTATGTGGTAGCTATTGTTAATGTGATTTTTGCGGGGGTGTACTATGGTTATTTCACGAATACGGTGTATAAAGTTGGCTCTAGCGTAATGCAAGTGGTGTCAACCTTAGTGGTCATTATCAGTGGAGTCGTGATTGATAGCTTAATGTTCAAAAATGCCAAGAGATTACCTGCTCAATGGGGTAAAGTCAGTGACCGTTCACAATATGCCCTATTTGCGCTGCCGATTGCATTTACTTGGCTCATGGCATTGATGGGCTATGTGCGTTCCAGTGTACGTACTCATTGGCATGTCTATACAGTGATGAAAGATAATTCGCCCGACAATTATATTCCGGCGATTGGTTATGCCGGTAATATGATTACGATTGTTACTATCTTGTTTTTATTGATTATTTTGTTCATTTTCTGGCTGGCTTCGTTATCTGATACTCAGCAGATACCACCACAAACAGGAGGTACATGATGCCGGTACTGATCAAAGTATTAGGGTTCAGTTTAACGCTGACATTGGGATTTACTTTAGTGACTAACCTATTGCCGCAAATAGAAGGTGAGGCACCTGTTGAAAAGACGCTTGATTTGGGTGCCTTCACCGAAGAATCTTTTGTGGCATTGGGTGAAGAATTGTTTAAAGGTAAAGGGACTTGCACCTTATGCCATAATGATATGGGACGCGCCCCTGATATTTTAAAAATGAATATGGTAGAAACCGCTAATGATCGGCTGGCTGATAGCCGCTATCAAGGTGACTCGAAAGAGGCTGAAGCTTATTTGCAAGAATCCATGCGACAACCCAGCCTCTATGTGGTCAAAGGTTTTGGTAAAAAAGGGACTAATGATAGCGTTTCTCCCATGCCAGCTATTGACAAGCCCCCTATTCAATTGTCAGAAATTGAAATGAATGCCGTGATTGCTTATATGCAGGCTAAGGATGGTAATCCGGTCACGGTGCCTTTGCCAAGTGCAGAAGCAGTTCCCACAACGACCGAAGAAAAGCAAACGACTGCCCCTGCACCCATCGCCGAAACAGCACAAGAAGCTATTGGACAATTTGGTTGCACCGCTTGTCATTCTATATTAGAAACGGAATCACCGGTTGGACCTGATTTGCGAACGGTTGGGAGTCGTTTAAGCGCAGACGAAATTCGACAAAGTATTCTTGAACCTAATGCTGTCATCACTGAAGGTTACTCTCCTATGATGCCCGGCAATTTTGCCGATAAAATGAGAGTGAAAGAATTGGAAATGATTGTACAATTCTTGGCGGAACAAATTAATGACTAATGATTAATGGTTAATTTAGTTAGAAAGTAGAAATCCGATTTTTTTCAAAAATCGGATTTCTTAAACGGCTTAAAAATGTTAAAACACTTTTACGTATAGCGTTTTTCGTTTTGGTGAAATACAAAAAAGGGCAAACACACAGGTTTGCCCCTACAAGATATGTATTTAACTAAAAAGGGAAACGCTATACCTATATAATCTAAAAAATATGAATCACCTATACTTAGGCGATTGCCTAAACGTTTTGCGTGACAACGTTAAAGACGAATCGATAGATCTCATTTACATTGATCCGCCCTTTAATTCTAAACGCAATTATAACGTTTTCTTCGATGACAAAGAGATTCAAACACAGCGAGTCGCTTTTGAAGATACTTGGTCCTTAAAGAACATAGGCGACTCTTTGCTTGAACTTCATACGGTCCCCAATGAAAAGCTTTATAACTTACTGAGAGTTTATCAGGAAGCCGCACCGCATGTATTTCCTTACCTGGTGATGATGAGTCTGCGAATTTTGGAATTGCATCGGGTATTAAAATCAACAGGGAGTTTTTACCTGCATTGTGATCCGACGGCGAGTCATTATTTGAAAACGGTTCTTGATTTGATATTTGGCGTTAAGAATTTTAGGAATGAAATTATATGGCATTATTCAGGCTGGAATGCTAAATTGAAAAGTTCATTCAGTAGTAGACACGATATTATTTTATTCTATACTAAACAAACTAAACCAAATTTTAACTCTTTTGCTATTGGTTGGGAGTCTGAAGAAGAATATATAAAACTTAGAAGGCAAAAGGTACGCCAAGATGAAAATGGGAAAAAGTATGTTTTATCCGATGCAGGTGGTGGTAAGAGGGTAAAACGGTTTTTAGATGAAGCAATGTCTTACGGTAAGCCAGTTGATGATGTTTGGAACTTAGATAAAATAAACAATTCATCAAAAGAAGCTTTGGGATACCCTACCCAAAAACCTAAATCTTTACTTGAACGTGTTATTCAAGCTAATTCTAACGAGGGTGACATTATTTTAGATGCCTTTTGTGGTTGCGGCACAACCGTTGATGCCGCTGAAAGTTTAAAACGACAATGGATAGGAATTGATATTTCTTCGATAGCCATAAATGTTATCAAGCATCGTTTAAAAGACAGCTATAAAAAAGAACTTACTCCGTTTGAAATCCGAGGTGTACCAAGTGATGAGGCGAGTGCCATTCAATTATGGGAACATAACCCCTTTGCTTTCGAGGATTGGTGGCTAACCGAGTTTGATGTTTTTGCGACAACTTTTGGAAAGAAAGGCGCGGATAAGGGCATTGATGGTATTGGTATGTATGCTATACCTAAAGCAGATGATCCCATTAAAGCGGCTTTTCAAGTCAAAGGAGGCAAAGTACAGTCAAAAGATATCGACGCTTTGCTAGGTGCCATGACTAAACAAAAATGTGAGTTAGGGGTATTGCTCACCAGGAATACACCAACTAAACCGATGTTAGAAACGGTGGTTCAAGTTGGATATTTTGAAATAGCCGGTTTCACTTATCCTAAGTTACAAATGATGACTTTAGCCGAATTTTTTAAGGGTAAACAATTGATGTTGCCCAAGGACAATATCACATTTAAGCGTGCTAAAACACTTGGAAAAAGAACAGATCAAAAAGGACTGTTTTAATTTACAAAAAACATAGGGAAACTTAAATGAAAAATTTTCGCATATCGGCATTTTGGCAAGCAGTCTTAGTCATTATCTGTGCCTATCTTATTTTTGATAACGCATTTCCACCTGTGATGCCGCAATCCTTGCTCATTGAATTTATGCTCATCACCGTTATCGGTGTGTTATTATACTATTCTTATGATGATCAGCGTTGGAACGAATTTAAAGCACCGATTAAAGCGGTGCTGCGTGATGATAATAAATGGGCTATTCGCTGGGCTTTCTTGATTTTTATTCCCGCATTATTCGCTTTAACGACTTATAATATAATTAAACCGTCATTTGAATCGCCTGTGGAACTTCGGCAAGTTCACCCAGCACCGCCTTCAAATTTGCGAGTTTATAATCAATCTTATAATTTAACCACGCTTGAAAATCCAATTCGTACTCAAGTTTTAGCCGAAAGTGATACTGAAGCAGCTAACGAAATGTATCAAGAAGCCGTACAAGCAGGTAGTCAAGTTTATTTTCAAAATTGCTTCTACTGTCATGGTGATTTATTGGATGGTCGTGGACATTTTGCTGAGGGCTTTAATCCGCTACCAGCCAATTTCCAAGATGTAGGCACTATCGCCCAATTACAAGAAGCGTTTCTATTTTGGCGCATTACCACAGGTGGACCGGGCTTGCCTAAAGAAGGCACTCCTTGGAATTCTGCGATGCCCGTTTGGCACGAGATGTTAAGTGAAGAAGAGGTTTGGCAGGTTATCACTTTTCTATATGATTATGTGGGACAAGTGCCACGTATATGGGATCCAAAAGTGTCCAAAGCCGTGACAGGCATGAAAAATGACATTCAATCCCAACGCGCCAAAATGACGGGGGCGGAGATTTATCAGTTCCGCTGCGCAGTATGTCATGGTGAAGAAGGGGCAGGGGATGGTTCAGCGGCAGATTTTCTTTATCCAAGACCCCGCGATTTTACCTTGGGTATGTTCAAATATAAAACTTCCCCTGGTGAATTACCAATACGAGATGAAGATTTATTCAATACCATCAAGCATGGTTTGCAGGGTACCAGTATGCCTGCATGGAAAACTTTGCTGACAGATGAACAAATTAATCGCCTCATCCCAGTGCTCAAATATTTCGATATTTCGGCAACTTGGGCACCTGAAGAGGCTGATGAAGATGAAGATTTTGACGATGAAGGTCGTTATATCAAAGATGACTTGGTACGGATTACGGAGAATGAACCTATTGAGGGCCATATTCCATATTCAGAAGATTCCATCGCTCAAGGCAAAATAGCCTTTGAGAAAACCTGTGAACAATGTCATGGTCATACTGGGCGTGGCAATATTACCTCTGGTAAACGTCTTGCTGATGACTGGGAATACCGTATTTGGCCTCGTGATTTAATGAAACCTTGGACTTGGCGCGTGAGTAATGTATCTGGGAGCGATGAAAAGAGTCAGGAAAAAACGATCCAGAACATTTACACCCGACTTTCTATCGGTATTCCTGGGACCCCGATGCCCGCGCACCGTTCAACCAGTGATGATCCTGATCCGGTCAGTCTGGAAGATCGTTGGCATATTGCCAATTATGTCTATTCACTGCGCGAAAAGGTTACACCGCCAGGTGAAAGTACGGTGATAAAAGGGATAAATCTTGACGGTGCCTTGCCAACAACGGTGGATGATGCTGTCTGGGAACAAGCTCCCGCAACAACAGTACATTTAGTCCCCAATATCATTAAAGCAGATCGCCTATTTACCCCTTTGTCTAATGCTATTACGGCGCGAGTGCTATATAATAAAAACGATATTGCCTTTTTGCTAGAAATGAATGATAGGACCGATAGCCGCCCGGGTGAACCTGTTTCTGATGGCATTCAAGATGAAGAGATTGATATGCATTCGGATGCGTTTGCCATTCAACTTCCAAAAGTAGGCTCTTTTGAAACCACGCCTATCGTCAAAAAGCCACTCTATCGCCACGGTGACAGTGCTAATCCCACCACGATTTGGTATTGGAATGCGGGCAGTATTGAACCAGAAGCTGCACCTAAGTCTATGATTTTTCACGCAAAAGGCCCTGATAATCCACTCGAACTTCGGTCTGACAATAATAGCCTAGTGGCGACTGGTACATGGGAACATGGACGCTGGCGCGTACTTATGAAATTACCTCGATCAGGCGGCGGTGAATCGGGTGATGTTTCATTCACAGAAGGGCAATTTATCCCGATTTCCTTTGCTAATTGGGATGGCAGTAATGGTGAAATGGGCTCCAAACATACTTTGACGAGTTGGTATTGGTTACTGCTCCCACCCCAAATTGACTACAATAGGGTTTATGGAATGCCGTTGGGGATTGGTTTGTTGAGCTTTTTGCTGGGAATAATTTTGGTGAGGAGTCAGCGGCGTAAAGTGGTTTGATATGATGAACAGTGGGTGGGTTTTATTTTCCACCCTACATTCGTTATCAATGATTTATTTGAGTAAATGTTAGATAAACTGGAGAATAAAATGTCAATTAACTTTTCTGTTCATAACATTATCTACGATGACGGCAATTTTTCGATTGCTTGGGGACAATGGGATGAAAAAATGCGTATTGCTGTACGTTGGAATGATAATAAGCATAATATTCCTAATACCTTTAGCAACCCAACATGGTTTCAACTTCCAGAATATTTTAGTCTTATCATATTAAAGGGCATTCTTGAACTAAAACCATCTCATTCTGAAGAAATCATAAAAGTTATTCATGATTTAGCCGAATGGGATAAATGGGATAAGCAAATAGAAAAAGATGCTGAATCCGGAAAATTGGATTTTTTAATAGAGGAAGCACTTTTTGAAAAAAAACAGGGCTTATTGAAGGATATTTAAATGCATAAAACGACCACCCGGTTTTGGGAGTACTATGAAAGGTTGCCGATTTCTACTCAAAAATTGGCTACAAGAAACTTTGGTATATTAAAGGAAAATTATCAGCATCCTTCCTTACATTTCAAAAAAGTTGGAAAGTTTTGGTCTGTAAGGGTTGATATTAACCATAGAGCACTTGCTATTGAAGAGAATAATGATTTTTTTTGGGTATGGATTGGTACGCATGATGAATATGAAAGAATGCTAAAATAAAAAAACATCAAATTTTCATAAGATAGCATTCTACGCCCGCTAACTTTATTGAGAAAGTTGAGAAAATTGAGTATTGAAATATGCCAGCTAATTTTGCCACAGTTGTTGAACAAATTCAACAATTTATTATAATTTTACATTGGTTTTGCTATATTTTTGCAACTTGATGAAATTTCTTGATAAAAAGTTAAAAATAGGCGGGGATTTGCAACTTGCTATAATGGGTTTGTTGACCTTGCCATTCTACGTCTGCCCATTTTAACTCTACGGTTTTTTTGGATGGTTGAAATATGCTAATCAATATAATTGGATTAAGGGTGAATAATGGAACAAAAAATTATTCAAGGCGATGCCATGACGCTTTTAAAAGAAATTCCATCAGAATCCATTGATGTTATTATTGCAGATCCCCCTTACAATTTAGGGAAAAATTATGGAAACAATCATGATTTCAAGGAGTTTGATGATTATATTTCATTCTCAAAAACTTGGTTAGGTGAGGCAAAGCGTATTTTAAAAAGCACCGGCACGATCTATGTTTTCATGGGTGTACGTTTTATTTCTTATATTTATGATATTTTAGAGGTTAAATTGAAATTAGTTTTTAATAGCTGGATTTGTTGGCATTATACTCAAGGTATAGGTAAAACTAAAGGATTATCACCACGCCATGATGATATATTAATGTTCACTAAATCAAATCATTTTAAATTTAATTTAGATAGTATCAGAGTTCCGCAGAAGTTTTATCGCTCACGTAATAATATGCGTGGTGCTAACCCTGGTGATGTCTGGAAATTTTCTCATGTACATTATTGCAATGAAAATAGACAAAAACACCCTACTCAAAAACCTGAAGGACTCATTGAAAGAATGATACTCGCATCAAGTGATAAAGGCGAACAAATATTTGATCCCTTTTCTGGTAGTGGAACAACGGTTAGAGTTTGCCAGCAGTTAGAACGAAATGCGACTGGTTTTGAGCTAAACCCTGACTATGTCCGAATGACCAAAGAACGTCTTGCCCAGCCTTTTAATGGATTTGATAGTATTGATCCTCGCATGAAAAGAGTACCTAATGATTTAAATGATTTTGAAATGAGAGAGAATTATCTTAAAAATCATATTGAATGGTTCTTGAAGAATCATCCCTCAGCCATTGAAAAATTCCAAGAGGAAGTGAAACTAAAATATGGCAATAATATGAAAACTATTCTTAAAACAGATAATCTGACACTTTTTTAAGTGGATTGGCTGAATGGTTTCTGAATTGTCGCCCATTGTTTGCTATTTAAAATATGTGGTTGCCTTTACTGACGACTCAAAATCTATTATTTTCATAGCCTGAAGCCATTTGCATCCTGAAACGCAAATTTAGAAAAAATGGTGTGGTTAGTGTAGCAATGCGAAGTTTTGCTATCGCTCTACCCATCTTAGTAGCACTAAAGAAATATTATTTTTGCCCAAAATAGTATTTCTCATACTTACTTTTGGCAATAGAAATCAGATTTTTCCAAAAAATCGGATTTTTTATGGGGCAATTCCTTGCTCAAGCCCTGAAGAGTTTTTTTATCAACAACCTTAATGAGGAGTCTATATGAAAAAAACACAATCTGTCGTTTTAAGTTCGCTGATGGCATCGGTTCTGTGTTTGCCGGTATCAAGTTATGCGGCTGGTTATAAAGTCGTGTCAGTTAGCAATGGGGGTAGTATTAAAGGTGAAGTCACCTTCGCGGGTTCAGAAGCAGATGCCAAGAAACACGATAAAGTGTACACTAGCATTAAAGACGAGGCTGTATGTGGTAAGGGTCCTCGTACCATTCAGTATGTCAAAGTGAATGGTTCAGCACTCAACGATGTCGTGGTTTATTTACTTAAGGTGAAAGAGGGCAAAGCATGGATTGAAAGCGAAAAGAACACCACGCTTGATCAAAAAGGGTGCGAATTTATGCCGTTTTTTTCGATCATGGCTAACAAAGGTGAACTCACGGCGACAAATTCTGATGCGGTAGCGCATAACATCCATACTTATGAAATGATTGGGCGTGCTAAGAAAACGACGATTAATATCAGCCAGCCCAATCAAAACAGCGAAGTGACTAAGGAAATCAAGCTCAAAAGAGGGGTTAGCATGAAAGTGGAGTGCGATCAGCATGACTTCATGCACGGCTTTGTTTTTGTTGCTAAGAACCCGTATTATGCTGTTGTGGCTAAAGACGGCACTTATCAGATTGAGGATATTCCTGCGGGTAAGTATAAAGTGAAGGCTTGGCACGGTTATTTGAAAGATCCGAAAAAACAAATATTGACCGTTGAAGCGGGTCAAACGGAAAGCGTGAACTTTGTATACAAGAACAAGAAGAAGTAGTCAATTGTTAAGGAATGGTCACTATAATGATGATTAACCAGGTTTCTTCAAGAAACTGGCTTTCTAAATGTTCAAGCTATTTTGTGACTGTGAAATAACTTTCTGTTTTAGAAACGGGTATAATGATGATAAATCCAGTTTCTTCAAGGAACTTGGTTTATAAATGTGACTATTCCTAACAATTAACCATTAATTAACTAAAATGATGGAAATTTCTAAAGATAAAACAGTATCAAAACAATGGTGGCGACGTTTTAATGGCTTTGACATTTTCGTCATGCTTGGGGGCTTAGTCAATTTATTGGTTATTATTTTTTTATTTGGTTATTGGTTATTACATTAATTTCAATTCACCCAAAACTTAAGGAGTGCTATATGAATAAACGCACTGTTCAGCGTCGTTTGATGACGCTATCAATAGGCATTACTATGGCATTGACTGCCAATGTAGGCTATACCGCACCAGACATTGGACCCTTGCCTGAAATTAAAATCGACAAAGCCAAGGCAGAACTGGGTAAGCGGTTATTTTTTGATGCTCGATTATCGGGGGATGCCGCGATTTCTTGTGCTACTTGTCACCAACCTGATAATGGCTTTAGTTCTAAAGAAGCCCTTTCACCAGGTTATCCGGGTAATGGTCACTTTCGCAACGCTTCTAGTGTCATTAATTCAGCCCATAAAAAAGTATGGATGCATGACGGACGCATCGGTACCAATCTCAACGATGTTACCCGGGGGATGATCACGGAAGACTATATTATGAATATGGATATGCGTATTATGCAGGAGCGTGTCAAACAGGACCCTGTTTATCTGGAAATGTTTGAAAAAGCTGGCTATGGGGAGCCTTCCAATGGTAAAGTGCGTAAGGCGATTCCTGAATATCTGAAGACGCTCACTTCCAGAGGTGCGCCTTTTGATGCGGGAACGATGTCCGATGCTGCTCAACGTGGTTTGGAATTGTTTAAGGGTAAGGCAAATTGTATCGCCTGTCATAATGGTCCTTTGCTCTTGGATGGTAAAGCTCACAATACGGGCGTTCCAGAGAATCTGGATATTTTCCTTAAACCATTGAATCACCAAGCTTTTATTGCTTATAACATGTTTATGGGCAACGAAAATTATATGAACCTGAAACGTGATCTAGGAGCTCATGTACAAACCCATAAAGCCGATGGAAGCGACATGGGTAAGTTTATGACACCGGCACTGCGGGAGTTGAAGTACACAGCTCCTTATATGCACAATGGTATGTTGAAAACTCTGGAAGAAGTAGTGGCTTTTTATAACCAGGGTGGCGGTGAAGATAGTCATAAGGATCCGTTGCTTAAACCACTGAATCTGAGTGATGAGGAACAAAAAGTTCTGGTTGAATTTTTACGGGCTCTTTCTGGGGAACCTCTGACAAGCTCAGAACATGTTTGGACAGAAGCCTTTCCAAACGAATATGAAGCTATCGCCGATTGGCGCAATGTCCGTAATTAATGTTTGAGGAGGAACAAAGATGCATCGTTATTTATTAACCACTGGGCTTGCAACGGTTATCACATCCGTTTTGGCAGGTTCCTTGAGTCAACAAGCCATTGCAGCCGAAGAAGCTGTCGCTTTTCCACCACTGGCACCTCTGGGTCTGCCACCTATACCGCCTGATAATAAACAGTCGGATGCCAAAGTAGAATTAGGCAAAATACTATTTTTTGATCCGCGTGTGGGTGGTGATACCTCTACTGCATGTTCTACCTGCCATGAGCCTGATCAGGGCTGGGCTTGGAGTGATAACTTTTCGCGTGGATATCCTGGTACTGTCCATTGGCGCAATAGTCAGACAATTATTAACTCAGCCTACTATGGTAAATTCTTTTGGGCAGGTGCCGCACTCTCTTTAGAAAAACAAGCACCCGCAGCGGCTAAAGGGGGAGTTGCTGGCAATGGTGAAAACGACATCATGGAAGCCCGTCTCGCTTTAATTCCTGAATACCGTAAGCGTTTTAGAGATGTTTTCGGTAGCGAATGGCCATTGATTGATGATGCTTGGCGGGCCATTGCTGCGTTTGAGCGTACTTTGGTACAACGAGACACGCCACTTGATAAATATTTACAGGGCGACGAAGAAGCCCTCAGCGAGGAACAAGTTCGTGGTATGGAATTGTTCAACGGTAAGGCTGGATGTATTCGCTGTCATAATGGTGCTTTAGCTTCTGATGATAGCTATTACAATATTGGTGTTCCTTCTTCTTCACGTTGGGAGGAAGATGGTTTAGCGCAGATAACCTTCCGTTTTGAATTTTATGCGAAGGGAGCTAATGAAGAACTGTATCGCACTGCTAAAGCGGATGCGGGTTTGTATTTCCGTACCAAGAATGAATGGGACAAGGGTAAATTCCGCACCCCATCTCTGCGTTATACTCTATACACACCTCCTTATATGCACAACGGTGCCTTTTATGAATTGTCCGAAGTAGTGGATTTCTATGATCAAGGCGGAATTGATGAAGAAGGTCGTACCACAGACTGGCCCGACAACAAAAGTTTGCTCATCGAACCGCTGGGTTTGACTGATGAGGAGAAAGAAGACCTCCTTGCCTTCTTAGAAGCTTTTTCAGGTGATGAAATTAGCATGGAAAGACCAAAGTTGCCAAAATACGCGCCATTGTTCACTCAAGCCGAATTGCAGGCGTTGAAAAAATAAATTAGGAGTTCAAAAGAATGACAAATAAAACGCATGACGAATCTGCTTTAGAGCATGGTCAGTGCATGTTAAACCGTAGAGAGTTTTTGCTTTACAGCGGTGCCACTGCGGCGGCTGTCAGTACGATCACTTTATTTCCAGGTACGGCACAAGCTCAATCAGCCCGAGTCGTTGGCTATTCACGTAAACTCATTGCTAAATTGAGTGAATTGAAAGACCATGAACTGGTTAATTTTAATTATCCCGATGATGGCAAAAATGCTGGCTGTATGTTGGTTAAAATGGGTAATGTTAAAGCCGGTGGTGGGATAGGTCCCCAAAGCGATGTGATAGCTTTTAGCTATCTATGTACCCATCAAGGGGGACCATTGCATGGCTCTTATAAAGTGACTGATGATCAACGTACACTCGGTCAGTGTCCTTTCCATCTATCAGTGTATGACTTGCGCCGTCATGGTATTATCGTTTCCGGTCAAGCTTACCAAAGTTTACCCCAAGTTTTGCTAGAATTGGAGGGTGATGATATCTATGCTGTTGGTATGATGGGCCTATTGTATGGTCGCAATGAGAATCTGATGACGGCTTAAAGAAAGTTTAGACCTGACAGGTTTAAAAAAACTGTCAGGTCTGTCGAAAAATTTGACACCAACTCTTAGGAAACATAAGATGTCTACGAATTACTATTTACCTGAAGATCGGGTGCCACTGCCACCCAAACATGCTGACGTGCTAACCACTTGCTGCGATTATTGTATCGTGGCTTGTGCTTATAAAGTCTATCGTTGGCCACTCGGTTCCGGTGACGGTGGTCCGAAAGCCTCGGAAAATGCTTATGGGATCGATTTTCCCAGCAATGCTCTACAAGACTGGGTTGCGCCGGCACAGCATAATGTTGTCATGCACAACATGGTTCCCCATAATGTCGTCATTACCCCGAATAAGGATGCGAAAACGGTTAACACTAACGGTGATTCTAGTATGCGCGGCGGTTTGATTGCACAAAAATGCTACAATCCCAAAACACCGACTCGTGATCGTTTAACCACACCGATGTTACGGATTTATGGCATTTTGCAACCGGTGCCCTGGGATTTTGCGCTTGACATTGCTGCTGAAGTGGCCAAGCATGTGATTGCTAAACACGGTGCAAATGCTTACTCGATGAAAACGTATTCTTACCAGTACATTGAGAATACTTATGCCATTACCAAGTTCGCATTGCGCCATATCAACACAGCGAGTTTCACTTTCCATGACACCCCCTCTGATGTTACCTCCACGCCTGGATTTAGGGATGCGGGTTTTGATAACTTTGGCCCTTCCTATGATGATTGGGGCAATGCCGATGTGCTAATGTGTTGTGGTACGGATCCTTATGAAACCAAGACTATCCTCTTTACTCAGCATATCATGCCAGGTATCCAGCATGGCATGAAGGTGATTATGCTTAATCCACGCGAAACGACGGGGGTTGCCTATGCTAAGAAAATGGGTGGTTTACACTTAGACCTTTATCCTGGTACGGATACGGTATTATTAGGTGCGATTGCTCGTATCGTCTTGGAGAACGGTTGGGAAGATCAAGAATGGCTTAAAAAGTGGGTTAACAATAAGTGGGAGTCTGACTCTGGCTTTGGGCAAGGAACTCGTAACACGCCATGGCAATGGCGAACCACTTGGGGCAAATTCCAAACCAAGGGCTTTGAAGACTATAAAGAATGGTTACTTTCCCAACCAGAATATGAATTGGAAAAAGCAGCTGAAATAACCGGCGTTGATCCAGAAAAAATCAAGACGGCTGCAGAATGGATAGCCAAACCTAAAGAGGATGGCAGTCGTCCTAAGTCTTCCTTTGGTATTGAAAAGGGCTTCTATTGGTCTAATAACACAGGCAACACCAATGCCATTTCTTCTTTAGCCACTATATGCGGTGCAGGTGGTCGCCCTGGTCAAGTCGTCGGACGCTTTGGCGGACATCAACGTGGTGGACAGCGTGGTGGTGGTTTGCCACGTAATAAATCACCTGAAAAGGTACCAGGTCGTCGTCGTCGCGCCTTGGATACTGACCGTTGGCTGGTTTCTGGTCATACTCGTATGGCGCATGTCGTCGGTACGACTTGGATTCAAGCCATGTGTGGTTCTCAAGGGCTGCAAAAGGCATTTCAAGAATTGGTCGTTAATAATCCCCATCAAGTGCGTACTTATGATAAGCAGGAAATCATTGATACGCTCAAGGCGCGTGCTGACTCCGGCGGAATGGTCGTCATTGATCAGGACATTTATCTCCGCAATCCGATTGGGGGTCAGTTTGCTGATATTATCTTCCCAGCTGCTACTTGGGGCGAAGAAGATTTTATGCGTGCGAATGGTGAACGCCGTCTGCGTCTCTATCAAAAATTCTATGATGCCCCAGGTGATGCCAAGCCTGATTGGTGGATTATTGCCCAATTAGCAAAACGGATGGGCTTTGATGGCTTTGATTGGAACAACTCCAACGATGTCGCCGAAGAATCTTCGCGCTTCAGTCGTGGCGGACGTAAAGCTTATCACATGATCAAAGTCTATGCTCATCGTCATGGGCGTACTTTGCATGAACAACTGCGTTTATTAGGTGCAGATGGTATCCAAGGCCCCACCTTTATTAATGACCAAGGGGAATTAACCGGCACTAAGCGCTTGCATGATATTTTTATGACACCCGAAATGTCCGCAGAACGTTATGGTGCTGACGGACCTGGCGGAGCTAATATGGTCAACAAGAAGATGAGCCATTTCAATACCCAAACGGGTAAAGTCAACCTTCAGAAACATCCTTGGAGCCTGTTTTCTGATTACTGGGCTTGGTTGAAACCACAAGGTGAAGAACTGTGGATGACCAACGGTCGTATCAATGAAGTCTGGCAATCCGGCTTTGACGATCAACAACGTCGTCCTTATATCACGCAACGTTGGCCTGAAAATTTTGTGGAAATTCATCCGGATGATGCCAAGGCACGGGGCATTGAGTCAGGTGACTATGTCATGTTACACTCAGATCGAGTCGCAGCTCATAAGGACACCATTCTTGGGGTACACAACGATCATTTCCAGTTCGCCTCACTGATGGAACGCGGTCATATTGAGTTGTCTAAAGCGGCGGTGACAGCTGTGGCAGTGTTAGCCCCCCATATCAAGAAAGGAGTGCTATACACCATGTTTATTGACATGCGCCAGCCCTCCAATGCCATCATGCCAAGAGTAGTGGATAATATCAGTGGCAACTACAACTATAAACTGGGTGTCGTGAAAATCAATAAGCTCGGTGAATCCAAGTATAAGAATGAATTCCGCAGTATGTCGTTTGCGCCTAGAAATATCACCTAGTTTTTTTCCGCTTTTTTGGTTGGTGGTTGATAAGAACCCCCATTGGTTGACTCGCGTTAACCAGTGGGGGTTTTTTCATTTATACTGAGTTCTTGCGTAAATTTTAATTTGAGGAACTTTGTATAGAACATTTTTATTTAAGTTGTTGATTTCAATAACTTAATTGTCTGAACGAGGCTAAAGTTTTTTGCAAAAACATTTTAGCCTCAATCTCAGAATTAACAGAATTTTAGAATTATTCAGAATAAAACATCAATAACATCAACAAACCCATTCTGAAAAATTCTAAAATTCTAAAATTATGAAGACAATTAAAAATGTCCAGTACAAAAAGTTTTTAATTAAAAAAATTATATTTTTTAATAACTTTACAAAAATTTGAGCGGGAATAGCTGGCAAAACACTGGCTCAATTTCAGCCATATTTAGCCAATTGCCATGCTTGGGTGTGTAGTGAAATTCAAGTCGTTCAACAATTCGCTTTCCACTTAAGAATTAACAAAATAAAAAAGTTTTTAATTTGTCCTAACATTTTTTGCTGTACTACCTATAGTTTTTCAGATAAATATCTTTACCTATAAACAGGCTTTGAAGTTTCACAATCAGGCGAACACTTATGTTCGCCCCTACAAGAATCTATTAAGGAATGTGCCTGAAATAACCTCGAAAACTAAACCAGACAGGTTTTGAAAACCTGTCAGGTTTGATTTAACATATAGAAAAATTATTTCAAGCACGTTCCAAACGGTTTGTAGGGGCAGACCTGGTGTAGTGAAAATGTCACAGACAGAATTACTGAATGTGATCCCGTTTTGGTTCCACCTCATTTTTTTGATTTGAAAATCAGTCATTTACAAAATGTAGGGGAATAAAAATAGGATCAACTTTTGAGAACATTAGAGTTGTCCGAAAATAAGGGTTTTACGGTTCTAACTATTTGTTTTTATTAGCTAAAATTTTATTGACGGACAAGTCTATTGTATCAAATTAATTTTACTCTGACCCCAATTATTCTTTTAAGGTCAGGTGCAAGAGCTAGTTAGCAGGTAAGACAATGTATAAACGAGTCGACCTGCTAAGTTAAACTAAGCCGACCATGTCGCCATAGCCGACTTGTCTTCAAAACTGTACGTGAGACTTTCACCTCATACAGCTTCTCTCCTAACTATTTGCTTGACTGTAGAATATCAAACTTGAATCCAGTCGGACATGGAATGCTGTTAAATATTGCTTCTATCGCATCGTGAATACTTCGCGCTGGCCTGAAACCATAAACATTTGGTTCGGCCATTGCTTCGTAGATTGGTTGTATGCTTCCCTTGACTAACTCCTGTTTGGCT
>Ga0190283_1000075_pt1 | contig 56196 bp, 49 predicted proteins | sample 48691801_MG_FD_161669 | JGI IMG/M metagenome (GOLD analysis project Ga0190283, IMG submission 161669) | Hydrothermal vent microbial mat bacterial communities from Southern Trench, Guaymas Basin, Mexico - 4869-18-0-1_MG | ecosystem: Environmental > Aquatic > Marine > Hydrothermal vents >...
CTGTCAATTGCAGTAAAAATGTACTCTCTATGCTTATTTATCTTTGGCGCGTAAAGAACATCAACATGAATATATCCAATAGTATATTTTCTAAATTTCTTTATTTTTCTCTCAGCGTCTCTGAATTTGCCTGGAAGAATATCAAGTCCGTAACGCCTGAGGCACCGGTAAATTTTTACCGGATAAATATTAGGGATTTCTCCTTCAAGCGTGAAGAAAATATCCTCAATAGTTTTCTTGAATTGCTTTTTTTCAAAACAAATTTTCCTTCTTCAGATTCAGCTCTTAGACGTTCATCAATTTCGTCATAAATATCATCAAACGGCGATTGACGAGTCAGATATTGACGCAGTGGACACTCGGCAATAATTTCACTCGGAAGCCAATTTTCTTTTTGAAGATATTTACGCGCCGTGTTTTCACAAACATTAACTTTCAAAGCTGATGTCTGAGCAGTAGATTTTGGATTCATAAATGTTGACCTTAACTTTTTTACTTGATTATCAGTTATATAATAAAATAATATTATATTGTAAACAAAAACCGTTGATTTTTGCCGTCTTTATTGATACAATTAATAAGTTAAATTTACATTACCTGTTAAAATTAAAGATTCTTGAAAATTCTTGAAATTCGTGGCAAATAATATAGGAAAAAATTTTATTGAACAAACTTGTTACGAAGCCATGGGGCCGTCCGACCAGCAAAAAGGTCTGCCACAGCCTCCGCTCCAGGAAACATATGATAAAACCGCGAAACTAATAGAATTGCCGTCGCCGGAGTCTATAAAATTGCCGTCAATAGATTTTAAGGAAATTGTTTATAACCGGCGAAGCGTAAGAAAATATAGTAAAAACCCTTTAAAACTTGAAGAACTTTCTTATTTACTTTGGTGTTCCCAGGGAGTGAAAAAAATTGTTCCGGGAAGCGCGACTTTCAGAACTGTGCCCTCCGCAGGAGCAAGGCACTCTTTTGAAACTTATTTGCTTGTGAACAATGTTGAAAATTTAAATCCCGGACTGTATAAATTTGTTGCTTTAGAACATAAATTAATATCGCTGCCGGCGCAGGAAAATGTTGCGGACCAGATTGCCAAAGGTTGCCTGGGACAAAATTTTGTTAAAACTTGCGCGGCAACGTTTATTTGGACCGCTGATGTTTACAGGATGACTTGGCGGTACGGCCAGAGGGGGTATCGTTATCTCTATTTGGACGCCGGCCACGTTTGCCAGAACTTGTATCTTGCGGCCGAAACTATTAATTGCGGAGCATGCGGGATAGCTGCTTTTGATGACAAAACTTTAAACTCTATTCTAAAACTTGACGGCGAAAGCAAGTTTGTAATTTATCTTGCTACAGCCGGGAAAAAAAGTAAATTAAAATTTCCACTAGAAGAGAAAGAAGTTGAAGAAGGATAAACGTTTATTTTGTTAGATAATATAGATGAAAAAAATAATTTTCTTGGTTCTTGAACTGGAACAATTTTCTTCTTTTCTTCTAACCTTCTAGTAAAATTCATAATGAAAATGGACAACAAAGAATTTCGGATAAGAATGGGTAAAGCCACCGTCGGCATCGGCGGGCTCGGCGGGCTTGGCAGCAATGTTGCTGTCGCCCTTGCCCGGACAGGCGTCGGAAAACTTATCCTTGTAGATTTTGACGAAGTAGAAGAGTCTAACTTGAACAGGCAGCAATATTTTCTTTCCCAAGTAGGTGCTTTAAAAACGGAAGCGCTGAAAGAAAATTTAGCCGCGATAAACCCGGAAGTAGAACTGGAAACAATTAACAAGAAAATAAACACAGAAAATTTTTGGGAAATATTCGACCAAGCTGATATAATTGCCGAATGCCTTGATGCCGCCGAGGCAAAAACTATGTTTGTTAATGCTTTTTACAAAGGTTTTATGGAAGGAACAAATAAAAAGCTTGTAGCTGTTTCGGGGCTTGCAGGCTGCGGCCCGGCGAATGAAATTGTTACAAAAATAATTACAGATAATTTTGCTCTTATCGGCGACGGGAAAAGCGATATTAACACCGTGCCGGTTTTACTGGCTTCACGCGTGGGAGTAGCAGCGTCGCATCAGGCAAACCAGATTATCAGATGGATAGCCGGATTGTAACAATTGCAACGATTAAAATGATTGAAATCATTACAATAATAATGATATGACTATAACAGTAAACAGTGAAAAAAAAGAAGTAGAGAAAAATATTACTCTCGCGGAACTTATAAAATTTCTTGAGATAGACGAAATAGCGATAGTGGCCGAAGTTTCCGGAAAAATTATTGCTCCTGACCAGTATAATTCTACAGTCATTCAGGAAAACGAAAATGTTGAGCTTATACGTTTTGTGGGAGGAGGTTAAAAGAATTTTGGATGAACCATTTTAAATTTTAATTTAAAACTGCAAATTTGATTTGAGACGTTTTATTGCTCGGAACAAATTTAATAATAAACGAAAAACTTAACCGTATGCTAAAAATTGCTGATAAAGATTTTTCTTCGCGGCTGCTTGTCGGAACAGGAAAATTCGCTTCCATAGAAATTATGAAAAAAGCTATAGAAGCTTCCGGCGCGGAAATGGTCACCGTGGCGCTGCGCCGAGTTGATATAAATAACCCGCAAGAAAATATGCTTGGGGCGGTTGACCGTTCAAAATATGTTCTTTTGCCGAACACTTCCGGCGCGCGCGACGCCGAAGAAGCTGTCCGCCTGGCGCGGCTGGCTCGCGCCGCCGGCTGCGGCGACTGGCTCAAACTTGAAGTAACACCCGACCCCCGCTATTTACTGCCCGACCCTGTGGAAACTTTAAAAGCGGCGGAAATTCTCGTGAAAGACGGGTTCAAAGTTCTCCCTTACATAGGCGCTGACCCGATTCTTGCAAAGCATCTTGAAGAAGCAGGAACGGTTACCGTTATGCCGCTTGGTTCGCCAATAGGTTCCAACAGAGGAATAAAAACTAAAGATTTTGTCAAGATAATTATCGAGCAGGCGCAGGTTCCCGTTGTTGTGGACGCGGGGCTGGGCGCGCCTTCTCACGCCGCGGAAGCGATGGAAATGGGCGCCGACGCAGTGCTTGTTAACACGGCTATAGCTGTCGCGGAAAATCCCGTCGCTATGGCTGAAGCATTTAAGCTTGCCATTACTGCCGGCCGGCAGGCTTATGAAGCAGGCCTAGGCGAAATAAATATTACAGCCTCTGCTTCCAGCCCGCTGACAGGGTTCTTGAATTAATTTTTTGAAATAGAAAGTTGAAAATCAAAAATCAAAAATCAAAAACCAAAAATTTAAATAAGCCCTCGCTTTTGCTTTGCGTTTGCTGCGCGCCATGCGCGACACAATCCATAGAAAAACTACTTGAGGAATACGAAATAACGTTATATTTTGCGAACTCGAATATTTTTCCTGAAGATGAATTTGAAAATAGGCTGGCGAACGCGAAAAAACTCGCGGAAATTTATAACCTTCCTATTTCAATCGCGGAATATGTCCACCGGGAATGGAAAGAGTTTGTAAAAGGTTTAGAATCCGAGCCTGAAAAAGGAAAACGCTGCGAAAAATGTTTTGAGTACAACCTTTCCAAAGGCGCGAAGTTTGCTGAAGAAAATAATTTTAATTTTTTCACGACCACTCTCACAATAAGTCCCCACAAAAGTTCTGAAACGATTTTTGCCGTTGGGAAAAACTTTAAAAAGTTTCTTCCCATAGATTTCAAAAAAGACAACGGTTTTCAAAAAAGCTTGGAATTAAGCAAAAAATATAAACTTTATCGTCAAAATTATTGCGGCTGCGAATTTAGTATTCGCAAGTAGTTTTGTTTTCATATCTTATTTGCAAATAAAATTCAAAATCAAATTTAGAAATCAAAAATAATGGAATACGTCAGTTCCGCTAAGCTGGGTTGGTAATTTTCTTATGATTAAAAAAATCTTTGTAGCCGCGGTCGTTGACCGCGGAAAAAATCCGCCCTTGCCGAGGACGGCTACAGCTTAAGGTCGGCAGGATTCCTAAATCCGATTTTGGGAAAACTCAACAAAATTGAAAATCGATTAACTATATGATATAATTAAACCTTATTTAAAAAAAGGGTTTAACATAATTTTGTAGCACCCCATCAGGGTGCATAAAGGCTGATTATACGACACCCTACGATGAAACGTGGGGCTATAAACATTTTATCCCTTTGGGTAATTTTAATGAAAGACCTTGAAAAATAAAGTTTAAATAAAGCTAAAATTTATGCCAGATATTGATAAACAATTAGAAATAATCAAGCGAGGCGCGGTGGCTGTCTGTGAAGAGTCCGAGCTTGTAGAGAAACTAAAAAAAAGCAAGCCGCTCAGAGTAAAACTCGGAGTTGACCCTACAGCATCAGACCTTCATCTCGGTTTTACGGTAGCGCTGCGGAAGTTGCGGCAGTTTCAGGATTTGGGACACCAGGCAGTCCTGATTATCGGCTCATACACCGCGCAGGTTGGCGACCCGTCCGGCCGCGACAAAACCCGGCCGATTCTTTCTGAAGAAAAAGTTTTGCAGCACGCGGAAGAATATCTTCAGCAAGCGGGCAAAATCCTTGACCTTGAAAAGATCGAAGTTCAATATAACGGAGAATGGTTTAAGGAATTTTCGTTCATGGATGTTATTAAGCTGCTTTCTAAGACAACGGCAGCAAGAACTTTGGAACGTGACGATTTTTCCAAACGCTTTAATGCCGGGACACCTATTTATCTCCATGAAATGATCTATCCGCTTATGCAGGGATATGACTCGGTAATGATAAAAGCCGATGTTGAGCTTGGCGGCACCGACCAGACTTTTAACCTTATGGTTGGAAGAGATTTACAGCGCGACGCGGGGCAGTGCCCGCAGGTTTGCATTACTATGCCTTTGCTTGAAGGGCTTGACGGTGTGCAGAAAATGTCTAAAAGTTATGGAAACTACGTTGGCATTTCCGAGCCGGCAAAAGAAATGTTCGGCAAAATTATGTCTATCAGTGATGACCTGATGTGGAAATATTTTGAGCTGCTTACGAACATTCCTTTAGAAGAACTCGAAAAAATGAAAGAGGGAATAAAAGCCGCGACACGCCATCCGATGGAAATAAAAAAACAGCTTGCCCGGGAAATAATAATGGAATACCATAATGAGGAATCCGCGGACAAAGCACGCGCAGAATTTGAGCAGGTTTTTTCAAAAGGGAATGTTCCTGACGATATTCCGAAATTAAAGATTTCTTCAGACGAAGCCGAACTTAACATTTTATCAATTTTAACCGACAACAAGCTTGCACCATCAGGAAGCGAAGCACGGCGTCTTGTAAAACAGGGGGGAGTTTCCGTTGACGGCGAAAAAATAGCGGAATTAACCGTACCGATGCCCGAAAAAAATGAGTTTGTAATAAAAGTCGGCAAACGCAGATTTTTAAAGGTTATAAAAAATAAAATGTAACCTAAATTTATAATTTAGAATTTAAGGAGAAAAATATATGAACATTGCAGTTGTAGGAACAGGATATGTAGGGTTAGTTGCCGGAACGTGTTTTGCGGACAGCGGAAATGATGTTATTTGCGTGGACAAAGATTCGGCGAAAATTGAAGCCTTAAAGAACGGTAAAATCCCGATATATGAGCCCGGATTGACAGAAATGGTTAAAAGAAATATCGAGAAAGGCCGCCTGAAAGTTTCACAGGATTTGGACATGGCGGTTCGCGAAAGCGAGATTATCTTTTCGGCAGTCGGCACGCCTCCCGGAGAAGACGGAAGCGCTGACTTAAGTGCGGTTTATACAGTTGCCGAAGCTATAGGAAAAGCAATGGACGGATACCGGATTATCGTAAACAAAAGCACTGTCCCGGTCGGCACGGCGGATCAAGTTTATGAATGTATTTCAAGAAGCACCGAGCATCCATTTGATATCGTCTCGAACCCTGAATTTTTAAAGGAAGGCGCAGCGCTTGACGATTTTCTCAAGCCGGAAAGAGTTGTGCTTGGCACCACAAGCGAGAAAGCCGCGGAAATTATGAAAGACCTTTACGCGCCTTTTGTGCGCACAGGCGCTGCTGTGCTTGTAATGGATAACCGGTCGGCGGAAATGTGCAAATACGCTTCCAATTCCATGCTTGCCGCACGAATTTCTTTTATGAACGAAATCGCCAACATTTGCGACAGGGTTGGCGCTGATGTTCATTTTGTCAGACAGGCAATGGGGCTCGATTCCAGAATAGGAAGAAGATTTCTGTTCCCGGGTGTTGGATATGGAGGCTCGTGTTTTCCGAAAGATGTGCAGGCGCTTGCGGCAACTGCCCGCGAATATGGATACACGCCCAGGATAATTGATAGTATAGAAGCTGTAAACAATGACCAGAAGAAAAATCTTTTTAAGATAATTAAAGAGCATTTTGAAGGAGCTCTTTCCGGAAAAACTATTGCGGTTTGGGGACTGGCTTTCAAGCCCCAGACTGACGATATGCGCGAAGCGCCTTCGATTGTTGTTATTAAAAAGCTGTTAAAATCAGGCGCGAAAATTAAAGCGTACGATCCTGTAGCGAAAGAAACTGCTTATGAAATTTTTGGCGATAGCATCGAATATTACGATAATGAATATGATGTCCTTGAAAATGCTGACGCGCTGACTTTAATTACTGAATGGAACGAATTCAGGAACCCTGATTTTGACAAAATGGGGAAACTACTGAAAAATAAGCTTATTTTTGACGGCAGAAACCAGTACGAGCTGGAAGAAATGAAGGAAAAAGGTTTTACTTATTACTGCATAGGCCGCCCGGTGGTTAAATAGAAAATTGGAAACTTATTTTTAATCTTTTTTACCCTTTTCGAGCAACGCCTAATTAGCAGTTTTCCTCAATTTACGAAAACAAATAAATAATCGAGGGCTACAGACAATTTGTTTTTCATGAAACTTCAAAAAACAATTTTAATTTACTTCTGTTATTTCATTTCCGCTTTTTCTGCAAACTGTTCAGAAAGTAATAAAAAATTTAATGCAATGAACACAAATTCATACAACAAACTGACTTCTAAAGAAGAGGAAATAATTATCCGCAAAGGAACTGAAAAGCCTTTCAGCGGAAAATATAATAATTTTTTTGAACAGGGAACTTATGTCTGCAAAAGATGCGATTCGCCGCTTTATAAGTCTGATGATAAATTTAAGTCGGGCTGCGGATGGCCAAGCTTTGATGACGAAATTTCCGGCTCGGTAAAAAGAGAAAAAGATGCCGACGGAATAAGAACAGAAATCCTATGCGCCAATTGCGGCGCGCATTTAGGCCACGTTTTTGAGGGCGAACAATTAACAGATAAAAATGTCAGGCACTGTGTAAATTCTATCTCTTTAGAATTTGTTCCGAATGATAAAACAGAATTTTTAAGAAAAGCATATTTTGCAGGAGGATGCTTTTGGGGGGTCGAACACCTTTTTCAAAATAAAGAAGGAGTAATCTCGGCGGTTTCGGGCTACATGGGCGGAACTAAAGAAAATCCTTCTTATGAAAATGTTGTAAACGAAAACACCGGGCATTCGGAAGTTGTGGAAGTAACTTATGACACCGAAAAAATTAGTTACGAGTCGCTGGCGAAATTTTTCTTTGAAATCCATGATCCTACACAAACCGATGGGCAGTGGCCTGATATTGGCGAGCAGTACTTATCCGTGATATTTTTTAATGACGAGGAAGAAAAAGCAATTTCTGAAAAACTGATAAAAACATTGGAAGGAAAAGGTTTAAAAGTTGCCACTAAATTAAAACCTGCTGAAACTTTTTGGAAGGCCGAGGGATATCATCAGAACTATTATAAAGAGAAGGGGACAAAGCCATACTGCCATTTCTATCAAAAAAAGTTTTAAATTGATTTTTTTAGTGAAATTCGTGATTCGTGTCCAGATATTTACTATTAACAATGATGTTGTTAAATGCTATAATCTTTTAATCGATTATAAGAATATAAAAACACAAGGCAATAATATGGAAAAATATACCGAAATGTTTAAAGCTTTATCAAATGAAACAAGATTGTCCATCTTAGTTGTTTTAAATCAACATGAACTCTGTGTCTGCCAAATAGAAGATTTTTTAAACCTTTCACAGGTAAGTGTGTCCCGTCATCTTACCATATTAAGAAATGCAAAACTGGTAACATATAGAAGAGAAGGTCTGCATATATATTACTCAATAATTAAGCCGAAAACAAAACTTGATAAGAAAGTTTTTGAAATATTGCAAGTCATAGAAAACACCAAAAAAAAACTTAAACTTAATAAATCGCAGATAAAAAAATGCGAAGAATGTTAACATTCCTTATAATCAAAATGAAAATATTTAAAAATTTAAACTTCCTTTGTTTTGCCATTCTCTTGCTTTTGTATGTTTTTTCTTTCACGGCTTGTGAAAAGCATGAAGAACACGATGAGCATGATGGGCATGATCATGCAGTTCATGAAGAAAAAGACGAAAACCATACAGCTCACGAAGCTGAAATTATTCATGAAAAAAAAGATGATAAAGAGCATGACGGACACAACCATTCTCCTGAAGAAGAAGTAGGAATTAAACTGAGCGAAAAACAGATTAAAGAGTCAAAAATAAAATTAGAACCGGTCACAATAAAAAAAATCCATAAAGAAATTTCATTGCTGGGAGATATTACTGTAAATAAGGACATGACAGCTTGTGTCGCTTCGCGAGTGCCCGGAAATGTAAAAAAAGTTCTTAAAACTCTTGGTGAAAAAGTGAAAAAAGGAGAAGTTTTAGCGGAAATAGACAGTCGCGAACTTGCTGATGCGAAAGCTAATTACCTCGCGGCATTGGAAAAATATGATTTGGAAAAAAGCGTTTTTGAACAAGAAAAAGAAATTTATAAAAAAAAGATTTCATCTGAAAGAGAATATCTTAACGCTAAACAGGCAATGGCAAATGCAAGAATTGAATTACGGTCGGCTAAACAAAAACTTGTCGCTTTAGGAATTTCTAAAGAAAAAATAGCCGGTTTGCCGGAACAGCCGGATGAAACACTTACTCATTTTGAAATTAAAGCGCCTTTTGACGGAACTATTATTGAAAAACACATCACACAAGGCGAAGTAATAAAAGAAGACAAAGATGATGATGTTAATTTTGTCGTTGCAAACCTTGATTCTGTTTGGGTAAACTTGAGAATTAGCCAAAAAGATCTGCCACTAATCCGCTCAGGAAGAAAAACAACAATTTCTGTCGGCTTCGGCATTCCCGATACAGAAGGAACCATTAGCTTTGTTTCCCCGGTGATTAGTGAAGAAACCAGAGCTGCAATCGGGCGGGTGATTATTGATAACAAATCAGGATTATACCGTCCGGGATTGTTTGTAACTGCAAAAGTAATTATTGAAAATGACAAACCTAAAATTTGCGTGCCGGTTTCAGCTGTTCAAAGTATTGACGGAGAGAATATTGTTTTTGTTCGGCACGAAGACGAATTCGAGCCTCAAACTGTCGTTTTAGGTGTTACAGACGGCGAGTACGTTGAAATAATTTCAGGACTGAACTCTAATGATAAATTTGTTTCAGAAGGTGCTTTTGACTTAAAAACAAAAATTATTACAGGAGGAATGGATGCTCATGCCGGACATGGGCATTGAGGAAAATAACAAAAAACAAAAAGCAAATTACAAATAAATAACAAATAACAAATAACAAAAATATGTCAAAACCAATATATGATTTAGAGGAAAGAACTTTTCAGTTTGCTAAAGCGGTTAGGCTTTTTGTTAAAACATTATGCATAAAAAAATAGTTGATATTTCGTTAAAATACAGGTTCCTCGTGATTCTTGGAATCTTTATAGTTATTGGTTTAGGATTATTCCAGTATAAAAACCTGCCAATAGATGCTTTTCCTGATATCTCTCCCATAATGGTTCCCGTCTTTGCTGAAGCTCACGGAATGGCTCCCGAAGAAGTTGAGCGGCTTATCACTTTTCCTATTGAGTCGGCAATGAACGGACTTCCGGGAGTTACTCAGATAAAATCAACATCTGCCGGTGGGATGGCGGTTGTTTATGTTTATTTTGACGACAAAACCGATATATATTTTGCAAGACAAATCGTTGCCGAAAGACTTAATCGCGCAATGGCTGATTTACCGGAAATGCACGAGCCGCCCAAGCTGGGACCTATTTCCACAGGGTTAGGTCAGATCTTTATGTATTACTTGACACTTGATGAAGGAACTGATACCGAGGGTAAAGCCGCAGACATTTATTTGCGTGAAATAAATGATTGGATAGTCAAATATCAATTGCAGACAGTACCTGGAGTTACAGAAATCCTTTCTATGGGTGGGCATGTTCTTCAATTCCAAATTCAAATTAATCCTCTTTCATTAAGCAAATTTAATATTAGCTTGAAAGAAATTGTTGAAGCGGTTAGGGAAAATAATCGGAACGCCGGCGGCTCTTTCTTGGTCATTGGAAATGAAGAATTAACCGTTCGTGGAATCGGATTATTGCAAAGTCTTGATGATATCAGGAATGTTCAAATTAAAGTTATTAATGGAACGCCTATTCGAATTGCGGACATCGCTGATGTGAATTATGGAAGAGAAGTCAGACGCGGAGTTGTTTCACATAACGGTGAAAAAGAAGTCGTTGCCGGTATTGTTTTGCAGCTTTACGGGCAAAATACGATGAAAGTTATTGACAGGTTATACAAAAAAATCCCCGAAGTTCAGGCATCGCTTCCAAAAGGGGTTCATCTTGTGCCTTATTACGAGCAAGCCGACTTGGTTGAAAGTGCAACGCATACCGTTAAAGTTGCTTTGCTTGAAGGCGGCATTCTTGTTATTATAGTTCTTATACTTTTTCTTGGAAATTTCCGCGCAGCTTTTATTGTTTCTCTTGCTTTGCCGATTAGCGCTTTAATCGCTATAATATTTATGCGGCAAGCGGGCATTTCAGCAAATCTTATGTCCCTTGGCGGTATAGCTATTGCCATTGGCATGCTTGGTGACGGTTCTGTTGTTATGGTAGAAAATATCTTTCGTCATCTTGGATGTGATAATTTAAGTGCCGGACGTGATAAAAACGATATTATTCTTGATGCGGCGCGTGAAGTGAGTAAACCGATAATCTTTTCTATTCTAATAATTATTACGGTTTTTCTTCCTATTTTTACACTGCAAGGCGTTGAAGGAAAAATGTTTTCGCCGATGGCGTTTACTCTGTGTTTCGCTCTTCTCGGTTCGTTGATTGCCGCAATAGTTGTTGCACCTTCACTTTGCACTTACCTTTTAAAAGCAGATAAGCACAAAGAATTTTTTGTAGTTCGCGTAATAAAACTATTTTATAAACCTTTATTAATAATTGCTGTCAAACTGAAAGTTCTTTTGCTCATTATTGTAATTATTGTTTTTGTTGCAGCTATTGCTCTTGTCAGCAAATTGGGAACAGAATTCATTCCAACTCTCGAAGAAGGTTCCGTTCTTATCGGAATAAATATGGCTCCTTCTATTTCTTTGGAAAAAGCAACGGAAACCGTTCAAAATATCGAAAGAAAAATCTTGGAATTTGACATCGTTGACGAAGTTATATCAAGAATCGGCCGACCGGAGGCCGGAAGTCATCCCCATCCTGTTAATATTGCGGAAATACACATTGAATTTAAAGATAAGAAAGATTGGAAAGGTTTTAAAACAAAAAAAGAATTTATTGAGGCGCTAAACAAAAAATTTGAGCCTATTCTTGGTGTTCAATTTAATTTTTCGCAGCCTATTCAAAATGCTTTTAATGAATTGTTGTCCGGAGCAAAAACGCAACTTGCAATAAAAATATTTGGTGAAGACCTTAGTGTCCTTTCTAAAAAAGCTAATGAAATTCGTTCGGCAATTGATAAAATACCCGGATTGGTTGATCTCTCTGTTGAACAAAGTTTTGGACAGCCACAGGTGCAGATAATCGCCGACAGAAAAGCATGTGCTAGGTTCGGTGTAGATGTTAATGAAATACTTGAACTGGTGGAACTGGCTGTTGGCGGCGAAGCCATTGATAATATTTTTCTTAATACCCGCAGATTTGATATTCATGTAAGATATCAGGAAAAATTCCGGAGTGACCCGGAAGCAATAAAAAAACTCCTCGTTCATAATAAAACAGGTGCATTAATCCCTCTTGAGCAAGTTGCTGATATCAAACAAATTCTTGGCCCTATCCAAATCAATCGCGAGAAAAACCAGCGCCGATGGAGCGTTTTTGGAAACGTTAGAGGAAGAGATATGGGAAGCGTTGTCGCTGATATAAAAAACAAAATTTCGGAAAAAGTTAAGCTGCCGCCAGGGTATTACATTGAGTTCGGTGGACAATTTGAAAATCAGCAGCGTGCAATGACAAGACTTTATATTATTATTCCTGTTGTTATAGCATTAGTCTTTCTGATGTTATCTTTTGCTTTTGGCTCCATAAAAAATGCACTGCTGATTATTTTAAATGTCCCTATTGCATTAATCGGCGGAATTTTGGGACTGTTTATTACAGGTGAATATTTATCGGTCCCGGCTGTTGTGGGCTTTATCGCTTTGTTTGGTATCGCTGTTCAAAACGGGATGGTGCTTGTCAGCTGCTTTAATGAATTGATTGAAAGCGGAGTGGATGTTAAAGAAGCTGTTATTACAGGATGTATGCAACGGGTCCGGCCGGTTTTGATGACCGCCATGACAACTATTATAGGACTGTTTCCTTTATTGTTTGCAACAGGAATAGGTTCTGAAGTTCAACGGCCTCTTGCTATTGTTGTTGTTTGCGGATTAGCATCAGCTACAGTTTTAACATTGTTCCTTGTCCCGGCATTTTTTCAATGGTTTAGTGATCATAGATTTTCACGGAAAAAATATACCCTAAATTAAAATCTATTAATTTTTTTATTTCTCTTTGTTTATCGAATGCTATACTAAATTCGATATCTTTTTGTATCGAAAAAGCAGGAAGAAAATTTAAGGATGAATCTGGACGGTTAGAAGAAAAAATCATTAGTTTAAGAAAACAATATTTATCTGTTCCGGATATTAAAACTATATTAGACTCACAGAATATTAAACAACTTAGATAAAAACATCTTTTTGTTCGATGAGTCGTGCCGATGCTTGTTATGTTGCAGGCACTCGGATGACCCCAGCATTCGCGGGGCGCTTCGCGAATTTTTCTTTTGCTCTTTGGAGCAAATTTGATTTCCTGATTTATTCAATATCAGTTTTAGTGCATATTGATTTCAGAAGGATTTTAATGAATAACAATATTCTGCCGTTCTTTTGTAGCTGACCTCGTTGAGGTCGGCAGATAATATCCGGAAATAAACAAGACCGCCCTCCGCAGCCAACCCGAAATTCTTAGGGCACCACGTTGCCGCTAACTGCAGAGAAATCCGACCTCAGCGAGGTCGGCTACAGTTGTTATCCAAAAGTTTAGAAAATATATTGTAGCCGCTGCCGTTGGCTGCGGAGAGTTCCGACCTCAGCGAGGTCGGCTACAGAATACAGAAAAATCCGTTGCAAAAATCCATGGAATGGATGCTGACCCTCCATTAACCAATCCCGAAAATTTCCATGCACCCCTTCGTGTCAAAAGATTTGACTTTTTAACCTTCTTTAGATATAATATTGCTTCAAAATTTAAAGCCTATAATGTATTTAAATTTTTAGATTTTGTACTCAAAATATAAAATGGGCGTTTAGCTCAGTTGGCTAGAGCGCTACCCTTACAAGGTAGATGTCGCAGGTTCGAGTCCCGCAACGCCCACCAGTCTTCGTTTGACGCGGTAAAACGAAGACTGCCACGGCGAAGCGCTGTAAATCGGCGCAAAGCCGAGCTTTTACTGCATCAAACTACGCCTTTTACAAAAATCGAAATCCCTGAATTTCTAAATTGGTAAGTCTCGCGTCTTTTGCCCATTTGACGGCATCGCTGTACTCCTTCCGGGTAATTCGACGTAAGATAGCGGGATAGTTCTTTGCCTTGTATACCGGAGTATATTGCGACATAATGTAAACATACGTGTTTTCAGGCAGATTCCCCGCAATCCATTCCGCCACAGCTTTCGTTCCGCTAACACGGTTTAGCATGACAAGATGGCGAAACATTAACCCTCTGTACATTAGCCGTCATTTTCAGCTTTTGCAACGCCCACCTGCCGATGCATTTCAAGCAGGAAAGCTTTTGCCATTTCCGGCTAGGTCGTCGCGTCAGAAGAATATTTTCCTGCCATTTTTCCATCATATTTTTGAAAGAGAGTCAAGAATAAACTTCATTTGAATCTTGCGTCCCGGCAGCAGTTTTGATACAATAAAAAATTAGTGTAAAGCATCATTAAATAGAAAAATAGAAGGAGGGATAAATGAACATTTCGCGTTTTGTATTTACACTTGGTTTCACGTTATTGTTAGTTGCGTTTTCTGCAAACAGCTTTGCGGCAAAAACGAAACTACACAACCCTAAATACGCAAAGCTGATATTATCGAAAGACGGTTCAAAGATATTAACAGTAGCAATAGACACAGCGGGAAAAGAAAACAAAGACTATAAAGTTCTCTATGTCAGCAAAAAGCTTGACGGGACATTCAGCAAGCCACGTAAAATACCCGGCCGCACGAAGTATAAATTTCACATTCTTAATACAGTCGATTTTTCGACGATAAAACTTCCGCCGCTTTTTGACAAGAAGTCCGTTGACAAAACAGAGGTGAATATTGTTCATTGGTGCAACCAGAAAAAATTGTGGGAAAGGGATGAGGATAAAAGAAGAAAGTACAAGAAGTTTGAGCGAATGACAGGTGATTTTCAAGATTTCTCGCCCCAAAAAAGTTTTTACGCGACAGTAAACTACAAGATACGGCAGGATAACACGCGCTGGGACTACAGCATTCGCCGCGTTATTAGAACATCGGAAGACCTTGAATCCGCACCGGAGTGTGATTTCAGAGAAAAGCCCGAACTTTTTGTTGATTTGATACCTTCAAAAAAGATAAAAAGTAAAAGAGGGGTGCGGGTTTATCTTAAGTACGCAGGTTCGTATTCAACAGGCAGAAAGCATATAGATAATAAAATTTCATGGGAAAAAGGCGGTGCAGAGCCCAAGGTTGACATAGTTGTAAAGAAAGCCGATGGTACACAAGTGAGGAGTTATGAAAAGCCGCTGGACGAATTATATTTCAAGTACCTTGGATACATGAACAAAAGAGATGCGGAAAAGGAGGAGACAGCAAATTTTTTAGTTCGTGTTCCTGCCGGCGGGGGCACAATAGAGGTATCGCTTGATGCCGGTCCGATGTTCGGCGTACTGAAAGCTTCTAATAAACTTGAGTAGCGGATAGTGTTTTATGAAATTCTTGACGAGACGGAAGCGTATCCTATATTAGTTATTTTGACAAATAGCAAAGAAAATGATAATATATAAACGTTGCAATATTTAAGCCTATTACAATTTTTCTTAATAATTTTCTGGAGACACTATGCAAACCAAAATCAAACATGTACTTGAAGAAAAAGGAAGCGAGATCATATCCATTCAAAAAAATGCCCTGATTGATGAAGTTGTAAAAGTAATGAATGAAAATCACATTGGCGCGGTAGTTGTCAAGGAGGGAGAAACAGTTGTGGGAATCGTTTCGGAACGAGACTTGTTGAAAAAACTCCTGGCAGAGCATAAAGATCCGTTAGCAACAACCGCGGGTGATATAATGACAGACCAGCTTGTTATAACAACTACCGATAAAACCTGCGAAGAATGCATAAATGTAATGACAAGCCATCGAGTTCGCCATCTTCCTGTTTACGAAGGTAAAGACCTTGTAGGCATTATTTCTATAGGGGACCTGATGAAACGCCTGGCAAAAGACCGTGATGCAAAAGTTCATTATCTGCAAGACTATATTGCCGGCTCGTATACGTAGAAGATTGGAATGATGGAGTGATGAAAAAATCCCCCTTACCCTACCCCCTTTATGGAAAGGGGGAACTAATCCAGTAATCCATTAATTCTTCAAATTCTCTTTTTCCAGTTCAGGCAAGAGTAGATTTATAGCCTGTTTCACCTGTTTTGACATTTCTGAGCCCAGGTCTCTTTTTCCCGGTTGAATGCCTATCAATCGAATATCAGCATTTGTTTCCTGTTTCAAAAAATCGATTACGAGTGACAGCGACCCGGCATGCGTGGAAAAAGAAACTGAATCCAACTCGTCAGATTTTATTTCTTTAACTGTTCCCGGAGGCAGTTCCATTTCAGCGGCATCAATTAAAATTACCACACCAGGCTTTATTTTTGATATTTTGCCCAGGTAATTTTCCGGAACGGCGCCGGCATCAATAAGTTCTGCTTTTGTTTTTTGTCTCTTCTTAAGAAGCCGGACAATTTTGACGCCCGCCGCGTCATCGCCGCGCAACTCATTTCCAATTCCAACAATGACAGCGGAATTGGAGTAATGGAGTATTGGAGTAATGGATAGTTGGATTTTTGGATTCATAATTTCGGGGGCGAGACGCCTGCGCAGCAGCAACTTTACTTCGCGGGCGGGATACTGTGCTACATTAAATCAAGACAGAAACTTTCGCGCGGCAAACCGGGCAAAGTATCCGCATTCTGTCGCCGCGGGAAACATCTCCTTGTTCTCGCGGTTCCGGCTTGCCTTCCGTCTCTTCCGCAACTTTCAGCGTCTTAAAAGACGAGAGCATAAGAGTAGGATTTGAAGATGCAATCGGCCCAAGTTTATTATAAAGCCATCGCAAGTGGTCACGTGTTGTAATAACAGAGTTGCAAACGTCACAAACCGCGAGCTCTTTTACCACGTACATCTGCTGGTTTTCTCGGCTGTCGGAAACCATATCATATTCAGTTTCAAGAACAATTCCTTTGTCTGTAATGCAATTAAGCTCACAGGTTTGACAGAAGATGCAATGGTCATACCTGACAGTAAGATTACGGGTTGGAGGCGAAGATTCTAAGCTGTCTTCCATAGTAATTGCTCTTGCGGGGCAACTGTTAAAGCACGCGCCGCAGCCGACACAATCATCTTCATGATATGTGGGTTTTCCGCGGTAACCTTCCGGCGCCGGCGCCGGTTTTTTCGGGAATGCGGAAGTATAAGGCCCTATAATAAGAGCTTTAACAGCTTCAACTATTTCGCGCAGTTTGGGTTGCTTCATTTTAAATATATAATTGCAAAATGCAAATTACAAAATGCAAATTAAAAATTAATTAAGAATCATCAGGCAACGGTTCTTCGCCTTCGTGGTCAACTTCGTATTTATCAACTTCAGACTGTTTCCAGAGCGGGATGCCGCTTCTGTGGGCGGCACGGGCGATAGCATGAGCGGCAGTCGGCGCTGTAAGCAAAATAAAAATAATACAAACAATAGTTTTCAGCAGCAGGCTGATATTGGAATTTGCGCCGGCAAAAATGGCCAAGCCGACAAGAATAAAACACGTTCCGATAGTAACGCATTTTGTAGCGGCCTGAAGCCTGTTATAGACGTTTGGCATACGAATCAGCCCTATGCAGCCTACAAGCTCAAACGCCAGCCCGATAGAAACAAAAATTATGACAAAAATATTACTCATCAAGGCCTTTTCCTTCTAAATATTTAGCAAGGGCAATGCTTCCGATAAAAGAAAGCAGCGCCCATGAGATAGCGATATTCATATAAAACTCTCTTCCGCCAAGGAATACAACAACGCAGCAGAACCCGACAATAACAGTTCCGAGTATATCAATAGCCACAATTCTGTCCGCTGAAGTCGGCCCCATGGCAATTCTGAAAAGGCACAGAAAAGTGCAGATAATTAATACAACATAAATAATAGTAATAAAAGCAGGCATTTAATTAATCGAAAATTTTAGTTAAATATTTTTCAAATCTACTAACAATGCTTTCGCTTGCGTGGGCGACATCTTTATATCTTATGTCAATCCAGTGGATGTACAAATGCCCGTCATCAGTAATATCCACAGTTAGGGTTCCGGGTGTTAACGTGATGCAGTTAGCAAGCATAGTTCTTCCGGAATCGCTTTTTAGTTTAGTTCTGACCTTAACGATGCCGGGATGAATCGGCATCTCCGGATGAAGCACGAGATAAGCCACCTGCAAATTTGCTTTAATGCATTCATAAATAAAAACAGGCACAAAGACAACAAACCAGAAATACCGGCGGAAATGGTACGCTTTGTGCGGATTTTCAGTAAACTCATAAAACACGCCCGCTGTGGCGGCGGCAGCAAGAATTCCCGCTATGACACTTTGGAAATCAATAGCAAATCCCCCGGCGAGATAAAACGGCCAGACAAGAACAATCCACATAACAAACGAAAGTAAAAATAAAGTTATTCTAGCCATTTAGAGACCTCCCGCGTGTGTTACATAGTTAGTGCCTGCAATGATAGAATCAACAGCGGGCTGAAGAACAACTTCGCGCGCGCCGGGCACTATAAGCAGGCTCATGAGCAGGCAAAGAACGGCGAGAAAAACCATTGCAATCCTCATAGTGGCAGGAACCTCTTTAACTTTTTCCCATTTAGATTTAAGGGCGCCAAAGAAAGCGTATTTTTGAACTTTCATAAAAGAAGCTATGGTCATAACGCTAACAACAACAGCGGCAACAGCATAACCATACCTATGTGCCTGAACACAAGCCCAGATAATAATAACTTTGCTGAAAAAACCATTAAAAGGCGGCAAACCGCTAATGGCAAGCGAAGCAACAAGAGTGGAAGAAGCTGTAACCGGCATTTGTCTGGACAGGCCGCCCATTTGGCGGAGTTGCCGGGTGCCTGTTTCATATTCCACAGAGCCTGCGCCGAGAAACAGCAGGGATTTAAATGCGGCATGATTAATCAAATGAAAAATTCCTCCGAGAATTCCGAGAGGAGTTCCCAACCCTATTCCTATCATGACATAACCAATCTGACTAATGCTGTGATAAGCAAGCAGCCGCTTAAAATCCCATTGCCCTATAGCCATAAAAACACCGACCACCATAGAAAGCCCGCCAAGGGCAAGGATAATTTCATGTGTAACCTGCATGGCAGGAAAAATGTTCAAAGAAACACGGACAAGCGCGTAAACACCCGTGGCTTTAATGAACACACCGGAAAGCATGGCAGAAATAGGAGTTGGAGCGGACGGATGCGCGTCAGGCAGCCACGCGTGCATCGGCACCAGCGCCGCTTTTAGCCCAAACCCGATAATAAACAGGCCAAGCGCTACAAGAAGCCCGTTGTTCAGATTGCCGGCTGTTCTGATAGAAAAGTCAGCCATATTTAAGGTGCCTGTCAATCCGTAGACAAAAGCAACCCCGAGAAGAACGCAAAGCGCGCCAAGGTTGCCAAGAGCAAGATATTTAAAAGTAGCTTCAAGCTCTTCGTGCCTGCAACCGTAGCCAACCAAGGCGTAAGAAGCAATAGAAGCGATTTCCAGGAAAACGAAAATATTAAAAAAGTCGCCCGACAAAACGACGCCATTCATTCCCGTAACCATCAAAAGAAACAGGCAGTAAAATTTAGATTTCCAAGTGAATTGTTCCATGTAGCTGATGGAATAAATGGAGGAAGCCACAGTGATAATCGAGATAATGAGCAGCATAAGAGCGCTGAAGCCGTCAAGCGCCATATTAATGCCGATAGGAATTTTCCATCCGCCTACAAAATAAACGCCGGAAACATTATTCATGCAGACATAAGCCGAGGCAACAAGCAGCAAAAAAGCGCTAACGTTGGCGATAGCATCCGCTACTTTGTTCAAATGCTTTGGCACAAGAGCAACTATAAAAGCTGCTCCCAGCGGTAAAATAACAAAAAATGGAATTAAAAAATTGTTCATCCTTTTAAACGGCGAATTTTACTAATATCAAAAGTGCCATACCGCTGATAAACACGGAGGCAAATAGCAACCATAAGAGCTGTTACGCCCAGGCTGATAACAATGGAAGTAAGAACCAGCGCCTGCGGCAGAGGGTCGACCGACGAGTTTGCGAAACCTGTCAAGTCAGCCGCGCCGGCGGCATTTTTCCAGATAATCGGCGCCCTGCCGCCCAGCCTATAACCAAGCATAATTAATAACAGGTTTACCGCATTTTCCATTATGATAAAACCGATAACAATTTTAATAAGGTTGCGTTTGGTTACAACAGCGTAAAGACCTATCAAAAATAAAAGTATACACAGGCCGTAAGTCATAATAATTATTTTCTCAAAGTTTATTATTATCAACAAAATTTGTTGAATAATATTTATTTCACAAATTATTTTATAATTAGCAAACAAGTAAAACAGGACGTCCCGGACTGTTTAGCTCGTGAAATCCATATTAGCATAGGCCCGGAATTATTAGCATGCGACTGACAAGCAGGCCGGGACATCCTGCTTTACTATTCCTCCTGTGTTTCATTAATGCGCAGCATAGCAAGGAGCGCGAAAGCCAAAAATATGGAAGCGCAAACTTTTATCGCTATCCAAATATTATTAACGGGAATAGTGCCGGCGCTTAATAGCCGGAAATCGCCCACGCCCATTTTTCTCAGCAAGGAATTAAGCGATTCGGAAGTTGGGACAGACAGCCAATTCACGAAAAAAGTACCCGCGAAAAGAGCTCCGGCGACAGCGACAACCAGGAAACCGAGAGCGCCAACACTGTCGAGCATGCCCGCTTTTTCCAGGCTGAGTTTTCTGAAAGCGCGTTTTTTTCCGAAAGCAAGCAGGACTAAAATAAAAGAGCAGCTGACAATAACTCCGCCGGCAAATCCGCCTCCGGGAGTAAGATGCCCGTACAAAACAATGTAAAGCCCGAAAATAAAGATAAAGGACTTAACCCATCTTGTCACGGTTTTGACAACGAGGGACATCCCGTCCGGGTGTTCAGAAACAATTATTTTTTCAGGTTCATTCATTATTTCTTTTTCCCTCTTTTGTAAAAGGGGGTAGAGGGATTGAAAAATTAAATTTCTCTGTTTTTTATTCTATCTTATGGTGCGCATCTTTTTTTCTCGGTTTTTTCCTCAAAAGCGCGATAGCTCCTATTACCGCTGTAAAAAGAATAGTGGCTTCGCCTAAAGTGTCATAACCGCGGTAATCAAGGATAACAGCCGCTACGGCATTTGCCGCGCCAGTGTCTTCCAGACCTTTGCTGATGTAGGTTTGCGAAGGCGCGTTTGCGGCTCTTAAGAACACCGGGTCGCCGAAATCTCCAAAAAGCGGAACCACTTTCATCATAAACATAAACAAAATAATTATAACGGTGATAGTTGTCATCAAACCGAAGAATTTCCGTTCGCCGGCGTCGGCGCTTTTGTCCCTGTTGACTGTCGCCCGAATAAGAATTATCAGGCAGACAACTTCTACTACCATTTGAGTAATAGCTATATCCGGAGCTTTAAGCAGCAGAAAAAGAATAGTAAACCCAATATCAACAACTCCAAGGCAAACTACAGCGGAAAGCAGGTTAGGAGTTTCTATCGCTATCAAACATCCGATAACGATAAAAGCAAGAAAAATTATTGTAATAGTTTCAACATTCATGTAAAGAGCCAGATAACAATAATAAGCGCGGCGATAACCCACGTAAGATAAACAAACAAATACCCTTGATGAGCGGCGCGCAGAAGACCGGTTATATAGTTAGTTATGCGTATGCCGACATCATAAACATCAAACCATTTTTTTTCGGCAAGTTTATAAAGAGTTTTCAGAACCGGAATATCTGTAACGGTTTTATAAAAGTCCGTGCCGCTCATTTTCATTTCTTCGTAATATTTTTCCCCGCCGATATGCGGCGCGTCTCTTCGAACTTGCAACTTGCTGATCCAAAAGACCACCGCGCCAAAAACCAACGCGATAATAAGGAACAAAGTTATCAATCCCGGATTCATATATTCAAACTGCTCAACATTGACATTCACCGCTCCCGCAAGGATGGATTTTACAGGCAGCGCCCATGCAAACACACCAAAGAGAATGCAGAAAACCGACAGCACAAGCATAGGCACAAGCATTACCAAGCTTGATTCTTTAACATGCTGCCAGGCGTGTTTACTTTCTTTCGGCCGCGCGAGAAAAACAGCATAAAGAACTTTTACGAAACTCGCAAGAGTAAGCGCGCTGCCGAAAACTGCCGCCGTAAGCCAAATAATCCAACCAATCCCTTTTGGGCCTAATTCTATAGTTCCCTGGTAAACCAGCCATTTTGAGAAAAAGCCGTTGAGCGGCGGGACTCCCGAAATCGCCAATGCAGCTATTATCATACAAAGAAAAGTGACTGGCATTTTGCGGCCCAGGCCCCCAAGCTCGTCAAGGTCAGAAGTTCCTGTTCTGGACTCTACTGACCCCGCCCCGAGAAACAGCAAAGATTTATAAATAACATTGTTGATTAAATGAAACAATCCGCCGAGAATTCCTATGGGTGTTAGTGTTGCAATGCCGAGAATCATATAGCCAACCTGCGAAACTGCGTGGTATCCAAGCAGGCGTTTAAGGTTATGCTGAATCAGCGCCATAAAAACAGCAGCGAGAATAGTAATTGCGCCGATTGCCAGTAGAACTGTTTGCATAGCTTTGCTAGGAATAAAAATGTTTTGAACAAGTCTCAAAAGAAAATAAATTCCAAGAATTTTGTCTAGAGCCGCCGGCAAAAAAGCAGTAACGGGAGCCGGAACGGCTTTTGCCGTATCGGGCACCCAGGTATGAAACGGCAAAGCGCCCGCTTTTGCGAGCACGGCGCTCAAAAGGCAGAGAAAAGCGAGAATTGCGGCGCCGCCCGCTGTGGCAACAGGAGAGCCCATCATGGGAAAAGAAAAAATGTTTTCCTGACCGCCGCGCGCAAGCCAGAGCAGCCCCAACCCTAAAATTAGAAGCGAATCTGTTCCGCCGATTATAATTAAACTTTTTTTAGCTGCAGCGGATGCTTCGTCGGTTTGGCAGGCGTTTATCAGCAAAAAGAGGGTTATGCCCAGCGCTCCCCAAAGAATGGCAAGAAACATAAAATTATTACAGAAGAAAGTCGCGTTTGCCAATCCTACTGTAAACAAAAAATTTGCGTTAAAAGAAACAGACCTTATCCCGTCAAATGGCTTGCTTAGCGAATAAGTAAAAATCAAAAATGCCATGACAGAGCTTGCCATGCACATTACACGCGCTAGGTTATCACTGTAAAATAATTGGCAAATAGCGCCTGCTTCGCCTTTGTCCACAAAAAAGATAACAATAGCTCCCAGCGCGACTGCAATAACAATGATTTCAGCGAGCCATTTAGTCAAAGCTTGAAACTTGCGCGGAAAAAGGAGGCAGACCACCCCGGCAATTACCGGAATAACGCAAAGCAAGTGAGTTAAAGTTATTTGATTACAAGGACACATTACAATCAGGTTTCAGGTGTCGGGTTTCAGGTTTCAGTAAATAAAGTCAAAGTCAAAGGTCTTAAGGTCATAAGGTCATAATTCTAATTAAAAATCAAATTTTCTTTCTCAATTCTTCCGTTCGTTCCTGCGACATTTTAACAAGATCTTTGTGTGTTAAAATACTTTCCCGTCCTGTTTTCTTTTCCAAAACTGTTACACGTTCCGTGCAGCAGTAACAAGGGTCTATTGCCGCCGAGGCAATACACGCGTCGGCAATGTGCTGGCCGACCATAGTAACCTTAAAAGTCGGCAAATTCATAAATGTCGGCGCGCGAGCTTTGTGCCGTGCAGGGCGGTTGGCGCCGTCCGAACGGATATAATGAAAACATTCTCCACGCGGAGCTTCAGCTCTTCCCTGGCCTTGTCCCGCCGGAACACTTTCAGGGTTTGAATCTATTTCTCCTTCAGGCATGTTCTCTATTGCCTGCCGGATTATTTTCGCGGACTCGTACATTTCTAGAACGCGAACAACTGCCTTGGCAAACACGTCGCCTTCTTCCTGAACTATGATATTCCAATCAAGCTCGGAATAGGCAGCATAAGGTTCATCTTTGCGCACGTCAATCGCCAACCCCGAGCCCCTTGCCAGCGGGCCTAAAGCGCAGTAATCTATCGCAGCCTGTTTAGGGAGAATTCCCACGCCTTTTAAGCGCGCGTGCAAAACAGGGTCATCGCTTACTGCGCCGAGGAACATATCTAATTTTGGTATCAGCGCTTCTAAATCTTTAATTGCTTTTTCCCGTTCTTTGTCTGAAATATTGCGTTTAACTCCGCCCACTTTCATCATCGCGTAACTTTGCCTGTTTCCGGTGATGCGTTCAAGGATATCGCAAATAATTTCGCGGTATTTCCAGCCCCACATAAAAACAGTATTGTAACCGAGAAAATGCCCCGCAAGTCCCAGCCAGAGCAAATGACTGTGAATGCGCTCAAGTTCAGCGATAATCGTTCTAATATAAAGCGCGCGCGGAGGCACGGGAATGTCACCCGCATCTTCAACCGCCTGCACATAAGCTATTGGATGAGAAGTGGAACAAATCCCGCAAATTCGTTCTATAACGAAACAAACTTGCTCATAAGTTTTTTCTTCGCAAAGTTTTTCTATTCCGCGATGGTTGTAGCCGATATCAAGATCAACGTCCACAACTGTTTCGCCTTCCACATGCAGCCTGAAAAATTCCGGCTCTTCAAGAAGCGGCATAAAAGGCCCAACAGGAATAATTTTTTTGTTTTCTTTACTCATTAAAAGTTAAATTAATTAGCTTAATTTTATTTTTTAGTCAGAAGCTGTAAGCAAACCATCTCTTCTCAGTCTTTCGCGAATAGCTGCTGTGCTTCTTGTGTCTTTATTGTCCCTGCGAAGCGGATGCAGGTCTTCCGGCCAATCGTCCCCAAGCAAAAGTTTTTCCGGCCCGGGATGATTATTAAAAGTAACTCCTAACATTTCGCGGATTTCAGTTTCTATCCAAGCCGCGCCGGTAATTACTGAAGCTATGCTGTCAATTGTCAAATCATCTTTATTGATGAACACGCTAATGTTTACAAGCATATTATAGGCGTCGGGGCTGAAATGATACATAATTTCAATTGCCCGCGGCGTATCAATACCGGAAGCAATCGCAAACCTCATTCCCAAGTCTTTAAATACGATCTTAGCTGTTTCAATAATTTTTTCTTTCGGCACGACAACATAAACCCGTTTTTCCGATTTAACGTTAAATTCGGTGGCAACGGATTTAAGCGCGTCTTTTACTATTTCAATATAATTATTCATCATTTTCTCCAAGTCGGAGACTTGGGCTACATTTTCTCCAAGTCGGAGACTTGGGCTACATTTTCTCCAAGTCGGAGACTTGGGCTACATTTTCTTCAACCACCGGCAGTTCCGGCGATTCGCCTTTTTCAAGCTTTTTCAAAACTTCAGCGGCTTTTACAACGCCGAGAATAATCGCTTCAGGCTTTGGCGGGCAACCGGGGACATAAGCGTGAACAGGAAGATATTTGTCCAGCGAATCGCCCACGTTGTAGCTGTCTTTAAATAAGCCTCTGGAACAAGCACATCCGCCAACGGCAACAACTAGGCAGGGCTTCGCGCATTGCTCGTATATTTCAAGAACTCTCGGGATGGTTTTCCTGTTCATAGAACCGCAAACAAGAAGAACATCAGCATGCCGGGCGCTCCCGACAAGAACGCAGCCGAAGCGTTCAATATCAAACCTGGGAGTCAAAGCATCCAGCACTTCGATATCGCAATTGTTGCATGAACCTGTGCTAAGATGGTAAACCCAGGGCGATTTTGCTAAAGCTCTTAATTTTAAGTTCATAAATAGTCTGTGGTCCGTAGTCCGCTTCCCGTAGTCCGTTTCTCGTTGTCCGTAACTCGTAATCTGAAGTAAGCCGCACTTCTAAGTGCGAGCCAAACAACTGACACCCGACACCTGACACCAGAAACCTTATTTATAATCCAATCAACGCCAATATAATACCTCCAAGCGCCAGCAAAAGCGGCGCTGTCCAGAAAAATTTCATTGCCTGATCTATTCTCAAACGCGGATTCGTGTTTCGAATAACTGTAATTATAACAAGCAGTCCGACATATTTTAAAATACTTAAAACACTATTTAAAACACCATCAAAATTCATCGCGCCGCAGAAAAAGACTACCAAAGTCATCGGCGCGACAAAAAGAAGCATTGCCCGCATTAATTTGAACAACGCGAAAGGCGGCCCGGAATAATCTGTATAAGGCCCGGCTATTATTTCTGTTTCAGCTTCAGGAATATCAAAAGGCACAAGAGTTAATTTCGCCTGGATGCACGGTATCGCCGCGAGCAAAGCCAAAATCCCGGAAAGCTTTAAAGCCGCAGCGCCGTTGGCCGACTGAAAAGCGACAAGAGAATCAAGCCGCAACTGTCCGCCGCTTTGAATTATCGGAACAACTATTGCCAAAATAAAAGGAAGCTCATACGAAAGAATTAATTTCATTTCGCGGCTGCTGCCGAGAGAACTAAGCGGATTCCCCGAAGAAGCTCCGCCAAGAATAACACATAATGAAGGAATGGTCAGCAAATAAATTACCAAAATAATATCGCCGGAAAATCCAAGAGGAGAAAGGGATTTCCAGTCAAGAATGGGAATCCATAAAATTAATGAAGCAACAGCGACCGCTGCCACGCCTACAACAGGAGCAAGCAGGAAAACAAAAGTATTCCCTTCTCTCGGCAAAATAGTTTCTTTCCCGAGTAATTTTACAAAATCATAAAAAGGCTGCAGCAGGGGAGGCCCAACGCGCCACTGAACCCGGGCAGTAACTTTTCTGTCTACCCAGCTCATCAGCAGCCCGACGACTCCCGTAAACAGAAGTCCGGGGAAAATCAAAACAGCTATTATTAACCAAATAATTTCCATAAAACACTAAACACTTAACACTTTACTTCATGATTACTGCTGTCTGCCCGACACAGCAGATTTTGTAGCCGACCTCGCTGAGGTCAGATGCCCGCGCTCAACGAGCGCGGCTACAACCGCCGTCTAACCTCTTCTCACTCCGTGCTAACCTCCCGCTCCCACTTGTTGCATTTTACCGCCAAGCGTTCTCCGAGCATGTGAACGTTATCTTCTTTTAAACGAGTGTCGTCTTCATCAACCCATTCCAAAACTCCTTCGGGAGCCGACTTTACGCATGGCGGCTCTTCATCTCCAAAAAGCATACATTGATCACAAACAGAACTAATGTAATTTATAACATCCGGGCTGATAACGCCGAAAGGGCACGCCGTAACGCAGGACCCGCAGCCCACGCAGCGCAGGTTATGCCTGACAACCGAGCTGTCTTCGAGTTTTTCGAGTGCGTCTTTCGTACAAGCCGTTACGCAGGGTTTTTCTTCGCAATGCCTGCAAGTCAAAGCAAAAGCCGCCATCTCCCGCAAATCCTTTAAACCGTTATTGTTGGGATGATAAAAGTACGCGCATTCAACCATCTCGTCGCTTTTAAGCGCCGCAGCTTCAAGATCCAACAATAACATTTTTTTTGGCATCAATCCCAGATTGCTTCGTAGTTTTTAATTTGGTCGTATGTCATTACAGGCCCGTCTTCACAAACAAAATAAGGGCCTAACCTGCAATGACCGCACTTGCCTATGCCGCAGCTCATATTTTTCTCCATCGACAAATATATTTGTGAATCTGAGAACCCGAGCTCTATTAATTTCAATGTCGCAAACTTCATCATAATCGGCGGCCCGCAAACGACAGCTACCGCGTCGGAAACATTTATCGGCAGCCCATCCATAATTGTTGTTACGACGCCCACCGGCCCTTTCCATTTCCCGGTGTCGTCGGCGTCAACACTGATGACAAGGTCCAAAGGAGAATCTTTCATCCATTTTTTCATCAAATCTTTATATATAATGTCTTCCGGTGACCGAGATCCAAACCTCACTACCACTTTTTTATAAGTGTCTATTCTGTCAAGCAAAGCATAAAGCAAAGACCTGAGCGGAGCAAGTCCGACACCGCCGCCTATTACAAGAATTTCTTTTCCTTTAAAATCAGTGTCAACGGGATAAGGTTTGCCGAGGGGACCGCGCAAGCCCAGCATCACCCCCGGAGAAAGGCCATGCAAAATTTCCGTGATCTTTCCTACCCGCATAACGGTTACATCCATCTGCTCGCTTACCGCCGGCGAAGACGAAGGAGTAAAAGGCGCTTCGCCCATGCCCGGCACCGCCATCTCTATGAATTGTCCGGCTTCGAACGGAATCGGACGCTCGGGCCTCAACACAAAAGTTTTTATTGTGCCGGACTCTTCTATCACGTCAATGAGTTTCGCCGGTATAGGTTTATATGGATTTTCATACATTGGAATCTTTCTTAATTTTCGTGTTTTTAAGCCTGTCCCGCTCAAGCGGGATGTCTTTCGTTGTAAAACTTAGACAGAACAATTATTTTTTTAGTGCCTATTAGTGTGAATTCGTGGTTGCTCTTAAATTTGTTTCGTGTTTTTAGTGTCTTTCGTGGTTCAGGCATTGGCTACTTCTTGGATAATTTTTCGCAAGTCAAGCTTGCCGATGCAAGCGTCTATGCATCTTCCGCAGCCGCTGCACGCGTAGCCTTCTTCCGCTTCGTAAGGCGCGATGAACTTTCTTTCCAGCCTGTGGCGCAAACGGACTTCGCGCTGCTTGTTCGGGTTTGCTCCGCCTGCCACGCGGGTAAAATTTTCGCTCAGGCAGGCGTCCCAAACTCTTGACCGCAAGGCTTCACCGCTTGAAGTTAGCGCGTCTGTCAATAAGAAACAATGGCAGCTCGGGCAAACAAAGTTACACGCGCCACACTCGACGCACGTTTCCGCTACTTTTTCCCAGACTTTATCAGGCCATTTTTTTTGCAAGACTTCAGCAATATTTTCGGGAATCTCTATCCCTTGTTCTTTCAAACTTGCCTTTACTTTTTCTTTAATAGCTTCGCGCTTTTCTTTTTGTTCAGATAATTGCGATTCCGAAGCAGCGGAAAAACTTTCCTCAAACTCTTTTAATAATTCTTTGCCGCGTTCAGTTGGCGCGGCGACCAATTTTCCGCCTTCAACTTCAGAAAAAATAAGGTCTGCCGATTCTTCGGAATAAGGCTGAAGCCCCACCGCAACGCAAAAACATGTTGGCAAACAATCTGTGCAGTCTTCAGCGATTACAATAGTTTTTTTGCGGCGCACGGAATAAAAAGGATCTTCAAACGCCCCTTCAAGAAAGAGTTTGTCAAGGATTTTTAAAGGGGGGAGGTCACAGCTCTTCGCGCCGAAAATTATTGTTTCCTGAACGGTAGGAACATCCTCTCCAACTGATTCAGAAGGAGTAAACAAAAAAGTTTTTAATGATTCTGTTGCTCGGTAAGGCGATGTCGGAAATTCATTTAGAGATTCGGGGACCTGAACTTGTAAATGCCAACTGTCTTCTTCCAAAGTAGGGGCAATAAGAGTTTTGCTGTCCGTCAAGGACTTAACGAACGCTAAGACTTGGTCAGAAGATATGAAAAGCCAATTCATGGTTATTGACATTTGCGTGAAGGTTTGAACTATTTTATAGGAACTGCAAGCTTTTGTCAAGTTTTTTAATATTTTTAAAATATTTCAAAATATTTCAAAATATTTCAAAAAAATATGGCCGGAATTTTTTACCAAAGAACCACTGAGTTCACATAGGTATTTAGTCGTCCCTTAAAAACCGATTTTTGGTAGTAATTCGGTATGAAGCCAATTTTGGACGATTACGGCGAGTCCTCCTTTGATGGGGGGGATTAAGGGGGATGTTAATTGCTCGGAGTATTACAATACGCCATCGTCTTATTACCTTGTAATCAACTCAAATTTAACTTTCCCCGATGTAGAAATCGGGGTAGGTTAAGGGACGACTAATTTAACGCAACGTGAAAAGGGGAGTGAAGCAGGATGTCCCGGCCTGCTTATTCCACGAATGCTGATTACGCTGTATAATTGCGAATAAGTATATCACCGGATAAACAGACCGGGACGTCCTGCTTTACTTCGATTTTGCATGTTTTTGCCAAGAATTCTTCATAAAGAAGAGATCCGTCCCGGCGCTTAGTGACACTCCTCTTTTGTAAGGAGGAGATTTTTTCTTGTCGACCCATTTTCACGTTGCGTCTAATTATCTCCTAATTCTTTTTATTTTTTGTGGCTTTTGATGAAAGACTTAATGAAGTAGAAATTACTGAAGATATAATTCCTTTGAGCAAAATTAGCTGTAAAAGTTTTAGCCAAATCAGAGGAGGATTTTATAAAAAACCCGGAATTTTATATAAAACTCCGACTGTATTATTTTCAATCGTAGCTTTGTGCTGATTGAATTCGACAAATTTAAATGATTGAGGGCTATAATAAAACCGGACTTTAAATCTTCCGGGATTTTGATATAATTTAATTCAGGACTTATTACTCACAAGTAATAACCTTTTGGTTAGTTGTTTAATAATACCTTTTTCACCAATTAAATCTTCCGGTGATTTATAATCTTTTAACAATTCAAATTTTGTTTTTAGTTATATTTTTGACTTTTAAGTAGAGTTATTTTACAGTAATATTGTACCAAAATACGCCTTAAATTCAACCATAAAAACAAAGACCATACGAAGGGGTTTGAATTATTGAGTAATTGTTTTCAGCTATTTAGTATTAATAATTTGCATCCCGAAAAAGACGATGCAATTATTCTTTATTTTAATAAATTAAATTTCGCGGTAAAGGCTGATGTTGAAACGTTCTATGATACTTTAGGCGGAGTACTTGCTGTTGTCGAGTCGAAAGCTTCTAATCTGTTTTTTAATTAATCAGCGTAATTTTCTTGCAGCTCAATTTCCTTTTTTAATTAAAGAAAACGATCTTGAATTTTTGGAAAAGAATTTATAATGAGAGTGCCAAGTTAAGCTGATATAAGCAAGCTGGACAATCCAGCCCGGACAAAGGCTAACCACCAGTCCGGAACGAAAGCGTGTGCGTGAGGCGGTAACAAATCACGTAAAGCCACGCCAGAGGTGTTTGCCAGCCGCAATGCGAAAGCGTGAAGATATTCAGCCCCGAAATAATCCTTGTTGCAAGAGGACTAAGCGTTTCATTTCGTGAAGGGAAGAGCGGAGTATGGCGGTGTGGCAGTCGGACTGATTCATAGTAGAGGAGTAGGCAGGGTAATGCCTGTCGAGTTCAGGGCGTGCAAGTGCCACTGGATACTCGAAGGGGTCAGCAGGAAAACGTAAAGAGGTAATAAGAACTATGCTATTCACAGAAATAGAAAAACATGGGAGAAGTTATCTCTTATATCTGAACACGCTACGCGAAACTCGGGGTTCCAATTTTGAGCTTTGCTCTTATACTGGGAAATAGAGTTTCTCGAAGACTGCTACCATAACCTTAACAAAACAAAGGCGGTAGTAGTAGACAATTATACATTGTTCGTGCGAAGTGAGTTGACTGAAGAGCCGGATGTGGGAAATCTACAAGTCCGGTTCTGTGAGGGGTGTTGAAGTTCCTCACATGATTAGAATAATGTGGCACTCCCCAAATCGAAAGAGGGGAGAAACAGAGAAAACAAATTTAACCTAAATAAAGAGATATATTATGCCTACTCGACAAGCACTGAAATTAAATTAATTATTGTTCTAACATTAATTTTGATTGCTAACATCGCTCAAGCTCGTTCAAGACAACCTAGCTCTTCAGGTTGTAGACGAGGTTGTACAAGATGTGGTGTGGCTTTACCGCCGCCACCTTCTCCGCCGCCTTCTCCGCCACCAGGTGGTATAAACAGTTCCCCGGTATTTGAACTTACTTAACCAATCAATATAGCGCGGGTTATTTAATTACCCCGCGCTATTTTCAATTTTTCCCAACTCCTTCGCCCACTCCTCCGCCTTTTGCAATTGCTCATCTGTGTTTTTCTTTTTCGGATCGCGAAAATCTATTTCGCTTACTATTTCGTTTCCTTCAAGTGCGGCTTTCATTTTGCTGAAACTTTACCTTTTCCCCCCGCCATGGCAACAGAACAAAGCCATTTTTTTGCCGGGAAATTTGTTTTCAGTGAAAAAAGAATTTAGCGCCGGGGCGTAGCTTCCCGCCCAGACAGGCGTGCCTATAAAAAGAAAATCATAATCGTCAAAATTCACGTCAAAGGAAAGCAGTTCGTGTTTTTCATTCACCATCACTTGTTTCCCGCCCCAAAAATATTTCATGAAACCTTTGGTTTTGATTTTTTCTTTGGGTTTTAATTCCAAAACTTCCGCGCCTGTTTTTAACTCTATTTTTTCAGCGATCAGCTTTGTGTTACCTTCAAACGAATAAAAAATTTAACTTAAATTTTCCAAAAATTTGATAATCGCTTCTGCGGCGAGTTCGCCGGTGTCGCCATGCCCTATCAGATCATGAACATGTTTAAGGTTTTCAACTGTTTCATTGTAAAAATCTCTGTCGGTTAAATATTTTTCCGCGCCGGGAACTATCCGTTCCGGGGTCATTTGATGCTGAATAAATTCAGGCACAATTCTCCGCCCGGCTATTATGTTCGCAAGATTGATAAAAGGAATGGAAAAAAGAGCGCGAGCTACCCAGAATGTCACAAAGTTTGTCTTATAAAGTACTAGAACAGGTTTGTGCATCAAAGCTGTTTCCAACGCCGCGGTGCCTGAAGCCGCTAAAATAATTTCCGAGTTATGCGCGATATCGTACATAGATTCGGGAACTATTCTGTAAAAATTATCGAAATCTGATATTTCGGCTACATTAATTTTTTCAGAAATTAAATTTTTCAGGCCTGGCCTGGCGCACGAAATTATAAAAAATAAGTCGTCAAATTTCTCACGCAGCTTTTCAGCGCTCTGAAGCATCACGGGAAGAATTTTGATGATTTCGTTGTCGCGGCTGCCCGGCAAAATCCCTATTATCCGTTTGCCGGAAGGAATATTGTTTGAAGAAAGAAAAGATTCGTCGGGCTGAAAACTCTTGAGCTTAGCTGTAAGAGGATGGCCGACGCATTTAACTTTCATGCCGGACTTTCTGAAAAAGTGATGTTCTTTAATAGAAATAGTGTCGTCCTTAACAACCCATTTCCCGCCTTTATTATAAACATCTTCCTCGAAAGGAAAGAGAACAAGCATCAGGTCTACTACTCTGCGGATAGTATGAATTCTTCGATGGCCCCAAGCCCATATTTGCGGGCTGACAAAATAAATCACGGGAATTTCAGGAAACAATTTTTTAGTTTTTTTCGCGAGGCGGATGTTGAAACCCGGATAATCTATGAAAACAATCGCGTCGGGCTTTTCGGTTTCCACGTGCCGCAAAAGGTCGTTTCTTATTTTAAAAAGGCGGGGAAGGTTTTTAATTGGTTCTATAAGCCCGATAACTGAAAGTTCAGTGATATTGTGAATTAGCCGCAGCCCAGCTTTCTCCATTTCGGGGCCGCCGACTCCGAAAGCGTCAAGTTCCGGCAGCCTTTTTTTCATAGCGGCGACAAGCGGGGCGCCATGATGGTCGCCTGAAGGTTCTCCTGCTATAAAAAGTATTTTATTCATAATTAATTTTGACACAGATAGATGCTGATTCTGTATGAATAGTTATGTTTTATTTTATTGCTTTTTTCATAATCTTTCATAATTCATCTGCGTCTTTCAGCGTCGAAAAAATAAAATCAGCAAGTAGAATGAAAAAGCCCGCCTGTTTTTTTGCAGGTTCTCAGCTTGTTGTATTTTTCAATAGCTTTCTCCGTGGAAAGCACATGTGTTTCAATATTTTTTTTTTTAAGAAGTTCTAAAGTTTCCGGGCAAACTCCGAGTCGGTTGTCAACGCCTGTAGAAAGAACGATTACTTCGCAGCCCGCGTCAATTAGTTCCTTGACATCCGCGGGCTGAATTCCAGGAGAATGAGCAGTACCTGTTTCGTTCCAGTCCCATTTTTTTGCGCCGCCGGGAAAAAGTTTGGCATCTTTGAAGTTAGTTTTTTCGTTTATTTCAAGGTTTCCCCAGGAAAAATTTGTAATTTCAGGAGCGCTGTTTTTATGATGTCCGGGTTTCATCAAAACAAAAAAGTTTGTTCTTCAAGTTTTTTTTCTTTTTTTTCAGATTCCGCTTGCGTTTCAGGATTTTTCTGTTCTGCATTTTCACTGCTTACTGCATCCTGCTCACATTCCTTTGTCCCGCTTTGCGGAGCTTCAGCGGGCAGGCCGTCTTCCTCCACGTTAGAAACGCGGGCTGCATTTTCCACGCGAGCCGCGTGGGCTTCATTTTCCACGTTAGAAACGTAGGCTACATTCGACGGCGAAGGAGCCGCAGCCATTTCCCACATGTCCATCTGGTTGCTTTCCGGCATTCCGTTCAGCAAACCTTCAGCCGCCATATTTTCTACAATAGTTTTATTGACGCTTGTTTTGTTAATAATGTCCTGCCGGCTAGAAAACTTTTCTTTTTTTCTCGCTTTAACAAGAGATTCCGCTGCGGATTCGCCCAGACCCGGAAAAGAAGTTAAAGGCGGAATAATTTTTCCGTCTTCTATCACGCATTTTCCTGGCAACGATTTGTAAACATCAATCGGCAGCATTTTAATTCCCCTTTCGTTCATTTCGAGGGCAACTTCAAGGACAGTCAAAGTAGTTTTGTCATTAGGGCTCAATTTCCTTCTTCCCCCGGAATCTAGAAGAATTTCCTGTATTTTTGAACGAATGGCATTAGAGCCTGCAGCCGCGGATTTCGCGTCAAGCGCGTGTCTCATCACCGTAAAATAGGCCGCGTAGAACTCCACCGGATAATGGACTTTGCAATAAGCAATTCTAAATGCGTTAAGCACATAAGCAACAGCGTGGGCTTTTGGAAACATGTACTTAATTTTTTTGCATGATTCAATATACCAATCGGGAATCTTTTTTTCTTTCATTACTTCAACATCTTCCTTTTTCAGCCCTTTTCCTTTTCTTACTTGCTCCATAATTTTAAATGCCATGAAAGGATCAATGTCTTTAGCAATCAAGTCGTTCATGATGTCGTCGCGAGTACAAATCGCTTGCTTGAGAGTTGCTTTTCCTTCTTTTAACAAGTCGCGCGCGTTGTTAAGCCAGACATCCGTGCCGTGACTCAGCCCCGAAATTCTAATAAGGTCAGCGAAAGATTTCGGGCGCGTGTCAGCGAGCATCTGTCGCACAAAATCCGTTCCAAACTCCGGAACTCCGTAAGTTCCTACTTTGCTTCCGATATCTTTTTCAGTCACACCAAGCGACCTTAGCCCTGAAAAAATACCCAAAGTTTTTTTGTCGTCCAGCGGCGCTTTTGTAACGTCTTTCCCGATAAAATCGGAAAGCAGCCTGATCTGCGTCGGGTCGTCATGTCCAAGAATATCAAGCTTCAAAAGCTGGTCTTCCATCGGATGATAATCAAAATGTGTGGTTTTATTGACGCTGTCCATTTTGTTCGCGGGAAACTGGACAGGACAAAACTCGTTTATGTCTTTGTCTTTAGGAAGAATAATCATACCGCCGGGATGCTGTCCTGTTGTCTTTTTTATTCCCGTAAGCCCGTCAACCAAGCGGTTAATTTCCGCGGTCGGCCAGTCTGCGCCGATGGACTCAACATATTTTTTTACAAACCCGAAAGCGGTTCTGCTTTGAAGTGTGGAAAAAGTTCCCGCGCGGTAAACATTTTCTTTTCCGAAAAGTTCTTCGACGTAGCGGTGTGCGCGGGGCTGATACTCGCTCGCGAAGTTCAAATCTATGTCAGGAGTTTTATCACCTTTAAACCCGACGAAAGTTTCAAACGGGATGTCAAAGCCTCTCCTATTCATTTTCGCTCCGCATTTCGAGCAGTTTCTTAAAGGCAGGTCAACGCCAATCTCCGCGGTAATTTTATCCAGCGGCTTTTCCATGTGGTTTCCGTTCTCGTCATAATTAATAAATTCCGTAAAGAAGCATTCCGGGCAGGTGTAATGGGCAGGAAGGCTGTTTACTTCTGTTATTCCGCTGAGAAAAGCGACGAAACTCGAGCCGACGCTTCCGCGCGAACCAACGATATAGCCGTCATCGAGAGATTTTTGGACAATTTTCTGTGAAAGCATGTAAAGGTCGGCAAACCTGTTTTTAACTATGTCGTCAAACTCCCTATTGTATCTCGCCGCGACTAAGGGATGCGGTTTGTCACCATAGAGTTTTTTGCATTTTTCATCGCAGAGTTTCTGCAAATCTTCTTTTGCGTTTTCAAGTGTAGGGGGATAAAAACCGTCCGGAATAGGCGGAAACTTTTCTATCTGCTGCCGAATCTTGTTTGAGTTTTCTATAACGATCTCCCTTGCGACTTCTTCACCAAAATAAGAAAACTCTTCAAGCATTTCATCGGTTGTCATGAAAAACAAAGGCGCATCCTGCTCCGAAACATCAAACCCCTGGCCAGCGTGAAGGATTCTTCGTAAAATCATGTCGTGCTTATCAAGCAGGTGAACGTCGCAAGTAGCAATAACAAGTTTGCCGAACTTCTTCCCGAGCTCATAAATTTTTTTGTTGATTTTGATAAGGTCTTCTTCAGATTTCAAAATTCCGTTTGAAACGTAAAAAGCATTGTTGGCAAGGGGCTGGACTTCGAGATAGTCGTAAAGTTTAATAGCCTTTTCAATTTTCTCATTGAACTCATTATCAGTAATTCTTCCGCAATAATTATTTAAAACTAGCCGGTAAATTTCCCCGGCTTCACAGGCGCTGCCGATAATTAAGCCTTCTCTTAATTCTTCCAGAACTTCTCTTGGAATTAAAGGCTTGCTGTAAAAATATTCGGTGTGAGAACAGGAGACGAGCTTGTAAAGATTTTTAAGTCCTGCAGAATTTTTTGCGTAAATAACTATATGAAAATTGTCTTTTTTAAACTCCGTCCTTTCCTCTTTTGAGAATGCTATTCCCTTGCTGCTTTTCTTTCCAACTATTTCTGAAACAAATTCCTTTGTGTGGTTTGTAAGGTATCCTTCAATGCCGAAAAGAATTCTTACATTATGCTTCCTGCCGAGAGAATATGCCTCGGGAAAAATATGGACATTCCCGTGGTCGGTTATGCCCACGGCAGGATGATTCCAGCGCGCGGCGCGTTTTATAAAAGCTTCTACATCCATCTGGCCGTCCATCTGGCTCATTTTCGTATGCGCGTGAAGCTCTATTCTGTGGTCTTCGGATAACTCCAGGCGGACAGGGTCGTCCAACCGCTCGATAAAGGCAGGCCTGAACTCAAGCTGGTCGTTAAAAGACTTGTCAAGTGTCCCGGTAATCATTACCCATTCGTCCTCCTTAATTTTAAGAACAGGCTTGGGAGGCGGATGATTGAAGTTTCCGTTTCGGTTGTTCGGCTTTATAACGCATTCGATGGAAGAAGTGAAATCAGTAACCACAAATTTTTCAGGGGAATATCTCGAACCGTCGGGAGCATAATAACTTAAAACTTTGCCCCGAATAGTCGCGGGCTTTCTTAATATCGCGTCAGAAACAAGCTCGGAAATTGTTATTGGAGTGAGGGGAGTTAGTTTTCCTTTGTTGTAAATAATTTTTTCTTTAGCGACAGCAATTTCTGCCAGCTTCTTCTTTTCTTCTTCTCTGATTTCTTCACGGTGACGTTCAAGGTTTTCCTGGATTTCCACGTCAAAATTCCCTGCCACAAATTTAACTTCATAATCTTTGGACGTGTCTCTTTTCAGCCCTTTTTTTATTATCGCATCGCACTTTCTTTCATACAAAGCATCTACTGTATTTTTATCACTGACTTTGATTTCCACAACGTTATCACAAGCCACCCATTCGCACGGCTCAAACAATTTAAGCATTACAGATGACTCGCAGGAAATATCGAACTGAATGTCAGACCAATGGGTTTCAAGGTATTTTGCAAGGGAAACGTCAGAAAGGTATTTCGGACGGAAAACTATCTGCTTGGTATCTCCTCCAAGTTTTTCGGCGCAGGAACGTCTCAATTTTGAAAGGCAATCTATGGCTTCAGCTTTTTTTACTTCAAAATGAATTTCCCAGAAATTCTTATGATTGTCAACACACAGCTGGCTGAAGTCAATGTACTCATCATGCTCTTTTGCCGAAGCGCAATCAAGGTGTTTTATAAAATCATTATTTTTAAGGGAAATTACAGTTTTCATCGTCTTGGATTTTCAATCTATAGAACCATTTAAAAAAAAACAAGTAAATTACAGGCCATGTTCAATCAGCGAAATTTGTTGATTGTAAGTTCGTATTTTATATTTGTAAATGTATTTTATCGGTTGTATATTGATGAACCAAAATTTGAATTAAGTTTTGGTATGGAATAGAATTTTCCAATGCTTTTTTTCTTAATTCATATAAATCATTTTCCGATAACCTAATTGATATTGCTTTTTTCTTTTGTTTTTTAATATAGCCTTTTAATTCCTGCAGACTTTTGTCAATATCACCTTTGCTTTGCCATTCCCCTTTTTCCGCGCTTTGCAATATATCATTTTCAAATTTATCTAATTTCATTTAACACCTCTGTTATATTTTTTTTCAATTTTCTTGATGGGATAATCGTTTTTTAGAAATATTTCTTTTTCATTATAGTTTATTTTTTATTTTCATGTGTAAAATCGCCGCGCCAGAATTGTATATACAGTGTATGTTATCATTTGTAATGAGTTTTGTCAAGTATTTTTTGTTAAAAATTATAGCAAAGCCGGGCTTGGGTTGCAAGGGGTTTTTAAATTTTAGTTTTTGGATTTTGGATTTTTTTACGAATTAACACGCTTGCCCCGCTTCAGCGCGGGAATTTGCACTTATTAAAATTATTTTGTTAGAAATTATTTTGTTTTAAATTTTTCCGCATTTGTCCATCAATGGGCACTTATAAGGATAAAAGCATTTTTTGTCCGGTTCAACAATTGGGGGTTCGGGCTGTTTTATGATTTTTAACATTTCCGATATCCGCCTTTCTATTCCATCCATACATGTTTTCACTTTCTCGGTTATGTTTGTAAATTCAAATTTTTGTTGTAAAGTAGCATTTTTCCGGTTAAGAAACCTGTAGCTCAAATGAAGAACCCGGCAATCACGGATTTTTACACCGGCTCCTTCATAACAATATTTTTGAAATGCCAAATTAAGATAATTTATCGGCTTGAGGCCGCAAAGAAAAAACAGAAAAATGAAAATAAGTAGAATTATTTAAAAAAAGTAAGCGAATCTGTAAAGAATTAATCACATTTAAAATATTTAATCATTTGATTTTTAAGGAGAGTTTTATTAAAATTAAACCTCAAATTTAGTTGTCGTCAGGCGGCATTTCTAGTTGTCGTTATACATTAAACAAAAAAAGGCTTTTGTCAAGTAAACAGCAAATTTGATATGTTTTGGCGGTTTAAGAGTGTGTTAAAATCAACGGTCAAACTTTTATAAAGATTTTGGTGGGTGGTTCCATTTACACGCTAAACCAGGCATTCGCCGGTCAAGCGGTCAAAAGCTGTGAACTTCAACAATGTGAGAATTTTGAAAATGCAAGGGCAGTCAACCAAAAATGTTCTGGAAAATTTTGGGGTGGTTACTCGATAAAAACAAAAATAGAAGTTCAACAATACAATCAGCGAATTAACATCCCCCGTCCTGCGGGTCCCCCCTTCAAAGGGGGACTTTCGTTCTCGAGAGGGGATTAATTTAGCATTTAAATTTTATGTTTACGCCGCAGTTGACACATTTGTTTTTAAGGCAGAAAGGCGTTTCTATTTCTTTTTCCGCATTATGTTTTTCTTTCAAAAGAAATTCTTTCGTAACGCCAAAATCAAGAACATCCCACGGTAGCGGGGATTCTTCAGGAATTCCTTTGAGATAATTTTCGGGGTTTATTCCGGTTTCTTTAAAAGCTTCCGCCCATTTTGATTCGTCAAGGCGTTCACTCCAGTCATCAAACCGGCATCCGAGCATGTAAGCTTTTTCGATAACATCAGCGAGTTTTTTATCACCTCTTGCGAAAACAGCTTCAAGCCTGCTGAGCCCTAACTTGTGGAAGCTGATTTTCACTCGCCTTTTTGGAAGATGCTGAAGAATATATTTTTGCTTTTCCAGAATATCATCAACATTCGCGAACTTTTCCCATTGAAAAGGGGTGAAAGTTTTAGGAACAAACGTCGAGACCGACATATTAACTTTAATATTTTGTTTAAGGTCAATAATATTTTTCACCAGTTGAACCATTTCTTCAATATCTTTCATGGTTTCGGCAGGAAGCCCTATCATAAAATAAATTTTTATTCCTTTCCAGCCGGAATTGAAAACAGATTCCGCAGTTTTTATAATATCGTTGTGAGTTAAAGATTTGTTAATAACTTTTCTCAATCTTTCGCTACCGGCTTCCGGGGCAAAAGTAAAGCTTGTTTTTCTTACTCGTTTGATTTTATCAGCAAGCTCAGCATCAAAAGAGTCCAAGCGCAGCGACGGGAGTGCAACAGCCGTTCTTTCGGTTGGAAAAACTTCCGGTTCAAACAATTTTCTGAGCACAGCGGCAATTTGCGAATAGTCGCCTGCAGAAAGGGACGCCAAAGTAATTTCTTCGAATCCTGAATTTTCGGTAACCTCTAATGCTTCAGCGACAACCGCCGCGGCCGCTTTTTCTCTGACAGGGCGGGTAACCATACCAGCCTGGCAAAACCTACATCCTCTGGCGCATCCTCTCATTACTTCTATCTGCGCCCTGTCATGAACAGCTTCGCAAAACGGCACAATCGGGGAACAAGCATCTGACTGCCCGGAGAAATCTTCTACGATTTCTTTTTGGACAGGAAAAGGAAGGGAAAAATTTTTGATTTTTGGATGATAAAGTCGGCGGGCGGGGTCGTTTGCTATGGCATTTTCATATAAAGCGGGAGCGTAAATCCCCGGAACAGACTCAACTAAAGTTTTAACCAGGTTCAAGCAGGTTTTAAAACTATTTTCCGATTTCTTTTTCAAAGCCCAATCAGCAATACGTTGGACAGTGTTTTCGCCATCGCCGAGGGCAAACGCGTCAATAAAGGGCTCTAAAGGCCCAGGAGAATAGACACAACCGCCGGCAATAACCAACGGGTTATCTGAGTTCCATCTTTGCGCTGAGCGCAGGGGAATACCCGCAAGGTCAAGAATTGCAAGAAGGTTTGTATAACACAGTTCATACTGGATAGAAAAAGCAACGATATCAAACTCGTTCAGTGGCCGGCAGTTTTCCAGCGAGCAAAGAGGAATATTTTTTTCGCGCAGGATTTTTTCAGCGTCTGTCCAAGGGGAATAACACCTTTCAGCAAGGACGTCCGGCAAGCTGTTAAGGATTTGATAAAGGATTTTAAGGCCAAGATGGCTGATTCCTATTTCATAGACGTCCGGAAAAACAAGGGCGACTTTCAGTTTCGCAGAGTCCCAGTCTTTGATTACGCTGTTAATTTCGTTTCCGATATATCTTGCCGGCCTTTCCACAAAAGGCAGAAATTCTTTCATGTATAGGTCGGAATAATGCATGAGGGGGAAGACTGGAGTGCCGGAGTAGTGGAGTGCTGGTTTTCCAATACTCAATTACTCCGTATATTATAGAAATGTTATTTTTTTTGATTTTTACCGCCATTGGACGACTTATCGACAACAGCTCCAAAGAAAATCCTTCCGGAGTCTCCCTGAACCACGGAAGTAAGTTCTATATTAGCACGTTTGCCAATAAATTGTTTAGCATTAGAAACAACAACCATAGTTCCATCGTCGATGTATCCGACTCCCTGATTAAGCTCTGATCCTTCTTTAACAATTTGAATATTAAACTGTTCGCCCGGCATGAACGGAGTTTTTAAAGCATTGGCCAAAGCATAAATGTTCAGGCATTGAATTTGCTGGATTTTGGCGACCTGCTGAAGGTTAAAGTCAACAGTAAGAATAGTAGCGTCAATTTCTTTGGCAAGTTTCATTAACTTGTCATCAACTTCTTTAATTTCCGGAAAATCAATATTAGTAACTTCAATTTCAATATTAGGAATTTCCTGAAGTTTTTTCAGGACTTCCAGGCCATGTCTTCCTTTGGTTCTTGTAAGGGGAACGTTAGAATCAGAAACGATCTGCAGTTCATGCAGAACAAATTCCGGAAGCAAGATTTTTTGTTTCATAAAACCTGTTTTATAAATTTCGATCACCCTGCCGTCAATAATGGCGCTGGTGTCAATTACTATAGGCGGGAGCCCTTTTCTATTGGTATATTTAAGTTGGGGCATAAAGATAGAGAATTCAGACTTTCCGCGAACAGCGACAACAATGCCTATATAAATAAAGAAAATATATAAAGCAATTGTAGAGACGAAAGTATAAGAATGGTATTTTTGCAGAAAATCTTTAAGATAATCCGGCAAAAGGATTTGGCCATAAGAAATAAGCGCTGCAATAACAGCTCCGACAAACAGGCCGAGAGCAACTACAAGTAAATCCCGCAAAGAAACTCTTCTCAGGATTAAAATTTCAACAAGAATAGCAACAATGGCAAGAAGCAGGCCTATAAGGGCTCCCGCAATAATTACTAATTCCGGAGACACTGTTGGAAAGTGAGAATGGTGAGGGTCAAATTTAAGAATAGCCGCAACTATTCCTCCCGCCAAAGTGCATCCTATCAGCATTAAAGAGCGTAATATAACAAACATAATATTAGGTTTCAGGTTTCAGGTTTCAGTAATGGACACAATGGACATTGTGGACTAACGTCTAACGACCAATTTCAAATAAATTATTTTCCATTGCCTCTTATAGACATGAGAAATTGCGCGTTATTTTGTGTTCGCTTCATCTGTTCAAGAACAGTTTCCATTTTTTCTATAGGGTTCATTCCGCTTAAAGCTTTTCTAAGGAGCCAGACTTTTGTAAGTTCGTCCGGATGGAGTAGCAGCTCTTCGCGGCGAGTTCCTGAACGGTCCATGTCGATAGCCGGGTAAACGCGTTTGTCGCTAAGGCGGCGGTCGAGATGGCATTCCATATTTCCTGTTCCTTTAAATTCCTCAAAAATAATATCATCCATTTTGCTGCCCGTATCAACAAGTGCGGTGGCAATAATAGTCAGGCTTCCGCCTTCTTCGCAATTTCTGGCGGAGCCGAAGAATCTTTTAGGTTTATGAAGCGCGCTCGCGTCAAGGCCGCCTGTCAGGATTTTGCCGCTGGCGGGCTGGACAGTGTTGTAAGCACGCGCCAGCCTTGTTATGCTGTCCAGCAGAATAACGACGTCGTTTTTATGTTCTACAAGGCGTTTAGCTTTCGCAATAACCATTTCTGCGACCTGGATATGCCTTTCCGGGGGTTCGTCGAAAGTAGAACTTACGACTTCCGCGTCAACGGTTCTTTCCATGTCTGTAACTTCTTCAGGACGTTCATCAATAAGAAGAACAATTAATTTAGCGTCCGGCGAATTTTTAATGATAGAATTTGCGACGTTCTGCATAATCATAGTTTTGCCGGTACGGGGCTGGGCAACGATCAACCCGCGCTGCCCTTTTCCAATAGGAGTTAGCAGGTCCATAACGCGTGTTGTCAACTCTTTTTCATTTCTTTCAAGCAGGTATCTGCTTTCAGGATACAGCGGAGTAAGGTTTTCAAAAAGAATTTTATTTTTATTCGCGTCAGGATCGCCATAATTAACCGCTTCTACTTTGAGCAAAGCAACATAGCGTTCTTTTTCTTTAGGCGGCCTGAAAACGCCGGCAACAGTATCACCTGTTTTCAATTCGAACCTGCGGATTTGCGACGGAGAAACATAAATATCTTCCGGGCAAGGCAAATAGCTGTATTGGGGCATTCTAAGGAAGCCAAACCCATCGGGTAATATTTCCAGCACGCCTTCGCCGAAAATAAATCCGTCCTGGGTGATTTGCTCTTTCATGATCTCATGAATCAAGTCATGCTTTCTCATTGCGCCGATATTGGTGATTTTCAGTTCTTTTGCAAGTTCGGCAAGGTCTTTAACGGACTTGTTTTGGAGCTCTACAATATTGATGGCGTTTTCCCGGCTGAAAGCGGCAAGAATATGCTGCTGCATTTTCTCGTCTTCGGTAAGCTCATGGTCTTCAGCTGATTCCGGTTTCTTTTCCGGAGTTTCTTCGGCTTTTTCAGTTTTTTCAGCAGGCTCGGTTTCGGCAGTAAGTTCTTTTTGTTCTTCAATCGCCTCTTCAACCGGCAGAATTTCTTCTTCGGCGTTTTCAACGATTTCCGGTTCGCTTACGGCAGCTTTTTTTACAGCTTTTTTTACAGTCTTTTTAGTAGTTTTCTTTGTCGCTTTTTTTGCAGCTTTTTTAGTAATAGCCATTTTTTCCCCTCGTTATTTTACTTTACAGTAGAAATTATAAGATTTATAGTATTTTTAAAGTCTTTTTTAAATTTTTCAATAGAGCCGTTGTTATAAACAACATAGTCAGCTCTTTTACAACGTTCATCATCGTCCATTTGGGCTTCCATTCTCGCGTAAATATCCTGATGTGTCCAGTTTCTTTCTTTAATAAGCCTATCTGTTCTGTTTTCAGCAGAAGCAGAAATATTAATAGTGCAGTCGACCATTTTATCCATGCCGCTTTCAAACAGCAGAGGAGCAAAGACGGCGGAGCAGGGTCTTTTATCATTTATTTGCAGATTAATCCAATCAAGAGTCCGCTGCTTTACAAGCGGATGAATAAGATTTTCAAGGAACAATCTGAAATCCCGGCGCCTGAAAGCTTTTTCCGCAACTATTTTTCTGTCAATCAGCCCGTTCTCAGTCAAAGGGGCACAATTAAATTGTGATTTGAAGCGTTCCAGGATTGCTGATTTAACAGACTCTGACCCGTCTAAGATTTCATGAACAAAATCATCAACATCCACCGCCGGGACTTCTAATTTACAACAAAGTTTTTCTGCCGTAGATTTTCCCGCTCCAACACCGCCTGTTACACCAATAACAATTTTAGACGAAGCCATAGCTACAGGAATTATTATAAGGGACGACTATTTTATCAAGGCGCCAGACCAGAAGATTTTGCCTACAAAGCAAAATTAAATCGCCTTAGTATTTAATGCAGTTTTACACTTTTTTAAAATTTTCTTCTGGCCTAGTGTTGTGTCAACAATAAAGTGTTGGCAAAAATTGTAGCCGCCGATTGCTATCGGCGTTTCGGAATTAATCTGTTTCGCCGGAAACGCGGCTGGCAAGCCGCGGCTACACTAATTTTGATTTTTACGTTTTTTCATTGTTGACATGACACTAGCGCGTTATCAACTATCCGTGGGTTAAAAAAGTTCTAACTGTGTATTTTCTTGATTTGCAGGTTTTCGGATTTTTCTTCCTTGGGAAGAAAAATTTAGATGTTCACGCAAACTATTTAAAAGTTCCAGGTTGCATTCCATAGCAACCAAATCTTCAAGAGTTTCTTTAACAGGCACTTTAGAGTCTACACTAATAAGTTTTTTAAAATCGGAAATTTTGTCTTTAGCCAGTTCAAAATTTTTCTTAACTGCCGGCTTCAGTTTTTCCAAGTGAAGATAAATATTTTCAAGCGAATTGTACTCCCTTAACAAAGAGGCGGCAGTTTTAGGTCCAATTCCTTTAACTCCCGGAATGTTATCCGCGCTGTCGCCGACCAAGGTTAAATAATCTACAATTTGTTCTGGCAAAACTCCGAATTTTTTTTCAACAGCAACGGGATCAAGGATTTCAGTATCTTTAAAACTGGAATTCATAATGCCGATCTTGTCGTTAACAAGTTGACAAAGGTCTTTATCGGCAGTGGCAATCAAAACCTGCAGGTCTTCATCATCGCAGAATCGAGCCAAAGTGGCAATGACATCATCAGCTTCAAAGCCGGGATACTCCAACGAAGGAAGATTAAGCGCTTTGATATACTCTTTGATCCAGGGCAACTGCTCAACAAGCTCTTCGGGCATGGGAGCTCTTTGAGCTTTATAATCTTCATACATATCATGCCTGAAAGTCGGCTCTTTTGTATCAAAGACAACAGCAATAAAGTCGGGCGCCGATTCGGCAATCAAACGTTCCAGGATGCGGACAAATCCATAAATAGCATTTGTTGGAAGCCCTTCGCTGTTTGACATAGGCGGAATGGCATAGAACGCCCTGTAAACATAAGCCATTCCATCCACTATAAGAAGCGTTTTCACAAGAAGACTGGTGTATTGGAGCAGTGGAGTATTGGAGTGTTGGAAATCCATTACTCCATCACTTCGTTACTCCATTACTCCGTCGAATATTTATCGAAGAGATGCTGTTGCTCTGCGAGTTCTGCCGGTTGGGTCAATAATTTTAGCAGTAAGAAAAACCATCAGGTTGGATTTTCTTTCAACTTCAGATTGCCCGCGGAAGAAGCGTCCGATAAGGGGAAGGTCTCCAATAATCGGCACTTTGTCTTGTGTTTTAACAATCTCATCTCTCATCAACCCGCCCATCACAAGAGTGTCTCCGTCATTGATACTAACAGTCGTTTTAACGCTCTGGACAAAAAATTGAGGCAAAGAGTAGTCATTGTTCCTTGAAGAAACAAATTGCCTGAACATTAAAAGAGAAGAAACTTCAGGCTGAACATCAAGTTCAATGGTTTTGTCATCTGCCTGAACAGAAGGGGTAACAATTAAGCGCGTGCCGTATTCGCGGCTGTCCCATTCTTTAGGAGTAACAGCATAGTCGTAAGTTACCGCGTAAAGGTCACCAACATCAATGTCCTGGTCTTCTGCTTCTTCAATAGTTTTGTTGTAGCGAAGTTTAACAACATCTTTAATTTCAGCGCGCTGACCGTTCATAACAGTAACTTTCGGGGCAAAGATAGTATGAATTCCTTCGTTGTTGTCAAGCGCGTAAATAACCGAGCGCCATTTGGCGGGGCCAATAACACCCTGGATGTCGAAAACTTTTCCAAGCCCGTCATTAACGACTTTTTCCTGGTAGCGTGAATTCCTGTATTGTTCTCTAAGATATTCAAGCTGTGCCAGCTGGGTAAGATAACCGCTTTGAGAAATATCATCTTCAGTTTCGATATCAAAACCGTTGTCAGCGGCCAAAGTTCCCTGGTCCCTTGCAAGATTTCCATACATGGAATTCGCGTATTGGTAGTACAAATCGTTAAGCTGGTGAATGTACAAATCAGCTTGAGGTCCTCCCCCTGCAATAATCGGCTGAGAAGAAACAAGAAGATTTTTATATGCTCTGTAATAATCCTGAGCTGTTCTTCTGTCGGAATTAACCAAACTTCTTTGCTGCTCAATGGACGAATACAAATCATTAACATCCGCAATAGTGGTATCGTTAAAAGGGACCTGATGAGGTCTTAGAGCCATATTATCAAGATACTGGTCATATTCGTTTCCTGTGGCGGAGATTTCCGGGACTTCATACGCAGAGGCAACCGGATTAAACGAAAGCGGATTCATAAACGAACGGATATAGCGAAGTCCGGGAGTAACTTCTTTTTCTTTGTTTGGAGCTTCAAGATAAAATTTATCCCCGTTTTTGCCTCTGTCCCAGCGGTAATTTTTTGTAAGAAAATGCCTGAAAACAAGTTCATCCATGTCATCGCTGCGAATAGTGACAAACCTTGCTTCGATTTGAACCTGCGGAGGAGTTTCGCCATAACGTTCAAGGAATTCTTCAATAATTTTTAAATTGGCATCGGTGTTCTGAACAATAAGTTTATTGTTTCTTGTCTGATAAGTAACGGTCGCGCCTTCGACTTTCGAAACACCGATTCTTTTGAACAATTCTTTAACTTTTTTGGTAGCGCCGCCTTCAACATCCGGAAGCTCAATCATGTCAAGACTTCTGGAGAGCTGAAAAATTTTAGTTCTTAAAGCCACGGAATCTTTGCTGCTGATAACAACAGCGTCTTCGTCAACACGATAATTCAAGCCTTTTGAGTTACAGATATACTTGATAACATCGATAAACGGGATGTTTGCAAGTTTAAGCGTAATAGCATCGTTCTTTTCCGCCGCAAGCGCGGCAAGCATTTTCTGGTCATATATAATAGAAACTTTCGGGTTGCTGATTTGGAAAAGGTGTTCAAATACATCTCCAAGCTTCGCGTCAACAAATTGGATAGTAGGAAGAACCTGTTGAATATTTTTTTCAATTTCCTGGGCAGCGGCAATACCCATTTTTTCCTGGATGCCCTCAATTTCTTTTTCCTGCCTTGTTTGCATAAGCCACGCTTTTTCCACGTCCTGGAGCCTTTCGCGGCGAATAATATCAAAATCATCCAGTGTTATTTTATTAAGCGATTCCTGGGATTCTTTAATATAGCGCCTTGCGGTAATGTTATAAGGATCTAACTGAATAACCTGTTTAAAAGTGTCCAGGGCTTTTTGGTATTCGCCTTCTCTGTAGAGTTGGCGGCCGTTAATCATAAGAACATTAATTTGAAGGTCTCTTTCGTTAGGATCTTTCTGAGGCGCGGCATTATAGGAAAAAGCTTTTTTGAGTCTTGTAAAGAAACCTTCTTCTTCGCCAATCTCTGGGGGAATAGCTTCCAGTTTTCTCGGTTCGTTTGAATTATAAAGCTTTTTCATACGGCCCCAGAAAGAAGAGTCCTGCTCAACTTTTTCGGGCTGGCTGTCCACTTCGCTCACGAGGCTTTGCTCTTTGGCAAGAAGTTTTTCTTCGGCTTCGGTATTAGCAAAGGCATTTGAAATAAATAGCGTAAAAGCCACAAAAACAACACTTATTCTTAGGAACATAATGTACATAGATCCTCCAATATTATATATTATCAAAGTAAAAGTTTAGTTAAAATTACGAAGTTTCAGTAGTTTCTACAAGTTCCTGGCGCTCTTCTTCAAGCTGTTCCGCTTCTCTTTTTGCCTGTCTTTCTCTTACATCTTTATAATGTTCGCCTGTAGGAGTAATAATTCTTGTAGTAACAAAAATAAGTAAATTCTTTTTCTGCTTATAGCTTCCTTCGGCCCTGAAAAGTCTTCCTACGAGAGGAAGGTCTCCAAAGAAAGGAACTTTGTCATGATATTCTCTGAGCTCTTCTTTAATCATACCGCCGAGAACAATAGTTTCGCCGTCGTTAACAACAACTTGAGTTTTAACGTCTGAATATTTGAATCTCGGAATATCAATATCAATAGGCGGAGCGCCGAGTGCAGTATTTCCTGAATAAACTCTGACAACATGCGGGGAAATTTCGCTGCTTACCTGTGCTTGAATTTCCATGCTGACAGTTTTGTTGTCTTCTCCAATAGTAGGAGAAACAATAAGTTCTATTCCCACTTCTTCTTTAAGTGTGCTTTCAACAGTTGCGTAGCCGTCCTGCACGAAGGCAACGTTTCCTCCACCGAGCCTGCCAACAAAACCTGAGTCGCCCCTGGTTACGATAGCCGGTTTATAAACGGCATATTCATCCGGATACAAAACCTCGATAATCTGCCGGATGCTGACGCGAGATTGGCCGCTTACAGTAGTAACGGCGGGAGCAGAAAGAATGTCTGCGTCTGTTTGGTTATCAATCGCGTAAAAAACGAGTCCTATTTCAGGCGAGGTAAACGCGCTTGTGAAAAAGCCAAGCACCTGGTCGGTAACCTGGTTCTGTCCGTGTTTCATGCCCACCATGCTGAAGAAATCCAAAACCCTGTCTGCGTACCTGCTGTTGCGCTGTCCTTTGGAGTAACGCCTTAAAGCGCCTGTTAAATCCGTAGGCATAAGCACGAGGGCATCCTCGGCATGTCCGCTGCCGTCTTGGTGATGATCAAGGACAAACGGGCTTTTCAACTTCATCCCGATAGAAAGTTCTTTAAGGTCTTCGTCGCTGACTTCCACGAAGCGCGCTCTAATTTCAACTTGAAGCTGTTCCGCGCCTTTTCCGAGGTCTTCGATAATGCTGTCGATTTTGTCAAGATTGCTCGGAGTGTTTCTCGCAACAAGAGTTCCTGTTGTAGGTTCAAGGAAAACTGAACTTCCCTGCGGCTGGGGAACAACGTCTTTAATATTTTTGACAATTTCCGGCTCGGCGCTTATTTCTTCGAAATCCTCTTCTTCGTCGTCTTCAGCAAACAGGTCGAATTCATCTAAATCTTCGTCCTCTTCAGCTGCTGCTTCTGCAGAAGAAACCGCCTGCTGTGAAACAGACCAGAACCTTGTTTCCATTTCGCCTTCGCCCCTGGAAATAACTATAGCGTACTGGTCGATAGTAAGGACAAGCCCGCTTTGTTCACAAATATATTCCAGCGCTTTAAGAATAGTTGGATTAGACAGTGTAATATTAACAGGATCAACTTTTTCGCTTCCGAGGTTAAGAACGATGCTGAGGTCGCCGACTTCCGCAAGGTAAGTGATAACATCTTGAATTCTAGAATCTTTGAAGCTTAGGTTTTCTATTCTTTTGCTTGCTTTCTTAATAATTTCCGCGCGCCTTTGTTCGGCTTGGGTGACAACTTCGCCTGCGCTTTCCGCTGAGGCATCTACTTCGCCGTCCGGATGTCTGAAAAAGGCCTTGATTAAATCTTCCATAATTTGCCGTCTTTCAATCCGTCTGTCGTCGGCAATAATTCTTCCCTGTTTTTCGATCAACTCTTTTAAGAGGCGGCGCGGGCGTGGATTTTCAGATTCTAACTTAATGGCCTGCTTATAGAGGGCTTTTGCTTCTTCATACCTTGACTGGACTTCGAGGTCGCGAGCCTGCCTGATAAGAAGTTCTACCTGTTCTTCTTCCGACATACCTTCCGAAACAATTTTATGAAGATTTTTCGAGACAGTTTCCGCGAGCTTTTTCCTGGCAAGCCTTATTCCTTTCAAAGCAGCTTGGCCTTTAGGCTTATGCTCAAGAGCAGTTCTATACCAATTGATCGCGGTTTCATAATCCTTAACGTCGCACCTTGCTTTCGCGTTTTCGGTATAAACATCGTAAAGGACTTTGTTGACGCGCGAGAGTTTTGACTTGGCGGTCACGTTATCTTTGTTCTTGCGAAGAGCTTCGGTTAAAGCGACATAGGCTTCTTTGTACTTGCCTTCGTCAATATACTGAATGCCTTTAATGGTAAGTTCTTCAGATTCCGACCGCAGCTCTTCTTTCTGCAGGGCGATTTCCCGCGAAAGCTTTGGAGATAAAGCCTCTGCTTTTTCCTGAAGAGTGATATCGATTTCGGTTGCAGCAAAAGTAAATTGCGAGATTAGCAGCAACGCAAGGACGCCCCGCATAAATCCAGTAATAGTATTGTTCTTATTCATGTTCAGTTAACTCCGTAAAATGTTAGCTAAAAATTAAGACTATTTATTCAGGTTTAGTAATATATTTAATATTTCCGACAGCGAAAATACATTCTTTGCTTTTGTCATCAAGGCCAATTATTACAGCCTCTGTATCAAATTTTTTTAGAGGAAGTTTGTCGTTTTTCTTATAGATTGCCTCTTTGCCATCCTGCTTGTTAGCTATCTTTGCTTCTACGTGGCTCGCAAAGCCCGGTTTTCCTTTTACCAAAGTAAAGACTTCGCCTGTTTCAAGGTCTGTCAAGGTGGCTTCACTTATATCTACTTTTTTAGTGGAATTCAAAGCTTTTACAAAGATGTTTGTGGTTTTCTTGGCAAAGTTTTCTATTTTATAAAGATCTTTTTTCTTATAGTTGATAACTTCACCGATTTTTTTGAATTGAGACATTCTGCCAATTCTGAAAGACAGGCTTTCGCCGGCAACATTAACAAACTCTACATGGCGTTTTGGGCGAAATACATCTATTAAAGTGTACTCGTCAAGCACAATGTTGGGGTCTGAAGGATTTTGAGGATCGCTGTCTCTTTTGAATTCTTCAATGTTGGTAATCTTGTCTCCGTCGGGGTCTAGGTTTCCGTCGGCCGGATTTGTCCAGTCAAGTTTGTGCTTTTTTTCCCAGGCGTTGTCAATGCCGTCTCCGTCGCTGTCTTTTTTATAATTAACAGTAGCTCCACATTCCGGGCATTTTTCAGAAAATGCCTTGTGAAGTTTTTTACAGTTTGTGCAGTATTGAAGCCAGCCATGCGAAAAAATTTCACGTTCCTCAGGGGCCTTGGCTGTAGCTTTCGCCCTGTTAACAACTTTAGAATAATCAATAGTTGTATCTTCCGCAATCGCGCCCGCTTTATTAGCTTTGTTGAATTCGAGCTGCTCTGCTTCTCCTGATATTGACATTAAAATTACAAGCAAAGCAATTATAACAATAACTCCAAGCAGTAATTTTTCCCAATGTTCACTTAAAATTTTCATATAAAAATTCTTAGTCTTAAATTAAATCTTAATATTTTCAACAATAAAACTTACTGATAAAGTTTCTTTAATATCCGAAGGGTCGCTTGATTCTCCCTCTGTCTGAATAGAAGTCCGCGCGTCAATATTTTTAATTCTGTAAAATTGATTTGCGTTTCTGATTCCCGCAAGAATTTTATTAAGTTTTCCGGGCGAGGTTCTAAATTGGAAAAGCACAGGGACAGCAGTGTATAATTCTTTTTTAGCAGAAACTTTCTTCTTTTCTTCTCTGCCAGAAGGCCCTTCGTCGTCTCCGAAATCTACTTCTTCGTCGTCCCATTCTTCATCTACCTCGTCTTCCCCGGCTGGGTTCCTGTCAATAACAGTTATTTCATCTACTCCGTTAGCGATTAAGGTGTTAAGAACATCTTTGATTATGCTGAATTGCCTTGTTAGTGTTGCAAGTTCAGACTGTTTTGGAAGTTCGTCTCCGGAGATAAATTCCGCGAACCCAATATTTTTATCTACCCGAATTCCTTTATCAAGGCACTTATCATAAAACTCGTCGCTTGCGTCTTTCAATGTTCCTTTAAAAGAAGCGGGGGTGTATTTCGGCAGCGGAGGGGGCACAAAAGCGGTTTTCATAGCTTCTTTGCCTCTTTTGATACTTTCAAGTTTTGCTTTATATAAATCAACAAGCGCTTTGCCCGGTTCGCCTTGATATTTATCCACCAGGCTTTGATATCTGTCACAGGTGTCTTGGTGACCAAGCAGGCTCTCTTCACAGGCGCCGGCCTCTATACGCCATAGCGCCAGGAAAACGATTAACAAAACCAAAGCGCCCGCAAGCGCGATAATAAATCCTTTATTTTTATTAAAATCAAACATATAACAATTTTAGATTTTTAATTTTATATTTTAGATTTGACGTTTGACGTTGTTCAAATACTGACACAATCAAAAATCAAAAATTTAAAATTTAATTACCTTTATCTTGTTCTACCTTTAGAGAAAGAATCTTTAATATCCTTGAAGTCAGGGATATTATTTTCGTTCAGGTCAAGGAGAACTTCTATTTCAAAAGTAGAGTACTGTTTAAATGTAGTCAGCGCTTTTTCAGCAAAGCCGGCAATACCCGGAATAGCCGCTAAACTTTTCCGCAGATCTTCTTTTTGATTGGTCCATGCTTCGTCTCCATAGCACCCTCCAATTAAAACCAGCCTTACAGTTTCCTGCCTAATAGGATCCTCTTCATCTACTCTGATTGTTCTACCCGCGCGGCCAAAATCTGTTTCGGCGCTTTCGAGGTCATAAATTTCCCCGAAAGTTACGCTTTTGAGACCGCTTATCCACATATTAGACGGGATAACCTTTGTAATTTCCGCGCTTAAGTAAGTAAATAAGTCACGGTCGGTAAGAACTTTTCTGTATTCTTCCGCGTCTTTGGCTTCAGCGGCAATTTCTTTCTTGATTTTATTTATCTGGGCGTCAAACTGTTCCGCATCAGAAAGAGCTAAGCTCGCTTCATCAAATTTTGAAGTAACTCCGCTGCTTTTAATTTTAGTGATAATGAATAGCGCGGCAAATATAGCAGCAATAAGATAAGCCGCGGTAACAATCCAGACTTTCTTTCTGTTAAGGTTCTGCTGGAATTGAATATCTTTCGGAAGGAGGTTAAAGGAATAAGTGGTTAATTCCGCTGAAGCGAGGGCACAACCGAGGGCTTCCCCGAACCACAGCTGGTTTTCGCTTCCGCCTTCTACTTTTTGAAAAACGTTGAACGGTTCGACTTCCATTTTCAGCCGTTCTTTCAAGAAATCGCCCAAACCGGAAATGGCGCTGTATCCACCGGTAATCAAAAGTTTATTTGGTTTTTCTTCATTAAGCTGAGACTTGTAAAAAGTAAGAGATCTTGTAATTTCCATTACAAGCCTTGTAACCCCTGCCCTTACATTTTTCGTGGCTTCAGAATCTGATTCGGGAGAGGAAGCGAGATTTATTTCTGATAAAACAGCTTTTTTCGCGTCTTCTTCAGACATGTTAAGAGCTTTGCACAACGAAGAAACATAAGATTCGCCGGTGACAGGCAGTGTTCTCATCCAGACTTTAGAGCCGTGAACAACAGTTAAGTTGCTTGCTGTCGCGCCAATGCTGAGAATAGAGATAGGTTCTGAGCACTCGCCTCCGTTTGCGTGAAGCAGAACATTGCCCAGCGCGAGAGCTCCGCTTTCAAGGCTCGAAAGAGTTATTCCGTTATCAGCAAAAAGAGAAAGGATGCCTTCGGTAATTTCTTTTTTTACCGCGGCGAGAGTTACGTAACTTTGATCATTGTCCTCACCGATAACTTCGTAATCCCAATCAAGTTCAGCAATAGGAAAAGGAAGCTGCTTATCAGCTTCTTCTGTAATCTTCTGCTGCAAATCCGCGGCAGGGATTTTAAGAGCTCTGATAAGCGTGTGAGCGCTTGAAGATGTAGCGGTTACTACCGCGTCATCTGTGATAATGTTTTCAGATTTCCATTTTTTTAATACATCGCCGGCAGCTTCGCGCCATGCTTCGGCGCCTGCATCTTTTGCAAGGTTAAGACATTCTGCCTGGCAAGATGTAACACTAACCGATTCGTTGGAAACAGAAAGGGCAACACATTTAAGTGATTCGCTTCCAAGGTCTATGCCAATTACTTTTTTATCAGCCACGAGTTTCCTCTAATTTTACGTTAATAATATGTATTTAATTTTTGTTTTCAGCACAAATGAAAAGAATTTGCAATATAATATCACAACTTGGAATAATTGTCAAGTGATTTACAAAAACCACAACAACTTGGGGCTCTGCGTGTTGTAAAATACTACATATCATATAAAAGGAAGATTATTAACGAGAAATTTTTTTCTCACATTCCAAAATCCTTGATTTTAATTTTTCTGTTTCGGGAATGTATCTTGCCGCTTGTTTATATTTATCAAGAGCAAGTTTGAATTTTTTTTCTTTATATATTTTATCGCCCCATTTTTGATAAGCCGTGGCAATTTCAAAATTCAAAATATTATCCAAGTTCTTTTTTTGTAAATGCTCAAGAATTTTAATCCCTTCCCTGTAGTTTCCCGTGCAAACAAAAATCCCAGCAAGAAGTTTTTTTGACTGTCTTGACCCCGGCATAAGGGCAAGCGACATTTTTACATTTTTATAAGCTTCTTTATATTTCTTTTTTTCGAAGTCTATTTTCGCAAGATGGTAGTATTTTTCAGAAGCAATCGGGGAGTCGATTTTTATCTGTTTGAAAGCTTCATAAGCTTCGTTGGTTTTGGCAAGGCAAAGCTGGGCTAATCCTAAATTATATTTTAGAATGCAGCTGTCTTTAGCATAATTAGTCGCCTGCGCGAAAGCAGGCTCCGCAAGGTCATACCTGTTTATCGCTACATATCCCACACCTCGGGCATAAAGGTAATCGGGATCGTCCGGCTCTATGCGCGATGCTTCTTCCAAATAAGTTATTCCTTCATTAATTTTTCCGTTACGGATTAGCGCTTTTCCGAAAAGGTAATTAAAGCGAGAGTTAGACGGTTCTAATTCTAAAGCTTTTTTATATATAGGTTCGCCAACATCAAATTGGTTAAGCCTTTCATAGCACGCGCCAAGGTTCAGATAAATATCCGCTCTTTTACGGTCCCGTTTTAAAGCTTCTTTGAAAAGTTTAATTGCAGAACCGTATTTCTCTTCTTTAACCATCAGCAGCCCTTCGTTAAAATACGTGTCAACCGCGCTTTTTGATCCTGAAGCTATTGCGCTATGGCTAATTAAAAAAAGAAATATAAAGATTAGAAATTTGAACATTGGAATTAGAAGCCAGCTTTAGGTTCCGGGTAGTTTGATATGTTAAGTTATTAGCTTTCAGCTACTCAATAAATTGCTAAACTGGTAAGTTAAACTGGTAAGTTATAAAGGCGCCAAACCAGAAGATTTCCAACTTCTTATGGTCTAGTGTCATGTCAACAATAAAGTTTCGGCAAAAATTGTAGCCGCCGATTGCTATCGGCGTTTCGGAATTAACCGATTTCGCCGGAAACGCGGCT
>Ga0190283_1000079_pt1 | contig 55812 bp, 47 predicted proteins | sample 48691801_MG_FD_161669 | JGI IMG/M metagenome (GOLD analysis project Ga0190283, IMG submission 161669) | Hydrothermal vent microbial mat bacterial communities from Southern Trench, Guaymas Basin, Mexico - 4869-18-0-1_MG | ecosystem: Environmental > Aquatic > Marine > Hydrothermal vents >...
GCCACGTTTTCAAAATACCTTAGCAGCGTTTCAACGTGAAGGTTTAATCATTGATTTGCGCGAAGTTAAAAATATCGTGCAATCAACAGAAAGTAAATTAAATCAAGCACTTAGCAAAAAGCAGTTTTGCGGATTGGGCACAATTGGGTGGCATTAAAAGTGATACCGAAAAAATTTTAGCCCTGATTCGGCAATTAATGGCTCGCGCCGATTTATCGCCTCAAATTAAACCGCGTGATGAGTTGACACAATATAGTTCTGCTATAGCGGTTCCCGTTTGCATAAAGTACAATTTTAGAGGCAGTGTTGAAAGCAGTTTTGTGCATCTAAAGGAGTAATTGTTTCTAAAGCATCTGCTAGAGCTTGATAAAGTTCTTCAGTATTTGAGATAACTGTTTTTTTGATAAAATTTTTGACTTTAGACCACATAAGTTCAATTGGGTTTAATTCAGGGGAATAAGCTGGAAGAAACATTGTCCTCGCCCCGGTTGCTTCAATCATCGCTATAGCGTCTTCATCGTCATGAACTCTTGCGTTATCCATGATAACCACATTAGAGGAAGTTAATACAGGAACTAAAAATTCTTTAACAAAGAAAGCAAACAAAAACCCAGTTAAAGTTCCTTCATAACAAAAAGCGGCCAATAAGCCTCCAATTCCCAATGCGCCAAGTGTGCTAATTCTCGTACCACGAGTCAGATTTCTAACGCTACCTGTTTCATCAAGAAAAATGAGAGCTTTGGCTTCAAGAGATTCCAGGTTATTTTCATAAACGCGTCTCGCCTCTTGATTCTCAGGCGTATTTTTACACTGGAAAGCATTTTGGTGCTGGAAAAAGCGGTCGCATTGAGAAAGTCAAGGGCCTCTGTCATACTGGGTTGAGTGGCTTGAGTTTCGCCCTGCCTCAAAAATGTACGCAAGGTTTCCACCGTTGCCATGACCGGCGTTGCCAGGTCATCTTTGGTACTATAATGCCCTTCTTCTTGGGCTTGGTGGTTGGCAAGCCAGTCAATTCCAAGGGTGGCATAAGTCGGGGGAGGTATACATAAAGCTAATAGAACGATGAGTCGCGTTATGCTACCCAATATAGCTTGTTGAGTTTTTTCACGCATGTTTTCATTCTCCAAGTTGGTTGATTGAGATTTTTTCCGGTTTATTGAATGGTGGGCTACCTGGCTACCACCGGCTTTTAGGAAATAATTGGCAGCATGAGCTAGAAAAATAGCAGCGATTTCTAAATGAGGCATATTTGCCTTATTAACCGGTACCAATACATAAATTTGCGCTAATTCTTGGAGTTCATGTTGATAAGTCGCATTAGTGACATCGGCATAAGTCAACCAAGGTGGATTACCAATGACAAAATCAAATTGCTGTTTAAGAAAAATCGGCTTATAGCTATTTTGTAAAATAAATTTCCAAATATCCCGTAATTGCTGTTCTGGGAGATAGGCTTTATTTTCAGAAATAACCGTATAAGCAAGTATTTTTGAAAATACACTGAGATAAGTATGAACAAAAAACATTTCTTCCCGCGAGCCATCAAATTGCCCATAAGCGATATGCAGAAATTTTTTCCATTGCTGATAAGCCGTATGTAACTTGGATTGATTATCAAGGGCGGGCAAATGTGCTTGCATTACCAGCATTGCATTTAAAAAAACCGCAGAACATTCCCCAAAATCACGCTGAATATTATCCAGCGTTGGCTGCTGCGGTTGAGTTTTAAACAAATAACGATCAATAAAAAACGGAAACTCTGCAAAATTATTTTCTATCAGCGTAAAAGTATCAGTTTCCTTAAAACCGAAAAAGGATTCACAAAGACCATCTGATAGGAAATGAATGGACACAGACAGATTTTTACCAATTTTACCATGACGATATCGCACAACCAAAAAATTTAGTGCGTTGCTTGGTCCGATAACCATGATAAATCATTGCATTCTCGGGCTGGCCAAACGATAGATTCTATATCATCATATTTTAGACCTTTATAAACACGTTTGTGGACTACTTCACATTTGCCTTCAGCCGGATCGTAGGCAAGAATGCTGGTTTCTCGATTATTTTTACCTTTGCGATCCACACCAACAAGTAAGAAACCATTAGGCTGCATATCCAGGCCTTCAATTCGACCATTAACCATATTTTTACAAGCCACATCAATTGTTTGTGTTTCTACATCGTAAACCCATAATGTGCTATCACCGGAAGCATAGAGTTTGGTTCCCTCGTAATTCCAAGTCAGTCCGCCCATATCATGCTGACGATAATCAAATTGCTTGACTGGCGTGCCGATACCCGTTTCAGGATCAATGGTTATAATACCAGTCCATTGATTTTTTGGCGTTTCATTTCTTGCCCAGCCCCATAACTGATGATCATGGGGATTAAAGGCTAAACCCGACACTTTTTCAAAACCCGTTGCGCCGATCCAGGTTAACTCACCTGTTTCTCGGTGAATGGTATAAACATGCCCTTTGCCCTGATTTTCTTTGTCTGGTACTTTGGCATGATCGCCCGCTGATCCATATAAAAGATTTTTGTTAGAAGGGTGTAATGCTAATCCTTCGATATCGCGACCTTTATACATGGGACCTAGTGGTTTCATATCACCTTCTAAACCGGCACTCAAATCAATAGTGAGGAATTGTGAATTATTTAACCCACCATCGTGAACGGCATAGAGAATACAAGAATCGGGCGCACGTTCCACAAACAAGTGGATAGGTGCTAAATTATATAGCAGTGTGCCATCTGCTACCTTATAGCCCACGTAAAATTGATATTCACCGGCAACATCTTCCAAAGATAAGAGATGTCCATTTGACATAAAGGTCATTTCTGGCGCAATGTCAGTCAAATCACCTTTATAGACTGAAATAGATAGCGATTCGCCTAACAGCTGTTCTGTTTTAGTTGGTACCAGGTGACTGATTTTTTCGTCCCAAAATTGCCATTTATTCTTACCATCACGCATGTAATCAGCTTCTCTCGTGTTATCTTTATAAAGGGCAACCATCAGCAACTCAGCCATTTGTCCGACATGTTCAAAATGAACCGTTATTGTCATCGCTAATTTGAGTAATTCAACCTGAGAGTAAGTCAACATAGCCTGATTTTGATACTTCTTATCATCAGAAGTGAGAATACGACTGATAAAATCAGCATTCGGATCGACTTGAATATCACCATTTGGATTGATTCTAACGGCTGTTGCAACAACTTCAGGTGCTTCATTGTTTACCGGTTCATTCAGATAAGTCACGCCTGGTCCAAGCGTCACGTTTTTCGCCACTCTGACATTATCGCCAATGATAACATTCTCAAGATAACTCCCAGCTGGAATGGTTAAGCTTTCTAATAAGGCAGGACCATCAACGTCACCTATTATTTCACCCATCAGGTTACCACCGCTGATATGGGTATTTTTCATCAACTGCACATCTTTGAAAGTACCGCCCATCGTATTGAGAATGCGACCACCTATTTGACCTCCCGTCAACATCATGTCCCGAAATTCAAAATCGACTATCGTGCCTTCATTTATCACATCTTGACCAATAATGACATTGGAAATGAAGCTATTAGGTGCAATAGTGAGTTTATCTAAGCGAGCAGGGTAGTCTGGATCGCCTGTTATTTTACCTTGTAGTTTCCCACCACTCAGTTGAGCGTTTTCTGCTAAATCTACATCTTGGATAATAGCTTTATTGCCACTTTCGATGGTGCCGGCTAAGGTGCCACCGGTCAATTGCCCCTTTAACTTCACATCTGCAATCGTCCCTTGATTGTTAATTTGATCGCTGAGAATACCACCACTTAAATAACCATCTTTTTGTAAAGTGGCATCAGAAATACTACCTTGATTTTGAATAGTGCCGGTTAATACCACGTCAGAGAGTTTGCCATTTGGTCCAATGGTTATGTCTTCCAATATTTCACCGTCTGCTCGCAGCACCCGATTTATGTATTGTCCTGGAATCAGTGCCAGTTGATTGATAAATTGTACACCCGGACCATAAGTCACATCGTCCCCTAATTTGACATTGTTACCAATGATAATATTTTCTAGGTAACTACCGTTTGTGACTTTTAAATTTTCTAATCGGGCAGGAGCCGAGGCATCACCAATGAGATAACCGCCTACGAGACCACCGCTAATTTTAGTATTGGGTGCCAAAGACACATCTTTGATAATGCCCTTGACCTGGCTATTATTGGTTATCATTCCTGATAATAAACCCCCTTCTAAAACAGCACCTCGAAAGTCAAAGCCTGCCAAGATACCTTGATTAACTATATAGCCGGTCAAGACACCCCATTTTAAACTACTGCCTTCAGTTAAGAGGGCATTACTCACCCAGCCTAAATTGGTGGTTGTGCCTTCTAGCACCACGTTAGAGATACTCGCTTCACTACCAATAGTCACATAGCGAGCGGTTCTTCCCTCTAAATCGCAGAATTCATTGATGAAGTCAACCAATGAACAAGGTGGTGGCTTTTCATCCGTGTTGACAGAGTTTTCAGGTTCCTTATTTTCAGGTTCCTCATTCTCAGATTCATTAATCACCGTGTCAAACTGCGCTTCGCAATGGATGGATTCAGCTATTATAATAGTAGTGTCTAAACCGTTACAAGCACCACCCCAACCGATAAAAGTTGAACCAACCTCAGCCTGAGCCATGAGTTTAACTTCAGTATCGTTAAGATAGTCTGCCAGGCAAGAGCTACCGCAATAAATACCAGGCGGTTCACTACTGACTGTGCCATTCCCAGTACCCGTTTTGCTTATTGTCAAAGTATAGTTGAGTGCTGTAGTAGGCGGTATGACTGGCGTGGTAGAAATCTCATTCACAGTACCTTTAATGGGAAAATTAAACACTGTGTTATCACTTTGGAAGGATAGAAAACCTTCATAAGTGCCAACGGCATCCATTTGAACTTGAAAGGTGAACGCTTTTCCAGCGGCAATACTGTCTGGAAGACTTTCAACAAAGCTAAAACCAGCCGGCAAGGTGAAATCACTTAGCGGTAACGCTGTATTACCAGTATTGGTTATCGTGAAAGTTTGCGTGGTAGCCGTGCCGATGGATTGCGTACCAAAGTCAATTTTACCGGCTATTAGCTCTTGTTGAAAAAGAATCTCTAAGTCATCTGGTGTAGCAGGTTTTAGTACAAATTGCGGTTTGCACGTCAAATTGCTCATCATCGTCATTTGTCCACTTTCAACACACGGTCCATCCCAACCGTCAAATTCCCAACCGTCATCAGGCGTTATAGTCAATTTTACCTGAGTACCGCTCTCAAACGTGTGCTTACATTTGTTTTCACCACTACCGCAAAAAATACCGGATGGTATGCTGCTGATAGTACCTTGTTTTACTGCTATTATGGTCAGTGTGAATATTATCTTGGACGGTGAGGATTGTGTCTGTGGTGGCGGTGCAGGTGGTGATGTACCAGTGCATTTTAATTGATAAGTGGGTGCCAGGTTATTGGGATCGTCACTGACTAAATTTAAAGTTGCAGTACGTGTTCCTACTTCTGAAGGTTGACACTGCACCACCACGTTTTGGGAACTGCCATCATCAGAAATGGTAAATGGAAAGTTAGGACTTAGGAGACTAAAATCGTCCGCATGTACACCCGTAATAGCCGTGTTTGCCAGGGCGACTGTTAAAGTAGCATTACCGATTTCTTGAATTTGAATCGTTTTAGTCATGCTATCACCAACTAGACTACTACCCAAGTCAAGCAGATTATTTGGTGCAGGCGTGGAACTATAACCAGGGATTAAGGGTGGCGTGCCGGTGCATTCCAAAGTGTATGTTGGTTTTGGATTTAATGGATCGCTACTGGTTAATTGTAAAGTAGCTGTGCGTAGCCCTTCCGCCGATGGTTTACATGTCACGGTCACAGTGACATCAGGTCCTTTATTAGAAATGTAGAAGGGGAAAATAGAACCGTCGACACTAAAGTCGTCTTTATGCGTGCCAATAATTGCCGTGGTATCTAAACCAACATCCAAAACGGCGGTTCCGATTTCTTGAATATCAAAGGTTTTCGTCACAGTTTCCCCTACATGTTCACTACCAAAGTTTATAGTTCCCTCTGGCAATGTTGGAGTAGAAGTATAACCGGGACCAACAGCTTCTTTGCCAGTGCAGCTTAAATCGTAAGTTAGAGTAGGATTGTTGGGGTCATTACTGATCAAATGTAATTGGGCAGTGCGTTCCACTAATCCAGAGGGGGTACATTGGATTTTAATCTTTTTAGTATCACCGCTATCATTTACAATGGTCAATGGAAAAGACGATAAACTTGGACTTTTGATACTAAAATCATCGGCATGAGTGCCTGTGATAGGATCGGTTGCTAAATTAACAATCAAATTGGCACCACCGTTTTCTTCAATTGTAATTGACTTAGTCTTCGGTTCGCCCACAGGCGTTTCACCTATAGTCAGCGTATCTACAGGCGTAGAACTGTATCCTGCTACCAAACCGGTACATTCCAACAGATAAGTTGGGTTTGGATCGTCCAAGGCATTCGTCGTTAACTTTAAGGTTGCGGTGCGTATGCCGGCTGCTAAAGGGGTACATTCTACCGTCACGGTTTCGTCAGCACCACCATTATTAATCGTGATGGGAAAAGCAGTGGTGATCTTGAAGTCATTGGTATTACCATTAATAATTTCCCAGGCTGTCACTTCCAAAGTTTTATTACCCAATTCTTGAATGATAAAGTTTTTGCTAACTGCCGTGTCCACAACGCTGCTACCCAGATTTATCGTTTCGCCTGGTGCTGGTATTGAATCATAAAGCGGTTCTGTGGCATTAGTACCGGTGCAGGTAACTGTATAAGTCGTCGGACTTGGCAAAATAGGATCGTCGTGAACTAATTTTAACGTTGCCGTATAGGATGTTGGAGATGCGGGCAATGGATTCGGAAGCGTACAACTGATTCCTATGTTTTCAACGCTACCACCTGCCGTAAGCGTAAAAGATAGAGACGTGGTGATACTAAAAACCGTTGTATCCCCTGACAAACTGGCAGTGATTTCCAAGTTCTTATTACCACTATTTTTAATTTCAATGCTTTCCTCAATTGAAGCACCTGGTAAACCAGTCCCAAAATCGGTTGTGCTATTTGGGGGAGGCTTAGATTTATAGATAGGTGCATTTCCCGTGCATTGGAGTGGATAAGAAACTGTCTGATTATCAGGATCATTTGTGGTTAATTCCAAGGTGGCTTCACGTTTTCCGCCGGCTGAAGGCGTACAATTTAATTCAATACTAGTACTACCGTTGATTGAAAGAGGGTTAGTTGGTCCCGTCACGATATTAAAATCACTTGCATTTTTGCCGGTAATGGTTGCTGATAAAGTCAACTCAACATCATTACTGGTGTTATTTATGCTAAGAGATTGGTTAGAGGTAGCTGTGTTTACATCACTATCACCAAAGTTTATTATCGTATCCGCCGCTGGCGTGGCATTATAGTTTGCCGCTAAACCAGTGCAATTGAGTGGATACTCAATGGTAGATAGCGATGGGATATTAGTGGTTAATGTCAATGTCGCTTTGCGCAATCCGGCACTAGAAGGATTACACTCGATTTTAAATTCGTAACTGGTGTTTTGAACTATGGTAAACGGAAAAGCAGTTGCCTCTGGATCAGTGAGGCTAAAATCATCGGCATGTTCACCGGTTATGTTAGCGGAAGAAATTACCAATTTGTCCTGACCCCCTTCCTCCAATACAATGGAATAAGAAGAAGGAGTCCCTCCCCAAACCTGGTTGCCAAAATCTAGTGTGGTATTGGCGGCAGGATTTAAGCTCAATGCGGCATTGGAAACACGCTCATATTCCACGCACCACTTTTTTAACGTGCCATCAGTGGTGTTAAAATCATGATTGTCAACGACTGTTAATTTCCAATCGCCATTAATATCATGGCTATCAAAACCGCTCAACGAATCGTTGGGTTGGTACGACAGGCTATTATCATAAGCGGGGTCATAAGAAGTACACTCGTCTTCGACCTTGCCCCCTGTGCCTTCATCATCAATGGTTAAAAAAGGAAATGATAAAGGCTCTTTGAAGTTTTTACCCAAACAACCTTTTGATGAATTGGGAATTCCCGGCTGATCAATCAGTGTCACACTGGTACTATCATGTTCAAGTGTAAAGGTAAGTTCACCAATATGACTATGAACGACATCAATAATAACGTTGATATCGGTGATATCGCCACTGTCAGAAATAGACAAAGTATCCGTTATCCCAGTACTATTATTGTTTGGGATGGTGGAAGATGGAGAACTACAAAGAGTCTCTGCCCTTATGATGGGTGATATTGAGAGAGATAATGCGTTTATTAAAAGAACAATAAACACATTCAAATTGTTTTTGGAGAACATGTTGGTCAAACCTCTTTTTTGTTCCTATAGAGGTATGCAGATGAAAAAGTACTGTTTTTATAAATTAAATTCTTTATTTTCAATAATTTAATTTGTAATTTTAGTATCAATTCATTCGCAGGTATCTATAGCAGCGTTGTAGTATAAATTTGTATTTATCTTTAATATAGTTACTTATTGAATGGTATTTAATAGTATTCAATCAGCTTTGAAAGCGGCACCATATTGTCCGCTGAGAAATCGTTCTAAAATATTTTGTGCGCCAACAAGGTCAGCGTGTTCTTCATTATATTTCAGTAATAAGTAAGTACACATAAATCTTTTAACATTTTGAAAGCGTCAAAAATACTATTTCTTTTCGAACTAGTATTTTTTTAAAAGTTAAAAGACTTTTGTGTACCTACATAATATTTCTTCTTTGCGTTCGGTTAATAAACTATTATTTAAATATTAATTTTGAATTATAGCGTTTTTCGTTTGGGTGAGATACAAAAAAGGCAACCATAAAGGATTGCCCCTACAAAAAATGTACTTCACTTGATGATGCACAAAACTGCTTTCAACATTGCCTCTAAAATTGTACTTTATGCAAACGGGAACCGCTATAACATGTAGTCTTCCTTATAAATTAGCAAGCGTATAGTAATGGTTAATAGACTTATCCGAAAATAAATTCAAAGTCAGCCTTGGACTAAAGTCGGCTAAAGCCGATTAACAAGCTGAACCAAGTGTTTAGTCACCACCACCTGACGGAAGCGCATAGCCTTTGACTGAAATCCAAGGCTTATTTTCGGACAAGTCTAACGATGAGAATAGAATTTTTGGAACGAGGGAAGGGATAATATAATCAATCCACCTGTTCAGTTTGCCATTGCTGATAAATAGGTAATAAGATTGCAAACATTTCCTCAAGTTCCTCGGTTAATTCTTCCTCTTCTCGTGTATTGAGCCACCAATTTCCAATGAAGTTGAGTACTTTTTGACGTAAAAGATTTGTTGTGGGCAACGCAATGAGTTGACTAACAGCTTCTCGTTGTATTTCTCCAAGACCGAGTAGCCTCAGCCAAAGTGTATCAATTGTGGTAGGTAGACGATCAATAACAACGATGCCCGTTTTAAAGCCCTCTTCGGTTAAATAAACACCTTGACACCAGTTGAGTGGTTGGTTTATCGCATTAAAGATATCCAATAACTTATCCGAAACTGATGTTGTTATAATCCACAAATTCGGCAATGCCTCATCCGATAGTGGCTCTTTTTCTTGATTTTCTTCAGCATGTTGTTCCTGTAGCTTTTCATGCCAAACAAAGAGTTTTCGTATGCACTTGCAAATTTCGACTTCAATCGGTGACAGCCTAAAGTATTCTAACAAACAATGGCTTGATACCATTTTACCCAATAATCCCAAATCGTTAAAATCAATTTCGGGCATAGCGTGGGGCGTAAAGAAAAGTTCGACAGGCTCTATTTCTTCATTTCTTTCTTCAACAACGCTTAAAGCATGACATGTATCAGTTGATTCCATTTCGGCTACCAGTTATCAGTTATCAGTTATCAGTTATCAGTTAGAAATATATTCTAAACAACTGATGCAAATAAGCCATTTCTATAAATTTTTATAGTAGGCGCATTCCTATTTTCAAAGTCATTTGAAAAAGGAAGATATATATTTTCCTGCTATCAAAAAAACGCCGTTTTATTCTCTAATCCGTTGTACTCAATTTTAGTTTTAATTAGCTTTAGCCGACTTTAGCTGATAGCATAGAAATTTATTTCAAAGCTGAGTAATTACAAAAGTTTATTAAAAACTTTACGGTAAAGCCTTATTATAGCCAACACCGTAATAATTTTAACTTTTGAATAGGCAATAACTTAACTAAATAACTGATAATTGATAACTGAAAAATGCGTGTATTAGGTATAGAAACTTCTTGTGATGAAACCGGGGTAGCCGTGTACGATTCAGAACAAGATTTATTGTTAGGGCATGCCCTATATAGTCAAATAGATATACATGCCCAATATGGTGGTGTCGTTCCAGAATTAGCCTCCCGTGATCATGTTCGCAAACTTGTACCACTGATTAAGCAATTATTAACTGAAAATCAGATAAAGCCTAATGACATTGAGGGAATTGCGTACACCGCAGGTCCTGGCTTAATCGGGGCATTATTGGTGGGTGCAGCGATAGGGCGTAGTTTAGCTTGGGCTTGGCAAGTACCCGCTATAGGTGTACATCACATGGAAGGGCATTTACTCGCTGCCATGCTTGAAAAACCTGCTCCCACTTTTCCCTTTCTTGCTCTACTGGTATCAGGGGGACATACCCAATTAGTTCAAGTTGCAGCTAGGGGCAAATACACAATACTAGGAGAATCCGTAGATGATGCAGCAGGTGAAGCCTTTGATAAAACCGCTAAATTACTAGGATTAGGCTACCCAGGCGGACCAGCTATAGCACAATTAGCGGCACATGGCAACCCTGATGTTTTTCACTTTCCCCGCCCGATGACGCAACGTCCAGGTTTAGATTTTAGTTTTAGTGGCTTAAAAACCTGTGTATTAACAACTTGGCAAGCGCAAGCGCAAAATGAACAAACTCGTGCCGATATTGCTCGCGCCTTTGAAGATGCCGTTATAGATACTTTAGCTATCAAATGTCGTCGTGCTTTACAACAGACTGGTTTAAAACGTTTAGTCATTGCTGGCGGTGTAGGTGCTAACCAACGTTTACGTATTCGCTTGACACAATTGGCTAATAAAATGGAAGCAAGTGTCTATTATCCCCGCCCAATATTTTGTACTGATAACGGTGCCATGATAGCTTATGCAGGTGCGCTACGTCTGGTAGCCGGTCAATCTGACCCCCTAAGTTTTAGCGCATATCCGCGTTGGTCAATGAATGAATTAAGTTGAGATACTATAGATTATCAGGTGCCATAAAATTAGATTCCCTAAATACGGGGTATTTTGTAGGGGCAGACCTGCGTGTCTGCCCTTAATTCAATGGCATCGGTGCGACTGAGTGAGACTTATAAATTTTTGCTAGATAGCTCATGATATGAAAAAATATTCAGCCCATAAAATTTTACTCATTGCTACCCGACAAATTGGTGACGTGCTACTGGTAACGCCATTATTACGTTCCCTGCGCCGTGCCTATCCAAAGGCAGTAATAGATATTTTAGTGTATAACAATAAAGGTGGTATGTTGGAAGGCAATCCGGATTATAATACCTTAATCTTCATTGCTGAACATCCAAACTTTAGCGAATATCAAATCTTATTCAAACAAATTTTTCGTCGCTATGATTTAGCTATTTCTACGCTTGCTGGTGATAAACCATTAATTTATGCCCTACTAGCTGCCCCAAAACGAGTCAGCCTGGTTCCCTCCAAACGTTGGCAAGATGTTTGGAAACGAATGATCGTACAGGCTTGGACCGAGTTAGATAATCAAAACACGCATACAATTATTCAAAATCTCCGGCTTGCTGATTTATTAGGCATTGCGCGTTGTTATGAGGTAGTGATTCCGCAAGCTATTGATTCTATTGAAAAATTAAATAAACAGATCCCGTTTGCCTGGCAAAAACAAGCCTTTGCGGTATTGCACCTTTTACCGATGTGGCATTATAAACGGTGGACCCTAAAAGGCTGGAAAGCATTAATTCAGTATTTAACACAGCTAGGATTGCGTGTCGTACTCACCGGTGGAAACAGTCAAATAGAAAAAGTATATCTTCGTGAAGCCCTATTAAACTTACCAAACACGGTCATTAATTTAGCAGGGCAATTACGTTTTAGCGATGTAGCTCAACTTATTTGTGCCAGTTCTATCTATATAGGTCCAGATACAGCAGTCACCCATTTAGCGGCGGCAACGGGTACCACAACTGTTGCATTGTATGGACCCACTAATCCGCGGAAATGGGCTCCTTGGCCCTTTAACTATGCCATCAATCAAACACCGTTCCAACAAAAAGGGATACAAAAAGTGGGTAATGTATTATTAATCCCAGGCAAAGGTATTTGTGTTCCCTGTCATAAAGAAGGCTGTGAAGGACATAAAAAAAGTGACAGTCGCTGTTTAGAAGAATTAGAAGGGGCTTCAGTGATTGAAGTGATAAAAAAATTCTGTAATTATTCAGCTCTGTGTGTTAGAAATACTATTTCTTGAAGAAATAGTATTTCTTTTTCAAAATCAATATTAGAACATTAGCGATTCATTAAATTATAAATTGCTAACTCTTTGATTTTAAAAAAAAACTTGACAATTTTTGAAATTTTCAGTAGAATGTTTGTTGTCATTATAGGGTAATCTATTTATGAATGACGACTAAGTAATCCATAAACATCCTTAATATAAGGAATAAAGGTATGAAAAAAACTCAACTCATTGTTATTTCCATCATCTCCCTATTTTTTATGGGTCAAATAGCCCGTGCTGATTACCAAGAAGATTTAAAGGCGATAAAACAGAGCATTGATGCTTGTCTTCCCGTCAGACCACTTCCACCCATACTGACTCTTAATGATATCAAAGTGCTTGAGAGTACTGAATATGGTCCAAAATGGTGTCGGCTCTTATGCCAAATGGGATATCTTTGGCCAAAACCCAGGCAAAAATCGTTGCCTTATGACACTCAACGGGCAGTAGCAAATGGTAAACTAGCGGCTGAAAGATCAGCCGAGCAATGTCTAACACGATCTGCCGTCAAGATCCACGTCATTATGAAACATCGACTCATCGCTTATGTGGGTCACCAATACACCTGCGACCGACTACGCGATCCTGAAGCGTGTCGCCGTGCTAGAACAATCGCAATGGATTTCCTTTATGGGGCACCAACTGATGAAGCCTTTAAAGTCCGCAAGGCACTCAAAAAACTCATTGATAAGGGCAAGGAATGCAATACAAGAGATACACTTAGGCAGTATTGTGAACAGTTAGGTGTGAAAGGGGGAGCATGTAACGAATTGTAGTGTTCAAGCAAGTTCAAAATTAACTTGTGAGTTGAAGTAATTTAAGGTAACTCCAAAAAATTAAAATAGCCACACACAGAATTGGGCTTGCTCCTGATGGGTATTTTATTTTTTTGCGAGTTACCTAAGTATATTGCAGGGCAAGACTGAAGGTTGCCTTGAGTAAATATTTATTAATTAATAATATATTGATTTTACAAAATTAATTTATATCAAGTTTGCTTAGTATCAAGTGTATTATTTTTACAACAGGTATTGTGTTTCTGCTACAATGCCAATATATACTCAAGGTGGGAACAATCTTAATTAATTATTAATTAATAGCTGTTATGTGAAAAGACTTTGCCTACCTTACATAATTGTTTAAGTTATGCCTGCATACAGTATAGACTATATTAATAGCTTTACAAAAAAGTAAATTTATTATTAACATTTTTTTAAAAATTGACTTATAGCATTTTTTTAAATTATAATTTATGTTAAAAATATTATTTAGGTTTAGATGTTCAAAAATATTTTTATTAACTGGTATATACTTAGGTTTCAAGATTTAATAAATCCTAAAGTTCTAAAACATCAAAAGGATTTTATTAAATCTGCATTCCTTATGTAAACAAAAGTATTTTAACATTTTACAATACCTTCGCTTAAATTGTAAAAATAGTTCATTTTTAGCCAATGTATCTTTTTAACTTATTGATTTGACTGAAATTAATTTTTTTGAAAATCGCTAAAATTTAAAATTGGCGAAGGTATTAATTTTTTAATCACGTTTTTTGAAAAAACTTGGTTAATGTCTAAAAATATTTTTAAAAATAGTGTTTATTTTCATTTTGCCTTACTTAACAAATAAGGAGATTATGCCACATGACAATAAGTGGTTTTTTACGCTTTAGGGCTAAAGTTCCTAAAATGGTATTTTTACCCATTGGTTCATTGATGATTTGGCTACTTTGTTTATCTCATTCAGTTCAAGCTTCTGAAGGTGAACAAGCTTATCAGCTAAAATGTATGGCTTGCCATACGATTGGTGGCGGTAAATTAGTGGGTCCAGATTTAAAGGGAGTGAACGCTTTACGAGATCACGATTGGTTGGTACGTTGGACCGTTGCGCCTGATAAAATGTTGGCTGAGGGCGACGCGCTCGCGAAACAGCTTTTGCAGGAATATAATAATATTCCCATGCCAAATCTTGGTGTTTCAGAGGCAGAAGCTAAAAGCATTTTAGCTTATATAGAGGCTAAAAGCGGTGAGGTATCTGAACCGACAACTTCACCTCAGCCAGTACCCACTTCGTCTCCTGAAAGTGGTGATGAATTGGTTACTAAACCGACAACGTTATCGAAACCAGCTTCTGCTGGACAGGTAAAAGAAGCACCTTGGAAGAAACCTGTGCTTACTTCAAGTGACGATACACCAAACTTTGATATTGGTAGAGCGTTATATTTAGGGCAAAGAAGCTTCACCAATGGTGGCACAGCTTGTATTACTTGTCATAGAAATACGGACATAGGCGGTTTAGGTGGAGGGACCTTAGGACCTGATTTAACTAAGGTTTATTCACGTTATGGTGGAAACATAGGGCTTACTTCGGTGTTATTAAGTACGCCATTTCCCACTATGCGAGGTGTTTTTGTCAAAAAACCCTTATTAGATTCTGAAGTGGCTCACCTAAACGCTTATTTTGCTGAAACGGTTAGTTTGGAAGAAGAGCCGGTAAATGTGGTATTTCTTGTAATAGGCATTGGGATGGGCATTGCTGGGTTTATTATCCTTTATATTCTTATGCACCTTATCTGGAAAGATCGATTGACCGATGTACGTATAGCTTTAGTTGGGAGATAAAAACAAAATGAGTTGGATTCAAGATATTATTAACCCCCAAACTCGCGAATGGGAACAATTTTATCGCAGTCGTTGGCAATATGACAAAATTGTTCGTAGTACCCATGGCGTGAATTGTACTGGGGGCTGTTCTTGGCGTGTTTACGTGAAATGCGGGGTGATTACCTGGGAAATGCAACAGGTTGATTATCCTAAATTAGAAAAGCGTTTACCCCCTTATGAACCTCGCGGTTGTCAACGGGGTATTTCTGCGTCCTGGTATGTTTATAGCCCTATTAGGGTGCGCTATCCTTATATTCGGGGTGCATTGATTGATCTGTGGCGCAAAGCGCGTCAACAGCATGATGATCCGGTTGACGCTTGGGAATCCATCGTCAGCAATCATGAATCTCGCAAAACTTATCAACAAGCACGCGGCAAAGGTGGTTTTCGGCGGTCTGATTGGCAGGAAGTATTAGACATTATCTCTGCAGCCAATGTTTATACGATTAAACAGTATGGTCCTGATCGTATCGTTGGTTTTTCGCCTATTCCTGCCATGTCGCAGTTGAGTTTTGCCGCAGGTTCGCGTTATCTAGGACTCTTAGGCGGGCAACTACTCAGTTTTTATGACTGGTATAGTGATCTACCCCCTGCTTCACCGGAAGTCTGGGGTGAGCAAACCGATTCTGCTGAAAGTGCTGATTGGTACAATGCTAAATTCATTGTCTCAATGGGAGCCAATTTGAATATGACTCGGACCCCCGATGTCCATTTCATTTCGGAAGCACGCCATAATGGAGCAAAATTCGTGGTGTTTGCCCCCGATTTTAGCCAGGTTGCTAAATACGCGGATTGGTGGGTCCCGGTTCATGCTGGACAGGATGGTGCCTTTTGGATGGCGGTCAACCATGTCATTTTGACTGAATATTATCTTAAGAAGGTAACGCCCTCTTTCAATGCCTACCTGAAACAGTTTACTGATTCACCTTTCTTGGTGGTATTGAATCAAAGTGAGGATGGCTATAACGCCGGTCGCTTATTACGGGCTAATACGGTTTGTCCTTATCAAAATGAAGAAAATGGTGACTGGAAATTCTTGATGTTTGATGAGAAGGCTCAAAGTCCTAAAATGCCAAAAGGAACGGTAGGACACCGTTGGCAAACCGAAAAGGGACAGTGGAATTTAGAGCTAAAAGATGGTTTAGATGATTCACCTATTGACCCCTTGCTATCTTTCATTGACAATCGTGATGAAGTCTTTGAGGTGAATTTTGAAGACTTTTCCAATGAAAATGCGACGGTAAAACGGGGAGTGCCGGTCAAATATATTGAAACGCGTGAAGGTAAAGTAGCAGTCACCACTATTTTTGATTTGATGATGGCCCATTTTGGGGCAGATCGGGGCTTAGTGGGAGATTATCCTAAGAGCTATGACGAAGCTGATCAACCTTATACCCCGGCCTGGCAAGAAAAATTCACGGGCATTGATAAAGCAACTGTTATCAATTTCGCGAACCAATTTGCTACCACGGCTGAAAAAACAGATGGTAAATGTACCGTCATCATTGGTGCCGGCATTAACCACTGGTATCATAATAACTTGATGTATCGAGGTCCCATTACAGCTTTGATGTTATGTACTTGTGTTGGCAAAAATGGCGGTGGTTTAGCACACTATGTAGGACAAGAAAAATTAGCCCCAATTTCTAGCTGGAAATCCGTCTCAAGCGGTGCCGATTGGGGGGCTTCTGCACGGATGCAAAATGCACCGACCTGGCATTATATCCATTCTGATCAATGGCGTTATGAAGGACCGTTTGCCAAATATGCCAGTTTAAAGGGCGATAATGAATGGACTTCTGGTCATGCCGCTGATATTAATGCGCGTGCCGTCCGTATGGGTTGGTTGCCCTTCTATCCTCAATTTGAGCGGAATAGTCTAGAAATTGTCAAAGATGCTGAACAAGCCGGGGCAAAAACAGACGCAGATACGGTTCAATATGTGGTTGACCAGTTGAAGGACCGAAAATTACGCTTTGCTGCTGAAGATCCGGATCATCCAAATAACTGGCCGAGGGTTTGGTTTATCTGGCGTGGGAATGCCATCATGGCGAGTGGGAAGGGCCATGAATATTTCTTAGACCACTACTTGGGTACTCATAGCAATAAAGTTGCCGACGAACAAATCAGTCAAGACATCATAAAGGAAATGGTTTGGCGCGATGAAGCCCCTAAAGGTAAAATGGATTTAGTGGTGGATATCAATTTCCGTATGGATACCTCAGCACTTTATTCGGATATTGTATTACCGACGGCGCATTGGTACGAAAAGAATGACATCAACACGACGGATATGCATTCTTTCATTCATCCCCTGTCAGAAGCGGTGCCACCTAATTGGGAAGCGCGAACGGACTGGAATATTTTCCGCTCGATCGCTAAAAAAGTCAGCCAATTGGCAGAAAAACACCTGCCTGAACCGGTGAAGGATTTCGTTTGCACCCCGTTAGAACATGATTGTAAGGATGAAATCGCCCAACCCTCTATTAAGGATTGGGCGAAAGGTGAATGTGAGCCTATTCCTGGTAAAACGATGCCAAAAATGAAGGTCGTCACTCGGGATTACAAAAACTTGTATAACCGTTTCACTTCATTTGGTCCAGATGCCAGGGAAAAGGGCATTGGTGCTCATGGCGCACACTGGGCAATTGATGACATATACGATGAGACGCTTAAAACACATCCAACCACACAATGGAATGGAAACACTTATCCTTCTTTGGTTGAAATCAATCATGCCATTAATATTGTCTTACGATTTGCGCCTGAGACAAATGGTGAATCAGCTTACCGTGCGTTTAGTGAGCAGGAAAAACAGGTTGGGCTGCCATTGAAAGATTTGGGAGAAGGAAGTCGTGACGCAAAAGTGACTTATGAGGATCTTCAGAGTCAACCGCGTCGCCTTCTGAATAGCCCCTGTTGGTCTGGTATCATGGATAATGGTCGAGCTTACTCGCCATTTTGTATGAGTGTTGAGCGTAAAGTTCCCTGGCGCACCCTGACCGGGCGGCAACATTTTTATTTAGATCATGAAGGTTATTTGGCTTTCGGTGAACATTTGCCAACTTATAAGCCTAAAGCTGATCCTCTGCTATACGGTGATTTTACTAAGACGCAAAAAGGTGAAGCGAATAGTGTCATGCTCAATTACTTGACACCGCATGGTAAGTGGCATATTCATTCTACCTACTATGACAATCATCGTATGTTGACTTTATCACGGGGGATTGAACCCTTCTGGATTAGTCCGAAAGATGCTGAAACCATAGGCATTATAGATAATGACTGGGTAGAAATTTACAATGATCATGGCGTTGTCGTCACGCGAGCTGTGGTCAGTTCACGTATACCAAACGGTGTTGGTATCTGGTATCATGCGCCAGAGCGGACGATTTCAATTCCAAAATCGCCCTTGCGGGGTAATAGAAGGGGTGGCGGACATAATAGTCTGACTCGTACCCGCGTTAAACCGGTGTTGATGATGGGTGGTTATGGACAGTTTACGTTCCATTTGAACTATTGGGGACCAACGGGAGTCAATCGTGATGCCCATGTCATGGTTCGCAAGCTACAAGGTAAACCTGAGTTTTAATAAAATCATAGAAATCCGATTTTTTAAAATCGGATTTCTAAATCATTTCAAGGTGAAAAGGTGAACCGGCGTTTTAATAAAGTCACAGAAATCCGCGTTTTTTAAAATCGGGTTTCTAAATTATTTCAAGGTAGAATAAAATGGATGTCAGAGCGCAAGTCTCAATGATGTTCCACTTAGACAAGTGTATTGGTTGTCATACTTGTAGCGTCGCCTGCAAAAATATTTGGACAGACCGCCAAGGCACTGAATATATGTGGTGGAACAATGTAGAAACCAAACCGGGTACCGGTTATCCTACAAAATGGGAGGATCAAGAAAAATATAAAGGTGGATGGGAGCCTAAAGAGCAAACGATCAAATTACGGGCGACCGATAAATTTCGGGGACTCGCTAATATCTTTCATCAACCTCATTTGCCAACCATTGATGATTATTATGAGCCATGGACCTACAAGTACAGTGATTTATTTGATGCCCCGGCTGGTGACGATCAACCGACCGCTCGCCCAATATCATTAATTACCGGCGAAAATATGGACATCAATGCTGGACCCAATTGGGATGATGATCTCAGTGGTTCAACGGTTTATGCTAATAATGATCCGAATTTAGAAAATTTAAGCGACGGTGAAAAACAAGCCTTGTTTGAAATAGAACGCCTGGTCTTTTTCTACTTGCCTAGGATCTGCAACCATTGCTTAAATCCTGCTTGTGTTGCTTCCTGCCCATCGGGTGCGCTCTATAAACGGGGTGAAGATGGTATAGTTTTGCTTGACCAAAACGTATGTCGTGCATGGCGTTTTTGTGTGTCAGCCTGTCCTTATAAAAAGACCTACTTCAATTGGAAAACAGGTAAATCAGAAAAGTGTATTCTCTGTTTTCCCAGGTTAGAGACAGGGCAACCGCCGGCTTGTTTCCATTCTTGTGTTGGTCGTATTCGTTATCTGGGTGTGGTGCTGTATGATGCCGATAAGATTGAAGAATATGCTTCTGCTCCCAAGGAAGATTTGGTACGCTTACAACGGGAAATGATTTTGGACCCTTCTGATCCCGAAGTCATTAAGCAAGCGGAAAAGAATGGCGTACACTTTTCAGTCATTGAATCTGCCAAAAAATCGCCTGTTTATAAGTTTGTGAAGGAATGGGGCATGGCTCTGCCATTGCACCCAGAATATCGTACCTTGCCCATGCTTTTCTACATTCCACCGCTGTTGCCGGTATTAGGGCATGTTGAAAATGGAGTTTATAATGTTGATGCAGAGGGTTACTTCGGCTCCTTAGACAAAGCGCGTGTTCCCATGCAATACTTAGCAAACTTATTTACGGCTGGAAATGAAGAACAAGTGCGTACTGTTTTGGAAAAACTATTAGCAGTGCGTATGTACAAACGATCTGAACAGGTGGATGATATTAAACCGTCTTTGGTCGAAGATATGTTGAAAAAGACAGGTTTAACACCTGAAACCTGTGAAGAAATCTATCGCTTGACCTCATTACCCACTTTTGATGAACGTTTTGTGATACCACCTATGCACCGTGAATACGCAGCGGAATTGATGGCAGGTGATCCTTACCTCTTCAAAGCCGAAGCGGGTGTCGGTGGTTTCAAGGACCGTCCAGATAGGGGTTTGTAGTTTAATGTTTACTGGAGTCCAAAGCTTCAGCTTTGGACTCCAAGTACATACATCACAATGAAAAATGAAACTCAAGAGAACTGGCAACGGCAAATTTATAGTTGCTTTTCTCAATTATTGGATTATCCCACGCCGAACTTGGTTGAACAAATACGGACAGGTATAGACTTACTTAAAAAAAATTATCAAGAAGCAGCGGCTCAGTTGGAAAAATTTCTGTCTTTTGTAGAAAACACCCCAATGGGTCGTTTAGAGGAAGTTTATACCGGTACATTTGATATTAACCCGGCGTGTCATATTTTTGCAGGTCATATCTTGTTTGGTGAAAGTTTCAAACGAGGCGCATTTATGGCGAAAATTGAGGAGGAATATCAGGAACGTCATTTTGATAAGGGCAAAGAACTCACAGATCATATTCCTGTTTTACTTAAGTTCTTAGCGACACTTGATTCAAATGATACTTTTGCCAAGGAATTGATAAGAGATTGTCTTATCCCTGTGTTTAAAAAAATGAATGCTAACTTTAAGGGTGAGTCATCTAATCCTTACGCGCCTGTGCTTGATGTTGCTTTAGTGCTTCTTAAAGCTTGCAATAGTGATGAACCATCACATATATATCCCATCATAGATATTAAACCAATCACTGATTAAACTATTTTGCTCCAGGAGAAAAAGAATCATGACCGTTGATCAATTACTATACGGGGTTTTTCCTTACGTGTGCATCGTCGTTGCTATTGTGGCAACCCTTTACCGATATTTGACAGACCGATTTTCTTACTCCAGTTTGTCTTCTCAATTTTTAGAAAATCGCCAACTGTTTTGGGGATCAGTCGCTTGGCATTATGGTATTTTAGGCGTATTAACCGCGCATTTAGTGGGTTTTTTAATTCCGCAAAGCATTTTGTGGTGGAATATGGAACCGGTACGATTGTATATCCTAGAAACCACAGGTTTTGTTTTAGGCTTGCTGGCATTGGTAGGACTTCTTGTACTCATCTACAGGCGGCTTACTAATTCTCGTATTAGAGTCGTGACTTCGCCTATGGATGTCACATTGCTTGTTGTTCTCTTGATTCAAGTTGTAGCTGGTGTTGGGACTGCGATATTCTACCGTTGGGGTTCCTCCTGGTACTCAGCCTTTGCGGTTCCTTACTTGTGGTCAATTTTGGCATTCAAACCGGATGTGACTTTGGTCAATAATTTACCTTTCGTGGTACAGGTGCATATTCTAAATGCGTTTGTCCTCGTGCTGATCTTACCCTTTACCCGTCTGGTTCACTTTTTATCTGTTCCTATTAAATACATCTGGCGACCTCATCAAATAGTTAGATGGAATCGACGCTCACCCATAATCGGTGCATAAGAATTGGTAGTCCCTACAAACCAATTGATTACAAGATTACCATTGGTTTGTAGGGACTATCCACAGAATAGAAATAAATAAATTCAACATAAGGATTAGATTGCTCCATATCATTCAATCTCTAGTGATACATTAATAGGACGCATTAGGTAGGGTGGGCAACGTTTTTTTGGTGCAACGGTCCCTCATTATAAAAGTTAAATTTGTTCCCGCGCTGAGTATAATTTTTTAAAGAATCAATGAATTAAATTTGTTCATCGAATGACAGCGACTGTGTAGTTATAAGTTCCTGGAGAAACGTTTGAACCATTACTCGTTTTGTAGAACATATTTACATAGTAGATTTTTGTGCCGGTGGGGTGGTTATAAATTGTACCAATGGCAGCATCTGCTAGTTTAATTCCCCCATCTGCACTATCATAAACTTCAGCATTAGTGGCACCTCCTTCCATACCATCAGAAAAATTCGTTGGAAAAGCGACGCTTAGGCTACAGGTACCCGTACTCGTAACCTCAATAACAGCCCGTGTTCCCCCTTCCTCTGGCTCAGATGTAAAGATATTATTTACCCAAACAAGAACACCATCACTAATCTTGGTAATGTTACACCCATTTATCATACCATTAAAGGGTGTATATGTCTCGGAAAAATTGGCACAGCTGACACCCAAAATGCTTGCTGCTACGGCAGCGCGTAAGATATTGCTTTTCATAATTTATTTTCTCCTTAGAACGATTATTTCTATTTTTTGGCTTCAAGATTATTCCAAAAGGCGTGTCCCTACACTCCCTCCTGCGATTATGAGATTTTATGATATAAATCATAAAGTGACACTCCATTTTTACGGGGAAATGGCTTGAATAATAGCTCAATTATGAGTAGTTATAAGAGGTTAAGGTACGCAGTCATTTATAAAAAACAGAAATTAATTTTTAATCCATTTCGACAGGCTAGGCGTACCCCCTACTGGATAGCCGGCGGGATCAAGATCGAGGCGGTAGGTGCCGGGAGCCACTTGGGTATAAATACCTTGCTTGGTGACTCGAAGCCGAGACTTTTTAGATGAACCAGTACGAGAGTCTATGTCTTCAAAACGGTAAACCCCAGAGGAATCTACAAGGGTTTCGGCAATAGCCTGGTCCCCAAATCCTTCGACCAATCGTACTAATGTACCGGGTTCTGCTTCGCCGGTGATGGTTCGTGCTACTTGCCAACTTTTCCGACGGAGTGCCTGGTCAAATCCACCTGGAGATGCTTGAAGGGAACTAAAACCACTCCGTTTTACTAGCGTCGCTCCCCAGTAATTATCACAGTTCTGCCAGAAGGTGGGCTGGGAACCCAGGGCATAATCTGCGGAGCAAACAAATTGATTGCTTAAATCACAAACTATCGCCCCAATACCCAATAGTAAACCAGTAAAACCACTTTTTGATTGCTGTTCGCCTCTGGCACAGTCAACTGATAAAATTTCTCCGATGACAGAAGCAAGTATTTGAACTTTTACAGTATTCGAGGTTCAAGTTTTTTTTCTGGCCAGAATAATATGGTTTTTGACCTTTGACAGGACGTTCTATCGATTGTTCTGTTACGTCTATTATCACCGTCTCAGGTGGATTTTCCAGTCGATTTTTGCGATTTGGGAGAGTTTCAACTTTGACAAGAATTCTGGAATAACGAGAATAAATTTTATGACAATAAGATTCGCTTATGTCAAAAACATCAGCCAAATTAATAAAAGTTGGATAATGACGAAGATAATAAATTGTTAACAATACACAATCTGTTAAAGAAAGTTGGGATTTTTTGACACCACGTTGTTTCAGTGGATTACGTTTCTTCTCTTTTTCAATATAAGCTTCTGTTTTATCACATAAATTTTGAAAATCTTCTTTTGATATGCCTGTTATTCGTTTGAAATTTTCAGGTGTTTCCATTTCGATTTCTTTATATTTTTTCATGAGTTCTCTTTTTCTGTTGAGGGATTGGATATTTTAACACAATTTAACTTCATACGCTATTTAGGAAAGATGTCTTTTGATTACCAAATCATTGAGGAAACTCAAATCGTCAAAAAACAGAATCTTTGTTACAAGCCCGGTAAAAACACCAAATATGAAGAAAAAACGAAAACAACTTATCGTTTAGAATATCAACTTAACCAAGAAACTTTGAATCAAGCATCACTTCTGGATGGAATATTTCCCATTGTTCATAATGTAACTAATCTGAATGACAAACATGTACTAGAAACCTATAAGAAACAATCTGTACTTACAAAACGTCATTCGACGCTTAAAGGTACCAACAAAGTGGCACCGGTTTATCTAAAAAAGACTATATGTATTGAAACGATGTGATTTCTTCATTTTATCGCATTAATGGTTTTAAGTTTGATGGAACGTAATATACGTCTTAGCATGGCCGAACTCAATATCGAAAAGTTGCCTATTTTGCCGCAAGGAATGAACACTAAGACACCGACATGGTCAAATCTCAAATATTTCTTTCATCAAGTATATGCTTTGATCATTACAGAGGGTCAAGAAGTCTTAAAAGTCACTCTCAAAGGTTTAAGTCACTTACACCAAAAGGTTTTGAGATGGCTTAAGGTACCTTTATCAGCTTATGAGCTAGTAGATAAAGATTGGTGGCGATTTAGTCTCTCCTCTTAGAGTGTTTTTCAAATGTTTTATTCGATATTTTTTTCCTCTTAACTGCGAAATGTAGGTTCTAAGAAAGGGTGATTTTTAACCACGAAATACAAAATTTGCCAAAAAGCACCATCATTTGAGCTTGCGTCAGCCAAACGGTGTCATGAGCAAAGCTTACCTCAATTACTGTAGAGTTATCATTTGTTTGATAGGTGACAACTTGATCTGCTTTATTTTTTGTATTGTTAGTTTTCTTCATTTTCACGGATTTGTGGTTCAATTTCAGCTTGGTGAGAACGGACATAAGCCCACGCATTGGTTAAATCGTAAGCTAGTAGGCTCGTAACAATTGGCTTGTTTGAACTTGTTTGAATACGGTCATTTCTTTTGCAAATGTCATCATAACTGAGATAACCTATAACCTATCGTATTCCTCTGGTTCTTGATTTGGCACTTTGGCTAAAGCCTGTTCAAATTTTTCCAGACTACAGAGTGTCATTTTTCAGGTGGCTTTGTTGATAAGGGATTAAATCAAATCTGGAAATCTGGCGAAATCACGGTCAGTGCTACAAAGCACCAGATCATGTTCAATTGATAATGTGTTGTGGATAATCTGCCACTGTGGCGTAAAGCAACAAGTTAATATCTACCAAAATATATTTTGCATGGCTCATTTGTACAATTCACTCTCTGTTGCTGCAATGACTTCTGCCACGTTATCCAGATTCGATAACTTTGCACCAAGATGGACTGGCTTAATTCTGTAAGGTTTATCTTGACGGACAGGCTTGGATTCGATGAGATTAAGGCCTGCCGCCTGTAATACCTCATTAGCCATAAATTTGAAGCTCTGATTATGCAAGTGACTCAGCAGTTTTAAGCGTGCTGCGATGTTATTGTCTAAAGTAAATGTTGTGTGCATTTTATACTCCTCCCTTGGCGGCTTGTTTAATGATTTTGAGCAATTCTTCGTTTGTCATTGGTTTATGTCTTTCGTTTTCAAAGTGAGTTTGATGATTATTTTTGAACAGGATTAAACAGATTAAAGAATTGACAGGATTAAAAAGTGTTTTTTGATCAATTTAATGCCTATCTCATAAAGTGCTTGGGTACTATGCTTCAATGCCATTAAGTTAAGGGCAACCATTCAGTCTTGCCCCTACATGGACCGTGATTTCTCGTAGGGGCAATCCCTTGTGGTTGCCCTTAACTTAATGGCATTGCTACTATGCTTAGGCTTGGTGGCACTGAGATATCGGGTGAGTCGCTCAAAAATGATTGCCCTTATGAACCGTCAATTCATGTAGTGGGCAATCCTTTATGGTTGCCCCTTAATAATCAGGAATCCTCCAATGAAAAGAGTAAACAAGGGTAAAACTATCCATACCCAGGAAACAATTGCAACATATACAGATTGCCCAATATATCCATTTTCATCATAAATAAGCACAATCGCCTCCTTAATCGACGAATCCCAAGTGATTATCCGCCGATTCTCCAAAGAAGGTTTATCCTTTATTATAAGCATGATTGTGGGATCATCATTAAACATCACTTCAGTCGTATAGAGTTTAATCAAAATACACAATACTGAAACGATTGTCATGGCAAGACTAAGAAGGCGCATTCAGTTTAAACTCCTTTCTCAGATTATCCATGACACTCATTAATAAATTTCCAGGGCAACCAGTGTCTCGTGCTATAAATTCCCTATGCCCTCCCAATTTTTTAATTGGAAACAAGCTTTTTAATGTAGAAATTAAGCATTTTAGCTTTGACAAATGTTCTCCCGTCAATTCATCGTCATTATCCCACCATTGTTCATCATAATCCCCCAACATCAGAATACCAATTTTACCTGTATTTTGCCGCGATATATGAGCACCTTTATACATAATCTCTCTACCCTCATATATGCTGCCATCAGGATGAATTAAATAATGATAACCCACATCATCCCACTGATGCTCATTAATATGAAATGCCTCTATTTCCACGGGATTCTTCATACCTCTATTTCCAGAATGATGAATGCCTATAGCGGTATAATGCCAATCTAATACTAATTTTTGATATTTTGGCGTTTGATTTCCCCAAATATGACGACGGATTATCTGATTTGTGTTAATAATCATTTCTTGAATTTTAATTCGATCCGCAGATGGAATTACTTCATTCATAAATTTGGTATCTACATTTTATAATCATTTTTTTGTCTGAATCAGGATTAACGGAATTATCGAATTTTTCAGAATTTTTTAACGTTATTGTGGTTTATTCTGAAAAATTCTAAAATTTTGTTAATTCTGAGATCAACAATTAAAGATTAGTTAAATAAAGAAGTCCTGATAAAAAATTTAATAGCGGCTCTGTTGCAAGGCAATAATTCTATCTTCAAGCGGTGGATGGCTCATAAAAATATATTGTATGAAACTTCGAGCCTTGCTACCCTGAATACCAAAAGCGGCTAATTGATCGGGCAATTGCCCCGCTTGTCCCATTTGTAAGCGTTGCAAGGCGGCAATCATTTTATTCGTTCCAACCAATCTCGCAGAGCCAGCATCGGCGCGAAACTCTCGTTGTCGTGAAAACCACATCACAATCACACTGGCGAGAATCCCTAGCACTAATTCGGCTACCAGGATGCCAAGATAATAACCCGGTCCATTTCCCCTGTCATTTTTAAAGATAGTACGATCAACCAGTTGACCGATGACTCGCGCTAGAACAATAATAAAAGTATTTATCACACCTTGAATGAGAGCCAATGTCACCATATCGCCGTTAGCAACATGGCTTATTTCATGCGCTAACACCGCCTCAACTTCACGTTGTTCCATTGCCTGAAGTAAACCGGTACTAACCGCCACCAGTGCGCTATCACGATTCATGCCGGTCGCAAAGGCATTGATAGCAGGGGAATCAAAAATAGCGACTTCAGGCATACCAATTCCAGCTGAGTGAGCTTGACGACGTACCGTATCTAATAACCAGGTTTCGGCAGAATTGCTTGGCTCTTCTATTACATGGGCCCCCATCATTTTTTTTGCCATCCATTTGGAGAGGGCTAACGAAATAAACGAACCACCCATACCAAATATCAGTGCTAACAAGAGCAAAGGCATTGTATCGGTGACACCGAATAAGGATAAAGTAAAGCCAAATAAAATTAAAACTGCAAGGTTGGTAGCAAGAAATAATGTGACCGTTTTCATATTTTTTTAATGATTAATGGTTAATGGTTAATATGCGCTTTTAAAATATCGCGATAAACCGTCGGATCTTTAATATGCGTTATTTCGCCAGAACGTGGAAAATATAAATCTTGTAAGCGCGATAACCAAAATCGTAATGCCGCCGCTCGTAATATGACCGGCCAATTTTCATATTCAAGCTGACTGAATGTTCGATTTTCAAAGTAACCATCCAACATCGCTTGTACCCGTTTATCATCTAAACGACTATCAGGTAGGCTACACCAATCATTCACAGTAATCGCAACATCATAAATTAAAACGTCATTGCAAGCATAATAAAAATCAATAATTCCAGACAAAATATCGCCCTCAAACAGGGCATTGTCCCTAAATAAATCAGCATGAATAACGCCACACGGTAAGTCCAGATGTCGATAATTGGCTTGAAACTCTAACTCCGCTTGTAGCAGTACAACATCATCAGGCTCCATAAAGGACAATACCCGCTCTGCGGTTATTTTCCACCAATGGGGACCCCGTCCATTCGGACGATAATGTGGAAAATGCGGGTTCACCGTATGCAAACGCCCTAGTGCATAGCCCACCGCATAACATTGCGCTAAATTCGGCATCAATACATCTTGACCACGGAGACGTTTAACTAAAGCCGCCGGTTTTGAATTCAATTCGCGCGAATAATGTCCCTGTGTATCAGCTAAGGGGTGAGCACTCTGAATATCATGCTCGGCAAGATAAGCCATTAGTTCAAGAAAATAAGGCAATTCATCACAATCTAAGGATTCAAACAAAGTCAACACAAATTCACCACTCGAAGTGGTCACAAAATAATTAGTATTTTCTATGCCGGCAGTGATACCTTGATAGGCAAGTAAATGGCCTAAATCATAATTGGTTAAAAACTTTTCAAGTTGATGGTGTTCAACGAGTGTATAAACAGACATATCAGTTATCAGTTATCAGTTATCAGTTGTCATCTGCCAGCGTTCAACATCTTTAGGATAATCAATATCCCATTGTGTTGGTAATTCTTTCCAATCCAGTTCTAGCTCACGTAAACGTGTTCGTGTCAAAGTCAATACTTGCGAACTACCCCAGGGCATATCAATAAATAATTCCCCCACCAGCCGCTGCATACCTATTAACACATATCCCCCATCTTCTGCTGGTGCTAATACAACCGTTTCACCTTGCCGTAAAGCAGCAAAGCCATCTTCTATAGTTTGCACCTCTAAACTGGGGCAATCGCTACCAATCAATATAACAGGTGCTGGAGCAACACTGGCTAAAGCATAAGCCATACGTTCTCCTAAATCCACACCCTGTTGACGGTGTAAACTCACACCAAAATGCGTTTGACAGGCTTGGAAAAAAGGATGATATTCACTACACCATAACTGTAGAGTGAAAAAATCACAAAATTTTTGCAAGCAATCTTTGACTAATTGTTGATGTAAATCGCAAGCACCTTGATCACCCAAAACCGGTATCAAGCGCGTTTTAACTTTACCAGGAATTGGGGCTTTAGCGAATACTTGTAAAATACTTTTTTCCATTTCTATCCATTTTTTTATTAAAAAAAAGACACCCTTGCTCCCCAAAGTAATAGTTTGAGGCAAAACGATAAGGGCAAAGTTTCGTTCAGATTTAAAATGCCAACCTGATTAGTTTATACCAAGTTTTAGAAAATGGGAGTCATTTGCGTGAGCTTATCCAAACCTGAAGGTTTCGACTCCAATCCCTCATTTCGCCTCATTTCTGATGTGATTAATTCATGGATTCTTATATTAATTTCCTGGATATATTCTTGCCTGTTTGCATTTTAGTTAATTTAATAAATAATTAATTAATAATATTATAATTTTATTAATTAATAATTAATTTATATTATAACTTGATAAAATAATAATTTTATTATTAATTTTTTATATAAATTAAGGACTTAACAATCTTAAATATACAATTTTATAAAAATAAATAATATTAAAATAATAGTAAATTCAATAGATTAGAAATAAACGCCCTATTTTAAAAATAAATATTTTCAATAATGTATAAAAAAGACTTTACATTGCTCATAAAATTTAGTAATATAAGCACCATGTTATTGTCACCCTTAAAATTTAGTTTTAAATAATTTTTATATTGGTTAAGATTTAAAATGATAATTTGAGGAAGATTTTGGCTGAAACTTATAATTCTTATGTTGTATTTCCCTAAACATAAGAAAATGGCACAAAGCGGCTAAATAGATATTATCTTTAGCCATTGGTAGGTAGATTCACCCACTCTTAATATTGAGTGCCTATTGTTAACTTATTTCGCTGTTAACATAAACGAATCGGAGAAATATTATGGCTTGGAAATTTCCAAAGCTCTCACGACGCACCTTTTTAAAAACGACAGGTGCGGGTGCAGCAGGTTTGAGTTTGCTAAAAGCAAATACCTTGCTCAGTAAACAACCGGATGAACTTTTAAATGTTGATAAAGAAGAAATCAGTTATACGATTTGTAACTTTTGCTCTTCCTTATGTAATGTCAAAGTGACTAGTCGCACGAGCAATGGTCAAAAACGAGTGGTTAAACTAGACGGTAATCCACACTCCACCCTCAATCGGGGCAAAATGTGTGCGCGTGGACAAGCCGGTTTGCGTCAAACTTACGACAAAGATCGCTTTAAAACGCCACTCATTCGAGTTGAAGGCTCCAAACGGGGTGAGTGGAATTTCCGGGAAGCTTCCTGGGAAGAAGCTTGGCAATACATCGAAGAGAAAAGCAAAGGGGCTAATATTCAACCCTGGGAATGGACTTTAATCGGTGGTTGGACATCCTGTATTTTCTACATGAATTGGTCCGTGCCATTTGCTATGGCTAATGCAATACCGAATATTGTCGCCTCACCGATGCAGCATTGTGTCACGACCGGTCATTTAGGAACCGATGCCGTCACCGGGACCTTTAATGTCCATGATGAAATTTTGCCTGATTATGACAACGCCAAGTATATTATCTATGTAGGTAATAACTCATCCATTGGTGCTGTATCAACTAGTCGTGTGGTGCGCTTTGCTGAGGGCATAAAAAATGGGGCTAAAGTCGTTGTTTTAGACCCCCGTTTATCTGAAACCGCTTCTAAAGCGGATGAATGGGTTCCCATTCGACCGGGTACGGACTTGGATTTCTGTTTAACCATGCTGCGAGAAATGTTGGATAAAGAATATTTTGATGCAGAATTTCTCAGAGTGCGCACCAATATGCCCTTCCTTCTTTACCAGGATGATAACAAGCAATGGCAGCTTGTTAAGGATAAAGAAGGACGACCCATGGTGACTTGGGAAGGAACAACTGATATTCATGTCATACCGGCTTATAGCAATTATAATCGTCAAGATATTAATGGTATGATATCCTGTCCCAGTCTTTACGCGCCTGAAGGCATGACTGTTCCAGCCGGCGTAGAAGGAGAAGGAAAGCCCGTTAAAACCGTGTTGCAAGCCCAGTTTGAAGAAATCAAGCATTGCACCCCAGAATGGGCAGAAAAAGCGACAGGGATTCCAGCTGAAACGATCAGTCGCATTATCCGTGAGTTTGGAACCACACGTCCTGCATTAATTGATCCAGGTTGGCATGGGGCGCGTTTTGGCAATATTATGATGACTCGCCGTGTACAGGCTATGATCCAACTTTTAAATGGCGGAATTGACAAAGATGGCGGTTGGATTCTCAGTGGAGAATATCATCATAAAGCCGCAGAACAATTTGAAGCCAAAGAACATGGTTTTGATCAGCCAGCACCTATGGTGACTAAAACAGGCATGGATTTCGCGCTTTTTGTCGTGGGTGCCTTTTCTAATGGAAAAAATTTCCCACATGGTCATCCAGGTTGGGCTTGGGTTTATTCTCAACAACAGAAAGCCGAAGGAAAGGAAGGGGTTGCTTTGCCCGTATTAGCCGATGAAGGTTTGAAAGAATCGGTTGAAGGCAAAGTGAAATTTAATGGTGAACCCTACTTGACTCGTGCTTTTTTTATCAATGCAGCTAATCCCGTGCGTCATTATTATCCTGATACCTATTGGAAGGATATAATGGCTAATGGTAACATCGAATTAGTGGTTGCCTTAGACGTATTGCCTTCGGATACCACGCCTTATGCTGATGTTATCTTGCCACACAGCACTTATCTGGAACGTTCAGAACCCACTTTCTATGGTAATGGTGTCAATCAAGATTTAGCGGTGACCACCCGTTATGCAGCTATTGATCCCTTGTATGATTCACGAGAAATACCGGATGTGTTGCTGAAACTCACGGAGATCATCAGTGGTAAAGAAGAAGCCTTCGATAAATTGACGGGGGCTATGGAACAATTGGCAGGCGTACCCGCTGCACCCACTAAAGAACTCTGGCAAAAGTATACTGCGGAAGGGCATAAAAACCCATTTACCCAGGCTTGTCGTGATGTTGGTTTGAAAGTCACCGCGAAGAAACTGCATACCACACCGGAAGAATTGGATAGAACATTGCGGGAAAAGGGTATTTACCATGAAAAAGATTGGCATGACATCTTAGAAGAACACGCCATACCCCGCAAGTTGCCGACTAATACTGCTTCGGGACGGATTGAATACTTCAGCAGCTTATTTGACATGCTACGCTCTCAAGGGCATACTTCGCCTCATTTTAGTGTATTAGCCACCTGGTTTCCAGCCGAATGTCGTCAAGACAAGACCATGGCTGATGCTTTAGAACAGGATGAATTTTACTTTGCTTATGGCAAGGTCCCCACGGTCTCTTATGGCTCGACTAATAGCAACAATCCCGTATTGGCTGCTATTAACACACTCAAGAAAGACATTTATATTGGTGTATGGATTCATCCTGATAGAGCAGACAAACTGGGTATTAAAAGCGGCGATAAGATCAAGTTGAAAAATACCCTATCGGGTCAAGAAGCCGAAGGTCATGCCTATATTACGCGCAAAGTGCGTTCAGATACCTTATTCATCCATTCCTCTTTTGGCGTGGAAAACCCGCAGTTAACTCTCAGTTATGCAATGGGGGGAACGGCAACTAACAAGCTCATTCCTCATAATGTTGAGCCGGTGGTAGCCGGGTTCCGTTCTGAAGAATTCACCCTTCGCGTCGCTAAGGCTTGATGAGATAAAAAAAGGAGAAAATCGATTATGGCTAATAAACATTATGCTATGGTCATTGACCTCAATACGTGCGTCGGCTGTAATGCTTGTATGGCGGCTTGCGCGATGGAAAATCAAACGCCTGTGTGGAAAAATAGCTGGCGTACTTATGTTCACGACTTAGAAATCGATCCAGGTACTGATCATCAAGTACGGCGACGTTTTTTTCCACGCCTTTGTAACCATTGTGATAATCCGCCCTGTATGAGTGTTTGCCCAACGGGTGCGACACACAAATTGGATAATGGTATCGTGCTGGTGGATGATGAACTTTGCATGGGCTGTCGTGCCTGTAGCATGGCTTGTCCTTATGATGCTCGCTTCGATGTGAGTTATAATGATGTGGAACAGGGTAAGGAATTTTATGGTGAATTACATCATCGTACTCGTCCTGGTGTGGATAAATGTTCTTTCTGTGCCCATCGGGTGATGAAGGGACTCAAACCAGCTTGTGTAGAAACCTGTGTTGGTTCAGCACGGCTATTTGGTGATCTGAATGATCCTGATGATAAAGTGGCTAAACTGGTTAAAACGGGTGTGGCTAAGCCGTTAATGGTGCATCTGGGTACCAGACCAAATGTGTACTATATCAGCGAAATAGAGAGGGCAAGATAATGGAAGGCATGTTCTATTCAACACAAAATGTGTGGACTTGGTGGATTGCCATCTATCTTTTTTTAGGTGGTTTAGGCGCCGCTGCTGTTGTGGTCAGTTGTTTGACCAATATGTATATTAAAACCCATAAAGAACTGGTTTTATGGGGAAATATCTCGGCATTTGTCATGTTGTCAGTTGGCTCACTGTTTTTATTTGTCCATCTGCTTGACCATTTGGCGGTTATTCATGTGCTCAATCCGTTTGGATTGTTGACCAAACCGGATGCATGGATCATGTGGGGTACCCAATTCATCGTCTGGATGATGGTCTTCAGTATGATTTATACTTTGCCTTATATGCTGGAAACGCCTTTTTGGCGTGATATGCCGTTGGTGGGAACTATTCTGGGCTGGTTTGGCTGGTTAGGTAAATTGTCCCTGAGTTTCCATAAAGTGGTTGGTTGGTTAGCCATTATTAATGGTGTTGGTACGGTTCTTTATACCGGTTTGCTATTGCAATCGTTCCCTGCAGTCGCTTTATGGCATAATCCGGGGGTCCCATTGCTGTTTATTATTTCAGCATTTTCCACGGCGATGGCTTTTCTATTATTGGTGCTTCATCTGGCGATTAAACGAGAAGAAGATCATGATATAAAAGTGCTTTATGAACGCACTGATGTGATTTTGATTAGCATCGAGTTGTTGATTATCTTTGTGTTCTTCCACTTCACCACTTATGGGCTTGAATCGGCACGTCATACCGCCGACATTTTGTGGAATGACATGGGTTGGATTGTTGGATTTATTGGCTTTGGTCTCATTGTACCTTTCTTGATTGAATTTCGAGGGGTGACTAAAGGTTGGAATAGCGCAACACCCGTTGTGTTGGCTGCCATATTGGTCCTTTGTGGTGGTTATTTATTGCGCCATTACTTTATGTATGCGGGTTCTTACGAGCGTCCCTATCCTGCCATCAATAGTATTCACAGCCAGTCTAATTATAACTTATTGATTGAATAATTTTTTTGCAGGCGAAAGGGCGAACACTAAAGGGTAGCCCCTACGTCAGATATTTTAACCCGTTTTAAGAAATCCGATTTTTGGAAAAATCGGATTTCTGCCCTTTTATTTATTTCGCTAAAATTCAATAAAAATCTATCTATCAACATGTCATCGAATAAAATCACACCACAACAACTCCGTCTTTTTGCCGGTTTACTTGCGAAGCCTGGCGAAGAAAGTTTAGCCGCTATAGAAGAAATTGCTCAAGAGCATCATTGGTTATATGATTCTATACAAGAATTGAAAGAAATGTCCTTAGAACATTGGCAAGGTGAGCATACCCAATTGTTTGTCAATGGGCATCCTAAAACGGTTTGCCCACCCTTTGAATCTGTTTATCGTCATGGGGTGATGAATGGGCAAGCTTGTGATGACATTGAGCGTTTATATCAGGAAAGTGGCTTAGAATCTGTTGAAGGTGTGCCACCTGATTATCTTGGAGTTATGCTAGAATGTGCGGCTTATTTATTAGAGCAGAAATCGACTCCACCTTCAGATATAACAACCCTTCAACAGAACGTGGATGAAAATGATATCATTCATTTAGAAGAAGAAGCCTGGAAAAATTTTCAAACCTTATGGCAAGAGCATTTAACTAAGTGGGTGCCTAAGTTTGCCAATGATTTACAACAACATAGTGAATTACGCTTATATCAACAATTGGGGTTGAAATTAAAAGAATTATTTTAAGTTGTTGAAATTAAAGGAGTTATTTAAAAATGTTTCATTGGCAATTACTGAGTTTTACTAATAATGATGAGGAAGTCGTCAACCGGGTTATGGAAGTTTTTACCGAACTCTATCAGATTTATTTTCTTGATGAACTTTTGGTTAATCATAATTTACCGATTGAAATTCGCGCCTTTCGTCATACTGATATTTGGACCATTTTTTTGCTACTCACGCCTTGGACGTTAGCCCGAGTCTTTTTGCCTGAACGCGATCCTGAATTAGAGCTTCCCCCGGGGTGGCGAGCCGAAGAACGGGCGACCGCTACTATGAGCGTGATTGGTCCAGCAATGCCCTTAGCCATTTTAGGAGGGCGAGAGCAAGCCCATCTGAATTATCACCCCAAACTAGGTCATTATCTAATCCAGCCGCTCATCCAATCAATGGAACAGTTCAATACACCAGATGAAGCTTTCAACGCCTGGAATGAGGTAATTAAAACGCGCAACCGGGTGATTGAGGAACAAAACCGACGTTGTGATTGGCATCAAGAAGTCTCCCGACGGGAATTTTTTGCCAAATGCGGCAATCTCGAAAGGATTAAGGGCAGCCAAAATGGGCATAGGATATTCGATTGAATCATCATCCTTTTTCAGCATGACGTATAGCAAAAATATTATCATAGATATTATCACTAACAACAATATTATTTTATTTTCCAAAAGCGCTACAAATTCTACGAACGATGTTAGTAGTGATATACCGGTAAAAATCAGCAGTAACCAAACGAAAATTTTTTCTATTATATTTGGTTTTTTATAGAGAATCTCTGTTTTTTTGTTTCCAGCGTCAGTGGAAGAAGTTTGAAAACGGGTTTCCACAGTACAGGAAATATTCATCATTTCGGGTGGCTTTGTAATTTCCTTAAAAGGTAAAGGCTGTTCCAAAGTTTGCGAATTTAAAGATAAAGCTTGGAAAGTCGGAAGTAATTCAAAGTTGATTTCTTGGAAGTCGCCTTTATTATCAAGGTGATATAAAGAAAATGGATGTTTGCTCTGCGCCTCTTCATTTGGCGTTAAAAGACAAACCTGATAATTAGGCGCACCCATTTCTTGTCGACACATTTCAATCTGCTGTCTTATTTCCGCTGAATTGTCATTTAGCCTTTGAGCAACAATAATCGCCAGATTATCATTGGGATTTGGAACCGTGATTAAATAGTCTACATGAGTCTCCCCTATTTTGGCATTGCAAAAAATACCACTGTTTGGATAACCACGAGACTTTAAAAAGCGAATAAATTCTGTTTGGAAATCGGGTTTATTGTTCATGTTTTTTAAGGAATAAATTCGTAAGCCGTATATGTTTGATTGATAAATTGTCTTATGTAGGGTGCATTATGTGATAGCGTCATGCACCAAACATGGAACGTCATTTTGAACGACATTTTTTTAATGGATAAATTTGGTGTATGACGCGCAGCGATACACCCTACGCTTCAATGCCATTAAGTTAAGCTTTGGAGTCCAAACCTTCAGATTTGGAAGTATTTGATTTTAATGCGAAAAGTCCAAAGCTAAAGTTTGGGACTCCAACTAAATATTCCTTAACTTAATGGCAGTGACCCTACGCTTGCTTTGGTAACATGAAAGGGCGAATACGCAGATTCGCCCCTACTACTAGATTAATCCTCGCAATAAATCCGCCTGTAAATCTTCAATATCTTCTAAACCCACTGATATGCGAATAAGCCCATCATTAATACCCGCAGCACGACGTTGTTCTGGCGTGATACGGGTGTGAGTGGTGCTTGCCGGATGGGTGATGGTGGTTTTAACATCGCCTAGATTACCCGTGATGGACATGACTTGGGTTGAATCAATCACATGCCAAGCGGCATCAATTCCTCCTTTAACTTCAAAAGCGACGATTCCACCAAAGCGGCTTTGTTGTTTTTTAGCTAATTCATGTTGGGGATGCGAGGGCAAGCCTGGATAATAAACACGTTCCACAGCTTCCTGTTCTTCAAGCCACTGTGCGAGTGCTTCTGCATTATCGCAGTGTTTCTGCATTCGCACATTAAGCGTTTCTAAGCCCTTGAGAAAAACCCAAGCATTAAATGGACTCATAGTCGGTCCACCAGAACGAAGTATGGTAAAAATATCTTTACCTACCAGGTTCTCAGGACCTATCACGGCACCGCCTATGCATCGCCCTTGTCCATCTAAATACTTGGTAGCAGAGTGAAGCACTATATCTGCACCTAAAGATAGCGGCGTTTGTAATGCAGGGGTGCAAAAACAATTATCGACTACTAATAAGCAATCGTGTGCATGGGCTATTTCAGCGATTGCAGATATATCAGCAACCTCCGTTAGTGGATTAGAAGGCGTTTCTAAAAACAAAAGTTTTGTATTAGCTTGAATAGCAGCTTGCCAACTATCAAGTTCACTTAAATTGACAAATGTCGTTTTTATATCAAACTTTGACAATATGCTATTAAGCAATGTCACTGTTGAACCAAAAATACTTTGTGATGCAACAATATGATCAGCGGCTTTAAGTAAACCCAAACAGGTACTAAAAATCGCTGCCATGCCAGATGCAGTTGCCATACAACGTTCTCCGCCTTCCAGAGTTGCAAGACGTTGTTCAAAATTACGCACTGTTGGATTAGTGAAGCGTGAATAAATATTACCCGGTTCCTTTTGTCCAAACCGTGCTGCAGCTTGTGCGGCATTTTTAAAGACAAAGCTAGAAGTCGGAAAAATCGCCTCGCTATGCTCGCCTTCATCACTACGCACTTGCCCCGCTCGTACTGCACGGGTGTTAAATCCAAATTCGTTCCAGTCAATCATATTTAGTCCTCTTTACTGATTATCTATTCCAGGGTTCGTTAATGGCATTTTTGGGATAAAGCTCATAATGCTCTTTTTTCTTCTGGTTATTATTGGGTAATAGGTATTCTTTTGGGAGACTTTTTAATAGGGGGTAAGCTTCCATCGCCTGGTAAAACTCCTTTTCTCCACGCTCATATACAAGATATAAACCATTATAAAAAATTAAAACTAACTCAAAACCAGAAAGTTGGGCTCGAATAATGTTCAAGTAATCTTCTTTTGCTTGTGTACTTATATAAATTTTGTGAGATTCCACAAAAAGAATCATTTGATAAAGATTACGAAAATAATGCTCTAATTTTTCCTGATTACCTCTGACATAGAATCTTTTATAAGTTTTTCTAATAATTTCTTGGCTATTGTTTAAAATAGAAGAAAGATCGGCATAAGAAAGGTTATTAGATTTTCTAATAGCAATCGTTTGCTCAATTTTTTTTATTTCTTCATCATACGCATATTTAAGCGCATGAAAAAAATGAATAAAACAACTTCGTCCTTTAATCAGTTTTGTACCACTCTCAATAGTTAAACCATTAACGAGACTATGGTGTAAGTTTAAAAGTTGAAAAAAAGTACCTTCAAAATTCTGCCGTTGCAACGCATTTGAAACATTTTTCAATTCATAAGTTGAATTTTTTAACTCTTGACTTTGAATTATGATCGTTACCAGCAATAAAATCAAAGAAAAAAAACTCAATATTGAGCCTAATATGCCACCAACATAATCTCCGAGTAAAGCAAGATCGGCTAATTCATCTGGAAGAGTCAATCTGGCATTTTTAACGTAAACATAACCCACCCAAAAAATGGAAAAGATCGCAAAAATCAAAATCACAATAAACAGGATAAATGTCCAATTACGTGACCACCAATTTTGCTCATTATAGGTAAGATGTTCTTCCTTCATATATCAGTTATCAGTTACCAATGATATTGGGTAGTATTTATGCACTGGCGCATTATTTATAGTTGATGTTCTAGTTTTTAAAGTCAAAAAGCCTCAAGAAATTCTATTTTTAGCAAAAATAGTATTTTTAAAATGAATCCCTTTCTGACGAAATAAAAAAACTTGAACATTGAGTTATAGTTATGCAAATATCATGTACCAAAAAAAAGTGTGATTATAAGTGAAAAACGAATCCAATGCCAGTTATACTTGGCAAAAAATTATCGACATTGCTTTACGCCATAAGCGACAACTCATTTTGGCGCATCTTATTGCCCTATTAGCTACCCTATTAGGTGTACCCATTCCTTTGCTTTTGCCGTTATTAGTGGATGAAGTTCTACTGAATCAGCCCGCGATGATAGTACATACGGTCAATTGGTTATTTCCTATTCATTGGCATGGACCTATTTTAACGGTTGTTGTCGTCGCATTGTTTGCCCTGTTTTTGCGTTTGATGAATTTAACATTGGGAATTTGGCAAATGCGTCAATTTACCATCATTGCTAAAGATGTAGTGTATCGCATTCGCAAAAATTTGATAAATCGCCTTCAGCGTGTTTCGATGGCAGAGTATGAAACCTTAGGGAGTGGGCAAGTTATTTCCCATCTGGTCACCGATTTAGATACACTCGATCAATTTATCGGTGTTAGCATTAGTCGATTTTTGATTGCCATCTTGAGCATTATCGGTGCCGCTGCGATATTACTCTGGATGCATTGGCAATTGGCATTATTTATTTTATTTGTCAATCCAATTGTCGTTTATACTACCATTCTATTAGGACGAAAAGTCAAAGAGTTAAAAAGAAAGGAAAATGAAGCTTATGCTGTTTTTCAACAAAATTTGAGCGAAACGCTCGAAGCCATTCAACAAGTCCGTGCTTATAACCGCGAACGATATTATTTAGGCAAAGTTATTAACAGTGCTGACAAAATTAAAAATTATGCCATTGCTTATGCTTGGAAGAGCGAAGCGGCTGGGCGTTTATCTTTTCACGTTTTTATTTTTGGTTTTGAAATGTTTCGTGCGGTGAGTATGTTAATGGTGGTGTTTTCTGATTTGACAATCGGTCAAATGTTTGCCGTAATTAACTATCTTTGGTTTATGCTCGGACCCATGCAAGAAATCATTGGTATTCAATATAGTTACCACAGTGCAAAAGCTGCTTTGCAGCGCGTTAATAAACTTTTTGCCCTCTCAAAAGAGCCAAATTACCCTCACAAAAAAAATCCCTTTCAAAATCAATTAACAACATCAATACAACTAGAGAAAGTTCGTTTTTCTTATAATCAATTAGATTGGGTGCTGGATCAAATCTCGCTGAACATCAAAGCCGGTGAAAAAGTTGCCCTGGTAGGTGCCAGTGGGGGAGGTAAAACGACATTGGTACAAGTGATACTCGGTTTATACGCACCACAGTCAGGCAACATCTATTTTAATCAGGTGCCAATGACGCAAATCGGGATGGATATTGTGCGTGAGCATGTAGCCACTGTGTTACAACACCCTGCTCTCTTCAATGATACGCTCCGTATGAACTTAACCCTGGGGCGCGAATTATCCGATGAACTCGTCTGGAAAGCAATTAGAATAGCACAACTAAGTGAGGTCGTCAATAAACTTCCAGATGGTTTGGATACCCTGGTAGGGCAACGTGGTATACGCCTATCTGGTGGACAACGGCAACGAGTAGCCATCGCACGGATGATACTCGCTAACCCTAAAATTGTCATTTTAGATGAAGCAACATCTGCCCTTGATACGGAAACCGAAGCTAAACTTCATGTTGCATTAAATGAATTTTTAAAGGGCAAAACCACTATTATTATTGCCCATCGCTTGAGCGCAGTTAAACAAGCAGATCGTGTTTTTGTTTTTGAAAAAGGGCAAATTATTGAAGAAGGGCATCATGACTATTTAATTCGTGGGAATGGCTTATATGCTAAACTGTATGGTGGGCAAGGGCATTAAAAAGGGTGTGTCCCACCTATCCAACGGGCTAGATTTCATAAATAATTGATTTTTAATGAAAAAATACCGTTTTGGCTCGAATTTGCAACCTCTCAAAAAATGGGACTGCAAATTTTTCTCAATTAATTCAACTAGTTATTGAACATTCACTCATATTCTCAATTTGAGTCGATCTTAGTACTCATTAATCTTAAAAAATTGGTTGGATAAGTGGGACACACCCTTTTTTTGGCGATTCATGATTGACTGGAGCCACTGAACACAGATTGCGATAAAGAATGACTGTTCACATTTAATCACATTCCAAGTCGGCAATGTTAGGCGTTCAATACGTTCAGCGTGGGTGGCGAATTGACAAACATGATCTACTAACTTTGAGGAGATGTCTATATGAGAAAAAGTATTTTCGCGTATATCATCGCGTTATCAGTTGCGTATCTGTCGTCGCTGGGTAACGTGTATGCTAACGACGATAAGGACTCCATTATTGAGAGTCTATTAGCGGCAGAAAGTGGTGACGAATGTCGTGCCACTTATTCTGTTGAAGGGCAAACGCTTGTGATTCCGTGTGTGGAAGTGAGTGGGGAGTCTGCGTCTTATGCTATCAAAATGCGGCAAGTTATAGAAACAGAGCCGCTAAGTTTCGTTGTTTCCAATATAGAAAAAGCCAGCGTAGGGTGGGTAGAAAACCCACCTAATCAATCAGCCAGGTAGGGTGGGCAACGTTGTTGCCCACCAATAATTGACAGGCAAAAGGGTAAAACCTTACCCCCCCCTTCCCCAAATCAAATAAAGCCTCAAGTCGTTTGACTTGGGGCTTTTTTTATGGGAACTAATGAGTGGAACGAGATTAACGTTCAATGCAACGGACACCCAAAAAATCCCACCCTTTACCTCTTAATAATTCCCGCCAAAAATCCATTCCATTCTTATTAAATTTTACCTCACAACCTTAATTCGTGCGAAGGTTTTTTCCCAGTAAGAGCCCAATCCTAGAAAGGGTCCTCTTAATTAATCGTGAAAAATGATCCAAACAATGGTATAATAACCCGCAAATTTTTAGTTTTAAATGTATAATTATTTATTTTCAATAACTTATTCTGTAAAATATTAAATATGAAAATACATCATTCAAAATTTTCGTGCGATTGAAAATAGCGTGTTTGACTTTACCAATAGTCTATCTAAACCTAAAAAAATTAACTTGATTGTTGGTCCTAATGGCAGTGGCAAAACCTCTATTTTGGATGCCATTCTGATCGTTATTCGTCTGTTTGAGAATCCCTTAAAGCCACGTTTTAGAAAAGCATTAGAATTTTCGGTCGCTCAAATTGTTCGTGGTAGTGGATCGTGCGCCAAAATAGAGTTTGAATATGATCGATGTGAAGATGAAGCGCGTGCGATTAATGAAGTACAAATTTTAGGTGTGGGCAAAATTAAGGGGGAAAAGGTTTTTGTGATGCAATTTTTACAAGCGCGAAATCCACAATGGGTAATGCAACCTGTTTTTGCGAAATATGATGAACAGGCTATTTGGTTAGATGAACTTGAACCTTTTGGTAATGAAAGTTTCTTTTTTGAGAAAGAAATGCAATCAAGGAGGCTCAAAGAGTAATCAGTACGTGCTACAGCACTTTAGCTGTTAATATTACGAATGCAATGGTTCCTATTATGCGTGAAAAAACGTCAAAATAGTCAATTCAAATTTAAAAATGGCTAATTAAGTAGTGGTACAAAAGTATTTTAACATTATTTTAAAAAGATGTAATAACTCTATTTATGAAATTTTATCCTGATAAAATACCATAACAATTGCTTCAACAAAATGTTAAAATACTTATGTCTACCTACTTAATTAGCAAATTGGAACTTAGAAAATATGAGCAGTATATCCAAAACTTCAATAACTTATGATTCAGAAAAATATGCTGACTATCAGTCAGTTAAATCGGGTACCATTTTGAATGTTGAACTCAATCACATCGATACAAATTTGCTATTAGAAACTCATCAAGCGGTTTGGTCGCCTACGCCATTTGCGATTAAAATGGGAGAATTTATTGTTTCCGATGGCTGTCACCAAAAAGTGGTTATGGATTTTGCATCGGGTTCTGGTTTCCTATCCGTTATTGCCCGTAAAAGTGGTGCTGCTAAAGTTATTGCCACTGATCTTAATCCCCAAGCGATTATGATGACTAAGCATAACTGGAAATTGAACAATCTCCATCCTGAGCAACTTCATGCTATTGAATCAGACTGCTTTGATGCCATGAAAGGAAATTCAGAAATTGAAGGGCAAGTCGATATGATTTATTCCAATCCACCCACGATACCTGATTTTGAAGGTGATATTGAAAGACTATCAGCCGGTGATTGGAATATTAATGGTAAAGGAGGAAGAATTGTCAATGATGCCTTAATTACACAAGGACGAGATTTTCTAAAATCCGGTGGAGAAATTTTATTTGTAACGACAAGTAAACAGGGCAGTAAACTGACAGCTGAATTATTAGAACAACATTGGGGAAAGGGCGTGAAAGCTGACAGTCACGATCCACTTGATTACGCCATTGATTGGGATACGCGAGGTAATGCGAATTGGGCTGTGATAAAACGGGTTGATCTGTTACTGTCTAATTACTATTTGCCTTTTTTGCCCCAAATTAGACAGTTCGCGAAAGAACAAGGACAGCCAGAACCTCTCCTTGAAAATGAGGGAAAGTTATATCAAAAGACTTACTTTATTCGCGCTAAAAAAGTTGACTGATTATTCTATATGAATTTTCCAAAAGACCTTCTGTTAAAACAAAAAGCAATACCCGGCATTATTGGAGGTTTAGGCCCTTTAGCTCACACAACCTTTGAACAGATTTTGATTGAACAAAGCACTAAACGAGGTGTTAAGCGAGATCAAGATTATCCCTTATGGCTTCTTATCAATGCTGCAAATATCCCAGATCGTACTGAAAGCTTATTAGGAAAAGTAGAAAGTTGTGTTCCTTGGCTTGTTAAGTATGGAAAATTCTTAGAATCAGCCGGGGTGGATTTTTTAGTTGTTCCTTGCAACACTGCTCACGCTTTTTATGAGCCGGTTCAGTCACATTTTAAAATTCCTTGGATTCATCTTATCGACTGTACCACTGAATTTATCATTGAAAATTATCACGATATAAAGAAAATTGGGATTCTTAGCACCGATGGCACATTGCGAGCCGCATTGTATCATAACAGTTTAATCAAAGCTGGCTTTATTCCTATATCTCTGCAACTAGGATCGGAATTTCAAAAATTGATCATGAACACAATTTATGATCTAAGTTGGGGAATCAAAGCAACCGGCTCCAAAATTTCACCACCAGCTCAAAAGAATTTAAGAACCATTGTTGATTATTTAGCTTCGCTCGGTGCTGAAATAGTAATTGCTGGGTGCAGTGAGTTATCTGTTGGGTTCTACGAGACTGAGAAACTGGCTTTGCCGTGGCTTGATCCACTAGAAATCATTGCCAACGTGACACTTGATTTGGCATTTGGTTATCGTAAAATAGTAAATCTATGAGGTTAAATATGCAACAACCATCCGTTGTGTCAAGAACACGCGACTACTATAACAGCAAGGAAGTATTATCATTTCAGGAACTAATATATAATTACAGTGACCATTGTAGTATTGGTTTGTATGATGGGCAGGAATCTATACACGAAGCAATGTATAAAACGGTTGAGAAAATGGCTTCACTGGTTCCATTCAATAAATCAAACATTGTGTTAGATATGGGTGCCGGCTATGGTGGTGCTGCACGCTATCTTGCTAAAACCATCGGTTGTTCTGTTGATTGTCTCAATCTGAGCGAAGGACAAAATAAACGCAACTGTGAGTTAAATCAAAAGCAAGGACTTGATTCACAAATTCGCGTGATTGAGGGCAGCTTTGAAGAAATACCCTCGGCAAATGAATATTATGATGTTGTTTGGTCCCAAGATGCTTTACTATTCAGTAGTGATCGGGTTAAAATGCTTCAAGAAGTTTACCGAGTTCTGAAAAAAGGCGGTCATTTTATCTTTACCGATCCAATGCAGAGCGATGACTGTCCAACCGAAATTCTCCAACCTCTTTTAAAGAGGATTCATTTAGATTCAATGTCGTCTTTTGATTTTTATCGAAATACTGCAAAGACTTTGGGGTTTGAAGAAATTCAAGTGATTGAACTGACAGAACAATTAACTAAGCATTATGCACGTCTTTTGGAGGAAATAAACTCTCAATATGAAGCCTTCATCGAAGCCTCTGGTAAAGATTATATTGAGCATCAGAAACGTGGCTTGAAACATTGGGTAGAGGCAGGAAAAAAGGGCTACCTCAATTGGGGAATATTGCATTTTCGTAAGTGCTTGGATGAAAACTATGAAAAGCAAAAAATTTAAACATTGGCTTGCAAAACAAGGTGCGACCTTTGCGCCCGGCAAAGGTAGTCATTTAAAAGTTTATTTGAATGGCCACCAGTCCGTTTTGCCAATGCACGCCACTGACTTGAAAAAATGAACTATCGAAGCTATCAAAAAACAGCTTGGATTGAAATAGGAGTTAATTATGTGGAATTTTCCGGTTGAACTTAGCACTGATGAAGAAGACGGCGGCTTTGTTGTGACCTTTCCTGACGTGCCCGAGGCGATTACCCAAGGTGAGAATCGGACCGAAGCACTTTTGTATGCCCAGGAAGCCTTGGAGACAGCACTAACTATGTATATAGAAGAACAACGCGATTTACCTAGCCCCAGTCCAGCCCATGGGCATACCACAGTTTCGCCGGACGCGCTAGAATGCGCTAAGCTAGATATCTATATCACCATGAGAGCGCAGGGCGTACACAAGGCAGAACTGGCACAACGTTTACATTGGCATATACCCCAAGTTGATCGGTTGCTTGACCTTGGTCAGACTTCCTTGTTTGAGCAAATTGAGCAAGCGGCAGTCTCTCTCGGTAAGCGTGTTGAGTTGCATATTGTTTAAATAAAGTGATTGCCAATTGGTAAATAGGTCTCACGCAATTCAGCAGAAGTCGCTATATGGAAGATGGGCAGTGCTATTTGACGACAAACTCAATCAATGCAGCATTATTGATAAAGGCGTATAAATATGAGTGAATTAATAGAACTTGAACATGATACTATTGATGATGGAAGGTTAAACATGGGTTCAATAAACCACAGCCGGGCACAAGGTAAGCTCATTGTGTCGCTGGCTCAAGATGAACGTTTAGAAGTAATGCCAGAACTGTCTATAGATTTAAAGGGCTTAGATATTAGCCAATTTGGATTTAAATCAACTATTGAGTTGAAACCGGATATTTCTGTCTATTGGCAAACCCCGGTGCCAGAAGCAGAACCGTTAGATGATCTTATCCGTTCACCTTCACCGCCCGATCTCGCTATTGAAATTATCTCTACTTCTCAGACTTTGACTGAGATGACTAATAAAGTAAAGGCTTACTTTGCGCTTGACGTGAAATCGTGTTGGCTCGTTTTACCGAGCTTATCCACAATATATGTGTTTTCTCCACCGTATCGTTACCGGGTTTTTCCACCTGACACCGAGCTTGTTGATGAAACAATGGATATTCATTTACCCATTCAAAAGGTGTTTAAAAGCAGTTCAGAGACCCTTCAAAAATGATGTTGAATGTATTCAAACCAAACGAAGATTTTTTTATTATTTTACAACAAAAATAGACCATTGGCAGTCTCTCTCGGTAAGCGTGTTGAATTACATATTGTTTAATCGTTCTGTGATGTTAGAGTGTCACAATATACATTGATAAGGGATTAATTATTTATGATTTTACAAAAAAATTCAACGATTGGAATAGTTGAATTACCTGAACTTGGATTATTTGATCCGAACGGCAAAAATTTGCTGGCTGACCGAAGAGGTACGGCTTTAATTAGCAAACAAGTATTGCTTGCCAATCTTCAATCCGCCGGATTTGATGCTCAGTTGATTAATCTAAGAAAAGGTGAACACCAAGAAGCTTTTGGAAAAGTAACCTGGAACGATACCGAACTGACCAAAACATACCTTGGCCAGAAGATAAACGACATTGACCCATCAGCGTATGAAGCTTGGGGAGTCACAAATAATTTTTCCCAACACCGTGACATTGCTCGCATGACCATTAGGCACTTGGCAAGTAAAGGCCGACCAGTTGTCGTAGGAGGCTCTGATGCTATCGCAGCCCCCCAAGTCTATTTTGCAGCGGGTGCAGTAGCAGTTGTTTTAGATAAATCAGGTGCGGCAAATGGTCCAATTATGGATTACGTGCTTGGCAAAACTCCTAGAGAGGAACTCTCAGGTGTCATGTTAGCGAATAGCAGTCAACAACCTTCACCACGGGCTAAACGATTCTTAAGTCCTGAAGAATGGGCATTACCAGAATTATCTGTCGTTCAACAGTGTTTAGGAACAACTTACAAAGATTTACGTTTGCCAAAAGAGGGCGCATTGATAGGTTCGGTATTTGCTGACATAGGTTGTGATAGGAAATGTGATTTTTGTCAAACGCCTAATTACCGTCTTGGATATCGTGCGATGTCACCTGATAGAACTTTACAGTGGTTTAAGGCTCAGAAAGACGCGGGTGCTTGGGGAGTCATCAATTCTTCCGATCAATTTTTGGGGCGCATTCTCAAAAAAGGCGGAAGAGAAGATATCCTAAAGATTATGAAGGGAATTAGAGAGATGGAACTTGCTGTTTTTTACCCCAATGGATTAGAACTAAAAAAAACCACATTAGGACGTGGTATCAATCGTAAAGAAGGTCTGAACTTGACACCTGATGAGGAACTGATCGAAGCACTTTGGGGTTGGGATGGAAAAACGGGTTGCTATCTTGCCTACATTCCGGCTGAGCGTCCGGTTTTTGGTAGGCAAAATTACGCCAAATTGCTCCCATGGCGAGAACATTGTGAGATTATGAAAACCATTGTTCGAGCCGGACTACCGCATATCATTTATGGTTGCATCATTGGATTTCCAGATGACAGCGACGAAACTTTGTTACACCTTGAAGAAGCTATTGTAACGCTTTACGAAGAGCTTTTAACCATTAATCCATCACTCAATTTTCAAGTGTTACCCGTTTCGATATTTCCTATACCCGGCACTCCACAAGCTTCGCTAATATATAAATCTGGGCTTCTACGCTTTGACGATCCAACGATTTTCGGTGGTGTATGGACACCTTCTGTTGATACCAATTATCTAAGTTATAAAGAGGTTGTTAAGTGGCAAATGCATTTGATGCAGATTGGCAGTTCTTATATGCAACATCAATAATGTTATATTCCACCGTATTTTTAAATATGTACAATAAGGACAATTTTAATGAAATCCACAATTGGAATGGTTGAATTACCTCAACTTGGACTGTTCGATCCAGAAGGCAAAAATTTGCTTTCCGAAGACACAAGAGGTGATGTACTCATTAGTAAACAAGTTTTGTTAGCTAGCCTTCAAGCAGCCGGGTTTGATGCCCAATTGATTGATCTAAAAAATGGCGATTACCAAGAAGAATACGGTAAGGCGACTTGGCGAGAAACCGAACTAAGTAAAGTCTACTATGGTAGGAAAATTGATGATCTTGATCCGTTAGACTATGATGTTTGGGGAATAACGAATAACTTTTCCCAATATCGCGAAGTGGCTTGTATGACCATTAAGCATCTTGCGAACAAAGGTAGGCCGGTTGTGATTGGTGGTTCTGATGTGATTGCTGAACCGCAGCCTTATTTGGCCGCTGGTGCTTCTGCACTCGTTTTAGATAAATCTGGGGCAGCAAATGCACCAATCATGGACCATGTACTTGGCAGAACACCAAGAGAAGAACTCTCAGGTGTCATTTTAGCTGAAGGTACTCAACCTTCACTGCGAGCCAAAAAAGTATTAAGTCCACAAGATTGGCCTTTGCCAGATATATCAATCGTCAAGCAATGCTTAGGCACCAAATACAAGGATTTACCTCTTCCAGAAAAACACTCGCTGGTTGGTTCAGTATTTACCGATATTGGTTGCGATAGAAAATGTGATTTCTGTCAAACGCCAAACTACCGTCTTGGGTATCGTGCTATGTCACCGGAAAGAGTTTTACAGTGGCTTGAACTTCAAAAAGAAGCTGGTGCACGAGTCATTGTTAATGTTGCTGATCAATTTTTGGGTCGTGTTGTTAGGAAAGAAGGGAGAACCGAAGTTCTTGAAATTATGAAGAGCATCAGAGATTTAGGATTCGCAATTGTTTGGCCAAATGGGTTAGAATTTAAAAAGACAACACTTGGACGCGGCATCAATCGTAAAGAGGGAATGGATTTCAGACCCGATGAAGAATTGATCGAAGCACTTTGGGGTTGGGATGGAAAAGTGGGTTGCCATTTTGCTTACCTTCCCGCTGAACGTCCTGTTTTTGGACGAGAAAACTATACTAAATTATTGCCGTGGCAAGAACATTGTGAGGTGATGAAAACCATAGTCCGAACCGGTATACCTTATGTCCGTTATGGTGTCATTATCGGGTTTGCGGATGATAATGATGAAACTTTATCACGTCTTGAAGAAGCAATTTGGGGACTCTATGAGGATTTAATAACGATTAATCCATCATTGGGCTTTCAAGTGGCTCCTTTTTCAATTTCTCCAATACCGGGAACCCCGCAAGCAGAAACTTTGCGTGAGTCAGGGCTACTACACTTTGATGATCCAAGTCTTTATGGCAGTGTCTGGACACCGTGTGTTGATACCAACCACCTTAGCTACGGAGAAGTTGCTGATTGGCAAAAGCGTCTCGCACAGGTTGGAAGGAGCCGCTATCTCAAGGATGGTAGAGATTAAAGTTACTACCTTGGCAAGAACATTGTGAAATCGTAAAAGCTATCGCCCGAGCGGGTACACCTTATCTTAATTATGGTGTCATCATTGGGTTTGCGGATGATAGCAATGAAACTTTATCACGCCTTGAGGAAGCGGTGGTGGAACTTTAGGATGAACTGTTAGCTATTAATCCATCACTCAATTTTCAGGTGTCGCCCCTAGCGATTTCTCCGATACCTGGCACTAAACAAGACGCTAAAGTATTTTTGGTGGTATGTGGACACCTTCAGTAGATACCCACCACCTTAGCTACGAAGAAATTGCCAAATGGCAAATACGTCTGATGCAGAAATGTTCGCCCCTACGATTTAATTTTAAGTTGTCATTGTAGGGGCAGACCACCGCGACTGCCCTTATTACAACGTTAATCCAATCACCATTCTAACTAAAGGATAATAATAAATACCATGAGCAGTGTTATTAAACGTCGCCCTATTCCTGATACGATTGATTTACCTGATACATTTCATCCGGTTCTTAAACGGGTGTTGGCTGCCCGCCATGTTAAAACGCTTAAAGAATTGGATTATAGTTTACAAAATTTACTTTCTTATACTTTGCTACTTGGGATAGATGATGCGGTGACTTTGTTATATGAGGCACTTGTTAAACAAGCCCGTATTCTTATTGTCGCAGATTATGATGCCGATGGGGCGACTAGTTGTGCTGTAGCGATGAAAGCGTTAGAGCAAATGGGGGCAAAAAAAGTGGGATTTTTAGTGCCTAATCGAAAAGAACATGGTTATGGTTTAACGCCTGAAATTGTTGAATTTTCCCTGAAAGAATCATTTTTGGCTTATACCCCCCCAGGCGAAGGAGCGGATTTGTTAATTACGGTAGATAATGGTATTTCTAGTATTAGCGGTGTGGAAACGGCTAAAGAAAAGGGTATGCGTGTATTAATAACGGATCATCATTTACCAGGAAAAGAATTGCCGGCGGCTGAGGCGATTATTAATCCTAAGCGAGAGGGCGATTTGTTTCCGAGTAAAAACCTTTGTGGTGCCGGGGTTATTTTTTATGTGATGATGGCTTTACGGGCACATTTACGTGATAATGCTTGGTTTACTGCCCAAGGTTTTCAGCAACCTAATTTGGCTAATTTACTGGATTTGGTTGCACTAGGAACTGTGGCTGATGTGGTTACTCTGGATTACAATAATCGTATTTTAATTGAGCAAGGATTACGGCGAATTCGGGCTGATTACTGTTGCCCTGGTATTCGTGCCCTGGTAAAAATCTCTAGGTGTGAGCCAAGCCATTTAGTGGCGAGTGATTTAGCCTTTTATGTAGGTCCGCGCCTCAATGCGGCTGGGCGCATGGGTGATATGTCTGATGGTATCGCTTGCCTGTTGAGTGATAATGATTATAGTGCTAAAAAACATGCCCAGTTCCTAGAGAATTTTAATAAAGAACGTCGCCTTGAGGAGGCAAGTATGCGGTTTGGTGCCTTAGAAATGCTTGATGAATTAGGCGATGTCGATAATTTGCCAATTGGACTTTGCTTACTAAATGAAAAATGGCATCAAGGTGTCGTTGGTATTTTGGCGGCTCGTCTTAAGGATCGTTTGCATCGCCCGGTGATTATTTTTACCCATGATAAAAATAATCTAATTAGAGGATCAGGGCGCTCGGTGCAAGGTGTTCATCTCCGCGATATTATTGAGGTGATTGGAACGAAACACCCTGGTATGATTACTTTTTTTGGGGGGCATGCGATGGCTGCTGGTTTGACAATACCTCGAACACAATTTGAAGCTTTTCAACAGATATTTGATGAAGAAGTGCGTCAATATTTATCTGTGAATGATTTACATGGGGTTATTGAGAGTGATGGTGCATTATCAGACGATGACTTTAATTTAGAATTGGCTGAGCAATTAAGAATGCTGACTCCTTGGGGGCATCATTTTCCTGAACCTATTTTTGATGGAGAATTTGAAGTGCTTGAACGACGGCTATTGAAAGATAAACACCTTAAAATGCGAGTGCGTTCTCAAAGCGGAGGGATACCAATTGACGTAATAGCATTTAATACATCTTATAGTGATTTGCCCGATGATGTCAACCAAGTCAGATTGGCTTATCATTTACATGTTAATTTGTATCGAGGCTTAAAAAGCGTACAATTAATGGCAAAGAATGTCGCCGTGAGTGATTCTATTTAGTATTCGAGGTTTTAGTTTTTTGAAGAAAAACTCAAACCTCGAAATCCATATTCTTATAAAATTTATTATTATCGCCCCAAATTGCATCAGTCAAATCAGCATCGGCTAAATTAGTATCTGTTAAATTGGAACCTCTTAAATCAGCCCGGCTTAAATTAGCTTTTCTCAAATTCGCGCCATTCAAATTAGCCTCACTCAAATCTGCTCCTGTTAAATTGGCATAACTCAAATCAACTCCACTTAATTTAGCCCTATATAAATCTGCCCACCTCAAGTCGGCTTTTTTCAAATTAGCCCATCTTAAATCGGCACCACTGAGATCCGCTTCACTTAAATCTGCCCTTTCCAAATCGGATTCTCTAAAATCTGCATTTCTTATATCGGAATTACTTAAATCCGTTCCGATTAATGCGGCTACACTCAAATTAGCCTGAACTAAAAAGGATTGAAACAAATAAGCATGGCTCAAATCTGCCCCCATTAAATTAGCTTCATTCAAATTAACACCATTTAAATCAGCTTCACTCAAATCAGCACCAACTAAGAGACATCCTTTACAATTTTTAGTCGTTTTAAGTTTTTGAATATCATTCATAATTAATGATTAATGGTTAATGGTTAAAGGGCAAGCACAAAAGATTGCCCTATAATTTTGAGAAAGCTGATAACTGATAACTGATTCAAAATGGCAATTTTTCAATCGGCTGCACTTGGAATGGTTCAGGGCTGGAAAAAAATACCACAACACGCTGATCCACAATAACATCCTTGGGGCGTACTTTGGTTTTGAGTACCAAGCCCTCTAATGTTTTACAGCGACTAAGCGCGACATACAATTGCCCATGAGCAAAAGTACCCCACCCTAAATCTATAATGACTTTATCAAATTGTTTACCCTGGCTCTTATGGATAGTCATACCCCAAGCTAATCGTAGCGGATATTGTTTAAATGAACCAATTACTTCAGTCGTTAACTTATGCGTTTTTTCATCAAATTGATAATTCGCTATTTCCCACTTGACTGGTTTTACCGTGTAAGTGTTTTTATCAGCCGTTTCGACTCGAATTTGATCCTTCTGGATTTTCTTAATCCTACCCAAAGTTCCATTCACCCAACGCCCATCACTATCATTTTTCACAAACATCACTTGGGCACCTTCTTTAAGAGATAAGCGCAAATCTGTCGGAAATGTGCCCTTATCAAATTTGCCCTGAATTTCCCCTTCAAAGTGATGTTGGCGCGTCGTTAACCTTTCTAAATGCGCCGCATTAATTTGCGCGGCTATCTTATTCGTTGTGGTTAAGGTAATGTAATACTCATTCAGATTCGATTCAAACTGTGGTTGATAACGCTGATTAATTCGTTGTATATCGTTTATACCTATCTGATTATTACGGATACTATTCAGTAGCTCCACAAATGCTTGTTGTTTTTGACGATATACTTTTGTTAATTCTACAATTTTCATGCCAAGTTCATCAAACACCTTTGCACTGAAAAAGAAAGGGCTTTGATAAGTGGTAGAAAATAATTTAGCCTCCTCTTCACTAGAAACCACCGGCGGCAGTTGAAATAAGTCACCAATGAATATCATTTGAACGCCCCCAAATGGCAAATGACTATTTTTACCATTGAGACGCATAAAACGATCAATGACATCCATCATATCGGCTCTTACCATAGAAACTTCATCTATGATAATGATGTCAACGGATTGATAAATCTTACGTCGACTTTTTGAACTCAGTGATTTAATTTCATCAGGATGAATGGGGCGGGGGGGGAGCCTAAAGAAGGAATGTAAAGTCGCACCCCCTACATTAAGGGCAGCTACACCAGTCGGTGCCAACACCACAAAATCTTTATCCGTTTCTTCTTTAAAATATTGCAATAAAGTAGATTTGCCCGTGCCCGCTTTACCTGTAATAAAAACACATTGATTCGTGTTTTCCATTAAATCAAAGGCTTTGGCAAATTCATCCGTCAATTCGATTTTCGCCTCGGGTGTATCCAAATCAGGCACTTCCGGTATTTCGGTACTTCCATTTAAAGCCACAGCCCAACTTTGTATCGTCCATTCAGCCAATGCTTTATCAAATCCCAAGTTATCATATAAACGTTGCGCTAACTGGGCTAATAAAGTATCGTGAGTGATACCTTGGGGAGGGGATAATAAATCAGAAACCACATTTTCAGTCAATGCATTGACTAGCATGAACCTTTCGCGTCGGTATTCATTGCCACAACTTTTACAGAGCTGTGTTTCAAAATTATAAATGTTATCACAGACACTTATACCGTAATGGTTAATGATTTCACAAAGTTGCTTTCTAAGAGCTTCTGACATAATGAAAAAATGAATTGTCGTTATAGTTATAATATAAAAGACATCCAAAAAAATAATATCCCCATTTTCAAATTTTTTAATGCTTCCTTCAAAAAAGTTGGGGGATTGGAAGTCATGGCTAAAATCCGAAAACTTGACCGCATTGAATTTAAGCCGTTCAAAATATATGTTATTTTCGGTAATCCCTAATATGATTATAGCAAAAAATTTTCGGAAAATATAATAGAAGATGGCTGTATTCACTATCAAAAACTTCATTTGATAAACAAGAATTCGTTTTTCCACGTAATTCGTTGTACTATGATTCAGCGCGTAGCACCAAAAGATGATCTATCAATGGCATATTTTTCTCGCATCACTTGATCCAGGTAAAGGCTCGGAACCGGGTGGCAAACGACCTGTACTGGTTATTAGTCGAGAACAAATTAATCAACTGTTGCCAGTCGTTAACGTCTTTTTGTTGTGCATCGGCGTTTCAATTTGATGGGCTAATTATGCGTTGGAATGAAAAAAATGCCGATGCACGCGGGCGGATAGATCGTGGATAAAGCCAAAAATCATAGCGCCCGCTTACCCACCCTACCTAGCTGATTGAAAAATCAACCAGTGATAAAACCATTGGTGCTTGATTATTATCGGTTTGTATAATACGTTGTTCACCAACATGCCGTTTTCCAAAATACAGTTTATATTCATCCTGTATTTTTTTTAAAAATTGTGCTAATTGAGAGTCTGGAGAAATCGCTATAATTCCAGAGAACTGTGATATGGTGTCGGAATCGAAATCACATAACACTTTTTTGGATAAGTAATTTAATCTCTGAATTCTATCTTCATCGAACCAATTTGCAGCCAGAACCAAATCCCATTGTATATCATCAGGATTTCTAGCCACCAAACATTTGACGATAAAAGGTCCTTTTTCATGCTCTATTTTTGAAAGTGCTTTTACAATTTTTATAACGAGATTTTGCATAAGTCCTCCACCAGGTTTTTTGTCGCTTCAATCATAGAGTCGGAGTCATCCTGATTAGCATTCGCAGGATCCTCATATCGTTTATGTTCATTCCATAGCATGACAATTGACCAAAATGACATTTGTTTTATTCTAAGCTCATCACCAGTCAATGCCAATTGTGCCACTTCCCCAAACTGCTTTTTGCTAAGTGCTTGATTTAATTTACTTTCTGTTGATTGCACGATATTTTTAACTTCGCGCAAATCAATGATTAAACCTTCACGTTGAAACGCTGCTAAGGTATTTTGAAAACGTGGC
>Ga0190283_1000081_pt1 | contig 55793 bp, 50 predicted proteins | sample 48691801_MG_FD_161669 | JGI IMG/M metagenome (GOLD analysis project Ga0190283, IMG submission 161669) | Hydrothermal vent microbial mat bacterial communities from Southern Trench, Guaymas Basin, Mexico - 4869-18-0-1_MG | ecosystem: Environmental > Aquatic > Marine > Hydrothermal vents >...
AAAAAACAACTTATTCTCAGCACTCAGTAACTGCCCTTTTCGCCCGCCGCCAGGGCGACGGCTTCGTTTCGTACGATTTTTTTGATAGGCTTCATCAGAAATTTCTGGTAAACTTTCAGAAAAAGCTGCTAGTTGAATTATAATAATCAAGCATTGTTGTCCACCCATAAATTATAATTTATAATTAACGATACTTTATTATTATAACATAATAAATCATTAACTGTCAAATTGAAACGGGATTTATTTAAGTCATTGATTTTAAAATACTTTTTTTTGAGGTTGACATAAGTCTCTGAAATATATAACTTAATTATTTCGGGACAAGTCTATTATTTATGATACAATATAACTACAAATTGAGTACAACGGATTAGGGAAATCAACGGATTTTTTTATCAGCCTTAAATGACAATCGGTATTCATTCATCTGTTGTACTATAGACTGCCACAAAGGCATTGCCCATTCTCTTCCGGCATTATACGAAGTTACACCCACCACAATCCCATTAGCATAAAATATCAACAACAATTTACCCACCCATGAGTACTAACATCCAACTTGAACAATTAGAAAACGCCATTCGTAAACGTGCCCAAGTATTGGCAGATAGCCATCTTTCCGACGCTCAACAACAACGTGAACAGATTTTCGCTAAAAACAATAAGAACCTAACAAAGCGTGAGGAACGGGAAACGGAAATCGCTAAAGCAGCAGCCGAGCAAGAATATCGTCGCCTTATGCAAGCCAGCGAAATTAAAATGCAAGCTGAGTTAGATCAATTACGTTGGAAATTAGTGCAATCAGTGATGAGCAATTTGCATGAACATTTAAAGCGGTGCCAACAAGAAGAAACTTATATAACTTTACTAAAACAATACCTTACCAACGCTGCCGAACAACTTGAAGATAAAGCATTAGTCGTTGAAGTTAATAATCATGATCATGATCTTTTGCTACCCCAATGGGAGGCAATTGTCAATGAATGTGTTCCCGATAAACATTGTACCCTTTCCATCAGTTCTCAGCCCTTTACCGGTGGCATGTTAGTACGCAATAAAGCCAATAGGATTCGCATCAATAATACCTTTGAGGGGCTTATTGCACGCATGGAAAATGAACTTTATCAAATCATTACGGCTCAATTATTTGCCTCTGCCACCTCAATCAGGAATATCTAAATGACTGAAATTACTGGAAAAATTATTGCCATTCAGGGTCCCATTGTCACGGTACAATTGCCAGGTGTCCGTAACGGCGAACAAGTGCAAGTTGGGCACTTAAATTTAATGGGCGAAGTCATTCGTTTAGAAGAAGATAAAGCGACCGTGCAAGTATATGAATCCACCGAATCTCTTCGTCCCTCTGACATCGTTCGTGCATTAGGTCACTCATTATCAGTCGAATTAGGACCGGGGCTATTAGGCAAAATCTTTGATGGGGTACAACGTCCCTTAGATAAGATTTTTATAGAAAGTGGCGATTACATTGCCCGTGGTTTAAACATTGAACCGTTAGCGCGTGACATTGAATGGAGTTTTACCTCTAATAATCGCTTACCACTTGGGAGACAAGTTTCGCCCGGCACCTTGCTCGGTAAAGTTCAAGAAACAGCGACTATCAGCCACCCCATTTTAGTCCCCCCTGGCTGTCAAGGTGAATTGGTCGATTTGGCTCAGGCAGGCGAATATACTATAGAACAGGTTATCGCTAAAGTCAAACTGGAAAACGGTGAAATTCAATCACTACGTCTGTATCACAGATGGCCGGTTCGCACCCCACGCCCTTATCAAAATCGTGATCATGCCGTTTCACCCTTAATCACAGGACAGCGCATACTTGACACGTTTTTTCCCTTACTTAAAGGTGGCAAAGGGGCAGTACCGGGACCATTTGGTGCCGGTAAAACGATGCTACAACAGCAAATCGCTCGCTGGGCTAATGCTGAAATTGTCATTTATGTCGGCTGCGGTGAACGGGGCAATGAGTTAGTTGATATTTTAGAAAGTTTTCCAGCATTGACTGATCCCCATACGGGACGTTCCCTCATGGAACGTACTCTGCTCATAGCCAATACATCTAATATGCCGGTGGTAGCGCGAGAAGCTTCTATTTATGTTGGAGTCACGATTGCCGAATATTATCGAGATTTAGGCTATGATGTGGTTATGGTTGCAGATTCTACCAGTCGGTGGGCTGAAGCTTTGCGTGAAGTGGGCGGACGTTTAGGTCAAATGCCTGTCGAAGAAGGCTATCCCGCCTATCTAGCCTCACGACTCGCCGCCTTTTATGAAAGGGCAGGGCGCGTTACCACTTTAGGGGGTAAAAAATCCTCTGTCACATTAATCGGTGCAGTTTCTCCGCCAGGCGGTGACTTTTCCGAACCGGTAACCAGCCACACCAAAGAAATTGTCCAAACCTTTTGGGCACTTTCCAAAGAATTAGCGGATGCGCGTCATTACCCATCAATAGATTGGAATGATAGTTTTTCCGATTATGTCAACACCGCCCAACAATGGTGGGCAAAAAATATTGACGCTCACTGGTTAGAATATCGCAATGAAGCTCTAAAATTACTGGCTCATGCGGATGAATTAGCGCGTATTGTTAACCTGGTAGGTCCGGAAGCTTTATCACCAGCCCAACGTTGGGTATTAGAAGGCGCTACCCTTATCCGAGAAGGTGTTTTACAACAAAGCGCGGTAGATGAAGTGGACAGTTATTGTTCACCGAAAAAGCAAATGTTATTATTAAGCTTTATGCTTGACATTTATCATCAAGGTGTCACCCTACTAGAAGCAGGGGTGCCGGTCCAACAACTATCAGATTTACCCATTCTGGCAACCGCCAAGCGTATCAAATCCCAATTTGGTAGTGCAGAAATTGATCAATTACATGATTTTGAGCAATCCATCCGAACCGCGTTTAATAAGATTCGGGTAGAATATGGTTAGGAACATGCACAAAATAATTTTCACAATGTCGTATCAAACCTGTCAGGTTTAGTTGTCGAAGCCAGGTAGCCAGGTAGGTCGGGTTAGATTTTTTTGCGCAGCAACGTAACCCGACATTTACCTAATACCAGGCGCCGTAAATTCAGAAGATTATTCATATCAACATCAAGGTGCAGGCTACAATTATTATCCGACTTATGAACGGCGCGTGGCACTAGCGTGCCTTTGTATAATCATTATTATTCCCACCAAATTGAAAAAATTTTATGTTTGTTAAAAATATTGATTCTAATGAATTAGCTCAATGGTTAGAAAAAGAGACACCCCCTATTTTGATTGACGTGCGTACTCCTCAAGAAATGGCGCAAGCCTCTATAGCTAATTGCAAACCCATACCACTTCGTACTTTACCTTTACGCATGGATGAAGTATCCAGAGATGAGGAGATCGTATTTTATTGTCGCACGGGCGCACGTTCTGCTCAAGCTTGTATGTACTTAGCACAGCAGGGCTATGATAATGTTTATAATTTGTATGGTGGCATTGTCAGTTGGGCGCAAAATGGGTTACCAACTGTTCCAATGATATTGAATTGAATTATCATTCAAAAAAAATAAAATTTTTAAGAAGGCAGAAATCCGATTTTTTCAAAAATCGGATTTCTTTTTTTAAAAATCGTATTTTGGAAACGAGTTTTATGCACTAACGAATTTTCAGTGTGGCGAGTCCGATGAGTACCAACACCACGGTAATAATCCAAAAGCGGACAATAACGCGAGGTTCGGGCCATCCTTTTAATTCAAAATGGTGGTGTAACGGTGCCATCCGAAAAATTCGCCGCCCTGTGAGTTTGAAGGAGGCGACTTGTAAAATCACCGAAACAGTTTCCATAACAAACACACCGCCCATGATGAATAGCACTAATTCTTGTCGGACAATCACGGCGACGATTCCGAGTGCCGCGCCTAAAGCGAGGGCACCTACATCACCCATAAAAACTTGAGCGGGATAGGTGTTAAACCAGAGAAAACCTAATCCAGCCCCTACTATTGCACCACAAAAAACAACCATTTCCCCAACGCCCATTATATAAGGGATCGCTAAATATTTCGCAAAATTGAAATTACCAGTGGCATAAGCAAAAATAGCCAGGGCACCAGCGACTAAAACAATAGGCATAATAGCTAAACCATCTAAGCCGTCAGTCAAGTTCACTGCGTTACTGGTACCCACAACCACAAAATAAGTTAATAACACAAACATCCACGGTGATAAATCAAAAACGACCTGTTTAAAAAATGGAACAATTAACTGATTTTCAGTTGAAGATTGGGCAGTCAGGACTAATATCAGTGCCGCACCTAAACCAACGACAGATTGCCAAAAATACTTTTGCTTGGCAGATAGCCCCTTAGAATTGCCAAGTGAAATTTTACGATAATCATCTACCCAGCCGATTGAACCAAATAGAAGGGTGACTGTTAAGGCTATCCACACAAAGCGATTAGATAAGTCTGACCAAAGTAAAGTACTGACTGCAATTGCGACTAAAATTAATGCGCCTCCCATCGTCGGGGTACCCGCTTTACTTAAATGAGCTTGTGGTCCATCATCACGCACTTCTTGCCCGATTTGATTCAAACGCAAGCTGCGAATCATAAAAGGACCAACGATTAAAGAAATTAAAAGTGCTGTAATTGTCGCTAAAATAGCGCGTAGTGTGAGGTATTGGAAGACATTAAAGCCACCGTAAAAGCCAGATAGATATTCGCTAATCCAAAGTAACATATTAAGTATTCTCCCGTAGTGCGTTGACCACTTTTTCCATTTGCATACCGCGTGAACCTTTAATCAATATGGTGACATAAGGCGGCAATTGGGTACGTAAGGATTGAATCAAGTCATGGTGATGGATAAAGTGTTGACTCCCTTTACCGAAACCGTTCACTGCCTGAAGGCTATTTTCTCCAATAGCCCATAAGCGTTCGACCCCTTTTTCCCGTGCCATTTGTCCTGCTTGTTGATGAAATAGCGCACTCTCTGTCCCTAGCTCTTTCATATCGCCTAGTACGAGCCAATAGGGGGGCTTGTTGTGATTTAATACGGCTAACGCGGCATTAAGTGAGGTGGGATTAGCATTATAAGTATCATCAATTAAGGTGATGCCCTGAATACCTTGACACCGTTGTAAGCGCCCTTTCACTGCTTGCATATTTTGTAAGCCGGTTTGTATCGCATTGAGTGTGCAACCTCCCGCTAAGGCACAAGCACTAGCAGCTAACGCATTCATGATATTATGTTGCCCTGGCAAGGGTAAATGAATAGCAATATGACCGCTTTTGGTTTGTAGGGTAAAATCACTACTGTTTTCATTTTGGCACCTATCCACAGCCGTCACATCAGCATTATTTTCTAAGCCAAAAGTCAACTTGGGGTGGGAATCTGCTAATTCATGCCATAGATCAGCATAAGCGTCATCGTTATTAATGACGGCAATGCCGCCAGCTTTTAAGTTTGAAAAAATCTCCCCTTTAGCCAGGGCAACCCCTTTGACACTTTTAAACCCTTCAAGATGGGCAGGGGCGCATTGCGTGATTGTGGCAACCGTAGGCTGTGCGATATGGGTTAAGTAGGCAATTTCACCAGGATGATTCGCCCCCATTTCAATCACCGCATATTTATGCTCCACTTGTAAATTAAAGAGGGTTAAAGGAACACCAATGTCATTATTAAAATTACCTTTACTCGCTAATACCTTTGTTTGACTATCCGATGGGGAAATTTCTAAGGGTGCCAAAATATTTTTGAGCATTTCCTTAGTAGTGGTTTTACCATTACTCCCAGTGATAGCGAAAAGGGGCAAATTAAAGCGTTGCCGCCATAAATGCGCTAAATCTCCTAACGCTTTGCGCGTATCAGCAACACGCAGAGTCGGTAAATCGCAATCCACGTTTTTTTCAACTATGATCGCACTTGCTTTTTTCTTTTGAGCTTCTATGATGAAATCATGCCCATCAAAATTTTCACCTCGTAATGCGACATAAATCGCCCCTGGTTTCAGGTGGCGTGTATCGGTGCTACAGCCTGTAAATTTAACATCGTCTCCTAAAAGAATGGCTTTAAGTGCCGATGTTGTTTCACTTAAATAAAGTTCTATCATTTTAGTAATGAGTTATTGTTCCTGTTTAGTCGCGTGTTATTGGAAATTCTAATTAATTATGTCGGAAAGTATTTTAACATGATGGCGTAAAAAATCCGATTTCTAATATCCAAAGTTGTACTCAATCCATTGCACTAATCCATCATCAATCCAACCACAGCCCGATCACTAAAAGGCAAGCGTTGATCGCCAATCTCTTGATAATCCTCATGCCCCTTTCCCGCAATTAAGACAACATCGCCCACCATCGCCTCTTGTAATGTATAGCGAATAGCTTGTTCACGATTAGGTATCACTGCCGTCGGCTCTGGGCAACCGACTAAAATATCATCAATAATCGCTTGGGAACTTTCATGGCGCGGGTTATCATCCGTAATAATCACTTTATCAGCATAGCACTTCGCTATTTCGCCCATTAATCGGCGTTTACCCCGATCCCGATCCCCTCCACAACCAAACAAGCACCATAAATTCTGAATTTGACTATGTTTAGATAAAGCCAACAAGGCTTTTTCCAAAGCGTCGGGCGTATGAGCATAATCAATAATCACCGTAGGTTGATGTGATTGTCCAATTCGTTCCATGCGCCCCGGCACAGGGCGAAGGTTAGGCAATTGTTCAAGCACTTGTGATAAAGGAAATCCTTTATGGAATAAAACGGTTAACGCTGCTAAGACATTACTCACATTAAATGGTCCAAATAACGGACTTTTACAGAATCCATTTCCCCAACGGCTATAAAGTTCTAATTGACAACCATCAATATCATAAGCGCGTACCTTGGCATAAACGTCAGCGTGCTTGTTATAAAGACTATAAGTAAGTGGCGTAACGGAAGGAGATAAATTGGCTAACACACTTTGTCCAAAGGTATCATCAAGATTAATCACAGCCGTTTTTAAATGGGGCAAACTAAATAATTGTCGCTTTGCATCACCGTAGGCATTCATCGTTTTGTGATAATCCAAATGATCGCGGCTTAAATTAGTCAATACCGCCGTATCAAAGTTAATTCCATTAACGCGCCCTTGAACTAAGGCATGAGAAGATACTTCCATTACCATAAACTGTACATTCTCTAATTGCGCTAATAATGCTTGCAAACGGATCGCATCCGGAGTAGTATGAATGCCCTGCTGTAATGCACCGTAAATGCCATAGCCCAGGGTACCAAGTAAACCGCAGGGACTATCATCAGTTTGCATAAATTGTGCTAGCATATGGGTGACTGATGTTTTACCGTTGGTGCCGGTTACACCAATGATTTGCTTATGGCGTGAGGGATAGCCATAAAATCGCGCCGCGATTTCCCCTATTTTTTGAGATAAATTAGGTAAGCTAATACAGGGTATTTTACCAATTAACATATCGTTTTGGGAAATAGGGGCTTCTTTTAAGACTGCTATTGCGCCATTTTGCAGAGCCGATTTAATATAAACTTCACCATGTTTTTGGGTCCCCCCCAGGGCTAAAAATACATCACCGGGGCGTACCTGTCGGCTATCTAAAGTTAAACCGGTGATAGGGCAATCAAATTTAGCAGGTAATTTCTGTTTAAGTAATTCAGTTAAAAGCATTTTCAGTTATCAGTTATATTAAGGGTTAATGGTTAATGAATCCTGTCAGGTTTATATATAATAACCACGTTCCCGTTATTTATGCTGAAAAGTCACTTCACTCCACACTCATCGCAAATTTTTCACCGATCTCGAATCACGCGAAATTCTTTACCATCATTATCCTAAATGGTAAATGTCTCGGTTTGAGTTGAACTACTTTCAATCCCGCCTGGGTCTCTCTTTTTAATTGACTTTGTTAACTCGGCTTGAGCCAATTGGGTTTGATTAGCGTTTTTGTCACCACGAGCGACGAGAATTTTTTGATATTGATTTTCGAGCTGCTGATCTCTTTGGCGCGAGGTCATAAAATAAAGCTTTTCCGTGCCAGTTTGGTTATCCAAGAAAAACGACTTGTCTTTAGCAGGCGCATGGTACAAGGCACTCAGGCGTGTTAGAAATTCTATTTTTGGGAAAAAATCGGATTTCTGAATATTACATGCCCACATACTAACTAATTGTAGGGGCGAACTTGCGTGTTCGCCCTGGTTGCCTTTATGCGTATGAAGTTACTTATCTGAACAATTAAAGAAGTATGTTATATTTATATTTTTATACAGGTGCAAACTGATAATTAGCAGCAATTATGGCAACCCAAGAAGAATTTAAAGTATTTTACCAGGTTCATTTAAAAGCTAAGTTAATAGCCCTTGATAAACAACGTCAAAAAATTGTTTATCGGTTCAGTTTTGTTTTGAGCATTTATTTTGTACTAATGATATTGGCAATTTTGGTAACGTTAGATGTTTTAGATGTTTCTTTTATTACCATATATTCTGAACTTAAAATATTTACGGCAATCATGACTATGATCGTTAGCACTGTGACGATGCTATCCATTTATAGGCGCATGACTTCACCTTTTAAATTTAGATTTAAACAAGAAATTATTAGTCATATTGTCACCTTTATTGATAAAAACTTGACTTATGAGGCTAAAAAAAATGTGCCTCTCAGCGAATTTCATGCAAGTCAATTATTTCAAGATCAGTATGGACACAAAGTGGATAAATGGACAGGCGAAGATTATGTCGAAGGAACTTTGGGGGATAGTACACTGAAATTTTCAGAAGTGAATGCCCTGGAAGGAATGACAGACACTGAAGGTAATACTTATTATGATAGCATTTATAAAGGATTATTTTTTGTTTTCAATTTTAACCTAAACTTTGAAGGAACTACGATAGTTTTACCGACTAAAAAGTCTTTTTTAGGTGAGTTTTTTAGAAAATTTTTATCCTTTTCAATGAATCTGAAAAAAAGCTCGCCAATTAAATTGAGTGATCATGAATTGCAAGACGAATTTAGTATTCACAGTAATAATCCGGTTATTGCACGTTATGTTTTGTCTAACTATTTTATGCATCGTTTACTTGCATTTCGCCGTCGCTTAAAAAGGCAAGTGTATTTATCTTTTGTCGATGGTAAATTGTACCTGGCAATTTATATCAATCAAAATTTATTCGAGCCAACTATTTTTTCTTCTGTCGTCAACATTAACCCTACCCAGGCGTTTTTTGAATATTTGCAGCTTGGCAAAGAAATTGTGGAAGATTTAAGTGTTCATTTAAAAAATCCAAGCCAATATTTTCCCTTGATTATAAAGCCTTATAATAAAAACGTAACGGGTAAAGTGACTCATTCATTTCGCCAAGATTCTTGTTTTTCATTGCGTTGTCGTCTTAGTCGTTTTATCGTTATTCTGGTAGGTATCTCGGCAATGCTTTTTTCGCTAGTCGTGGCATTTGATTTATTGAACACTAATGAAAAAAAGGCTCTGTTTTATGATCAGACATTAGATGAAGGCGAAAATATTATTATTCCTATTGATAGTTATGATATTAATCATTTCAATATTGACAATCGAAATGAGAACAAACTTATTCATCTGAGTGGTGAAGTAACCACAAATGGGATTTTAACAGATAATTTATTTGATGTGACTGCTGCTAACATGATTAAGTTAAAACGTGTGGTAGAGATGTATCAGTGGGAAGAATCCGTGTATGGCTATATTTATTATAGCTACTCCAAGGTATGGTCAGAACAGGTTATTGATTCAGGGCAGTTTCAAAAATCTGCAGAATATCATAATCCGGCTATGCAAGTGAAAGGAAAAGTATTTACTGCCAATACGGTCAAACTGGGAGCCTTTACGCTTTCTTCTTACTTGATAGAAAAAATGAACCACTATCAATGGTTACCAATGCAGAAGGGCAACTTTTCTCAACTACAAACAAATATCCAAACTGAATTTAATAAGCCAATACACCTTAATGATGGGAATTATTATCTTGGGGAATATGAGAGTGATCCTCAAATTGGGGATTTACGGATAAGATTTGAAATAGTGAAGCCTAAAACGATTAGTGTTATCGCTGAACAATCCGGCTCATTGTTAACACCTTATAAAACTCAAGTAGGTGGTGAAATTGGATTATTTGAATATGGTAATATATCCCTATCAACCCTGTTTAGAGATGCTAGAATAGCTAACTTTTTCGATGACGTACATTTCGATGGCATACATTTACGTTTAATCAGTTTTATAACCCTGTTTTTCGGTTTTTTCATAGCATTGCTTGTGTTAAGAAAAGTGTTGAGTTTAACACCTTCTTTTGAGGCTCGTTTGAATTGGAAAAATTGGATTTCCTTAATCATCATCGCAATCACCATTGCTGCTAGTTTATTCATTATCATGATTGCATGTTTTTGGATAAACTACAGCCCCATTTTGGGTATTGTATTGAACGTGATAGCTGTGGGAAATTTGTATTTTTTAAAATTTGTACATCAGTTATTCAAAAATACTCCCGTTGCAAATATACAATCAACGCTGGTGTTAGAAACTGTGATTCCTTCCAAATATTGAATACAAGGAAAACGAACACAGGTAAATCACTTCCAAAAACCTGTCAGGTCTCGAATACCTGACAGGTTTATCGTGCAATCAGGGCGAACACATAGTGTTTGCCCTTAACTGGTAACTGAAAATGCGTAAAATATTAATAATAGGGGCAACTTCAGCCATTGCCCAAGCTACAGCTAAATTATTTGCTCAACAACATCATGCCCTATTTTTAGTAGGGCGCGATGCTGATAAACTTGAAGCGATTGCTGCTGATTTAAAAGTACGCGGCGCACATCAGGTTGATTACACGACTCTTGATTTGAACGAATTTGATAAGCATTCAGCTATGCTTGAAGAGGCTTATACCCGTTTAGAGGGATTAGATACTGTCTTAATTGCTCATGGTATCCTGGATGACCAAAAGGCGGGGGAGCAAGATTATGCGAAGGCGGAGCAAGCTTTACGTACCAATTTTTTAAGCGTTGTATCGCTCCTAACACCTATCGCTAACCGCCTCGAAAAGCAACATTATGGCTGTATTGCTGTGATTTCTTCCGTAGCCGGTGATCGGGGGCGACAAAGCAACTATATTTATGGTACCGCCAAAGGGGCACTCACTCTCTTTTTGCAGGGCTTGAGAAATCGTTTACATCCTGCCAATGTGTGTGTGTTGACAATTAAACCCGGCTTTGTCGATACTCCAATGACTGCCAGTTTAAAAAAAGGTGCATTATGGGCAGAACCAGAAAGCATTGCGCGTGGTATTTATCGTGCTATTGAAAAACGTAAAAATAGTGTGTATTTACCCTGGTTTTGGTGGATCATTATGACGGTGATTCGACATATTCCAGAACCGATTTTTAAGCGTATGAAATTGTAGGCTCACGTAAGGCGAAATTGTGAAACTTCGTTCCGACTGATAAACATGGCCAAGAACTGCGCCGCCTATATCAAATTTTGGTACAATGCCCCCAATCATTTGAAAAACGAGTCAGTCTTTTGGCCATTCCTCTGTTTTTTGAATTATTGGAAGAATTCGATAATTCCAATGGCAGCTTTGGAAACATTCTTAAAATACTTTAGAGCTTTAGGAACCAAAATATGCAATATCCCTTAACCGAAAAAATCGGTGAACCGGCATTATTCGTTGGGCGCGAACCAGCGTTTAAATCTTTCAATAAATGGCTCGCCAATATCCCCAAAAGACTTTCTAAATCCAGAGTTATCATTGCCCGACGTAAAAGCGGTAAAACCGCTTTTGTACAGCGGATTTTTAATCAATTGTGGAATGAAGAAAATAGGGCAATCATTCCATTTTATTTTGAGTTTGGTGAAAATAAAATGTGGTATCTCAATTTGGCAATTGATTATTATTGTGCATTTGCTTCGCAATATATCTCCTTTATGACTCGAAACCCACAATGGATTAAACAGTCTTTATCTTTGGAACAAATTAGAGAATTTGGTGTTAGTCAGTCAATGACTCCTTTAATTGATGATGTTGATTTTTTTATTCAAAATCATAAGGTTGAAGGTCTTCGTGGTTTGATGTGGAAAAGAGCTTGTTCAGCACCCCATCGTTTTGCAGATCTGTATGATCAAAGAATTTTGGTGATTTTAGACGAATTTCAATATATCAGTCAGTTTATTTATCGAGATGAAAAGTGCGAGGGTAAACCGGATGAAACCCTGATTGCCAGTTATCACTCTCTTTCGGAGTCAAAAATCGCACCGATGCTAGTCACCGGTTCTTATGCCAATTTGTTGAGCAAGCTCATAAACCGATATTTCGGTGCTGGGCGCTTGAAGCAAATTCGCTTTTCGCCCTATTTGACACCAGATGAAGGTTTACAAGCCGTTTATCAATATGCTCATTATTATGGGGAAGCCATTACCAATGAAACGGCATTACAGATCAATGAATTATGTATGGCGGATCCATTTTTTATCTCGTGTGTCATACTGAACGAACTTGAGGGAAAAGATTTAACGACTTCTGAAGGCGTGGTTAATAGCGTCAATTATGAAATTTCCGCTAAAACCGCAGAGATGTCTCAAAATTGGGCAATCTATATTGAACACACCGTTGCTAGAGCGAACAATCTCAATGCCAAACGGATGTTGTTATATTTGAGTAAACACAATGATCACTACTTCACGCCTCAGAGCCTGAAAAGCGAATTAAATTTGGATTTAGAACCGAATGAGATTTATCGACAACTAATGATTCTCAAAGAAGCGGATTTGATTGAGCAAGGTATGGCAGACATTGATTTTAAAGGGTTACAAGATGGTACGTTGAATTTAGTCTTGCGTAATCGATTTGAAAAAGAAATCAAGACAGTGGCACCCAAAATGAAACAAGATTTTTCCCAGGAGATAGCGGATTTAACACATAAAAACCGCCAATTACAGGGCAACGTCAATCATTATGCGGGTAAATTCGCGGAACATATCTTAGCCGTCGCGTTTCGGAGTCGAAAACGTTTTGCTTTATCCCAGTTTTTCAAAAACGTGCTTGACACCACCCCTTTGAATTTGCAAAAAGTAAAAGAACGGGTGCTCATTCAGCGTGAAGATGGCAAGACAATGGAACTGGATATCGTGGCAGAATCGGCTTGTGGGCGAGTGGTTTTAGTTGAAGTAAAAAAAACTAAACCCCCCATCAGCTTGACATTGGTTGAAGATTTTCAGGAAAAAGTAGAAATTTATCAAAGTCAATTTCCCAACGCGATTATTTTGCCCGCCTATTTTTCACGAGGGGGTTTTGTTGTTAAGGCGCAAGATTTTTGTATTAAGCATGGGATTGGGATGGCTGAGGAATTTTTGGAATGGTAATCTAATTGTCATCGTAAGGGCAATTCTTTAAAAATATGATTTCTTTAATAAGTTATGTAGGGTGGGCAAGTTTTTTTTGCCCACCAACCGTTAAAAAAAAAGTCCAAAAATTACCCGTTAGTAGTATAGGAACCAAAATATGCAATACCCCTTAACCGAAAAAATAGGTGAACCGGCATTATTCGTTGGGCGAGAACCAGCGTTTAAGTCTTTCAATAAATGGCTCGCCAATATCCCCAAAAGACTTTCTAAATCCAGAGTTATCATTGCCCGACGTAAAAGCGGTAAAACCGCTTTTGTTCAACGGATTTTTAATCAATTGTGGAATGAAGAAAATAGGGCAATCATTCCATTTTATTTTGAGTTTGGTGAAAATAAAATCTGGTATCCCAATTTGGCGATGAAATATTATCGTGCTTTTGCTTCGCAGTATATTGCTTTTCTGACTCGAACACCAAAATTCATCAAACACCCATTATCTTTGGAAAAAATTCGAGAATTTGGTATCAGTGAAGACATTAGCCCTTTAATTGATGATGTTGATTTTCTCCTTCAAAACAAAGGAGTGGAAGGTAGCCACGATTTAATGTGGGATTTGGCTTGTTCAGCACCCCATCGTTTTGCAGATCTGTATGATCAAAGAATTTTGGTGATTTTAGACGAATTTCAATATATCAGTCAGTTTATTTATCGAGATGAAAAGTGCGAGGGTAAACCGGATGAAACCCTGATTGCCAGTTATCACTCTCTTTCAGAGTCAAAAATCGCACCGATGCTAGTCACCGGTTCTTATGCCAATTTGTTGAGCAAGCTCATAAACCGATATTTCGGTGCTGGGCGCTTGAAACAAATTCGCTTTTCGCCCTATTTGACACCAGATGAAGGTTTACAAGCCGTTTATCAATATGCTCATTATTATGGAGAAGCCATTACCAATGAAACGGCATTACAAATCAATGAATTATGTATGGCAGATCCATTTTTTATTTCATGTGTCATACTGAATGAGCATGAGGGAAAAGATTTAACCACTTCCGAAGGTGTGGTTGACACCGTCAATTATGAAATTTCCGCTAAAACCGCAGAGATGTCTCAAAATTGGGCAATCTATATTGAACAGACTGTTGCTAGAGCGAACAATCTCAATGCCAAACGGATGTTGTTATATTTGAGTAAACACAATGATCACTACTTCACGCCTCAGAGCCTGAAAAGCGAATTAAATTTGGATTTAGAACCGAATGAAATTTATCGACAATTGATGATTCTCAAAGAAGCGGATTTGATTGAACAAGGTATGGCAGACATTCATTTTAAGGGTTTACAGGATGGTACTCTCAATTTAGTGTTGCGCAATCGCTTTGAGGAAGAAATCAAGACAGTGGCACCCAAAATGAAACAATATTTTTCCCAGGAGATAGCGGATTTAACACATAAAAACCGCCAATTACAGGGCAAAGTCAATCATTATGCGGGTAAATTCGCGGAACATATCTTAGCCGTCGCGTTTCGGAGTCGAAAACGTTTTGCTTTATCCCAGTTTTTCAAAAACGTGCTTGACACCACCCCTTTGAATTTGCAAAAAGTAAAAGAACGGGTACTCATTCAGCGTGAAGATGGCAAGACAATGGAACTGGATATCGTGGCAGAATCGGCTTGTGGGCGAGTGGTTTTAGTTGAAGTTAAAAAAACTCAAACCGCCATCAGCTTGACTTTGGTTGAAGATTTTCAGGAGAAAGTGGAAATTTATCAAAGTCAATTTCCCAACGCGATTATTTTGCCCGCCTATTTTTCACGAGGGGGTTTTGTTGCTAAGGCGCAAGATTTTTGTATTAAGCATGGGATTGGGATGGCTGAGGAATTTTTGGAATGGTAGAGGTTCAGAAAAATAATTTTTTTATTCACCTACGGTTCGAAAAGAAACTGGGTTTCTTTTCTGTGAAACGCAGTAACCGTTTATAGGTTTTCAGATATTTATCTGAAAAACTATATCGCTCATCCAAACGTTCTAAAACAGACCTGACAGGTTTTTTTCAACCTGTCAGGTTTAAAGCCGATTACATTAACGGCACTTTCGTTTGTAAAATGTGTTCTGACAAATGTTGTACAGTGACTTCCATCACTTCTAATAGCGGTGCGGGAAAAATACCAAATAATAAGACCGCAATCGCTAGGACACTCAAAATAAAGGTTTCGCGCCTACCGATGTCTTTTAAGCCAGCAACACTATCTTTAGTGACGGCACCGTATATTACCCGTTTAACCATCCATAAGGTATAAGCAGCTCCAAAAATCATAATACTAGCGGCGGCGAAGGCTATCCAGAAATTGGCCTTAAATGAGGAAAGTATGACTAAAAACTCGCCGACAAAGCCAGAAGTGCCTGGTAAACCTGCGTTTGCCATCGCAAATAGCATCATAAAGAAGGCAAAATGGGGCATGACATTAGCCACACCGCCGTAATCAGCAATATTACGACTGTGTAAGCGGTCATATAGTACACCGACACTTATGAATAGGGCACCCGAAATAAAACCATGCGATACCATTTGTACCATACCGCCCTCAATAGCCATCACCCCCCCATCCATTGAACCCGTATTATCATAAATCATAAACCCAATGAAAAAGCCTAAAGTCGCAAATCCCATGTGGGAAATAGATGAATAGGCAATCAGTTTTTTCATGTCTTGCTGCACCAAAGCCACAAAAGCAATATACACAATAGCAATGAGCGATAGGGCAATAATGAGCCAATCTAATTCACGACTCGCATCCGGCGTAATAGGTAAGCTAAAGCGTAAGAAACCATAGCCACCCATCTTCAACATGATAGCGGCTAAAATCACGGAGCCACCAGTGGGTGCTTCAACATGGGCATCGGGTAGCCAGGTATGTACCGGCCACATAGGTACTTTGACCGCAAAGGCGACTAGGAAGGCTAAGAAAATCCATTTTTGCGCCTCTAAGGAAATTGGCAAAGTGTGGAAATCTAAAATGCCAAAGCTATTAGCTTGAAAATAGAGGTACAACAATGACACAAGCATTAATACTGAGCCAAAAAAGGTATAAAGGAAAAACTTAATAGTCGCATAAACGCGCCGGGGACCACCCCAAATACCAATAATAAGAAACATAGGTATGAGCATCGCTTCCCACAACACATAAAATAACATGGCATCCAAAGCCGAAAACACGCCAACCATCAAACCTTCCATAAATAGAAAGGCACCTAGATATTGGGCAGGCTTATATTTGATTACTTCCCACCCGGATAAAATCACAAGCACCATAGTGAAAGTGGTCAATATAATCAAAGGCATAGAAATGCCATCTACCCCCAAATGGTAATTAATACCAAAGGCAGGTATCCAAGACAGTTTTTCGGTGAATTGCATATCAGCAGTGGTCGTGTCAAACCCAAGATATAGTATTAACGACAAAATAAATGTCAGCATTGACACAACTAATGCAATAGGACGAACAATAGAAGCTTGTTTGTCGCCAATAATGAGCACCCAAATACCACCTAAAATAGGTAGCCAAATGAGTACACTTAATAAAGATAAATTAGCCATATTCAGTTATCAGTTATCAGTTATCAGTTATCAGTAAAAATTACTTTTTCGAGGTTCAATTTTTTTCGATAAAAAAACTTGAACCTCGAAAGCTTGTTCCAAAACAAAGCCTATATCATTATATACTGAACGTGTTCAAAATGGATGAAAATGATATGCAAGAATTCGATGTTTTAGTTTTTCTTTAAAAAACGATTTCCTTAAATCTAAATCAAGTGAAAGTAAAAAAATGCAATTTATAGCAATGCAGAGTATAATACATTTTTTGGGAAGGTAAATTTTTTATTAACAAAAACTCATAAAATTTAACAAAAATAAGTCTCATCTTTATCGATTCGAGGTTTCTGTTTTTCGGAGAAAAACAGAAACCTCGAAAGTTAACAAAAATCTTTTCTTGACAAATTCTATTTTTTGAGTATAATGTCGTACAGCTAGAGTCAACTTAGCTAGTGTTTAAGTGGCAGGTATTTGGTTCTTACTTCAAATGTGAGACTGGTAAAACCTGAAACTGGCAATCCTTAAAATTGGCGAGAACCAAGTCAACTTGAGTTGTTATCTGCGATCTTTGAATCATATCAAAGATCTTTGGGAGATTCCCCCACCCTTATGGGTGCTATTGTTAATGTTTGTTAGTTTTAGTTAACATAAATGAATCGGCTTAGGCGAAATGATTACATTAGGAATGAAAATTAAATAATACCTCGAAAACTAAACCTGCCAGGTTTGGCTTGAAAATTTTTTCAGTTCTTAAAATCTCATACCTTAGTCTTTATTCTAAGGCTAAAAACTTTATCCACCCTACTCGTTGATTTTCTTAAATGAACCTATCCCACTATTCATTTTTGCAGCTCAGAAATCCGATTTTTGAAAAAATCTGATTTCTTTACCCTCGTTTTTTGCTTAAAAACCAAACGATTGGAATGAAGGGTTCCGCATTTTTGAATAGTGGGATAGGTTCATGTAACAAATTAGAATTAATTTAAATTTAAATAAGGAGCTAACCATTTATGAACTTACGCTTTTTCTATTTTTTGCTTATTTCATCAATTATTGTCAACTTAACTGGATGCAGTGATGATGATGAAGATGTGATCAGTAACCTTGTCTCCAGCATTACGCTCAGTGAAGAGGTGATTGATGTTGAGGAGCCAATGACACCGGTATCCTTTAAGGGGGGCAAAACCCTGAGCTTTGATATAAACATGGGGAGTGGGGCTTTTCATTTTAAAGATGATCCAGTTGATGAATTTTATACCATCACTGATAGGGGACCTAATATACCTTGTGATGACAGCACAGACATCGTAGGTGTCGAAAATTTCTGTTTTGGTAGTGTGACCGGTGCAGGGGTTCGGGTAATTGATGATATTGATAATAATGGCACTATCTTTGCCTCAACCGATTTCACGCCCACCATTTACAAGTTTAATATTGACACCGGTGGCGCTATCGGTGCAAAGGTGGGTTATGAAGTCAAGCAAACCATTACCATCAAGGATCGCGATGATAATCCCATTTCTGGATTGCCGAATCCTTCAATCGGGATGGCAACGGAAAACGGCTATGATAATCAGGGCAATTCACTGGATTTTGATCCAGCCGGTATTAATCCAAAGGCAATAGTCAAATTGTCTAATGGCACTTTCTGGTTAGCAGAAGAATATGCCCCCAGTTTGGTTCATGTTGCGGCTAATGGACGCATCCTTGAACGCATTGTGCCAATTGGCGTAGAAAACAGTTTAGTGGATGCTAATTATCGAGTGAGTGGATTTTTACCCGCTATTTTGAAAAAACGTCATCTGAATCGGGGTATTGAATCACTGGCTATCAGTCCCGATGAGCAGTTTTTGTATTTTATCATGGAAAGCCCATTGGCAAATCCTTCTGAAAGCGCATTTTCTTATTCTCGTTATGTTCGCTTATTTAAGCTAAGTCTCCAACAGGGCGATTTTGAAAGCGTAGTGGGTGAATATATCTATACTCTGGAAGAACCGAATACTTTTACTGCCGATAACACAAACCAACAAAGCGATGTCAAAGTCAGTGAAATGGTCGCTTTAGACACTGATGAGCTAATTATTTTGGAGCGCGTCATTCGGCATACCAAACTCTACCGGGTATCATTAGACACAGCCACTAATATTTTAGGCAGTAATTGGGATATTGAAGCGCCGAATTCATCATCTTTATCTTTAGAAACTCAGTCAAATTTAGCCGTTCAAGGTATTATACCATTGAACAAGAAATTGGTATTTGATTCTCGCCGTGAAATGTCAGATTTAGATTCTAATATTGAAGGACTCGCACTGTTGAATGATGAATATGCGATATTCATTAACAACAATGAATTTGGTCAAAGTGGTGTGAAAACGCGCATCACAGTTGCTAAAATAGTGAGACAGTTGAAATAGTTGAGCAAAAGAATAAGTCGTAAAGTCTGTTCTATCCACCACGCATGAGCATCATAAATGCCCCCAATTGTGCAGGTTCCACTTCATCCGCCATAATCATTTTCATAGCAGAATAGGCTTCTTCTTGCGTTAGGGGGCGAACCCCTTTTTTGCCATTACCTAAAATACGGATATATTGTGCGAAGGGGTGTTCTTTGTAGAAGGTTGTTGTTAACATAACTATTTAGGAGATTAATGGTTAATGGGGAATGGCTTCTAAAAATTTATTCAACTACTTCAAAAAAAGGCAACTACAAAAAAAAGGCAACCACAAGGGATTGCCCATACTACCTTGAATAGCTAGGGGCAACCATAAAGGATTGCCCCAATGCCCATTATTAACAATTAACAATTAACACCTAAATGCCTCTTCAATTTCACTATCAGCTAAACTACTAGGCATAAAAGGTAATATCCTTAAAGCTAATACCGTCAAAAGTGCCGAAATACCAATACCACTCATCCCTAACATAATCTCCCAACCACTGGGGATATAAGAATGTATTTTAGCCTGATCAAAAAAGCCAGAACTAATCACTTCCATACCTGGGAAAATTTCTAATGGATAAGCTTGCCCACCAATGATAATCACATACAATAGGGCAAATCCACCTAAAAGCGTCAAGAAAGACGCAGCGACAATACTGACATGGCTATGAGAAAACCTTTCATGGTAAAGCAATAACAGTGGCAATATAGTCCCCAAAAAGAAATAGCCACCCCAAAACAATACTGTATAAATACCGCTACCCGCTAAAATAAAGTATTCCACACCATGGCGACCCGTGAAATAAAGATGACTGATATGATAAACCAGCACAAAATAAAACACCGCACCAATAAATACCCCTAACAGGGTTTTTGGTCGATGCAATACGCCTTCACCCAATGAACACTGTTTCTCTGAACAATCGTCAATGAACAACACGATTAAAAAAACAGCCAATCCCAAAGCTAAAGACAGAGCAATAAATAAGGGAGCCATAACGGCGGTGTGATAAGCCTCACGAGCCACCAAAAAACCAAAAATGGAGCCAGTACCGGTTGTTAGTATCAAACGCCAGATAAACGCAATCAGCCCGACAGTCGGATAATAACGCTGCATACGCCGTTCCATCATAAACCACAAATAGATGGCACACACAACCAAAAATCCATTATATAAGACAATATTCCAAGCAAAAATGGACTTAAAATTATAAGAAGTCATGGCAACCACAATACGATCTGGACGACCTAAATCCAACACTAAAACACTCAATCCACCAAGCAGCAAAGTGATAGCCAGTAAAGCCGACAAACGTGCCAAGGGATGATAAAAGACTTTGCGAAAAACAGAACTGATTGAAGCCACATTCAAAACACCCGATGCTGCCAAAATCAAAAAAATCGCAAAAATATGTGGCATCCCCCATACAATTTGATTATTCATACCGGTGATAATATGTCCATGATGCTCCATATTATAAGCGGCAAACAAGCCCAATAGAATCATGAGCGTTGAGATGACTATTCCACCGTAAAAACCAGCACTTTTACCTTCAATAACGCAAAAATTCACTTTCTTCATAGTTTATAGTCCTTGATAACGTATGCCCGGATTCAGTCGCATATCAGCTCGCAATGCGGTACTACCGATTTCTTTCAACCTTTTGTGAATCTCACTATTGGGATCGTTCAGATCCCCAAATAGCATTGCTTTCTGACCGTCCTTTTCGCAAGCTTCCACACAAGCAGGGTTAAGTCCCTTATCGACCCGATAGACACATAAATTACAGGCTTCGACAGTCCCCTTACCACGCGGAGAATGGGGCTTTTGATTTTCCAAAGTTTCATGAACAAAGGACCGTGCCTTATAAGGACAAGACATCATACAATAACGACAACCAATACAAATATGCCTATCCACCAAAACGATACCATCAGCACGTTTAAATGAAGCCCCCGTCGGACAAACATCGACGCAAGGTGGTTTTTCACAATGTTGACACATCATGGGCAAAGAATGTTCCTTACCTGTTTGCTTATCGCGTAAACCCACTTTGCGTATCCACTGTGGTTTTACTTCAGCACGGACCTCTTCAGTCAGTCCATGTTCTTCTATACAAGCATTGACACACGCATCGCACCCTGAAGTACATTTAGTCGTATCAATGAGCATTCCCCAACGCCGATCCGATGTGACAGCATTCTCAGGCTGATGAGCCATCGAACCTGTATATAACAGCACACCAGGAACAACTGTTATGCCGGCAACGACGGCAGTATTTTTAAGAAAGTCACGGCGATTTTGAGTAGGTGAAAATTCTTCGTTCATATAATACAGTTCCTTAATAAAATTGTGAATTGTGAAACATAGTCATTGTGAATTGAGATGAATTCTTGATTAACTATTATTCTATTTTTCCCAATTCCCAATTTCCAATTCCCAATTTCCAATTAACTAACTCAGTCCCCAATCCATTGATTCAATAACGCCTCAAGCGTTCCCTTATTAAATGGCTGCCGCTCTTCATTGAGACTCTTCCATAATGTCCACCCAAACTGGTTTTTACCCTTATCGACAAGTAATAACATGACATTGTGAGCGTTACTACCACGATGCTGTAAATCCACACGACCCACTGCATCCAATATATTCATTTCAACCGGTTGAAAGACAACTTGATGTTCCCCAACAATATCCAACTCCAGCGATGTCACTTCATAATCGCCATTGATTGAATCAGATAACACAACTTTGTGAGTGCTAAGAGTTATATAGCCACTCTTAACATGTTCGGACAACCAAAGTTCAACCTTTTTATAAACTTCCTTGATTTGCTTGATCCAAACAGCCTGTTTTTTCTCCCAGTCTGGCATCAAAACAGGTTGTTGCGTGGCAAGTCTTTTGAGTTTATCAGAAAGCGGTGTTCTGGTAAACATGCGTGACTTGTGCTTAGGCGAGGCTTTTTTATGCTGTCCACCAGCTGTGGTTGATTTAGTCCCAAATACCTCATCCCACACTAACGTCTTTTTATTTTTCACTTTAAAATAGCCACAATCTTCCGCAAAATCGACAATTGGATTTTTGATCGTCAGTTCTTCCAATTTCTTGAGAGCTTCCAAGTTATTCTCAAACAATTCAGCATCGGCTTGAAGGTTATACAACTTCCCTTTACAAAACAAGTCAACCCCTTTACCAATGTCTGAAAAACCAATGTTTTTGAGAGATTCCATGTAAGACTCAATTGAGACATACAGTTTTGAATATTCTTGTTCTGGTAAGCCAAGCATGTTTTCCATTCGCTTGATTCTTGGAGCGAGATGGAACTTTTCGAGTCTTGTTTCAAAGCGTTTGCGCCTAACTGAAAAAACCCATAAAAACAGCCCCTCATTGGGGGCATACGACTTCGTATCTGGGACAAGGCAAGCAAAACCTTCGTTCAAACGAAAACCATGATGCCTAATAACTTGTCGAGCGAACCGTTCAACTTTTTCTTCAATTGACATTATTTTATCCAATTCTTATCAGTTATCAGTTATCAGTTATCAGTTATCAGTGGAGCGTGATAAAATTTAACCCAATTATAGTATTTCGGGCATTTTATATTCACGAACCTCTGGTCAGCGAAGCTAAACTGATTTTCACGCACAGTATAATCAATTAAATCGTTTTTCAGATAAATAATTTCACAGAAAATAAATCAGAATTTATTTTTCTGAACGTCTATAAATTAAAAGCAAATTTTGTGAATGGCAAAGAAGCTGTTTTTACTGATAACTAATAACTAATAACTAATAACTGAATGGAAAAATTAGGGTGATGTGTTAGGGGTGCCTAATGAATCCAATTTTATCGAACTGACCTCATTGACCTTAGACGATATGACTTCTTCAGGATGACTGGCATGACATTGAAAACAATCAATAGTCACCGCAGCGTAGCTATGACAACTACGACAAAAATGTTCTGTTCCCTCTTTGACACTTGGATAATTACCATGCTCATCAGAAGTCACATGACAATTAATACAGGTGACTAAACTGTAATTTGAAGTCCGCATCCCATGACGCATCGTATCATTACGAGAGTGTTTAAGAAATAAACCATGACTGCGACGCATCACATCAATTGGCTCAACACAGGGCTGTTCGGCAGAAAAGTTTGTTTTAGCCTTAGGCGGGTTAGGTATGGTTACACTCCCGCTTGTTACCGGTTCAGCGGCATTGACAGTTAGGCTCAACAGCAGCCCTAACATCAACTTTCCTAAAATGCTTAAATAACGTGCTTTCATATCGAAATACATCTCTCTATGCTCAATGGTTTGAATTAGAATTGGCTCTCACTTTGCTAAACCTGTCAGGTCTTAAATACCTGACAGGTTTTTACAAATCTGACTCAAACCTTAATTATTTACCTAAACCCATATTGATATACTAAAAAGGGCAAACATCCGCAAATACTTCGTAATTGCAATGGTTATACCTCATTAACATTTAATACAATCGCATCACCAACCAGTTGATGGACGCTGATGATTTGATCCATATCAAAACCATAATAAGGCACAACTTTTGTAAATTGACTCTTGCAAATAGCACAAATGGTTGCCATATGAGTCACTTGATGATCATCAGTAACCTGTTTTAGGGCTTCCATACGCGGCAATGCCCCTTTCACACGAACTTCCATCAACTCATCAGTCAATAATCCACCACCGCCACCACAACAATAGGTTTCATCATAAATGGTGTCAGACGGCATATCGTAAAAATGGTTACAACAAGCCTTGATCACTTCGCGGGGAATCACAAATTGTCCACCTGGCTTATGACCCATGCGAGTTGCCCGTGCGACATTACAGGAATCATGGTAAGTCACCCTACGATGATCATTCGCGGATTTATCCAGTTTTAATGCGCCCTTTTGAATCAGATCATAAGTAAATTCACAGATATGCTGCGGTATAGGATAACGCTTATCAAGAAAATCAAATGGTCCAGCCAACGTATTCAAGAAAGCATAAGCCACACGCCAAGCATGTCCACATTCACCAAAAACGATACGCTTCACTTTTAGATCAAGCGCAGCCTCACGGATACGCATTGATACTCGGCGCATGTTTTCATAACTACCAATAAACATGCCAAAATTACCGGCTTCAGATGCATGAGAACTCATTGTCCAAGAGATGCCGGATTGATGAAAAACTTTTCCATATCCAATTAAACCATCAACATGGGGTTCGACAAAAAAATCAGCAGAGGGTGGCACAAATAGCACTTCTGCGCCTTCTTCATCCAAGGGCAAGCGTACATCAACTCCAGTTTCATCCTTAATATCTTCTTCTAAGCCTTCTAAAGTATTGCGAATAGCGGGACCAGGTAATCCTAAATTATTACCAATTTTATAGACTTTCTCAATAATTTCATTACAGTATTTCTGCCCATAACCCACAGCATCTAATATTTCGCGAGCAGCCATAGATATTTCAGCCGTATCTATCCCATAAGGGCAATAGACTGAACAGCGGCGACATTGTGAACATTGATGAAAGTAGTTATACCAATCATCAAGCATGTCTCTAGTCAAATCCTTTGCGCCGACTAATTTTGGAAATAATTTACCTGCTAAGGTAAAATAACGACGATAGACTTGCCGCAATAAATCTTGCCGCCCAACGGGCATATTTTTAGGATCATTCGTTCCTATAAAATAATGACATTTATCTGTACATGAGCCACACTTGACACAAGTATCCAGGTAAACACGCAAGGAGCGGTACTTGGTTAATAATTCACCTAATTTATTAATGGCAACTTCCTGCCAATTATCAACCAATTCACCAGGATAACCCAACGACTCTTGCATCCCAGGTTTCGACACAAAAGAGCGACTATCCTTCATCACACCCGGTTTGATGACAGGTATAACCGGATAGGGTCTGAATTCGGGCGTTTCAAACTTTGCTTTAGCCATAACCCCTCCTTAAGTTTGCGGTGCTTCAAATTGTTTAATCGCCCAGGGAGCAACATGGCGTTTTTCCCGTGCATTATCCACTTGATTACGACCTGGGCTAAAAAAGACACCTGGCGCGTGGAGTAATTTACTAAACGGAAATACAATCATTAATAGTATGACTGCAGCGAGATGCACCAATAACATACTATCAGGTGGCATTTGATATGCCGACAGTTCAAAGTTTTGCCATTGAAAACTGATGACACTCAACATGAACGCTTTAAACTGTACAATATCTGTGCGCGTGACAAAACTCATCAATACTCCACTAACACCAATCACTAACAATAAGACAAGCATTAAGTAATCCGAAGCACTGCTAATATAACGCATCCGTTCTACAAACAGGCGACGTGCTAATAATCCTAGCAATCCAAACAACATGGCAAAACTAGCATACTTACCAAAGGGTTGAATTAATTCCACCAATTCCCAAATTGGATAAATAACCCACTGTGGATCAATAAAATAGCGCAGATGCCTGAGCAAAATTACCCATAAGGCACCATGAAATATCATTGCAAAAAGCCAAATCCACTTGTTGGAACGAAATAGGCTTTTAAATAGTATAACTTCCAAGAGCATACGAATAACAACACCACCTGTAGTTAAGGGGGCAGGTGTTGTGGGTATTTTTAAAGGGGCAGGCGTTTTCGTGTATTGATATATTTTATAGCCCACCCCTAATATTAAAATCAAGGTTGCTACATAAAATGACAGCGCATAAAACGTAGTCCAAAATCCCATAAGTGCTTCCTTATTACCCCCTCCCATCTTTAATAAAGATCAAAAATGGGAAAGAGAAAGAGTGGTTAATTTTTAGATACAGCCCGTTGGCTTTGGTAAACCTGCAAAACGGCAAGCTTGTTTAGCAGGACCATAAGGGAACAATTCATACAGATACTTGCTGTTGCCCTTATCTTTACCCAATTTTTTGCCAATTGCCTTAGTCAGCACACGGACGGCTGGGGCAATTTGATACTCGTCATAGTAGTCACGTAGGAACTTCACGACTTCCCAATGACTTTCAGTCAGTTCAATCTCATCTTGACTGGCTAACACTTTAGCCACATCTTCATTCCAATCCTTTAGATCAGTTAAATAACCTTCTTCGTCAAGATCGACGGTTTTACCATTGACATCAATTGCCATTATGTATAATCCTCATTTTATTGTGAACGAAAACACCATCCAAACTATTGTTTGAAACCAAACCATTTTCCAACCCGGTTTTTCAAAGCAAAGGGCAACCACAAGGGATTGCCCCTACATAAAAAATAAAAACTATAACCACGCCTGTACCGTATTCTCAGCGGCTAAATCGACAAAACCTGCATAATCAACGGGCTTGACACCATCAATGACATCACCTATCCTCATACCTCGCGCCTCAACATCAGGCACTAACACATAAATACTATAGCTTTTTAAGCTATCGGTGATAAGCGATTCAAGGCGTGTCCCCTTGAGTGCGCCATAAATACCGTCTTCAAACAGCAAAACGCTATGACTTGCACGAGCAAAACGCAAACAAGTTTCTAGCGAGTTAGTTTGAAACGGTGACTTATTGACCGTATGTAACATATCCATTCTCCCACTTAGAAACTTAACACCACATCTTGTTGTTCCATTAACAGGGCTAATTCATCTTGATTGACTATTGAAATAGAAGATTTTTCCTTATAATCATCATCTTCATCTTCATACACCAGTTCCATCAAATCATCAGCCGTTAAACCACGTTCATCTAGGGACGCTTTATCCACATAGATTTTATTGACATCATAGTCACCCAAGGCAAGGTATGTTTTTGAAAAATCCTTCATACCAATCCCAGAATCGACCGATGTTTTTTGGTCTTTCTTCAATTGATAAACGCCGTCATCAATAAAAGCCAAACTAACATCTTGGTCAAACGCAGCTCCAATCAACACCACTTCTAAGGACTCTAACGCATAGATAGTACCATAAGGAGCTTTGCGGTTGACATACAGGAATTTTTTGATTACTTCATCTTCCATTTTATATTCCCCTTAGTCTCCAAATACCACTAAACGTTCCGATTGAATACCCGCTTCAATCAGCTGACCTAAACCAGAGATGTGGAACCCCTCGGCAATATTATGAGCATCTTTGCCTTGACGTTTAGCCTCATTCTCATCTAGCATACCCCGTCGTTGGGCAGCCGCAATACAAACGACCAAATCTAGCTTATATTCTTTAGATAATGCGGACCAACGGTTAGCAATATGACGGTCATCTTGCGGTGGCACCAGTAGGCGCGATGCATTATAAACCCCATCATGGTAGAAAAAAACACGAAAAATTTCATGTCCCTTTTCCAAGGCTGCTTTAGTAAATTGATAAGCAGAATCAGAGGCTTGGTGTTGATACGGCCCTTCATTGACCAAAATACCAAACTTCATTATATAAGACTCCTTTATTTAATTATGAATTGTAAATTGTGAATGACTAATTCACAATTCATAATCATTCACAATTCACAATCCACAATTCACAATTAAAAACGAATGTGTGCCGAAGCATTCAAACTATCACGGGCACCACGCCAGTCATCAAGATGGTACTTGGTAAACGGCAACTCGGTTAATTCAAAGAAACGAGGCCACCCAATTCGTTCTACCCAGTCAGAAAGACGTTCCCAATCTTTTGCATCACCTTTGTAAACATTCAGGATCTTTTTGAGAATGGCAGCAACTTCAGGCCAACGGGGTGGATTATTAGGTATACCAGCGGCAACCAATTTATGGAAAGTCGGCTTACCACGAGCATTGGAATTTTTACCACCCACCCAAATAGCCAGTTTGGAATTTTCTGGATCATTAATCTGCATGGGCGGACAAGGTGGATAGCAAGCTCCACAGCAGATACATTTCTTTTCATCCACTTCTAACGAAGGTTTACCATTAACCAATGCAGGACGAATGGCAGCAACCGGACACCGGGCTACAACCAACGGTCGTTCACACACGTTAGCCACTAAGTCATGATTAATCTTAGGTGGTTTAGTGTGTTGAATGTTAATGGCGATATCGGCTTGTCCACCACAGTTGATTTGACAACAAGAAGTGGACATGTGTACCCTGTTAGGCATATTTTCGTGGGTGAATTCTTCGTGCAATTCATCCATCAACGCTTTAACAACGCCAGATGCATCAGACGCTGGAATATCACAATGTAACCAACCTTGCGTATGGGCAATCATAGTGACAGAAGGACCAGTACCGCCAACAGGGAAACCTTCAGATGTCAGTTTATCAACAAGTGGCTGCACCGATGCTTCATCGGAAACCATAAATTCAATATTGCTGCGAATAGTAAAGCGAACATGGCTTTCAGCGTATTTATCCGCAATATCACACAGATTCCGAATAGTATATAAGTCCAATTGCCGTGGCGTGCCCGCACGCACCGTCCATATTTTTTCGCCGCTTTTTGCGGTATGGCATAAAACACCAGGGCGAGGACGTTCATGATATTTCCATGCACCGTAATTTTTCGCCATAAGCGGGTGCATATATTGGAACGGATCCGGTACACCGCTTTCGATGGGCATCCGTGGTGGCATAAATAACCTCCTAATTCAGTTATCAGTTATTAGTTATTAGTTATCAGTTAATTCAAGCTGCCTTACGATCATTCCACTTTTGGGCTTCTTCATCCCAATCAACCATATTGACATAAGAACTCCGACGGGGTTCAGATATCATATTGGGAACCACATCCAAGCCAATTCCTTCCAGGAAATTAGCCAAACCAATACGATCAATCATTTCACCTGTGCGTTCATGTTCTAACGCATTTTCGGCGAAAAAGTCAATGACATTTTCAGCCATTTCCACTAACCCTTCGTAGTCTTCTTCCGTCTCAAGCTTCATAAAGGGCACAATCACCGTACCGAATAAATCACCAATCTTCAAAGTACGTTTACCACCCATCAGAATGGTCACGCCCTTGTCATCACCAGGAGACAATGCTTTGGTCATCACGTTAATGCAATGCATACAACGCACACAATTACGATTATCAACGGCTAAGGTGTCGTCATCATTAAGTGACAAAGCCTTTGTTGGGCAGCGAGTGATAACGTTATCCACGATATACTTACGCCCTTTTTGCGCGACATACGCCTTGACTTCATCCTGATCGACTTTCATGTCATCACGCCAGGTGCCAATGACGGACATATCAGATCGTTGCACTGAATTCATACAGTCATTGGGACAGCCAGATACCTTAAATTTAAATTTATAAGGCAAGGCCGGACGATGCATATCATCCAAAAAATTATTCACTAACAAGCGGAGAATTTTCTGCTCATTGACACAAGACTGTTCGCAACGAGCCGCACCCACACAGGACATTCCCGTCCGTACTGCCGGTCCCGCGCCGCCCATGTCAAACCCTATATCATTCAGATCATCAAAAGCATCTTGAATTTTATTGGACTTGGCACCTTGGAACATAATATCGCCACTTTGTCCATGAAAAGCAATCAAACCGGAGCCATGTTTTTCCCAAACATCACACAACTCACGCAAGATTTTGGTATCATAATGCATACCAGCAGGTGGCATAATACGTAGGGTATGAAACTCTTTGGACTCTGGATATTGATCGCCCACTTCAGAAAAACGCGGGATAACACCCCCTCCATAGCCTCGCACACTAAGTGTGCCACCTTTCCAATAGCCCTTGCGGGTTTTATAAGATAATTCCAATTGACCTAGAAGATCAACCATTGTATCTTGATACGGTTTACCTTCATCATTGGCCAGACGCTTGAGTCCAGTTACAAAACTAGGCCAAGGTCCACTTTCTAGTTGGTCAAGCATGGGAGTATCATGCATTGGTTTGCTCATAAATCAAGCTCCTTTAGTTAACATATCAATTATTATGATAATTCAAGTTTGCTATTTCATAAATTAAACTTTAGTTTATCATAAAATACTAATTTAGTATTCCATAATCAAGTTTTTTTATGATCACAAAAATAATTTATTTTAGCACAACAAATTATTTAACATCAATGAAAGGCATTCTATAAAATCACTCTACTAACTAGCTAGTTATTATTCAGTCTTAGAGTGTTAAAATTCAAGGTTTTTAAAAATACCTTCGTCAATTTTAAGTTTTAGCGATCTCCAAAAAAATACTGATTTTTAGTAAAATCAATTTGAGCTTAAAGTTTATGCGAAGCAAAAACATTAACATAGAAAATTAGAAATTGACTTATTCTAGAAATTGACAGTTTTTACAATTTAGCAAATGTATGATTTTAAAATATTAAAATATAATTATATCATAATTAAAAATAATATAATTATAGTTCAGATAAATAAATTCACACGATAAACCTGGAAAAATTCAAATACCTGACAGGTTTTTGAAAGTTATTTACCTGAACATCTATATATACAATTATTTTTAATCTAAATGATAAAATTTCATTATCAATATTTTCGATAAAATGTAAAAATCGTAAATATTAGAGCTGATGTCAATTTTTAAATTATTTAGCTTTGTACAGGATAAAAATGGGTGCTTATGTATAACTATATGATTTTACATAAGTTTTTTATTTAGCACTTTACCAAGAATCAATGAGTTACAACTTTTTGTCCTGTACAAAGCCGTTTTTAATAAAAATTTTAAGGAATGCGAATTTAATAAAATCTGAAACTAAGATTTAACAGTTCAACTTTTTGATTTATTAAAACCTGAATCTTAAGTGATTGATTTTTTAGGTTTTTATAATTTGATGAGTTTATGAAATATAAAACATAATTATTAGATTTCTTCCTGAATAAAGCAAACTTTATTAACATTTTAGGTAGGGTGGGTAAATATAATATGTGTGACACTTGTGGATGTAATATTACACCCCGTTTTGAAGAAAAAGATGGTATTGTAACTGTACTCAAAAATTTGCTTTCTGAAAATGATCATCAAGCTACCCATAACCGTAGCCATTTTGATAAGGCGGGAGTTTTATGTATTAATTTGATGTCTTCTCCCGGTTCAGGTAAAACGACTCTTTTAGAAGCCACTATTGAAGCTTTACAATCAGATTTAGCAATGGCAGTTATTGAGGGAGACTTGGAAACTGAAAACGATGCAGAGCGGATCCGTGCTAAGGGCGTGACGGCGGTACAAATTTCGACAGGTAGTGCTTGTCATTTGGATGCTAAAATGATTCATCATGCTCTACATAAAATTGATCTCAACGATTTGGATGTTTTATTTATTGAAAATGTGGGTAATTTGGTTTGTCCTGCCAGTTTTGATTTGGGACAGCACCGTAATGTGACGCTGTTATCTGTCACGGAGGGAGATGATAAGCCGGCTAAATATCCTGTGATGTTTCGTGCGTCGGATTTGGTGCTATTGAGCAAAACGGATTTATTACCAGTGCTTGACGACTTTAGTGCTGAAAATGTGGAACAAAACCTGAGAGCACTTGCTAAAGACATTCCTTTGATGCCTGTTTCAGCGAAAAAAGATTTGAAATTGGATGATTGGTTTAACTGGTTACACAGTGAAATCCAGCAAAATAAAAATCGTACTCAGTGAAATAGGGACAATTCATTGTTTTTCCACTCAGAGGCTCATTACTATGTTGCTTGATGCCAAAGCTTGGCTGAAAAAAATTCAGGCTTTGACGCTGCCAAATCCCGTTAAAATTATGAATGTCTGCGGCGGACATGAGCGAAGCATTACTCAGGCGGGGCTACGCAGTGTACTTCCAAAAAATATGAGTCTTATACCAGGACCAGGTTGTCCAGTGTGTATTTGTCCTGAAGAGGATATATATGAAGCGATACAACTCGCTTTGAAAGAATCTGTGACCTTGGTTACTTTTGGTGATATGCTGCGAGTACCTGTTAATTTGCCGCATCGGGAGATACGCTCCTTGGAACAAGCCCGCGCCGCCGGTGCTGATATTCGTCCTATTGCTTCACCGACAGAAGCAGTTCACATTGCCCAAAAAAACCATCATCAGCCGGTCGTATTTTTTGCGGCTGGCTTTGAAACAACGATGGTACCGGTTGCCTCTATGCTGGCTGAAGGGGTGCCTGATAATTTGTATGTATTGATGTCCGGCCGTTTAACCTGGCCGGCGGTGTCAATGTTATTAGATTCCGATGAACCTGGTTTCGATGCACTGGTAGCCCCAGGTCATGTTTCTACCATTATGGGTGCAAAGGAATGGGCTTTTGTTGCAGAACAATATTCTATACCCACAGCTGTGGCTGGTTTTACTTCAGAAAGTTTGTTGGCAGCGTTTTATTCCCTATTGCGCCAACTGATTGAAAATAAACCTTTTCTTGATAACTGTTATTCTGAAGTCGTGCGCGATAGTGGTAATCCCACCGGCAAACGGTGTTTGAAACAAGTGATGAAAATTGTGGATGCTAATTGGCGAGGAATTGGTATTATTCCCCGTTCTGGTTTTGTTTTAAGGGAAAATTATGCCATGCATGATGCTCGTATTTGTTTGCCATCTTATGCTGATAATAGCCGCAAGCGGCTAGGTGAAATGCCGGCTGGCTGTGACTGTGCTAAGGTAGTGCTTGGGAAAATCTACCCAAATCAGTGCAAACTTTATGGTAAAATTTGTACGCCGCGTCGTCCAATTGGACCCTGTATGGTTTCTGATGAGGGGGCTTGTCGTATTTGGTGGAGTAGTCAAAAAAAATGTTCGGGTTTTACTTAGGAACGTGCCTGAAATAAGTAAGGTTTACCATGCATGAAGCCTTGCGATTATAATTTTTAATGATATTTATGATTAAAAAAAATATTTTACTGTTCTTATTATTGATGGTTTATAGTATTGATAATTCACCTGCTCAAAATGATGATGTCAGGTTATTGCAGTTAAGTGATAGTGGACGTATTGTAAAATTATCACCACAGGTGCGGATTATTGAACGGAAGCATAGTATTCCTACTATTAAGATGGAAACGATTCGAGCATTTCTTAATCGTCCCCAATTGATCACAGAAGAAGAAATTGAGTTTGCCGGTTCTATTATTGCTAATCTTGAAGAATCGCTGTTTTCAACTAAAGGTAGTCAAATTTATGTTAAGGGGCTTGATGACGAACAAGTGGGAGACAAATATACTATAATACGCCTTGGTCAAGCCTATCGTAGTCCCTTAGAAGATGATGATAATGAAATATTGGCTTATGAGGCTATCTATATTGGAAAGGCAATACTTAAAGTGACTGCTGAACCATCACTCTTAGAAGTGACTGCTGCAGTTAATGAAATTCGACTAGGTGATCGGTTGCTACCCTTAAATAAACAAGTTTTTCAAGAAGATATCTATCCCCATTCACCAAAAATGTTAGAAGATGCGTACATTATTGCAGTAGTTGGTGACACTTCAATGATTTCTCAATATCAAATAGTGGTCATTAATAAGGGCTTAGATGATGGAATGGAAAGAGGTCATTTGTTGGCGGTTTTAAAGGGCAAGGATCAATTTGAAAAGATCAGTGGGGAAGGTATTGCTTTACCAAAACGACGGGCGGGTACTGTGCTAGTATTTCGTGTATTTGACCGCGTCAGTTATGCTTTGGTGATGTCCTCCTATTTGCAGATTAATTTACTTGATATTGTGACTGTCCCTTGAACCAAAATGTGGGTGAAGAATATTGGCTGGCTCTTGCCCATGCTCCCTGTTTATCTGTGCGAAGATTTGTTCGCCTCATCAATTATTTTGGTAGCCCACGTAATGTGTTTGAGGCAGGTTGCTGGGAATGGCAGGGTCTAGCCTGTGATTTGCGGTGTTATCTACAACATCCTAATTGGTATGCGGTCGAAAAAGATATGCAATGGCTGGCACAGCCGGGTCATCATTTATTAACTTTGCTTCATCAGGATTATCCTCGCCTCTTGCGCGAAATTTATGATCCGCCACCACTGTTATTTGTTCAAGGTAATTGTGCTGTTTTATCTGAACTGAAAAAACTGGCTATAGTTGGTACCCGTCATTCTAGTCCAGAAGGTGAAGAAATGGCTCAAGCATTTGCGAAAAATTTATCCTACTTGGGTTTTACTATTACCGGTGGTATGAGAGTGGGTATTGAAAGTGCAAGCCATTGGGGCGCACTGGCAGGAACCGGTAAAACTATTGCCGTTGCAGTGCGGGGGTTAGACGAAGTGTACCCCACTCAACATTATGTTCTTGCACATAAAATTGCGGAAAAAGGGGCTTTGATATCCGAATTTCCGCCTGGAACACAGATTAAACGCCAGCATTTTCCCTCCCGTTGCAGGATTATCAGTGGTTTGAGTTTAGGTACTTTGGTGATTGAAGCTCCAAAGCCGAGTACTTCGATACTAACGGTGCGCTTTGCCCTTGAACAGGGGCGGGAGGTTTTTGCTATACCTGGTTCTATCCATAATCCCTTAGTCAAGGGTTGCCATCACTTGATTAAAGAGGGTGCTAAATTAGTGGAAACCGTGGATGACATACTTGAAGAATTGCAAATTTATTTGTAACTACTCAGGTTTGATCGAAGACTTCATGACTTTTTTGAGCATTTACCAAAATAGGAATATCCATTGAGCAAAGCTGAAGAAGAATATTGGTTAGCTTTAGTGCGTGCCCCGAATGTGGGTCCTATCACCTTCCAAATCCTGGTTAAGCACTTTAAAAGTCCACGCGGCGTGTTTGAGGCTGATCAATCAGAATGGCAGGATTTAAAATTGAAGGTAAAATTGAAGGAAAAATTGCAAAACTACCTCCAAAATCCTGACTGGTTTGCGGTTGAAAAAGATATGCAATGGTTGGACAAACCAAATCATCATTTGCTGACTCTTGACCATCCAGACTATCCACCCCTATTGCGCAGCGAAAAAATTGCAGATCGTCCTCCACTATTATTTATACATGGTGATGCTGCATTACTTTCTAGTAAGCAATTAGCCATAGTGGGAACACGTTATCCCAGTTCCGAAGGTGAGCAAACGGCGAGAGAATTTGCAGAATATTTATCTCATCAAGGTTTGACGATTACCAGTGGCATGGCGTTGGGGATTGATGGTGCAGCCCATTGTGGTGCATTAGCTGGTTCGGGTAAAACTATCGCAGTTGCTGGGACCGGATTAGATCGCATTTATCCCCCTCAACACCGTGAACTTGCCCATAAAATTGCTGAAACGGGTGCATTAGTATCAGAATTACCACTAGGAACATCGGTTCAACGCCGTCATTTTCCCATTCGTAGTCGTGTAGTCAGTGGCTTGTGTTTAGGAACTTTGGTTGTAGAGGCACCTGAACGAAGCGGTGCCTTATATGCCGCAAAGCATGCACTTAAACAAGAACGTGAAGTTTTTGCCATTCCTGGGTCCATTAATAATCCATTGGTAAAAGGATGCCATCAGTTGATTAAAAAGAAAGGGGCTAAATTGGTGGAAAAGGCAACCGATATTCTGGAAGATTTGCAGATTTATCGCTCATTGACTACTCCAAATAAAATAGAAACACCTCATTTTTCCCCTAAACAAAATACAAATAACGAAATACACCCGGTTCCTTCAAGCACGACAACGGACTCTCCCGCGTCTCAACCTGTCCGTACAAAACCCAAAAATAATCCAAGTGATTTGGATAGTAATGATGTCCAATTATTGAATCTTTTGGAGGCTGGTCCCACATCAATTGATGCTTTAGTTGAAAAATGTGGATTCACCGCCGCTTCGGTGTCATCCATGTTGTTAATGCTTGAATTACGTGGGCTAGTGACGCTCAATCCAGGGGGACTTTATGCTCGAATTTAATTAATGCTTTACATTAAATCGCTATGTCTAATGCTTAATGATTTAGAAAGACGATTTTTACAAAATGTATTGAAAAAATAGTTTTCAAGACTGGTATATTCTTTTTCATTAACCATTAATAATTAACTATTAACGATGTTAGATAAAAATTCTTTACAATTACAATACATTATTGACGAAGCAGGGAACAAAAAGGCTGTCATTATATCCCATTCTCAGTTTGAAGAACTTTTGCAAAATATGGCGACACTGGCGAAACGCGTTGAAAAGGATGAAAAATCCAGTGCTAATTCTGCTACTAAGTTACAAACAATGGCTTCTAAAACAGTGGCTCCTCAAACTGTGATCGAAAAACAAAATGTTTCAGAAAAGCAACAATATGATTGGTTAAACAAAATACCAGAATTACCAGCGCATTTTGTGCCTGATTCGTTTCTTTTCAGTGAAATTCAATCAGCATTACTTATGGAAATGTCTGAGCAGGCAAAACCGCCTATTATCCTCCAAGGTTCTAGTGGTACAGGTAAATCAGTTCTGGCAAGTGCTTTAGTGCGAGATGTTAAGATTCGAGAAACCTTTGCAGAAAATATATTTTGGTTTAATTTGGGTACTGATGTTGAAGTGCTCGCTCACCAAATTACGCTTATTCAAGCTTTAGGTGGAAGTTCAAGTGATATTTTTGAGGTTGAAAAGGCGACCGAGCGTTTGCGTGAATTATGTACAACACGCCGTTGTTTGGTGATTTTAGATGATGTCTTGGAAGCAGAAGATATTTTGGCATTTCATGTTGGAGGGGAACGTTATCAACTTTTGGTAACGACCACTGAAAATAATATGTTGGAGGTGATTCAGTATTTTATAAAAGAGGCCAAAAATTATACGCTCAAACCATTTTCTGAAAAGCAAGCCATAACGTTTTTTATTTATTCTCTAGCACGACCCAATGTGACCGTTTCTTCTATTCCCATTGATATGAAACAGATGGTACAGGCTTGTGGTTATTTACCTTTGGCACTCAAGCTGATAGCCAACCTTGCACGTCAAGGTCCACTATCCAAATTAAAGACTTTGCTGGATCGTTTACTTAATGAGGATTATGAATTTCCAAATAAATATCCTCGTGCCTTGATGCAAGCATTGCAACTTAATCTAGAGTTATTGGGAGATGAGGGTGACTATTATATGACGTTAGCGGTTTTTGGGGGTTATTCGCGCATTCCTGAATCGGTGGTTCTTATGTTATGGCGTTATTTGTATCAAATTCGAGAATACCAAGCGAAAGCATTGATTAACAAATTCGCTAAATACGGGTTGTTGCAGCTCAATGAGACTTCATCACAGCGATATTTGAGTTTACACACCTCCCAACATAATTATATCAGTGCTGAGTCGGATTTAGAAAAATTGCATGGTCATTTGTTAGCTGCCTATCGTCTCCAGTGTAAACAGCATGGTTGGATTAGTGGTCCTGATGATGGTTATTTTTTTGAATATCTTTGTATGCACATGCATAATGCTGGACGTGATAACGAATTAAAATCTCTTTTGTTAAATTTTGACTGGCTAAAAAATAAATTGCAAGCAACAAGTATATATGCTCTGCTAAATGACTATGAATGGATAAAAAACAAACAGATTGAAGAAGTCAAGAAAGCATTGCATGATACCGCTTTGCTTTTAATAACTCATAAGCAAGAATTAGCCAATCAACTCCTTGATAATCTACTGGGTGAAAAATCCTCACACAACAACAAGGATATTCAAGCTTTACTCAATCAAGCACAAGAAGCGTCTCCAAACTGGCAGTGGCAACCTCGGTTTCCTGATAAGGTTAAGTTTTAGTTACCACCGGTTCCACCGGTGGCGACTCACATTCATGGAACCCCATTCGTTATGTTAAGTTTTTAAACTTTAGAGTAAATTTTACTTCCTTGCTGTTTAAATTCTGCCGCTTTTTCTTTAAGCCCCGTTTCTACAGCCATTTTTACATCATTAATGCCCTTTTGTTTGGCATAATCACGTACATCTTGTGTGATTTTCATCGCGCAGAAATGGGGACCACACATGGAGCAGAAATGCGCGTTTTTCGCGGGTTCTGATGGCAATGTTTCGTCGTGATATTCGATGGCACGGTTCGGATCTAAGCCTAAGTTAAATTGATCTTCCCAACGAAACTCAAAGCGAGCCTTAGAAATGGCATTGTCACGATATTGCGCCCCAGGATGACCTTTGGCTAAGTCAGCAGCGTGGGCTGCTATTTTATAGGCAATGATCCCTTCACGTACATCATGTTTATTGGGCAATCCTAAATGTTCTTTGGGGGTAACATAGCAAAGCATGGCACATCCATACCAGCCAATCATTGCTGCACCGATGCTGGAGGCAATGTGGTCATAGCCAGGAGAAATGTCGTTAATTAAGGGACCTAGGGTATAAAATGGGGCTTCATGGCATTCTTTTAATTGCTTATCCATGTTTTCACGTATCAAGTGCATGGGTACATGACCAGGACCCTCTATCATGGTTTGTACGTCATGTTGCCAGGCTATTTGGGTCAATTCACCTAATGTCTCTAATTCGGCGAATTGCGCGGCATCATTAGCGTCTGCAATGGAACCTGGACGCAAACCATCTCCTAATGAAAAAGCCACGTCATAAGCCTTCATAATTTCACAAATTTCCTCAAAATGGGTATAGAGAAAACTTTCCTGATGGTGAGCTAAACACCATTTCGCCATGATAGAGCCGCCCCGTGAAACGATGCCGGTTAATCGCGTGGCGGTAAGGGGAATGTGAGCAAGGCGCACACCTGCATGAATCGTAAAATAATCTACCCCTTGCTCTGCTTGTTCAATTAAAGTGTCGCGGAATAATGCCCAGGTTAATTCTTCAGGCTTACCATCCACTTTTTCTAGTGCTTGATAAATCGGCACAGTGCCGATGGGAACAGGGGAATTTCGCAAAATCCATTCACGGGTTTCATGGATATTTTTGCCGGTGGATAAATCCATCACTGCATCTCCCCCCCAGCGAATTGACCAAACCATTTTTTCGACTTCTTCTTCAATAGAAGAGGTGGTGGCAGAATTGCCTATATTGGCGTTAATTTTCACTAAAAAATTGCGTCCAATAATGATCGGCTCCAATTCGGGGTGATTAATATTGGCAGGAATAATAGCGCGTCCCCGCGCAACTTCATCACGAACGAATTCAGGGGTGATTTCTTTGGGAATTGATGCCCCAAATGATTCCCCAGGATGTTGAGCTAATAGCTTTAAATTATGGACTGTTTGTAAGCGTTGGGTTTCGCGGATAGCGATAAATTCCATTTCGGGAGTAATGATGCCACGACGAGCATAGTGCATTTGTGTGACATTTTGTCCGGCTTTAGCGCGGCGCGGTGGACGGATATGGGCAAAACGTAATAATTTTAATTCAGGATCTGCTTGACGGTGTGCAGCGTAGTCTGAAGTGATTGATGGTAAAATTTCTGTATCGCCCCGCTCTTCTATCCATGTGCTTCGCACATCCGGTATACCTTTACGTACATCAATACTCACATCGGGATCAGTGTATACCCCCGATGAATCGTACACTATAACAGGCAAATTAATTTCATGTACACCGTTTTTTAATACAGTATCTGATAAAGTGATCTCCCGCATAGGAACTCGGATATCGGGGCGACTACCGATAATATAATTTTTTTTAGAATTGGGAAATGGTTGAGTTGAGATGGCATCAATTTGTGCAGTTTGACTTAAAATATTTGGGGAACTCATGGTAATCATTACCTTTTTGATTTTAAAAAAAAGCACTTAGTGCAAAAGAAATAAGTAGATATATGCATCCCTACGCCAGTATAGGCTGGTTCAGGTTCAAAGGGTGTGTTCTCAGCCAACAATGGTACCCCTAGCAAAAGGCATTATATCATAAGTTGTTGTGCTTGAATAAAAAAAACCATTTTTATCAAATCATAGATCACTGCTGTCAAAAAAATTGAAAGATTAATGGAAATCAAGTTTATATTTTTTAAGTTTGATGTGTTAGAATATAAATTGAAAAATGATGAAATATTTTCACTTACTTTTTCCAATTGACAAAAACAGGTAGAAATTTAATGTTATATAAAAATCTCGCTATTGCGATAATAACGGCACTTGGTTTACAAATGAGTATTTGCAACGCCAATGATAAGACGGATGAAAGTGTTGATAAAAAATCATCCCATGATATGCATTGGAGTTATCAAGGCGACACAGGTCCTGAACATTGGGGAAGTTTGTCTGAGAAATACGCTGCGTGTGCCACTGGTAAAAAACAATCTCCTATCAATATTGTTGATAGTTCAACAACAGATTTACCTCTGCTTGAATTTAATTATAATCCCATTCCATTGGTGATTGAAAACAATGGACATACTATCAAGATGAATGCTGATGAAGCTGGGACTTTAAAAGTAGGTGATGAAACCTATCAATTGCTCCAATTCCATACCCATGCGCCTAGCGAAGGTGCCATTAATAATATACGTTCTGATATGGTGCTCCATCTGGTCCATCAGAATGCTCAGAACAAACTTGCGGTGGTGGCACTGTTGTTAAAAGCGGGTGAAGTGGCTAATCCCCTCATTGAAACTTTGTGGAATGTTATGCCGACAAGTGTGGGGGAAGCCCAAAAACATGATGTGCAGATTGATATTAATCAACTGTTACCCAAGGATAGAAGTTACTATAACTATGATGGTTCTTTGACCACACCCCCCTGTACAGAAGGGGTGAACTGGATTGTACTCAAACAGCCGATGTCGATTTCTACCAAACAGTTGGAACAATATCAAGCTGTTTATTCTCACAATGCACGCCCTTTGCAAGATTTAAATGATCGTAAGGTACTTTCTTCTGATTAAGCGAATGTATTTGATGTTCAGAAAAAATCATTTCACAAGGAAGGCGAACGCTTAATTTAATGATAATTTCTGAGGGACTTACTCAAAAATAATATACCGCCCTGACAGGTTTTAGAAACCTGTCAGATTTGTCGTTTCTATTGATAACTGAACAATGCAAAAATTACTGATACTTGATAGAGATGGCGTGATTAATCATGATTCGGATGATTTTGTTAAATCCCCTGATGAGTGGAAACCTATTAAAGGCAGTCTTGAAGCCATTGCGCGTCTTAATCAAGCTGAATATTGGGTGGTTATTATCACCAATCAATCTGGCTTGGCGCGTGGTTTGTTTACATTAGAAGACCTTAATCAGATTCATCAAAAAATGCATAAACAATTGGCTAATGTTAATGGGAGAATTGAAGCTATTTTCTTTTGTCCACATAGCGATAAAGAAAATTGCACCTGTCGTAAACCTCGTTCTGGACTTTTTAAAGATTTGGCTAATCGTTTAAGTATTTCTTTAAACAATGTGCCGGCAGTGGGAGATTCACTACGCGATTTACAAGCGGCGAATGCAGTCGGCGCAATGCCAGTCTTAGTACTGACGGGTAAAGGGCAACAGACATTGCATCATATAAAAGAATTTCATTCTAAATTTGATCGTATTCCTGTATATGAGAATTTAGCTGCTTTTGTTGATGAATTGCTAGAAAATAGTTAATTTGATTTGGGGATGCGGTGGTCTGCCCATACAATTTAAAGAAATCCGATTTTTAAAAAATCGGATTTCTGCCCTAACATTAAGAATATAGCCAGAAAGACTATTTCTTTCATTAAAGACTGAGTCGTTATAAAATTGATTTAAATCAAGGCAATGTACCATATCATTAATTAATTGCTGCACTGTATTTGTCAATGAGGGGATTAGCAATGATAAAGGAAGATATTCCTGTTTATTATTTTAGCAAAATTAAAGACTATGAGTTAAGAAAATTAGTTAATATAAAACAACAATTTTCAAATAATATTTTTGATAATTGGTTTAATAACCCAATCATTATTAAAGATAGTGAAATTAAATTTTTAACTGAACTTCTAAACAAAGAATTTCATTTTATTAGAATTTACAAAGAAGAAGACTTAAAGGTAAAATTTATTGCGCCTATTTTAAATAAAATTGATTTTAGAAATATCAATAAAGAAATAAGAGATTTTTATGAAGAAAAAATAACCTATCAAACCGATAAATTTATTTTGACAGGCACAACCGATTTTTTAATTTCAAAAGGTTTGGAATATTCAGAAAAACCCTATTTCTTTATTCAAGAATTTAAAAAAGGCAAAGAAAGCAGTTATCCAGAATCACAGCTTTTAGCTGAATTGATAGCAGGCGTTGAATTAAATAATTTTAATACAATGAAAGGTGCTTATATTGTTGGTGCTATTTGGAATTTTGTGAGATTAGAAAAATTATCAGAAGATAAATATCAGTTTTTTATTTCTATAAACTTTGACAGCACAAAGATTGAAGAGCTAAAAGGAATTTATAAAAATTTACTTTTCATCAAAGATGAGATATTTAAAATGTCTTAGGAGTCAGGATTTAATAATACCCAAATCTTAAATGTCCAAACCTGCCAGGTTTTAAAAACCTGGCAGGTTTAGTTTTCGAGGGTATTATTGAATCCTAATTCCTTAGAGAGTGTTCATCCGGAAACGCCGATTTAAGTCATTTCTTTGTATAGTATTTTATAGAAATACCCTATTTTTTTTAAAATGCATTTTTTTATACCCCATTAACCATTAAGATTAGTCTTATTGAGACTATCGTTTAACATTTTGCCAGTTCCCCATGCTAGGGCATAATCATGAATATCTCGAACCCAACTCAAAATGGGCTGTGGTTTCCAATCTAAAGGATGCATGGGAATCGTCCCGGTGCATCCTTCATAATCTTCCAAGTCACAATGCGGCATATGCAATGGAGAAGCTGACCATGCCCTCAAAGGATTACGTACAACGGGAAGACCAGCAACGCTTGCCATAGCAATGGCTTCTATGGTACTCAGATATTTTGATTTACTCAGACGAATTTCCTTATCAGCCGTTGTCGTCGGATCCAAAATAAAAGCATCTATACCACTTGGTCCAGGTGTCACGATTAGGTAATCAGGATGTGTTTCTGTCACTTCTTTACAAATAAATCCGCTTGGATGGACTTTACGTCGTGATAATCGAGGTTCTATCCAAATACTGAGTTCTACATCAGCTTTATACAAACGTACTTCACCCCCTAAAAATAGAGCCCCAGTCGGATCATCATAATATACCCAGCCTAACAACTCAAAGGCATGCAGCAATTTCACTCCACACCAACGTTGATATAAATAAGGTGTATCAGCAATTTCTACTGTGCCATGTAAAAGATTATGTAAAAAAGAGGGCAAAAACTCTTTCGGTTGTATCAACTGTTGAGCGAAACGCCTTAAACGAAGCCAGGCTGATGAACGCGGATAAGGGTGAGGTAAATTAGAAGAAGGCACTAATCTCACACCGACTACCCGCATCATCATTGTTCTGGCATGTTCTAATTTAGCTTGGGCTTCATCTAAACGTGAACGCATACTTAATAAGGTTGCACGATCATTTTGTGCATAACTTGAATCACCTTGTTGTGTTAGCAAAGAGTCATCAATATATTTAATAGTTCGTTTATGCACTTTTTCTAAAGCGGTTTGCTGTAAATCAAGCAAATGGACTAACCAACGTAATGGGCGAGTATCCAGTTCTGTCACGGGCAAAATACTTAACCAATGTGCGGGCAAAAGACGCTTTGCTGTATCTTGTTGATAATCGCTCGCACGACGAGAAAAAGTAGCTCGTTTAGGACAGGGGCTATAATGTACTATCACTTTATGGGTAGCACCTGTTGTCTGTAAATCTGCTATCAATTTGGGTATTAATCCAGTCAAAAAATCAATTGATTTTAACGAAGCTGTCGTGCTGGCGACAGTTCCCATATTTGTCGACACTTGTTGAGTGGCATGTAAGCCGGGCAAAAGTAGTTCTGAAGAAAACGTTTTGAGATCTTCGACTAATTTTTGAATAAAAGGATTCATAAAATTGTGAATTGTGAATTGTGAAACTAGATGTCCCAACCCCTCAGTGGGTTGAATGTGAATTGCACAGGTTCCACCGGTGGAAACTAAGCCAAAAGACAAAACAGGAAGTTATTTTGAAACCATTCCTAACCATTAGCTTCTACTTTCACAACTTCTGCTAATTGATGGGCAGCGTTTTCAACTTTTTGCATGTCAGTACCTTCAACCATAACCCGAATAAGTGGTTCGGTGCCACTTTTACGTAGTAAAACACGCCCCTGATTTTTGAGTTGTTGTTCTACCTCGGTGACTGCTTTTTGTATTGAAGGTTGGGAGATAATATCTAATCCTGGTGTAATAGGTACATTTATCATCAACTGTGGACATTTATGCATTCCCGTTTTTAAAATATGTAAAGGTAAACCTGTTTGCACACTTGCGGCTAAGACTTGTAGGGCGGTGATAATACCATCGCCTGTCGTTGTGCGATCTAAGCAGATAATGTGCCCGGATGATTCACCACCCAGATTGCCACCAGTTTCTTTTAACATTTCCAGGACATAACGATCTCCTACCGCCGCTCGTTTAAATGGAATCCCCTTTTTTTCAAGAGCTTGTTCGAGTCCTAAATTGCTCATCACGGTACCAACGACACATCCCTGTAAAGTATTGACTTTATGACGAGCTTGGGCAATAATAAATAATAATTCATCACCATCCACTATTTCGCCCTTGGCATCAACCATGATAACCCTATCACCGTCACCATCTAAAGCAATGCCTAAGTCAGCATTTTGATATAAAACAGCAGTTTGTAGGGCTTGGGGTTGGGTAGCACCATAACCTGCATTGATATTTAAGCCATTTGGTTGAGTACCAATGGTTTCAACTTGGGCACCTAATTCACGAAAAACACTGGGTGCCACATGGTAAGTCGCACCGTGAGCACAATCAACTACGATTCTTAATCCTTTGAAGCTAACATCATAAGGAATCGTACTTTTGCAAAACTCAATATAGCGACCTGCCGCATCTTCAATACGCTCTGCTTTGCCTAACCGATCTGGGGCAACGGTTCGCATTTGTTTTTCCATTTCAGCTTCAATAGTTAATTCTACTTCATCAGGTAATTTGCTTCCCTCCCCTGAAAAAAATTTAATTCCATTATCCTGAAAAGAATTATGTGAGGCACTGATAACGATACCGGCGACAGCATGGAAAGTCCGTGTTAAGTAAGCAATAGCCGGGGTTGGCATGGGACCAAGCAAACGTATGTCCATGCCTGCAGCAGATAACCCAGCTTGCAGAGCAGATTCAAACATATAACCCGAAATACGGGTATCTTTACCTATTAATACTTTATTTCTACTATACCCATTTTTTAAAACACTGCCCAGGGCAAAACCCAATTTAAGTATAAAATCAGGTGTAATCGGTGGAATACCGACAGTACCCCGTATTCCATCTGTCCCAAAAAATTGACGTTTTTGTTTCATTTTTTTCAATTGTACCTGTATAATTCATGACGAATAAATTTTTCCAATTATAGTATATTAAAAGTGTAACATGAAATTTAAATTTACCAAGCGAGTCAAAAAAACACGAATTAAAAAACGACGAAAAAACCAGGTTTCATGCGATATTTGCCTAATCGTATATGGTACAACATTACTACATGCCAAACACACTAATCTCGTCGCACAACCTGATGAATCTGTATTTAAATTGACACCGACAGAAATGGCGGCGGCGGCGCGACGTTTATTACCTAGAACCACTAAACAATCACGGATTGCACTCACTTTACCCAGTTCAGAATTTGTTGCAACTCAATTAAAGCTACCACCGGTGGCTATTACTGCGCAAAATCTTAAAAATGTTGTCAATCTACAATTGCCAACATTATTGCCTGGCTTGACAGAACCATTACTGCTTGCTGTACAAGCACCCATCGATGGGGAACAAACTTACGCTTTGTGGATGGCTACCAAACGGGCGGAAGAATTATGGCAAGCTTTTGATAAGGAAGGGTTATTTTTAGCGTGTATTCTACCACGTCCTTTAGTGGTTTTACCACACACTTCGGTCAGTGATTACCAGGTGTATGATGAAGATGACAACAGCATCACTTGTCTTCAATGGTCAGGTAACGTTATCCAACGCTTTTTGCATATATCTAAATTAGATTGTCAGGAAGCTGAGTTTAATCAACAGTTGGATGAAGTGCTATCAACCTTCACTGATGATGTCGAACATGTGCATAAAACGAGTGTGAAGGATTGGGAAGAGTTGCCAGTTCCCCCCCCGGCAGCGTATGATTATGCATTTTTTCCACCCCGTGCGGTATTGCGTATGGTACAAGAAGCGCTTCAAAAAAAGCGATTACGTTTAATGGCAATTATGCTATTGTTTGTCGCTGCTCTCATGGGGGGCATTTACTTTGCGATTGATTATGAAAAACGTCTCAAACAACGTTTGGTAGATTTAACACATCGTACTTTCGATATCAATCAATTACGTGCTGAAGTCGGAGAGATAGAAAAAACTATTGGTCCAATTAAATATTTTCCTCAACAACAAGTTGTGCCTGTTCTTGAAACTTTGAATAAACTGATTCCTAAAGACAGTTGGATTATCAGTTTTAAGATAGAAACAGGCTTTATCAAGCTTGAAGGATATAGTCCCAATCCGACTCAATTGATAGAAATATTAAGCCAGCAGTCGCATATTAATAATGTTGAGCAGAGCCGTGATACGACTCAAGAAAAGGGCAAAAAAGAACGCAGATTTGGTATTACTTTTAAATTGAAAAATTTTGATTTCGACGCTTATTGGTCAGAATATTTTCCAGATAAGCGATAATGGGAAGGTAAACACACAGGTTTCTCCCTACAATTAATATATTTTTGACGAAGGGCAATAAGTTTTAGCCAAGACCTGCCAGGTTTTAAAAACCTGGCAGGTCTTGTAGCAGGGACAAAACTTTTATAGATGTCCATACCCTGAATGGACACTAATTATCATCAGTAATAATATCCACGCCGGCTGGGGGGGTAAATATAAACAATTCTTTACTTAATTTTTGATTTTGTTTCATTTTATTGAAAGTAATGAAAGTTGTTTGTCCCAAATTATCTATCAGTTCAAGCCCTAACATCTTTTTTCCACTCAAGTTGATACGCATACTATCAAACGATGCTTGTGCGTCTTTAGGAATTAGCTCAAAACGCATTACGCCATTTTTAGAGGATAGCAAATTGATAAAAAAATCCTCTTCCATACGACGGCTACTACTCAGTAAAAAAGCAGGCGTTTTACCCAATGCTTGATCTAAATTTTTCACCGTCACTTGCTCTAAATCACTGTCATAGATCCATACTCTCTCCCCATCGGCAACAATTAATTGATTATAGGGTTGTTGATAATCCCAATGGAACCGATTAGGACGCTGCATATACATTTTACCCTGCGAACTTTCCAATAAGCTACCTTTTTCATTATAGAGCTTTTGTACAAATTGCGCTTGTAATGTATGCAGTTCTCGTAAAAATTTATCCAAAACTTCATGGGCATAAAGCCAAGAAGGTAAACACATTAAAACAAAAAATAACCAACGTAATTTCATAAAAATATCCTATTAACTTTTTGAGGTTTCAGTAGAAATCCTTTAATTTATAAGACTTTCCATTTAATATTACAACCCAAACTAGGCTTTTGAGCTGAATTTACCAGCTCATTTGTCAATATCGCATCTAAAGCGGCGCGTATATCCTTACCTGTTACGGGGACATCACCTTGCGGTCGTGCATCATCCAATTGCCCCCGATAAACACACTTTAGTGCCCCATCAAATAGATAAAAATCAGGCGTACAAGCTGCTTGATAAGCTTGAGCAATTTCCTGGGTATCATCATACAAATAAGGAAAAGGATAACCCAACTGTTGTGCGGCTTCCTTCATTTTTTCCGGCGAGTCATCAGGATAGTTGACAACATCATTAGAACTAATCGCAATAAAAGAAATGCCCTTTGCTTGATAATCATTAGCCAATTTGACTAATTGTTCTTGCACAAGTTTAACATAAGGGCAATGATTGCAAATAAACATAATCACAGTGGCGGTATCAGATTTTAAGTGATTAAGTGTCACCATTTCGTTGGTAACCGTATTAAGCAAAGTAAAATCTGGTGCAGTTGTGCCTAATGGCATCATATTAGAAGCTGTTCTAGCCATATTTATCGAATCCTTTAGATATGAAATTTTATAGTTTATCTGCCCGATTTTAATTTATTTTTCTGAACTCCATGCCAATAACAATAGGGTACTCCCTATCGTTCCCAAGATGACACCTAATATGAGCATATTCATATTGAAAAAACCGTATATTTTCAAGGATATAATGATGCTGGAGCTAATAATGAGGGCACTGCCAACTAAGATATGTATGAAACGCTCATGCCATAGGTGCATTTCTTTACGTAGTTGGCTAATTTCTTGGCTGATGCGTTTGATATGCGCCGAATCTTCTTGGTGTTGAACGAGTGTTTCATGGATTAGCATTGGAACTTCGGGTAAACTTTCTGCCCATTTGGGTAAATTAGTTCGGATGCCCTTGAGAAAGGCGCGTAACCCGATTCGTTCATCCATCCATCGTTCTAAGAAGGGTTTAGCCGTTTGCCATAAATCTAAATCAGGATAGAGTTGTCGCCCTAAACCTTCAATATTCAGGAGGGTTTTTTGGAGCAGAACTAATTGGGGTTGCACCTCCATTTTGAAACGCCGCGCCGTTTGAAATAGGCGCAATAGTACCATTCCAAATGAGATTTCTTTCAAAGGCTTATCAAAAATGGGTTCACAAACACTGCGAATAGCGCCTTCAAATTCTTCTATTCGCGTACCGGGTGGGACCCATTCTGAATGGACATGTAATTCCGCAACTCGATGATAATCGCGGCGAAAGAAGGCGAGGAAATTGGCAGCTAAATAATGTTGATCTTCAGTACTAAGCGTCCCCATAATACCAAAGTCCACTGCAATATAAGAGGGACGATAAGGGTTGCGAATATCGACAAAAATATTGCCTGGGTGCATATCCGCATGAAAAAAGTTATCTCTAAACACTTGAGTAAAGAAAATCTCAACGCCTGCATCGGCAAGATATTTTAAATTGACACCATGACGCTTTAAAGCCGCTATATCGCTAATGGGGATACCACTGATACGTTCCATCACGATAACATTAGATAAGGTATAATCCCATTCAATTTCGGGGACATGAAGCAAGTCAGAATCTTTAAAATTACGCCTGAGCTGAGTTGCATTAGCGGCTTCTCGTACTAAATCTAATTCATCGTAAAGCGTTTTCTCAAATTCTGCGACGACTTCCATGGGACGTAGGCGACGACCATCAGCCCAGTAACGCTGCGCAAGTTCTGCGAATAAAAACAGTAATTCAATATCTTTACGAATCCTGGGTTTTATACCAGGGCGTAAGACTTTAACCACGACTTCCCGCCCATTATGTAAACGAGCAGCATGAACTTGGGCGATTGAAGCTGCGGCTATTGGTGTCATCTCAAAACGGGCAAAGACTTCATCTAAGGAACGCGCATAAGCTTTTTCAAGAATTTGGCGGGCTTCTTCACCACTAAAGGGGGTGACTTTATCTTGTAATTTTGCCAATTCTAGGGCAATATCATCCGGCAATAAATCGCGGCGAGTTGATAGAATTTGACCAAATTTGACAAAAATGGGACCCAGTTCTTGTAAAGCAAATAAAATGCGCTTTCCCCGACTAAGGTCTTTCGGGCGTAACCAATAGCCAGGGACTAAATAAGCTAATAAGCGTAGTGGGCGAAAAATCTTGGTGGACAGTAGTAACTCATCAAGCCCATAACGCACAATGATACGGTAAATGGTCAGCATACGCATGATCTGACGAAAAATTTTCATATTTTTTTTTGAAATTTGGAATTGGAAATTGAGAATTTTCCAGTTATGATTATTGATTAGCTGTTGTTAAAACTTCTACACGTTTTTCTAAACGCTCAAGATCGTCACGCAATGTATTTATCGCATTCGATAAGCTATTTATTTCAGTACGCCTAGGTAAATGGCGAGTTTTTTCTTGCAAGTGTTCGCTGAGTTTGCGTTGTAAGGTATTGAATTGCCCATCAGCATAGTCTTGACATTGTAGAAGTGCGGTGCTTAAATTATGCGCGAACTGACTCCCGAACCATTTTGTGAATTGTGTTTCCCAATCAATGTTTAATCCTTGAAAGATGAGCAACCCTTGTTGAGCAAGGTTTATTTCCCCGTTGAGGGTGATATCTGGTTCATTTGACAGTTGGGTCCCGCGTTGTAGCAATAAACGTAAAAGGGTAAAAGGTGCCCCCGTGATCTGGACATCCACTTCACCTTCATAGTCACTAAATATAATAATGCCCTGTTCATCAGGAAACAAAGTGTAATTCAGATCAAGTTCAGTTAATTCAAGACGAATAATCTTGCCAGATAATTGACCTAAAGCCTCTAAACTAGAGGGATCACAATGTAGTGCTTGATTAATCAGTGTTTCTAACACTTTTGCAGAGATTGGATTGATCAATGGTAACTCTCCAGTTGATGTAAAGGAATCGTTGCTTCATCATGTATAACAACCACTGTGCCAGCCATTTTATCATGCCAACCTTGTTGACGCTTATCCCACAACACCCATAAAAAACCTAAAAAGAATACAATGGCAGAAAGATAATAGCCAAGATAACGCAATAGGGCTTGTTTAGGTGTAATCGGTTTGCCAGTCTGGGCATCAACAACTTTGCAATCTGATAAAAATTTACCAGGCGTTGCCCCGTAGCTAATCCAGAACAAAATAATCAACAGGGCGGGCAAAACTTCATTAATCAAAAATATTTGCCAGAAGTCTTTAAGAAAGATACTCTGCCATTCAATGGGTAGCGTACCACTGTTAATTTCGTGGCTACCATAAAGCATATAAGATATAAACAATAACAGGGGAGCTATCCAGAGTATATCTATAAAGAGCGCCAAGGCGCGTCGCCAAAATCCTGCATATTCGGTCAAAGACGTAATCATATTAGTTATCCATTTGTAGGGGCAATCCCTTGTGGTTGCCCTCAATTATCAATATTTATAGCCTCTATGCACCGCAACAATACCACCACTTAAATTATGATAATCACAGCGATCAAAACCCGTCTTTTGCATCATTTCAAGTAAAGTGTCTTGGTTGGGGTGCATACGAATGGATTCCGCTAAATAGCGATAACTTTCAGCATCTTTAGTTATCCATTGACCTAATCGGGGTAATACTTTAAAAGAATACAGTTCATACAACGGTTTTAAAGGGCGGATTTTTAATTCTGAAAATTCCAATATTAAAGCACGTCCGCCCGGTTTTAAAACCCGTAACATTGAACGAAGAGCAGCCTCCTTATCCGTCACATTACGCAGCCCAAAAGCTATCGTAATGAGATCAAAATAATTATCGGCAAAGGGCAAGGATTCTGCATTGACTTGTGCATAGTCAACCAATATACCTTTATTAAGCAAGCGATCACGCCCAACTTCTAACATAGCAGCATTAATATCAGCTAAAACGACTTGCCCTTGCTCCCCCACTAATTTAGCAAACTTAGTGGCTAAATCGCCGGTTCCCCCAGCTAAATCAAGGACTTTTTGTCCACGCTGTATACCCGATAATTCAATCGTAAAGCGTTTCCACAAACGATGAATACCACAAGACATTAGATCATTCATTAAATCATAGCGGCTTGCCACAGAATCAAATACTTGGGCAACGTGGTGGACTTTTTCTTTCAATGGCACTTGGGTAAAACCAAAATGGGTGGTGTTTTCAGTCATTAGTTATTAGTTATTAGTTATTAGTTATCAGTTTAAACTCCACAATAGTAGAAGTATCACGAATCAAAGTCGCCAGCCTGAGATTTTCTGAGCTGCGCTTTGATTGTTGATAATATTTACCGTTTAACTTGGTCTCATTCAGTTTCGCAATATCAATCTGCACATCTTCTATAACAACCGCTTTAATCGGTAAAGGTAATTGGTTTATCGTTCTAATAACCTCTTCTACATTATAGATGTTCAGATAAATAATTTCCTAAAGGGCATTCGCGGTGGTCTGCCCCTACAATAAAATACTTGACGTAGGGGCGAACATAAGTGTTCGCCCTGGTAAAATTAATTATCTGAAAAACTATAGCTTTGATTGAGACAGGCAACCTGAAAGCACGCTTGCTTGATGAGCGGTTATTAAACCGCCTCTTTCTATACCACAGTCTTGCTCTCCTTTGTCTACGATTAGCGGCACGTTTTTGCATCTTGTTTTTAATATAGATAAGTAGCTACTAAAAAGTCTTTTAACATTTTCTATTTTTAGAAATCCGTTAATAATCAGTGCTTTAGCAGAAAACAAAAATATTAAAATATTTATGTGTACCTACTTATAATATTTTAACTGTTTTTAGCCCCAATGTGATTACCAAAATCCCCATGATAGCACCTAATAATATATTAGCAATCGTCATGGCACTGTCATGGTAAACAAAAACTAAACTTAGCATTGTTATAACTCCTCCTACAAGGGGGAATAAAAATATAAATTTATGATGGGCTAGGCTATAGACAAATATAACATTTGCCACTGCTAGTAAGGCCATTGCTAAACTAATGGTTTGTAACAGGGGGGCGGCGGCTTGATATTTCGTGCCGAAGAGTAAAACAGTTAGTTCTACCGGCCAAAGATAACAAATCAGTGCAAATCCGCCTCCTAATAGGGCAGTCATTGCTATACTTAACCATAAAATGCGTTGATCTTCATTGTTTTCATCTTTGGCTTTTGCTGCTTCTGGAAAGAGTACAACTAATAAAACACCGGGCAGAAAAAGAGCAATTCTACCCAAAATAGCGGCGGTGGCATAAAGTCCAGCTTCTTCTCTGGAGCAATAATGTCTCACTAAAACGATATCCAGATTACCTAATACCATCATCATTGAGGTGAATATCAGTACCGGTAAAGCATATTTTCCCATTTCGCGGTAAAGTCCTACCGGCAATAGTTGACGTTCTTGTCGCCAAATATCTTTTAAACCCATTATGCAGATCAGCATCGCTCCGAATGTTGCGAAAACGCTTGCCAATAATCCACCATTAACGCCCCATCCCAATGCATAGACAAAAAGTATTGCACCAACTAAGCGTAAAAATGCGGTGCCACTTGATCCGATACCGAAAAAAACAAAACGCTGTAATCCCTGAAGAGTGCCTAATAAAACGGGAACAAATAAGGATAACAGTAATTGGGTTAACATAATGATTATCGGCGTTGACTCTTGCAAATGCAGGTAGTCTTTCAACAAGGGCAGGGCAATGAGTCCGAGAGCAAAAATACCCACTGCCAGCAATGACAGTATCCGAAAACTATTTATTAGTAAAGTTTTGACTTGCCCTAGTCCATCCGCAGATAGCTGAACGGTATAGCGGGAAAATACGAGTGGCAAGACTGCCATCGGTGCAGAGATAACAATTGCTAGTGAGTTGAGGGCGTTAAAGGCACCAAAATCATCCGGTGATAATACCCGCCCAATCACCATTTGGAATAAATAGGCGAAGACGTTGCCTAGATTCATCAAGATGAGAATCAGAAAATTGTTACGAAGAAATCTTTTCATCTGTACGCAAAGCCCATGCTTCTAAAATAACGCCAACGACTAACATATAATAGCCTATGACAGCTAGCTGTTCTGCCATTATTTCCAATTTCAGTACCACCAACAAAGCTACCATCATTAAAATCAGTATAAAACCAACAATATAATGCGTACCCGCGCCCCCATAAATTATATCAGCCATTTTGCGCCAATGGGTGGTTAGCACCGGCTTTACCAATTGGGTTAATTTAGCCCAAACAAATACCACTGCAATTCCACCAAAAGTAAAGAAATAATTTTCGCGATGTCCAGAAAGGTGTTGTAAGCCCTGCCAATATAATAAATTGGCAATGATTAGCCAAAAAATCATTTGTGGCAAGTGTCGGTTCCAAACCAGTTTTAACACTTTAAAGTTAGATATATAGTGTATCCAAAAATAACCAAGCGCCGTTAAGGGCAATAAATACCATAAAACCTCTGGATTATGAGACCATTCTTCCAAATGCAAGGCACGCCAAACACTCCAAGCGATAACCAATAACAGATAAAACCCTATCGGATACTTGAAACGGTGCTGCAATGATTTTGTCATTCTTAACTCTTGCCAAACCACCCCTGGTAATAAAATAAGTAAAGTAGCCAATACCGATTTAGCCACCATTAGATTTTCCCAGCCTGATAGTACCAAACCCATATAAGCAATAATAGGTGCTATCAAGCCAACTAAGCGATTCAATAATAAAGCGTTCATAAATATACCTGCCTACAAAAAAAAAGGACAGACTTGTGTCTATCCTTATTGTTTTTAAAACAACTCATTGCCAATTTTTTAACCAAACAATATTGAAATATTAAATAGGTTGGACATCCTACGCTCGCTGCGCTTCCAATTTGACCACCAAAGATTCAAATAAAGATAAATATTCGCCAAGATTATTATAAATTTCGTCTGCTAAGTCTTCATTATAAGTATGTGTCGTTAGATTACGGTTTTGCACCATGTCTGCATAAGCCTCTTCTTCCTCAATCCAACCTAGTTTGAAAGCTTGTTTAAAACAACCTTTGGGAGATTTACAAATTTCTAATCCTTCATTTCTTAATGCATCTTGGACAGATTTCCAAGATAATTCATAACAAAGTTCATAACGTTTAATCGCAGCATCACGTACAATCCCAGTTTTTGCCTCAACTAAAATCGATTTTAGATTAGCAACCGATTTTCTAAAACTCTGTAATTTAGGTTTATTACTCATAATATTTTTCCATACTGCTTTATTTCTGTTTTCAATAAATGATTTGCTTTATTTATTTCAACAAAATCAATACTATACAGAGTTGGCAACTCTTCTAACCAATTTTTAAAAGCAACTATTTCAATTTGATTCAATTTATCACGGTATTCAATCGCTAAATCAATATCTGATTGTTTATATGCATTCCCTTTTATCCATGAACCAAACCAAATAAGAGTGACTTCGTCACCAAACCGCCGGTGACATTCTTCGGCAATTTTATCAACAATCGTTTGAACTCGTTTTAGAATCATTGCATCAAATTGATTTTAGCTTCGCATGAGATGAAAACATTATTAGATAATTTTAACTTGACTCGCTTTATCAAACAACCAGTTTAAGGCATCGAATAATTTTTGTAGATTGCTTGGTTCATCATTATCATCTAAAACTGATATTTTATTTAACTGTTTTATGAATAAGGTATTTTTTTTGTCAAATTTACCAAATTGCCAGTCTTCACCAGTGGTAACGACTGCATAGCACATTGTTGCTCCTTGTGTTGAAGCGGCATACATTTCAGCTAGTGCTTGTGCCCAACCTTG